>Ga0116224_10001452_pt1 | contig 15098 bp, 15 predicted proteins | sample Sb_taG_9_FD_89699 | JGI IMG/M metagenome (GOLD analysis project Ga0116224, IMG submission 89699) | Peat soil microbial communities from Weissenstadt, Germany - Sb_50d_b_LC metaG | ecosystem: Environmental > Terrestrial > Soil > Wetlands > Peat | place: Germany: Weissenstadt | collected 2010-09-21 | reverse complement strand
GCCCTCGAAAAGGCTGCCAGGGTTCGCCGCGAGCGGGCCGAGGTCAAGGACAGGCTCAAGATGGGCAACCTGTCCCTGGCGCAACTCCTCACCGAGGCCGACTCCAACGAGACCATCGGCAAGATGAAGGTGGTCTCGGTGCTCGAGTCCTTGCCCGGTCTGGGCAAGGTCAAGGCACGGCGTCTGATGGAGACCGTCGGCATCAGCGACAGCCGCCGGCTCCAGGGGCTCGGTGCCAAGCAGCGCGAGGCGCTGCTCAAAGAGACTGCGCGCTGAACCGCACATCTTCGTGCTCATCGGCCCCGGTGGGGCCGGCAAGGGCACGCTTGCGGCCGAGCTCGTCGCGCAGGACCCGACCATCTGGCTGAGCCGGAGCTGGACGACCAGAGCATCGCGCCCGGGCGAGCGCGAACGGGGTGCTTACGTCTTCGTCGACCGCGCGACGTTCGAGGAGGCCGTGGCCCAGGGCCGGTTCTTCGAGTGGGCCGAGTTCCTCGACCACCTGATGGGTACGCCCATCCCGGACCCGCCACACGGGTCCGACGTTCTCCTCGAGATCGACGTCCAGGGTGCCGAGCAGGTCCTGGCCCAGAGGCCCGACGCCACCGTGATCATGCTGCTCCCCCCGTCGCCCGAGGTGCAGGCCGAGCGCCTCGCGGCACGGGGTGACGATGACGAGCACATCCTCCGTCGGGTCGAGCTGGGGCGCTCGGAGGTGGAGCGGGGCGCCAAAATCGCAGCTCATACGGTGGTCAACGACGACCTGCGGCGGACCCTGGCCGAGCTGACGGCTATAATCGAACGGACCCGAGCGGCCGCCCCCGGCGCCGCGAGACCGGAGGAACCCTGATGGCCCAAGGCCGCCACACGCTCATGGACCCACCCATCGAGGAGCTGCTGGACAAGGTGGACTCGAAGTTCACCTTGGTCGCGCTGGGCTCCGCCCGCGCCCGGCAGGTCAACTCGTACTACAACAGCCTGGGCGAGGGCCTCGGCAAGGTGGTGCCGCCCCAGGTGGCGTCGGTGTCGGGCAAGCCCGTCTCCATCGCCTTCGAGGAGATCGCCGCCGGCAAGGCGACCTACACCCGGCCGGACCCCGAAGAGGAGGCCGCCCTGGCCGCGGCCATCGCTGACGCCGCCGAGGCGGGCCTGCTCGCTGCCGGCGAGGCCGCGGAAGTGGAAGTGATCGAAGTGCTCGACGTCGGGGGCGAGGACCCGACCGCGAGCTAGGCGCTGGGCGAGAGGCACGGCGGACACCGCCGATGGCCGGACATCCGGGCACCGAGGAGCTACCCGTGAACGCCGAGCACACCCTGCGGCGGCCGCGCGTCGTCCTGGGTGTCTGTGGCGGGATCGCCGCCTACAAGGCTGTCGAGGTGTGCCGCCGGCTGGTCGACGCGGGCGTGCACGTGACGCCCGTCCTGACCGAGGACGCGACACGGTTCGTCGGCGAGGTGACCTTCTCGGCACTGGCCTCCGAGCCTGTGCAGCGCTCGCTGTGGGACGAGTCATCGCCCATTCCCCACACCAAGCTCGGCCAGGGCGCGGACCTCGTCGTGGTGGTGCCGGCCACCGCGCACACGATCGCCCGGTACGCCGCCGGCCTCTCCGACGATCTCCTGACGGCCACCCTGCTGGCGACCCGGGCGCCGGTCATCGTGTGCCCGGCCATGCACACCGAGATGTGGGAGCACGCGTCGGTGCGCGACAACCTGGCCACGCTGGAGCGCCGCGGTGTCGACATCGTCCCGCCCGAGAGCGGGAGGCTGGCGGGGGGAGACTCGGGCGAAGGCAGGCTGGCCGACCCGGGCGTCATCGTCGACCGGGTGCTCGAGCGGCTGGGCCGGGCGGGACGCCGCGACCTGCTCGGCGCGCGGGTGGTCGTGAGCGCCGGGGGTACGCGCGAGGCTCTCGATCCCGTTCGCTTCATCACCAACCGCTCGTCCGGCAAGCAGGGTCACGCCATCGCCGTTGCCGCAGCGCGGCGCGGCGCCGAGGTCACGCTCGTCACGTCGTCGCCGCTCGTGCTCCCGCCCGACGTCGCGTCGGCGGTGACGCGGATGGACGTGGAGTCGGCGGCCGACATGGAGCATGCGGTGGGCACGTCGGCCGAGGGCGCCGACGTCGTGGTGATGGCCGCCGCGGTGGCGGACTTCAGGCCCAAGAGGCCGGCCGGCACGAAGCTTTCCAAGGAAGAGGGGATCCCCGAGCTGGTCCTGGAGCCGACGCCCGACATCCTGGCCGGCCTGGCCGCCCGCCGAGATCCGGGCCAGGTACTCGTTGGTTTCGCGGCCGAGACCCACGACGCGCTCGAACGGGGCAGGCGAAAGCTCGCGCGCAAGGGGGTGGACCTGCTGGTCGTGAACGATGTGAGCGCACCCGGTGCGGGGTTCGACCACGACACGAATGCCGTCGTGATCCTCGGAGCGGACGGGAGCACCACAGAAGTCCCACTGACCTCCAAGGATGCAGTGGCAAATGCCGTATTGGATAGGGTGATCGTTCACCACAACGAGAAGCGGAGCACGACGTGAGAACCACCTTCACCTCGGAATCGGTCACCGAGGGGCACCCGGACAAAATGGCGGACCAGATCTCGGATGCCGTCCTCGACGCCATCCTCGCGGGTGATCCCTCGAGTCGTGTCGCCTGCGAGACGCTGCTGACCACCGGCCTCGTCGTGGTGGCGGGCGAGGTGACCACGTCCACCTACGTCGACATCCCGGCGCTCGTGCGCGAGACGGTGTGCGACATCGGGTACGACAACGACGCGTACGGCTTCAACGGCAAGACCTGCGGCGTGCTCGTGTCACTCGACGCGCAGTCGCCTGACATCGCGCAGGGCGTGGACGCGGCGTTCGAGCTGCGCACCGGCAAGGGCGGCGAGGACGTGCTCAACGCCCAGGGCGCCGGCGACCAGGGGATGATGTTCGGCTACGCCTGCGACGAGACGCCGGACCTCATGCCGCTGCCGATCTGGCTTTCCCACCGCCTCTCGGAGCGACTGGCGCAGGTGCGGCGGGCGGCCGCCGTGCCGTACCTGCGGCCCGACGGCAAGACCCAGGTCTCGGTCGTCTACGACGACGGTCGCCCGGTGCGCATCGACACCGTCCTGATCTCGACCCAGCACGCCGGCGGGATCGACCTTGACGAGCAACTGCGCCCCGACCTGATCGATCACGTCATCAACCCGCTGCTGCCGACCGATCTCGACACTGAGGGACTGCGCATCTTCGTCAACCCGACCGGGATCTTCGAGCTCGGAGGTCCCCACGCCGACACCGGGCTCACGGGCCGCAAGATCATCGTGGACACCTACGGCGGCATGGCCCGCCACGGCGGCGGTGCGTTCTCCGGCAAGGATCCCTCGAAGGTGGACCGCTCGGCCGCCTACGCGGCACGCTGGGTGGCCAAGCACGTCGTGGCGGCCGGGGCCGCCAGGCGGTGCGAGGTGCAGGTGGCCTACGCCATCGGCGTCGCACACCCGGTATCGCTGCTCGTCGAGACATTCGGCACCGAGTCCGTCGACCCCGAGAAGATCTCCGACGCGGTGCGTCAGATCTTCGACCTCCGCCCGGCTGCCATTACGCGCGACCTCGACCTTCGCCGCCCCATCTACAAGAAGACGGCGGCCTACGGCCACTTCGGTCGTTCGGACAAGGAGTTCACGTGGGAGGCCACCCCGCGGGTGGACGACCTGCGGGACACGCTCGGGCTCTGATCGTCCGATCGCTCCCCTGAGGGAGCCGTCGTGGCGTACCACTGACGTCATGGCGACCGACGGTGCGATGACGTCAGCACTGCGTACGGTGCGCGTGCGCACCGAGGTGGCCGCGCTCACGAAGACGTTCGACTACGCGGTGCCGGCGCGTTGGACCGAGGACGTCCGCGTGGGGACCCGCGTGCGGGTGCCGTTGCACGGGCGCACGGTGCGGGGGTGGGTAGTCGAGACCGATGTGAGCACGCTGGACGGCGTCGAGGTCCTGCCGCTCAAGTCGTGGCTCGGCTGGGGCCCTCCGGCGGACCTCGTCGAGGTGGCGGAGTGGGCGTCATGGCGCTGGGCCGGCCCCGTCTCGTTCTTCCTGCACGCGGCATCTCCGCCCGTGGTCGCGCGGGCCCTGCCGGAACCCCCCGCACTCGATACGGCCGCGGTCTCGCGCTCTGGCGGCGAGGCATCGCGCCGTGTGTGGGACGGTGCGCTCACGCAGCCGGGCGCCACGGTGGTGCGCCTCCCGCCGGCTACCGACCTCATCGACCTCGTGCTGTCCGTCGTGGAGGATCCGGGCGTGCGCTCCCGCGGGGGCAGCGTCGTCGTGCTGGTCCCGTCCACCGGGTGGGCGGAGCGCCTCACCGCCCGTCTCGTGCGACGGGGGTGCCCGGCCACGGGTACGTGGGACGAGGCGCGGGCGGGCTGGCCCGTCGTCGTGGGCAGCCGCGCCGGCGCATGGGCCCCCGTCCCGAGGCTCGCCGCGGCGGTCGTGCTCGACGCGCACGACGCGTCCTACCGGGAGGAGAGCGCGCCGACATACAGCGCCGTGGACGTCCTGCTCGAGCGAGCCCGCCGTCAGGCCGCTCCCTGCGTCCTCGTCTCGCCGGTGCCGCCGGTGGCGCTCGCGACGCACGCGGGGATCGAGAGCCTGGCGCCCCCGCCACTCGAGGAACGGGCCGGCTGGCCGACGCTCGAACGGGTGGACCGCCGGGGCGCGGACCCCCGCACCGGGATGTTCTCTGAGGAGTTCGTGCGCCTCGCCCGTGCCGTGCTCGACGATCCTGCGGCGTCGGAGCGGGGACCGCTCGTGTGCGTCTACAACCGCACCGGCGGCGCCCGGTTGCTGGCCTGCAGCCACTGTGGCGAGCTGGCCCGCTGCACGCGCTGCGGCGCAGCAGCGTCGCGTCCCCGCGACGAGGAGGTGCTGCGGTGCCCGCGCTGCGGCGACTCGAGGCCGGTCGTGTGCGCAGCTTGCGGTCGGCTGCGCATGAAGACGCTGCGGGCCGGCGTGAGCCGGCTGCGCGAGGAGCTCGCCGCGCTGCTCGGGGTCGAGGTGGGGGAGGTGGCCGGCCCCCGTGCGGGTGGCACCGAGCCTGCGTTCCCGGCCGCCCCCGTGCTCGTCGGCACCGAGGCGGTGCTGCACCGGGTACGCCACGCCGCTGCGGTCGCCTTCCTGGACATCGACCTGCACCTGCTCGCGGCGCGCCTCTCAGCGACCGAGGACACCCTGGCGCTCTTCGTCCGCGCCGCGCGGCTGGTCGGCGCGCGCGGCGCCGGTCCACCGTGGGCGCGCGTGCAGGCCCAGACCCGCGTGCCCGACCACCCGGTGTTGGCGGCGGTGTGGAGAGGCGAGCCGGCACCGGTGCTCGCCGAGGAGGCGGCCGTCCGGCGCCTCTCGGCGCTGCCGCCGTTCGCGGCGCTGGCGCTCGTGTCGGGCGTGCTCGCACCCGACTTCGCCCAGGCACTGGCGCAGGAGGCCGGCGCCGGTGGGGGAGCGGTGACGGTGTCGACGCTGGACGAGGGGCGCTTCCTGGTGCGGGCCGCCACGCATGCGCCGCTGTGCGACCTCCTGGCCCGGGTGCCCCGGCCGGCCGGGCGTGGGCTGCGCGTCGAGGTGGACCCGGCCTCCCTCTGAGCCGTCGCCGGGAGTCGGACCGACCGGGGCCCCCGGTAACATGGTGCGATGCCGAGCCTCACCATCCGCCAGTACGGCGACCCCGTGCTGAAGGAGCGCGCCCGCGACGTCGAGGACATCGACGGCGCCGTGGCGAGCCTGGTCGACTCCATGATCGAGACCATGTACGCCGCGCCCGGCACGGGCCTGGCGGCCAACCAGGTCGGCGTCCAGCGCCGGATCTTTGTCTACGACGTCGGGGAGGGTGCCCGCACGGTCATCAACCCGCGGATCGTCGAGAGCGACGGGGAGTGGGCTTACGAGGAGGGCTGCCTCTCGGTGCCCGGGCTCAGCTGGGAGATCGTGCGGCCCAACGCGGTCCACCTCGTCGGCCTCGACCTTGACGGCAACGAGGTCTCCATCGAGGCCACCGAGCTCGAGGGCCGTGTGTTCCAGCACGAGCTCGATCACCTCGAAGGCATCCTGCTGGTGGAGCGCCTCAACGAGGACCAGCGCAAGGAAGCGCTCAAGATCCTGCGCAGCCGCACGCTCGACCTCGCCCCGTCGGACCCTGACGGGCTCTCGAACCTCTTCTCTCGCTGATCCCGGCGCGGGCGCTCACGCCTGTGCCGCCGCCGCGCCGTCGACGAACCAGTCCTCAACGGCCGGCCACCACGCCTTCACGACCGGGACTCCTCGCAGCCATCCACCTTCGAAGCGCTCATGCCCTTCAGACCGTTCACTCAGGGCAACTGGGACCCGCCGACTGCCCTACGGTGAACGGGTGGCCCGCCTGGCGTACCTCGGCACCCCGGACATGGCGGTACCACCGCTGCGCGCGCTCGCCGGGGCTGGGCACGACATCGCCCTCTGCGTGACCCGGCCCGACCGTCGGCGTGGCCGCGGCGGCCAGATGACACCGAGCCCGGTCAAGGAGGCCGCCACTGAGCTCGGCATCGCCGTCACACACGACATGGACGACGTGGCGGCGGCGGCGGTGGAGCTGGCCGTCGTGGTGGCCTACGGCCGGATCATCCCCACCCGCCTGCTCGACCTGGTGCCAATGGTGAACCTGCACTTCTCGCTGCTGCCTCGATGGCGCGGGGCCGCCCCGGTCGAACGGGCGATACTCGCCGGCGACGACGAGACCGGCGTGTGCGTGATGAAGGTCGAGGCAGGTCTCGACACCGGTCCCGTCTACGCGGTGCGCACGGTGCCCCTCGACGACGAGGCCCTCGATGCGCTCCGGCAGCAGCTGGTCGCCGTCGGCAGCGACCTCCTCGTAGACACCCTCGCCGGCGGGGTGTCGGGGCTGCCCGAGCCTGTGCCGCAGCACGGGGACGTGACCATCGCCGACAAGATCACCAAGGAGGACCTCCACCTGGACTGGGCCGAGCCCGCCGTGCAGCTGAAGCGGGTGGTCCGCCTCGGCCGCGCCTGGACCAGGTTCCGGGGCAAACGGCTGACCGTGCTGCAGGCGGCGGTCGGCGATGCGGAGCCCGGCGCGGCCGAGCACGCGCCCGGTTCGCTGCTCGGCCCGGCGGTGGTGACGGGCGCCGGCACCCTGGTGCTGCAGCGGGTGCAGCCAGAGAGCCGTTCGCCCATGTCAGCCGACGAGTGGCTGCGCGGCGTGCGGCCCACGGACGGCGAGCGTCTGGGGACGGACTAGACATGAGGTCGGTGACTGTGACTCCGATCGACGGGTGGAGCCCCGACCAGTACGAGCGGTTCCGTTCGGAGCGCCAGCAGCCCTTCGACGACCTCCTGACGCTGTGTCACCCCGTCGACGGTGGGCGGATCGTCGATCTCGGGTGCGGTACGGGCGACCTGACCAGGATCCTCCACGAGGAGATGGAAGCCGAAGCGACGGTCGGCATCGACTCCTCGCCGGCCATGCTGGCCCGGGCCCGGTCGGCGTTCGGGGACGTGCCCGGCCTGTCCTTCGCGCAGGGCGACATCGCGACGTGGCTCGACGAGGGGCTCGACCTCGTGTTCGCCAACGCGTCGCTCCAGTGGATCGACGACCACCTCAACCTCTTGGCGCGTATGCGCACCGCTCTGCGCGCGGACGGGCAGCTCGCATTCCAGGTTCCCGCCAACTACCGTCACCCGTCGCACCTGCTGGCTCATGCGGTGGCCAACGAGCCCCCATTCATCGATGCGCTCTACGGGGACGTCCCCGAGGACCGGGGACGCTTCGTGCTCTCCCCGGAGCTGTACGCCGACCTCCTCTACGAGCTCGGGGCGAAGGACCAGGTCGTCCGGATGGAGGTCTACGGCCACGAGCTGGAGTCGACCGGCGAGGTTGTCGAATGGGTCATGGGGACCCTTCTCACGCCGTACCGCAAGCGCCTCAGCCCCGAGCTGTTCGATGAGTTCGTCGAGCGCTATCGGGAACGGCTGATCGAGGAGCTCGGGGACCGCGAGCCGTACTTCTACGGGTTCCGGCGCATCCTGTGCTGGGCGCGTTTCAGCTGAGGGGCGACGTCGGGACCATGCACGGACGACTGTCGATCCAAGGCCGCGACCCCGGGCGCTTCGGCGACCTGCGGATCGCGCCGTCACTCCTCTCGGCGGACTTCGGCGTGCTCGCCGAACAGGTGGGGGAGGTGGCCCCTGCCGCGGACTGGCTCCACGTCGACGTCATGGATGGTCACTTCGTCCCCAACGTGACGATCGGGCCACCGGTGGTGGCGTCGCTGCGCCGCCACACGCCATTGTTCTTCGACTGCCACCTGATGATGACCGAACCCGGCCGTTACCTCCAGGACTTCGCCGACGCCGGCGCGGACGGCTGCACCGTGCACGTCGAGATCGGCCGCACCGACGAGCTGATCGCCCAGATGCGCGGGCTCGGCCTGCGCACCGGGCTCGCCCTCAACCCCGACACGCCCTTCGAGGCGGTGCAGCCGTATCTCGGCGACGTGGATCTCGTGTTGTGCATGACGGTGTTCCCCGGGTTCGGAGGGCAGAGCTTCATCGGCGATGTCATGGCGAAGGTCGCGCAGGTGCGCGCGCAGGTCGAGGCTGGCGCGCTGGCGCTCGACATCGAGGTGGATGGCGGGATCGACACCACGACGGCACCGGTGGCCGCCGCGGCGGGTGCCAACGTCTTCGTGGCGGGAACCGCCATCTTCGGGCACGAACGACCGTGGGAGGCGGCCGACGCCATCCGCGAGTCCGTGCGCGACGCCGCCGAGTGATCTCGGCGTCCGCGTGAGGCCGGCCGAGGGATGAGCCGCGACGCGCAACGGGCCGTGGTGGCCGGCGGTGGCATCGTCGGGACCTGGCACGCGCTCGAGCTGGTGCGGGCGGGCTTCTCGGTGGACCATCTCGAGGCCGACGCGGCCCCCACGGGTGCGTCGGTGCGCAACTTCGGGTTGGTGTGGGTGAGCGGCCGGCGCTCCGGGGAGGAGCTCGATGTGGCCCTGCGGGCGCGCCGTCGCTGGGAGGAGGTGGGCGCCGAGGTGCCCGGATTGGGCTTCCGCCCCTCCGGCTCGCTCACCGTCGCCTGCAGCGCAGCCGAGCGCGAGGTGATGCAGTCGTTCGCGCGCCAGCCGGACGCGGGGGTGCGCTCCATCTCCTTCCTGGAGCCCGACGAGGTGCGTGCGTGCAACCCCGCTCTCGGGGGCGACATCGCGGGCGCGCTGCACTGCTCCCGCGACGCGGTGGTCGAGCCCCGGCTCGCCCTGGGCGCGTTGCGCGAGCACCTGGCCACGCGGGCCACCCCGGGCCGCTACCGCTTCCATCCGGGCTGCCGCGTCGTCGCGGCAGAGGCGCACGCCCTCATCGACACGGCCGGAACCCGATGGGACGGAGACCTCGTCGTCGTGGCCACGGGCGCCGCCTACGACCACCTGCCCGGTTCCGAGGGCCTCGGGGCACGGCTCCGGCGGGTCCGCCTCCAGATGCTCGAGACGGCGCCGTTCGCCCCCCGGCTGACGACGGCGCTGGCCGACGCCGACACGCTGCGCTACTACCCGGCCTACGAGGTGGTGCCGCTCGAGCTCCTCGGGGAGCAGAGCACCGTGGCCGCCGACCACCACCTCCAGCTGCTGGTGGTCCAGCGCCCCGACGGCGGGCTCACCATCGGTGACACCCACGCCTACGGGGAGCCGTTCGACTTCGCTCTCAGCGAGGACCCCACGGGCGAGTTGCTGGCCCGGGCCCGACGGACTCTCGGGGCTGAGCTCCCGCCCGTGCGGCGGCGCTGGGAGGGCGTGTACGCCCAGTGCGCCGACGGCGGGGTGTGCCTGCGTGAGGAGATCCGCCCGGGCGTCTTCATCGTCACCGGTCCGGGTGGGCGTGGCATGACGTGTGCACCGGCGATCGCCGCTGACACCCTGAAGGTGGCCGGGGTCGTCGTGTGATCGGGCCCTTCGCGCTGGCCTGCCTCGACATGGCGGGCACGACCGTGCGGGACGACGGCGCGGTGGAGGCCGCCTTCACCACCGCGCTGGCAGCCGTTGGGATCGCGCCAGGCACCGCCGGCTATGCGGAGGCCCAGGAGGTCGTGCGCGACACCATGGGATGGTCCAAGGCGGATGTGTTCGCGGCGCTCCTGGATCCCGACGAGGCGGTCCGGGCGACGGCTGCCTTCGCCGCCGCCTACGAGGCGCTCGTCGCCGCCGGTGACGTCGACGAGATCCCGGGGGCTCGCGAGGTGATGCGCAGCCTGCGCTCCCGGGGGGTCCGGGTGTGCCTCACGACCGGCTTCGCCCCGTCGACCCGGGACGCGTTGCTGGACGCGCTGGGCTGGCGGGACGAGATCGACCTGGCCCTCTCTCCAGCCGACGTCGGTCGGGGCCGACCCGCGCCCGACATGATCCTGGGCGCCATGGACCGCCTGGGCGTCGACGAGCCCGGGGCTGTCGCCGTCGTGGGCGACACGGTGAGTGACCTGGAAGCCGGTTCCCGGGCGGGGGTGGGGGCGGTGATCGGCGTGCTCAGCGGGGCCCACGACGAGGCCACGCTCGCCGCGGCGCCGCACACGGTGATCATCGCCGACGTGAGGGGCCTGCTGGCGGTCCTCGAGCACGATCTACCCCGCTGAACAGGGCATCTCGACAAAAACTGAAACGCGTTCTATAATTTTAGGCACAGGGCCGGGGATCCACCCCGGACGAGGACGTGACCATGGACGACGTGGAGCTCATGCGCCGGGCGATGGCGCTGGCCGCAGCGGTCCGTTCCACCACCGCGCCGAACCCCTGGGTGGGCAGCGTGGTCGTGCCGGCTAAGCCTTCGGGCTCCGGCGGCGGGCCCTCCTTCGAGGGCGCCACGGCACCACCGGGCGGCCCGCACGCCGAGGTCGTAGCGCTCGCGGCTGCGGGGGACGCGGCACGGGGTGCCACGCTCTACGTCACGCTCGAGCCCTGTGCACACCACGGGAGGACACCGCCCTGCACCGCCGCCATCATCGAGGCGGGTGTCGCCCGGGTCGTGGTCGGCGTCGAGGACCCGGATCCGCTGGTGGCGGGACGGGGCATCGCCGCGCTGCGCGACGCCGGGATCGACGTGACCGTGGGCGTGGCGGCCGGCGAGGTCGCCGAGCAGCTGGCTCCCTACCTCAAGCACCGCCGCACGGGGCAGCCCTGGGTGGTGCTGAAGATGGCGGCCAGCCTCGATGCCCGCACCGCAGCCCCGGACGGCACCAGCCGCTGGATCACCGGGGAGGCGGCCCGCCACGACGTGCACGTCCTGCGGTCCCGCTCCGACGCCGTCCTGGTCGGGGCGGGCACGGTCCGGGCGGACGACCCCGAGCTGACAGTCCGGCTCCATGACGGGCTCGATCACGCCCAACCGCTCCGCGTCGTGCTCGGCCAGGCACCGCCCGCTGCCCGGGTGCAGCCCGCCCTCGAGCTCTCGGGCGAACTCGACGACGTGCTGAGCGAGCTCGGGCGGCGTGGGGTGGTCCAGTTGCTGGTCGAGGGCGGGGCCGCCGTGGCGCACGAATTCCACGCGGCCGGCCTCGTCGATCGCTACGTCCTCTACCTGGCGCCGGTGTTCTTCGGGGGCGACGACGCCCGCCCGCTTTTCGCCGGCCCCGGGGCTGGCACAATTGGTGATGTATGGAGAGGCAGGCTGGTGTCGGTCGAGCGACTGGGAGAGGATCTTCGCGTGGAGGTAGCCGTCTGATGGGGTTGTCGACCGTGCAGGACGCCATCGACTCCATCGGCCGCCTCGGCATGGCCGTCGTCGTGGACGACGAAGACCGCGAGAACGAGGGGGACCTCGTGATGGCGGCCGAGGCCGCGACGCCCGAGAACATCGCCTTCTTCCTGGCCCACACGTCGGGCGTCATCTGCGTCCCGCTGCTGCCCGAGCGGGCGGACCTCCTCGATCTGCCCCTGATGGTCACGGCCAACACCGAGGCGCAGCGGACGGCCTTCACGGTGAGCGTGGACTATCGGCACGGCACGACGACCGGGATCTCCGCCGCGGACCGGGCGGCCACGATCGCCGCGCTGGTCGACAGGGACACGCGCCCGAACGACCTCAACCGGCCCGGGCACATCTTCCCGCTGCGCTACCGGACGGGCGGCGTGCTCAAGCGGGCGGGACACACCGAGGCAACCGTCGACCTGAGCCGCGCCGCTGGGCTGTCGCCCGCCGGCGTGCTCTGCGAGATCGTGACCGAGGACAAGTCCGAGATGGCGCGGCTGCCGGATCTGGAGCGCTTTGCCAAGAGGTTCGACCTCCCGCTGATCTCCATCGCCGAGCTGATCCGCTACCGGCGACAGAACGAGAAGCTGGTGCGCCTCGTCTCCGAGGCGCGTATCCCGGCGAAGGACCGGGAGTTCAGGGCCTTCGTCTACGAGTCCGTGCTGGACAACGAGCAGCACCTGGCGCTCGTCATGGGTGACGTGGCCGGGAGCGAGGACGTCCTGGTGCGGGTGCACTCCGAATGCCTGACCGGCGACGTGTTCGGCTCTCTGCGCTGCGACTGCGGTCCCCAGCTGCAGGCCGCGCTCGACTTGATCGAGCAGGAGGGGCGGGGTGTGCTGATCTACCTGCGCGGCCACGAGGGGCGGGGCATCGGCCTCGGCCACAAGATCCGCGCCTACCAGCTGCAGGAGGAGGGGCACGACACGGTCGACGCCAACCTGCAGCAGGGACTGCCGGTCGACAGCCGCGAGTACGGCATCGGGGCCCAGATGCTGGTGGACCTCGGTGTGACGACCATGCGCCTGATGACGAACAACCCGGTCAAGTACGGCGGTCTCGACGGGTTCGGCCTCGACATCACCGAGCGGGTGCCGCTGCAGACCTCGGCGAACCCGGAGAACATCGCCTACCTGCGCACCAAGCGGGAGCGCTTGGGCCACCTGCTGCACGGGCTCGACGACGTCCTGTGACGGCCCGTTCCGCCTGATGGCCGGCTCGGATCTCGTCGCCCTGCCCGAGGGCGCGCTCGGCGACGTGGCGTCCCGGGTCGGCGCCAGCCTGCGCGGTGAGCACAACGGGACGGGTCTGCGGTTTGGGATCGCGTGCGCCCTCTTCAACGGTGGCGTGACCCTGCGACTGCTGGACGGGGCGCTCGGCGCGCTGGAGGAGGCCGGCACCGACCGCACCGACATCACCGTGGCCTGGACGCCCGGCGCGTTCGAGGTGCCCCTCGTGGCGCGGGCTTTCGCCCAGGCGGGCAAGGTCGACGCCGTCCTGTGCTTCGGCGCCGTCATCCGGGGCGACACGGGGCACTACGACTTCGTGGCGGGGGAGTGCGCGTCGGGGATCCAGCAGGTGCAGCTGGCGACCGGCGTGCCGGTGGTCTTCGGAGTGCTGACGACGGACACACTCGAGCAGGCACTCGAGCGCTCGGAACCCGACGAGACCAACAAGGGCCGCGAGGCGGCACTGACCGGGATCGAGATGGTGCGGCTCCTGCGGAGCGGACCCTTCTCGTAAGAGGTCTCGCCGGAGTGCCGCCTGCGCCATTCATGGAGCATTCACACGACGGACACGGCGCGGACACCTCGGCTCCGTAGCGTGGTGCGGACCAGGTGACCAGCAGGCCGCAAGGAAAGGTCCGCATGGAGGAGACGGCGCGCGCAGGCAACGAGGCGGATCCGCTCGATCATGCCCACACGCCTGAGCAGCCGGCGTCCCACGCCGTGGACTCCGGCTCCGAGCACGAGCCGGAGGCGGCTCCGGTCGACCCCGCTCAGATCCGGTTCCGTCCCGGCGTCCGGCGCGAGGGCGCGTTCACCGTGCGCTACGCCACCATCCACGGCTATCGCCGCGCCTACGTGAAGGCCGGCACCGGCCCGGCCATGCTCCTCATCCACGGCATCGGTGACAGCTCGGACACCTGGCGCCCGGTGGTCGAGCAGCTGGCCGAGCACCACACGGTGATTGCGCCGGACCTGCTCGGCCACGGGCGCTCGGAGAAGCCTCGGGCCGACTACACCATCGCCGGCTTCGCCAACGGGATGCGCGACCTCCTGACCGTCCTGGAGGTCGAGCGAGTCACCGTGGTGGGCCACTCGCTCGGCGGCGGGGTGGCGGCGCAGTTCGCCTACCAGTTCCCCGAGCGCTGCGAGCACCTGGTGCTGGTGGGCAGCGGGGGGATCGGGCGCACCGTGAGCCCGCTACTCCGCCTCGCTGCCGTTCCGGGCATCGAGGCCCTGATGCCGTTGCTCGGACTCCCGCCCATCCGAGTGGCGAGCCGCATCGGTGCCGGGCTCCTCCGCATGCTCGATACGCCGCTCGGTCGCGATGCGGAGGAGATCCTCGCCGTGTTCGACGCGCTGCCCAACACCGAGGCCCGGCGGGCCATCCTGCGCACCCTGCGCTCGGGCGTCGACTGGCAGGGCCAGGTGATCACGATGCTCGACCGGGCGTACCTGGCCGAGGGCGTGCCAACCCTCATCATCTGGGGCCGGCACGATGCCATCATCCCGCTCGGGCACGGGCGGCTCGCTCACGCCGCCATTCCCGGCAGCGTGCTCGAGATCTTCGACGAAGCGGGTCATTTCCCGCACCACACCAATCCGGCGCGGTTCGTCCAGCTGGTGCACGACTTCGTGGGGCGCACGACACCGGCCGAGTTCGACCGGGACGACTGGCGCATCCGGCTCCGGCGCGGCCGGCGCACCACCGGGGTGGTGGACACGATCGAGACGATGGGCGAGACGGACCCGGAGGAGGTGGCGGACGCAAGGATCGAGTTGACACTGGTGGAGCAGACGCTGGAACAGGCGCCCAGCGTCCAGTGATGCACGGACCATCGGCGGACCTGTCGCGGGTTCCGGGCGGGTCGCCGGCGCCGGCAGGGGAGCCTGGGTCTAGTACAGGATCAGCTGGGTGCAGCGATACGACGCCATCAACCGCTCCGACGTCTCGTTCGTCACCATGGCGTCCCAGACCTGGGTCGTGCGCCCGGTGTGGAGGGGTGACGCCGTCGCCATCACGAGGTCGCCCTCCCTGGCGCTCGAGATGAAGTTGGCCGAGCAGTCGACCGTGGTGAAGCTCTTGGCGCCCTCGGGCCAGTGG
>Ga0116224_10001441_pt1 | contig 15207 bp, 13 predicted proteins | sample Sb_taG_9_FD_89699 | JGI IMG/M metagenome (GOLD analysis project Ga0116224, IMG submission 89699) | Peat soil microbial communities from Weissenstadt, Germany - Sb_50d_b_LC metaG | ecosystem: Environmental > Terrestrial > Soil > Wetlands > Peat | place: Germany: Weissenstadt | collected 2010-09-21 | reverse complement strand
TCGACCTCGGCCGGGAACACGTTCTCCCCGCCCGAGACGATCATCTCGTCGTCGCGCCCGTCGATGTAGAGGCGGCCTGCGGAGTCGAAATGGCCGACGTCTCCGGAGGACATCATGCCCTCGACCATGTCCTTATTGCCGCCGCCGGTGTACCCCTCGAACTGCGAGATGTTGCCGACGAAGATCCGGCCGGTCTCGCCCAGGGCGACCTCCTTGCCGTGCTCGTCGAGCAGCTTGACGATCGATGCGCGCACGACCTTGCCCACGGTGCTCGGCTCCGCGCGCAGATCCTCCGGCGTGGCGATCGTCGCGTAGGCGATCTCGGTCGACCCGTACAGGTTGTAGACCATCGGCCCGAACGCATCCGTCGCGCGCTGCGCGAGGTCTGCACCGAGCGCCGAGCCGCTGACGAAGATGATGCGCAGTGCCGACGTGTCGCGCCGCTTGATCGCCTCCTCGCCGAGGTCGACGATCCGCGAGAGCATCACCGGAACGACCACCATCGCGGTCGCACGATGCTGCTCGAGGCTGTCGAGCGTGACCTCGGGATCGAACCGCCGGCGCACGACTAGGGTCGACCCGAGACCGACGCCGACGATCGACTGCAGGAACCCGAACGCGTGGAACATCGGCACGCACAGCTCGGTCACCTCTCTAGCACGGAACGGCACCTTGCTGAGCAGGCCGCCGATCAGCGACAGCGAGTGGGGCTCCGCGCGCGGAGCGCCCTTCGGCGTTCCGGTCGTGCCGCTGGTCAGAATCGTGATCCGGGGCCACTCGCCGGGCTTGGGAGGTGCACCCGGATCGGCGCCATCGATCAGCGCGTCGAGCGTGTCGTCGCCGGGCTCGTCCGCCCAGGCGCGGTAGCGGCCGCGTGGAGGGTCGTCGATCCCCTCGAGAATCTGTCCGTACTCCTCGTCGTAGACGAGCAGGTCGGTGCCCTCCCGCGTCGCGACCTCCCGAATCTGCGGTCCGGCGAACGAGGTGTTGAGCAGAACGATGCGCGCGCCGGACTTGGCCGCGGCAAACACGGCCTCGAGGAAGCCGCGGTGGTTGCGCGCCAGGATCGCCACTCCTTCTCCGGCTTTGAGCCCGTGCTCGCGCCACGAGTTCGCCAGCGCGTTGCTTCGCTCGTCGAGCTCCGCGTACGTCAGCTCGCCGCGGTCGTCGATCATCACGGCTCGGTCGCCGTAACGGAGCCCGCCGGCCACGACCGCTCCGCCGATCAGCCCGTAGCACTGGAAGCCGCGAACGAGCTGGGCGACGCGCTGCGGCGGCTCGGGGCCGAGCAATCCGCTGCGGACGGAGATCGCGGCGAAGTACGCCTCGTCGCCGGCGCGCTCGGCGAGCTTGGTCGCGCCCCCGATCAGACCCTTGTGGTCGCGCGCGGCGTTGATGATGGCCTTCGGGTCCAGGTTGACGATGGGACTCTCCTCCTCTTACAGCTGTGGCTCAGCTTCAGGCAATTTTGCTCGTTCGGGAAGTTTCTCGGCGCAGGGGCGTCAGGTGGGGTGGGGGCTCAGAGAGCATGCATACCGCGAGAACGCCCAGATTATTCGCGCTCGTCGCGATCGCGACGGTCAGGGCGTGCGCGACCCGAGACCGTGGAGACAGCTCAAGCGGACAACTCCTCTTGTCCGCAGCAGACTCGCTGCAGTCTCTGCAGCGATGACATGGCGCCGCCGCCGACCCCACGCGGCGGCGGCGTCCCCATCGCTTCGGCGAAACGTATGAATCGTTTGCGACCTCGCGGGTAGTAGAAGCGAGATGGCCGGCAAGCTCATCACCCTGCCGTTCCGCGCGTCGCTGCGTTCGGCGCAGCTCATGACCCGCGCCGCGGACGGCGCGGCGCGACGCGTGCTCTCAATCATCGGGCATGCGAACGCCAGGCACGACGAGCCTGTCGCGCGTCCGGTCTCACCCGCTGACGTCGAGCGTGTCCGGACCGCCAGCGTCGCAGAGCTTGCCGCCCTGCGGCTGTACGAGGCCCGACATCGCGCTCGCCGGACCGTGCTCGCCGCGGTCGATCGCCAGCTGAAGCTGGCGGCCGGCGGCCGCCCGGCCTGACCCGCACCGCCGACGAAAGGAGCAGGCGAACGTGCCTGAAGCAAAGACCCTGAACGAACGTGACACGAAGCTGGTGAGGTGGTTGGGCGAAGCCCACGCCAAGGAGGCCGAGCTCGAGGCTGACCTGAACGCGCACATCGCGCTCACCCGGAAGCCGGCCTACAAGAAGCGCCTCCAGCAGCACCTCAAGGAGACGCGCGACCACAAGCGCCGTGTCGCCGCGCGGATCAAGAAGCTCGGCGGCCCCGCCGGACAGGGCTTGCTCGCCGTCCCGGCCACGGTCGGCGAGGTCGCCGGCAAGACCGTCGCCGCCGTCAAGGGCCAGGTCGGGGTGGCTCGAGCGCTGGTCACGGAGCAAGCCGAGACGCATCTGCGCAACGCTCAGGACGAGCTGCGCGAGGAGCACACCGAGATCGCGATCTACACCCGCATCGAGGTGTTCGCCACCGAGGTAGGGGATCGCGAGACGGCGCAGCTCGCCCGCGAGATCCGCCGCGACGAGGAACGGATGGCCAAGTACCTCGCCACCGAGCTCAGCCGGCTCGTCAAGGACGTCGTCCGCGCCGAGATCCCGCGCGACCAGCGAGCGACGGCGACTCGGACGCGGTCGAGGCGGTCATCGAGCACCTCGTCTCGCGCGCGCTCGACCAGCCGATCACGATCGACCCGGCCGCGGAGCACCGGATCGACCCGAAGCGCGCGCTCCCGCGCCACCGCGCGAAGCTGACCGCCACCGATGCCGGCGGCCCGGCCGGGCTCGAGTCCGGCCGGGCCGCCCCGGCTCGACGTGTGAGGTCGGACACGTGAGCCGCTGGTTGCGCTCATGCGCTTGCCCCCTACGGCCTCGGCGGCTCGCCAGCCTCCGAGGCACGCTTTTCGACGTCGATTGGGACGCATGACGCCGCGCACCGCTGCGGCGAGGGGACCACTGCGGCTCGCGGCTTCGTACTGCGAGCCACGGGCGCTCGCGTGGGTACGAGCGTAAGCGAGCGTCAGCTGGACCGTGTAGTCGACCGGTGAAATATCCGGACGGACGAATCGGCGAATCGGCGCGCGGCCGTTGGAAATCCGCTGCCGCTGGGTAGACAAGCGGTGTCGTCGTCGAGGAGAGAACGATGCTGACGAACATTCACGATGGCGCTGCCGACACGCGCGAGGATTCCGAACGGCATCCGGCGCTCATCTGGTTCGCCGAGGAGTGCTTGAGCAACGAGGCCCGCTCGAGAGCTACGTCATCCACGCCGAGAGCATCGGCGATCGCGAGCTCGCCACCTTCTTCCGCCGGGCGCTCGCCGAGAGCCGGCGCGTACGGCCTGGCGACAGGCGCCGGTTCACCCGGCGGGGGCGCGGCGACCGCAGGCGCCGTTAGCAGCCGCGCCGCCGCCACTCGTCCCGACCTGCACAACGCGACAACCGGCCCGTGCATCCGTGACCGTGCCGTGTAACGCGTGCCATAGATGCCTAGTACGGCACGGTGCCCACGAAATCGCTCCGTTGACTCGTTATGCATTGGTGATTCGGGGTCCGGGGATGGCTCCCGGCGGTAACGGTCCCCATTCTCCAGGTGCTCGCCGTTTACCACGCCGGCTGAGGGTCGCGCGCGGCGAGCCTCAGCCCCGCCCCGACCGGGACGACCGTCTGCGTCAGCGCCGGCTCGGCCTCGATCAGCGAGGTGAACTCGACCAGCTCGTGCTCATGCGAGCGGACGTTGTCGACCGCCAGCAGGCCCCCGGGCGCCAGCGTCCGAACTAGATCGAGCAGGTAGCCGGGATAGGCCGGCCGCTCGGCGTCGAGGAACACGAACTCCCATTCGGCGTCGGCCGAGCGAGCGAGCGTCTCGGCCGCGTCCGCGAGCCAGATCGTGGAATAGCCGTTGGAGGTGCCGAGCTCGAGGATCCGGCGCGCCCCGGTCGCGCGGATCAGCACGCCGAGAAGCTCCGCCGTGGGCGGCTCGACGTTTCTGAAGCGCTCGAGCCGGTTGGAGCGAGACTCGTCCTGTTCCCTGGTGCTCGCGTACAACTCGTCGACCAGCCTGCGGCGGGTGGCGTCCATCACGCCGGCACACTACCCACGAGCTCGGCCTCGGCGGATACCGGCTCGGGCGGTCGCACGTCCTCGAGGCGGTCGACGTTCGCCAGCGCCGGGAACAGGCGGCCCCAGCTGACCGCGAGCAGAATCGTCATCACGCCGCCGCCCACGACCGCGGGAATCGTGCCCACCAGGTAGGCGGCGAGCCCGGACTCGAACGCGCCCAGCTGGTTCGAGGCGCTGATGAACACCATCTCGACCGCGTTCACGCGACCACGCAGCCGGTCGGGCGACGCGAGTGCGACCGTGGTCGAGCGGATGTTCATGCTGTAGAGGTCGACGAACCCGCTCACCCCGAGCGCGAGCAACGAGATCACGAACACGCGGGAGAGGCCGAACACGATGATGCTCGCGCCGTACAGGCCGACGACGAGCAGCAGCGTCCGGCCGGCCCGGCGCTCGATCGGGTGCCGGGTGATCCACGCCGCCCCGAGCAGCGCACCGACCGCGGGCGCGGCGCGGAGGACTCCCAACCCCGTCGCCCCGACGTGCAGGATCGATCGAGCGAACACCGGCAGCAGCGCGACCGCCCCGCCGAACAGAACCGCAAGCAGGTCGAGCAGGATCGCCCCGAGGAGGACCTCGGTCCGGCGCACGAACCGAAGGCCCTCCAGCACGCTCTCGACGTTGGCCGGCTGGACCTCGCCATCGTCGTCCAGGTCGGCCGCCGGGTGGGGATGCATGGCCATCACGATCCCGGAGGAGATCACGCATGAGCCGGCCGCGAGCAGGTACACGAGCGACGGCGAGACGCCGTAGAGCAGCCCGCCGAGCGCGGGACCGATCACCATTCCGGCCTGGCTGGCGATCGAGCGCAGCGTCATCGCGTTCTGCAACAGGTCGACGCTCACGAGCGTCGGAGGCATCGCCCGGGCGGCCGGCCAGCCCAGCGCCATCGCGACTCCGGCGCCGACCGCGAGGGCCAAATACGGCCACACCTCGGTCGTTCCCGAGCCACTGACCAGCGCCAGGCCGACGCTGATGCACGCGGCGAGCAGTAGCGCGGCGGCGAAGATCAGCCGCCGGGGTACGCGGTCGGCCAGCTGCCCCGCCGGCAGCGCGAGCACGAACAGCGGCACGAACTCGGCCAGCCCGATCCAGCCCAGATCGAGCGCGCTCCGGTGGAGGGCATACACCTCCCAGCCGATCGCCACCTCGATCGCCTGGAGGCTGATCCCCATCCCGAGCAGGGCCAGCCACCAGAGGCGGAAATCGCGCACCTCGAGCGCGGGACCGAACCGTCTCAAGGCATCAAAGCGACCAGGGTCATCCGACTCAGCCTACCCAGGCCGATTCGACCGGCCCTCACCACGAAGCGGCAAATAGAGCTACAGGGCTCCGGTCGAGCCCCGCCGGCGGACGAGCGAGTCGATCGCCGCCGCCGCCAGGAGCACGAGCGCAGTCGCAATGAACTGGCCGGCCGCGCTGATTCCCATCAACGCCAGGCCGTTGTACACAACTGCGATCACGAGCCCGCCCAGCAGCGCGTGGAGCGGCTTGCCCCGGCCGCCGAACAGGCTCGCCCCGCCGATCACGGCCGCCGCCACTGCGTACAGCGTGTAGGTCCCCCCGTCGACGCCGGTCGAGACCGACCCCAGGGTGGACGCGTAGACCAGCCCGGCGAGCCCTGCGGTCATCCCGCTGAATATGAACGCCAGTCTGCGCACGCGCTGCACGTTGATGCCGGCGCGACGGGCGGCCTCGGGATTTCCGCCGATGGCATACATGTACCGCCCGAGCCGCGTCCGCGCCAGGAAGGTGGAGTACACGAGCAGCACGATCCCGACGAAGGGAACCACGTACGGCACGCCCTTCAGCGGGGTCAGCAGGCCGCGGTTCTGGGTGCACACGTAGACGAGCAAGATTCCCCCGACCGCGGCGGCGCCGATCTGAAACAGGGTGATGCTGAGCGGTGGCGCACTCAGCCCTTGCTCGCGGCGGTGCGCCACGCGGCGTATCGATACCGCCGCGTATATCGCGATCACCACCACCAGGCCGATCCAGCTCGCCGCAACGCTGATGTTGGCGTTGACGAGCTTGAAGACGGGGCTCGATGTCGAGACCGACATCACGCCCCCGACCGCCTGCTTATCGATGTTGGCGAGCTCGATCAGGATGCCCTCGAAGAACAGCAGGCCCGCGAGCGTCACCACGAACGATGGAATATGAAGCCTCGTGATCAGGCTGCCCTGAAGGTAGCCGATTCCCGCGGTCACGCCGACGCCGCAGATGATCCCGAGCCACCACGGGAAGTTGACGGGGGGAGCGATCAACTCGGCGATCACCATCCCGCCGACGGCAAGCACGAAGCCGACAGAGAGGTCGATCTCCGACAGGATCAGGGCGAAGATCTGGGCGGCGCCGAGCAGAATGTAGAGCGACGCCTGGTCGAGCAGGTTGACCAGATTCTGGTCGGAACCGAACCTCGATCGCTCGATCTGGAAGAAGACGATGATGATGATCAGTCCGGCGACGACCGGCAGCGCGCCGCTCTCCCCGCTCTTGATGCGCCGCCACTGCGCGCGCAGATAGTCGCCGAGCGAGTCGGCCAGCACCTCGGGCGCGGCGGTTACGAGGTCGGCTTCGGTCTCAGGGGTGGCAGTCTCGTCCTCGGCGAGCTCGGTCGAGAGTGGCGGCTCCTGCAGCTCCGACGGCACATCCGGGCTCGAGAACTCGTCAGGCATCAGCCCTCCTGTCCGGCCGAGCGTGGGACCGCAGCGTGATCCACCGTTCGCGCCGAGCGCCCGGTCGTCATGTAGTCGACGACCGAGCTGGGGTCGAACTCGGACACCGGACCCTGAGCGACCATGTGGCCCAGATAGAGGATCACGACCCGGTCCGCGACCGCGAACACGTCGTTGAGGTTGTGTGAGACGACGAGAACGGCAACGCCCTGCGAGGCGAGCCGCTTGATCAGGCTCAATACTGTCCTCGTCTGCGATACGCCAAGCGCCGCCGTCGGCTCGTCCATGATCACGAGCTTCGCCTTCGCCATCACCGCCTTGGCGACCGCGACCGACTGCCGCTGGCCGCCTGACAGCGACGCCACCGGCTGTCGGATCGACCTGATCGTCTTGACCGAGAGCTCCTCGAGCGTCTGCTTGGCGGACGTCTCCATCTTCGCCTCATTGAGCAGCCCGCGCTCGGTCGGCTCGTGACCGAGAAACATGTTCTGGACGATGTCGAGGTTGTCGGCGAGCGCCAGGTCCTGGTAGATCGTCGTGATTCCGTGGGCCTCGGCCTCGCGCGGCCCGTGGAAGTGGACCGGCTTTCCCTCCCACAGAAGCTCGCCCTCGTCGGGAGGCCAGAGCCCCGCGATCGTCTTGATCGTGACGGACTTGCCGGCGCCGTTGTCGCCGGCCAGCGCCGTCACCTGGCCCGGCGGTATCTCGAGGTTGATCCGCGTGAGGGCCTGTACCGGGCCGAACCGCTTTGTGATCCCGCGCAGTTCCAGCAGCGGCGCGCCGTTTGAGCTACTGGGGGCTGGGGCCGGCGCGGCGGCGGGACTGTCCGAAGTGCTCATCTCCCTCCCTATGTGCGACGGGCCCCTCCGGTGCGCCGGAAGGGCCCATACACACTATCGCTTCGACAGGAACGGATCGATCAACTCGTTATCCCCGCCGCCTTACAGTCGGCCGCGTACTTCCCGGAGCAGAGCTGCGCCGCGGGCACGAAGTTGTCCTTGACGACCGTGTCGTTCATATTCGCCGTCGTGACCCACTCGGGAACCAGCAGCGAGGAGGGCACCGACACGTGCGTCGTCGGGTCGACGGTGTTGGCGTTGAGTAGCGACGCCGGTGCGGTCTTGCCGGCCCGGAGGTACATCGCGAGCGCAAGCGCCGCCTGCGCCTCGAGATAGATCGGCTTGTAGACCGTCCCGCACTGGTAGCCGGAGAGAACGTTCTGCAGACCGGTCAGGGTTGCGTCCTGGCCCGTCGTCGGGAACGTCTTCGGCTTGACGCCGTGGCTCTGCAGGTACGAGATGATCGGCGCACCGGTCTCGTCGTTCGGGATCACCGCCGAGTTGATGTTGTGATGCGCGGTGTAGGCGCCCTCGAACTCGGTCAGCGCGTCGGGCGGCATCCACGTTCCCGCGGTGCGGGCGACCAGCGTGTACTTCCCGGACTGGAAGTACGAGGCAAGGACGCCGTTGTAGCCCTGGGCAAACAGCGTGGCGTTGTTGTCGGTGACCGCGCCGTGCATCACGACGACGTTCGGCTTCGACACGTGCCACTGATTGACGCACTGCACGAAGCCCGAGCCGATCAGCTGACCGACATGCACGTTGTTGAAGCTGACGTAGTCGGCCGTGCCTGCCGGCGCCCCGAGGGTGAGCCGGTCATAGTCGACGACCGCGACACCGTGCGCCTTGGCATAGCGCTGCACTGTCACGCCGGTCCCCGAATCCTCCGGATCGATCAGCAGCACGGTCGCGCCGTTGGTGATGGCGCTCTCGGCGTCAGTCACGAACGTCGAGTCGCTTCCCAGCGCGTTCTCGACGGTCATGTCCGAGCTCGGCAGACCCGCGGCCGCCGCCGCCTTCTTCAGGTAAGGCGCATCGAACTCGACGTACCGAGTCGAGCTCGTCGTGTCCGGCAGGATCGCCGCGACCTTACCCTTACCCGACGCCGCCAGGGGCTTCAGTGCGTTCATCGCGGAGAAATCGTTCGTGAACGATGTCACCGAGATGCCCGGCGTAGCCGTCCCACCCGAGGACGTACTGGTGGAACTGGTAGCACTCGCGGCTGCACTACTGGTACTGCTGCTGCTCTTAGAGCTGCCACATCCTCCGGCCACCGCCGCCACGGCGACGGTTAACAAGCACACTCGTAAGAAACGAGTACTCATATCTGCGCTCCTCTCACTCGGCGCGAAACGTCGACACTAGTAACAGTTCTCGCCGGTCCTCCACCCCGGCCGGAAGTACACTGGCAAACGCCGGAGCCATCGTCCACTGTGATTAACAGAGCATAAACACACCCGTGGGCGCGCTCGGTGGAAGTCGCGGCACCGGACCCGCGCCTGGGCCGTGAACTGTGGCTACGCGCGCGCCCGCGACGGGGGGCTGCGAGCGCCGTCGCTCACAGAGGTCCCCCCTCCCTTGGGTGGCGATACTCGCATCAACTGGGACGTTCGCAGCAGGTTCGAAGGATCCGTTGCACGGTAGGGCCCCTCCCGAGCGGATTTGAGCAGGTGATAGTCAAAAGCCCGCGAGGACGAGGCGTCCGCACGCTAACAGCCCGGGTGATGTTGCGTCGAGGCGAGGAATGTTTGGCTTTTTTAGCTTTTAGGAAGCCAAATAGGACCGATCGTCGGATACTCTGCTCGCGTGGCCCAAACCTCGGACGCCGCGTTCGCCCCGGCGACGGCGCACTCCCTGCTACGTGCTCATCTGGTCGCAATGATCCGCGACGATGGCCCGATCAGCCGCTCGCAGTTGTCCCGCGCGATCGGCTTGCCGCGGAGCACGACGACCGCGCTGGTCGCGGAGCTGCTCCATGAGGGGCTGATCGATGAAGCACCCGCGCGCAGCGGAGGCGCCGGGTCGGGCAGCGGGCGACCGGCGACGCTGCTCTCATTGCACCGGCCGGACGGCCTCGTCGCCGGATTCGACTTCGGTCACCGCCACATCCACGTGGCCGTCGCCACCAGCGGCGGGGAGATCCTGGCCGAGGAAAGCACTCAGCTCGACGTCGACGGCCACGCCGAGAGCGCGCTGGACGCAGCGCGCGAGTTGCTTTCGGTCGTGCTCGACCGCGCCGGCGTATCGCTCACCGATATCCGCGCCGCGGCGGCCGGCATTCCCGCTCCGCTCAGCAACCGGACCAACCGGGTCGGATCGCCGACGATCCTCGCCAGCTGGGCCGAGCTCGACCCGCGCGAGGAGCTCAGGCGCCGGACCGGGCTGACGGCCACGCTCGGCAACGACGCCGCCTTCGGAGCGCTGGGCGAGATGACCTACGGAGCCGCCCGCAATCTGGCCGACTTCATCTACGTCAAGGCGTCCAACGGGATCGGCGCCGCGCTCGTCCTCAACGGTCAGCTGTATCGCGGATCCCACGGCATGGCGGGCGAGATCGGGCATACGCAGATCGACCCCACGGGAGCATGGTGCCGCTGCGGCAACCGTGGCTGCCTCGAGGCGACCGTCTCGATCGACGTCGTGCGCCGGCAGCTCGAGCCGCTCGGCCTCGATCCACTCAACGCCGGTGACATGGAGCACCCGGTGGCGACCAAGGTCCTGGCCGAATCGGGGCGCACCGTCGGCGTCGTGATCGCGAACCTGTGCAACACGCTCAATCCCGAGGCCGTGATCCTCGGCGGTGACCTCGCGTCGACCGGCGCCCATTTCACGGCCGGCGTACGGGACTCGGTAGAGCATCTTGCGCAGCCGCGGCCGGCGCATACGGCGGTGATCACCACCAGTCTCCGAGGACGGGCCGAAGTGCTCGGGGCGGTCGCGTGCGCCGCCGCCGCACCGGTTTCGGTCCGGCCTGCCTAACCACGTTCGGGTCACGCGTGACGTACGGCGTGGTCGGACGTAGTCTCAGTGGAGGAACGTTGCGTCGCCTTCACGCATCCCGCTTCCGAACGGCCAGTGCCCTCGCGGTCATGGCGACCGCGGGCGCCGTGGCCGGGTGCGGCTCCGCGACGGCGCCGGCGGACTCGGCTACGACCACCGCCACCACCGCCGCCGCCACCACCACCACCACCACCACCACCACCACCACTAACGATGCCGCCACCAGCGCTCCCGTGCCCGTGGCTCAGCTCGTCGCTCTGGCTCGCGGTTCGCTGCCTGGGCTCGGCGACTCGACCGTCACGTCAGCATCGGTCGTCGCGACCACGAAGGAAGCCGCGGAGAACTGGCTCGAGCCCGGATCCGTCCCGGCGGGCGCATCCAACCCGCGGGCGTACCTCATCGTGCTCCATGGGCGATTCGTCTGCCGGCCGTGTAGCCGCCCGTCAGGCGCGTCCGCGCCGCGCGGCAGCTCGGCACAGTTCATCTGGGTTCCGGGCCGCGGGGTGACTGACTTCGCGGTGACGCCGTCGGTCCCGACCGGTCTGCATCACCTTGGCCGGGTCGTGAAGATCCGGATCGGCCTGCCGCGGCTACCGAAGGGGATGCCACCGCCAGGGGTCCGACGCGTAGTCATGCCGTCGCACGCCGCGCCCGCCACGCCGTGGCACGCCGTCCCGTCCCATGTGGTCCCGGTAGCGCCGGCGCGCACCGTCGCCCCGAGCGCCCCCTCCCGCGTCGTCCCGGTCACGCCGCCGGGCATGGAGGACGGAACCCCGGTCCATTAGGCGGCACGGCGCGGCGTGAGATCCATGTCGTCGCTCTCGAACACGACGCCGATCTGATCGAGCACGACCCGCCGCGGGCCCTGTTCGACGGTCCCCGCCACCGTGGCGGAGAGTCCGGCCCGGGCAGCGAGCCGGACGACCTCGTCGCCCGACCCGCCGGCGCAGTAGACGGCGAATCCGCAGCCCATGTTGAACGTCGCGTAGGCGGCGGCGGGCGACATCTGCGTCCGCTCGACCAGGAACGCGAGAACCTCGGGCACCTCGGGCAGCCGCGTCACGGTGTAGGTCAGCTCCCGGCGCGGGCGCATCAGCTTCAGCAGCCCGTGTCCGGTGATGTGGCTGAGGTAGTGGATCTCGACGGAGCTCTCGAGCAGTGCGCGCACGAGCCCGGCGTACATCGCGGTCCGGTCGAGCAACGCGTCCCCGAAGGTCCTCCCGCTCGGCAGCGCCGTCCGGTAGCCGTCCGGCAGCTCCTCCGCCACCCGACGAGCCAGCGAGGAGCCGTTGGCGTGAAGGCCGTTGCTGGCCACGATCACGATCTCGTCGCCCGGCACCAGGTCGGCGCCGAAGATCGGCCGCCGCCCGGGCGGCACGATGCCGACGGCGCTGCCGGCGAGCTCGATGTCGTCGGGCGCGACGAGCCCCGGCAGCGACGGCGACTCCCCGCCTCCCCAGGTCGCGCCGGCATCCACGCACGCCTTGCGCCAGCCGCTCACGAGGCCGCCGTTCCGGCCCTCATCCGCGTACCAGTCGGACGATCCGGTCGCAAAATAGGCGTTCACCACGAGCGGGAGCGCCCCGACGCAGCAGAGATCGTTGACGATCGCCGCCACCGTGTCGTAGGCGACGCTGTCGAACCGGCTCACCCCGAGCTGCTCCTCCACCTGACGGGCGATGATCGACTTGGTTCCGAGCCCCTCGACCACGAACGCGAGCGTCTGCCCGCCGGCCTCGAACACGAAGGCCGGCTCGCCCCGGGATTCGTCGACGGCCTGCCCGCCGGATGCTGTCAGTAGCTCGGAGGTCGCGAGCGCCTCGGTCAGCGCATTGCGCTTGCCGGCGTCGAGCGCGTGGTAGTCGACGCCGGCCGCACGGTAGGCGGAGCTGCCTGGCGTTCCGGGGTCGGCCATGCCCCCAAGGCTAATCGCCCGGCGGCCGGACCGTCCCGATCAGTCCGTCGGCCAGCGGTGGACCGGCTCGTTGCTGTGCATATGCTCGCGGTAGCGCCTGGTCATCTCGCGCAGCGCCTCGGAGCGGTCCATTCCCTCGCCGTCGTAGAGGCGGTGGAACACCTGGCTCTGCCACGAGGCTCCGTTGCGGAGCGACACGCAGCGTCGCTCGATGATGTCGAGCAGGCGGTCGGCGTCGTCCGAGTCGACTCCCCACTGCTCGAGGCCCGCGCGCGCGAGCGGCAACAGGCGCCTGACCACGAGCTCGGCCACCGGCACCTCCCCGACACCGGGCCAGTACAGGCGAGCGTCGATCCCCTCGCGCGCGCCCGCGTGGAAGTTCTCCTCCGCGGCCGAGAACGACATCTGCGACCACACCGGGCGCTCCTCCTCGGCGATCACTTTCAGCAGCCCGTAGTAGAACGCGGCGTTGGCCATGATGTCGGCCACCGTCGGGCCCGCCGGGAGCACCCGGTTCTCGACGCGCAGGTGGGGCTGGTCGCGCACGACGTCGTAGATCGGGCGGTTCCATCGGTAAATCGTGCCGTTGTGGAGACGCAGCTCGCCCAGCCTCGGAGTGTCGCCGCGCTCGAGCGTCGCGAGCGGATCCTCGTCGTCACACACGGGCAACAGCGCCGGGAAGTAGCTCACGTTCTCTTCGAACAGGTCGAAGATCGAGGTGATCCAGCGCTCGCCGAACCACACTCGCGGTCGCACGCCCTGGATCTTCAGCTCTTCCGGCCGCGTGTCGGTCGCCTGCTCGAACAGCGCGATTCGCGTCTCGCGCCACAGCTCCTTGCCGCAGAAGAACGGCGAGTTCGCCGCCACCGCGACCTGCACGCCGGCGATCGCCTGCGCCGCGTTCCAGTAACGAGCGAACGCCTCGGGCTCGACCTGCTGGTGCAGCTGAACGCTCGTGCAAGCGGCCTCCGGCGCGATCGTGTCGGCGTGGGTCGAGAGCCGCTCCACGCCGGCGATCGAGATCTCGAGGTCCTCGCCCCGCGCCGCGAACACCTGCTCGTTGAGGAGCGCGTACCGAGGGTTCGCGCTGAACGACTCGGCGCGCAGATGGGTCGCGTCGATCGTCGGGAGGATTCCGATGATCATCATGTGAGCGCCGACGGTCCGCGCCCGCTCCTCGGCGTCGTTGAGGCTCGCGCGCGCGGCCGTTTCGAGCTCCGAGAACACCTCGCCCTCGAGCAGCCGCGGCGGCACGTTGATCTCGATGTTGAATTGGCCGAGCTCGGTCTGGAAGGCCGGGTCCGCGATCGCCTCGAGCGCGGCGGCGTTGATCAGCGCCGGCTCGCCGGCGTCGTCGGTGAGGTTCAGCTCGACCTCGAGGCCGAACGACCGCATCTCCGGATGGAACCGCGCCTCCGACAGCATCCGGGCGAACACATCGAGGTTCGCCCGCACCTTCGTGCGGTAGCGCTGCCGGTCCTCGCGGCTGAAGGTTCTTGCAGCTACCTCCTGGCCCACGAGGCGATTATCCGTGCAGCGCGCCGGCTCTACAACTCTCCGGAGGCGATCTCGGCGCCCTCCACGAGCGAGCCCATCTTCAACCACATCACACCCGGATCGACCAGCGACCACCGGATGAACGTGCCAAAGCCGCAGTCGGTGCCCGCCATCAACCGGTCCTTGCCGACGAACTGACCGACCTGCACGAGGCGATCGGCGACGAGCCGCGGATGCTCGACGTAGTTCGACTTGACGTCGATCACACCCAGGATCACCGACTTGTCGTCTGGTAGCTCGACGTCGCGGAACACGCGCCATTCGTGCGCGTGGCGAGGGTTGCCGCCCTCGACGTAGATTCTGCCCGCGTTGACCTTGAGCACGTGGTCGATGATGTCCGCGAGCGGGACGTCGAGATGGTGCGGGGTGCCGTGTTCCCCCAGCACACGTGAAACCGAACCCGCTCCGGCGGGATCCCCTCGAGCGCCCCGTTGAGCGCCTCGACCGCGAGCGGAAGATGGTGGTGCCAGTCGCCGACGCTGCTCCCGACCGAGCGCGCGTGCGCCGCCATCGCCATGTCCGGCGAGTCGATCTGCAGATTGAACCCGGCGTCGACGATCGCGCGGTACTCGTATGCGAGCGCCTCCGCGCACGCCGCCAGGTACTTCTCATGCGAGCCGTAGTGCTGGTCGGGGTAGTTGAATGCGATCTGGCCGGGGCTGATCGTGCCCATGAACGCGGTCGACGGATCGGCATCGCCAAGCGCACTCTTGAACCGGGCGATATCCCGATGTACCGCGTCCCTGTCGGTGAGCTCCACAGGCCCGACACAGTTGGAGAAGCCCAGGTGGGCCGTCTGCGGGTTCGCAAACAGCTTCATCGCGAGCTCTGGGAACGGGGCGACGTCATCGGACTGGAACTCCGAGGTACCCGCGAACCCCGAGAAGCGGTCGCTGACGTACGAGCTGAACCCGGGCTTGCTCATCTCGCCATCGCTGATCACATCCAGGCCAACCTCGCGCTGCTTGGCGACCAGCTCGACCACAGCCTCGCCGATCATCGCCTCGAGCTCCCTGTCATCCACCTCCTCGCCGTCCATTCGCGCCCACACCATGTC
>Ga0116224_10001417_pt1 | contig 15359 bp, 15 predicted proteins | sample Sb_taG_9_FD_89699 | JGI IMG/M metagenome (GOLD analysis project Ga0116224, IMG submission 89699) | Peat soil microbial communities from Weissenstadt, Germany - Sb_50d_b_LC metaG | ecosystem: Environmental > Terrestrial > Soil > Wetlands > Peat | place: Germany: Weissenstadt | collected 2010-09-21 | reverse complement strand
TGCTCGGCATCAGCGACGTCGCCGGCAAGTATTACATTCCGCAGCTCGGCGCGTTTCTCATCTACCTGGTCATGATCAGCCTGTTGATGTGGCGTCCGCTCGGCCTCCTCGGGAGACGCTGAACGATGGCGCTGAGCGAAAGTGCGGCCAGTCCGCGGCTTTATTTACAGGCGCAGACGCGGTGGCGGCCGGCCGAGATCGTATTCTGGCTGGCGACATTACTGCCTTACGTGCTGTTTCCGAACTACCTGTCGCTCGCCAGCCAGATCGCCATTGCCGGGCTGTTCGCGCTGTCGCTTGATCTGATCCTCGGTTATGCCGGCATCGTCTCGCTCGGCCATGCCGCGTTCTTCGGCGTCGGCGCCTACACCGCGGGGCTACTTTCCAAATACGGCTGGGGCGAGCCGCTGACCGGGCTCGCCGCCGCTGCCCTCGCCGCCGGCATCGTCGGCTATGCCACGAGTTTCGTCATCTGCAGGTTCCGGCATCTGGCTTTGATCATGCTCACGCTCGGCTTCGGGCTGCTCTTGGCGGAGCTTGCCAATACGCTCGGCTGGCTGACCGGCGGCATGGACGGCCTGCAAGGCATCCATACCTGGAAGCTGCTCGGTATCTTCCGCTTCGATCTGTACGGCCGGGCCGCCTATGCCTACGCGCTTGCCGTGCTGTTTGTGCTGTTCCTGTTCGCGCGGCGGCTGATCCACTCGCCGTTCGGCCTGTCGCTGCGCGGCATCCGCGAAAATTTCGTGCGCATGCCGGGCATCGGCGCGCCGAGCCGCGCGCATATCCGCACCATCTATACCATTGCCGCGGCGCTCGCCGGAGTAGCCGGCGCGTTGCTGGCGCAGACCACGGAAACCGTGTCGCTCGATTCGCTCGGCTTCGAGCGCTCCGCCGAGGTGGTGGTCATGCTGGTACTCGGCGGCACTGGGCGGCTCTATGGCGGGCTGGTCGGCGCGATCGTTTATATGATCGCGCGCGATCAGTTTTCCGGGATCGTGCCGCAATACTGGTATTTCTGGATCGGCATTCTGCTGGTGGCCGTGGTCATGTTCCTTCCCAACGGCATCCTCGGCGGCTTGGCCAAGCTCTCGTCGCGCTGGAGCCGATCGTGAGCGGACCCGCTCTCGCCACGCGCGGCCTAGCCAAGAGTTTCGGCTCGTTGGTCGTAGCCCGCGACATCGAGATCGAACTGCCCAAGGGCGTGCGCTACGCGCTGATCGGCCCCAACGGCGCCGGCAAGACGACGCTGATCAATCTCATCACTGGAATGCTGCAACCGGGCGCCGGCCGCATTTTTCTCGACGATATCGACATCACGGCGCTGCCGCCGGAGCAGCGCGTGCGGCGCGGGCTGGTGCGCACCTACCAGATCAACTCGCTGTTTCCGCATCTCACGGCGCTCGAATCGGTGACGCTGGCGGTCTGCGAACGCACCCGCGCCGCGCGCATTTGGTGGCGGCAGCTTAACGCCTATCCGCACGAGATTGACGAGGCCTACGACATTCTCACCGCGCTGAAGCTCGGGGCGGTCTGCCACCGGCTGACGCGGGAACTGGCCTATGGCCAGCAGCGCCTCCTCGAAATCGCGCTCGCGCTCGCGACCCGGCCGAAGGTGCTGTTGCTCGACGAGCCGGCGGCGGGCGTGCCGCGCGAGGAAAGCAACGAATTGTTCGCCGCCATCGCCGGGCTTTCCCGCGAGATCACCGTGCTGTTCATCGAGCACGACATGGAGCTGGTGTTTCGCTTTGCCACGCGGGTGATCGTGATGGTCGGCGGCAGCGTTTTGGTGCAAGGCCCGCCGCATGAGATCGCCACCGATCCGCAGGTGCGCGCCGTCTATCTCGGCAAGGCCCCGGCCAAAGGCCTGCAAGCACACCGTCAAGAGCCGCGTCATGACTGAACCGCTGCTCGCGCTTGACGACGTGCGCGCCGGCTACGGCTCGGCAATCGTGCTCGACGGCGTGTCGCTGACGCTGCCGGAGCGCGGCGGGCTCGCTGTGCTCGGTCGCAACGGCGTGGGCAAATCGACGCTGCTGCTCACCATTATGGGCTACACCCAGGTCGGCCGCGGCCGCATCCTCTGGCGCGGCGAGGACATCACCCGGCGCGCGCCGCATCGCCGCGCTCTCGCCGGCATCGGCTGGGTGGCGCAGGAACGCGAGATATTTGCTTCGCTGAGCGTCGAGGAAAATCTGACCGTCGCCGCCCGCGACGGACGCTGGAACTTGGCCGCGGTATACGATCTCTTCCCCCGGCTCGCCGAGCGCAGGCGCAATCTCGGCAATCAGCTGTCCGGCGGCGAGCAGCAGATGCTGGCGATCGCGCGCGCGCTGATGACCAATCCCGCGCTCCTTTTGCTCGACGAGCCGCTCGAGGGGCTGGCGCCGATCGTCATCGAGGAGCTCGCCACCGCGATCCGGCGCATGACCAAAGACGGCTCCAACGCCTTCCTCCTGGTCGAGCAGCACGCCGAGATCGCGCTGTCGCTGACGCAAACGGCGCTCGTTCTCGAACGCGGCCGCGTCGTCCATAGCGGTGCCTCGGCGGCCTTGCTCGCCGATCATGCAGCGCTCGACCGCCTTGTGGGCCTGCGGCTGGCGGAGGCGTGATCGAGTCTCTTCCTCCAGCGTAGCCTGGATTGAGCATTGCGAAATCCAGGATCGGCAATTGAGCCGGTCGGTCGTTCCCGGGTTTTGCTGCGCTCAACCCAGGCTACAGAACTACAGAACAGCGGGCGGCTTGATCGCGTTCGCTTGCGCGACCGCCTCGAGCTCCGCCCACAACTTCGCGGGAATCGGGATACCGGATTTGCGGCGCGCGGCTTCGGTGCGCGCGGCTCGTTCCCCCGGCAGCAGAATTTCGTCGAAGCCTTGTTGCCGCGGCAGCGCCTTGAGCAACGCCGCAAGCGTATCGGCGTCGCGGGCAAAATCCGAAGGCGGCCGAAAGTGGCGGATATCGACGGCGAGGATGGCGCTGTTCTGCGTAAGCCGTCGGCGCTTTTCCGGGCCGAGCGCGCGCGCCTGGATCGGCGCCGCGGCGAGCACACTCGCCAGCATTTCAAACATCAGAGCGAGCCCCGAACCCTTCGCGCCGCCGAGCGGCAGCAAAATCTCGGCGCGAGCGGGATCGGTGGTGGGCTCGCCGTCCTTTGTCAGCGCCGTGCCAGCCGGCAATTGCGCGCCGGTCGCCAGCGCTTGCACGATCTTGCCGTTGGAGATGGTGCTCGTCGCCATATCGAGCACGATTGGGCCGGCGCCGCTCGGCACCGCGATGGCGATCGGGCTCGTGCCGATGCTGGCGACGCGGGCGCCGTGATAGGCGACGAAGGCCGGCCCCGCGCCCATGATCAGAGCGGCGCAGCCGCGCTCCGCCATCCATTGCGCGTAGCGGCCGATGGCGCCGGTATGCGTCGTCTCCCGCACCAGGCCGAAGCAGACGCCTGCCGTGCGTGCGCGCTCGGTGGCGATGCCGACGGCCTGCATCATCGCCACCGGCCCGAAGCCGAGGCCGCCGTCGAGCACGAAGGTCGCGGCACGGTCTTGCGTCAGCCGACGCCGGGCTTTGGGGTCGATTTCGCCACGCTCGATCATTCTGAGATAGAACGGCAGGCGCGAAACGCCGTGACCGTCGACGCCGCGCAAATTCGCCCAGACGAGGCCGTCGGCGACGATGGCTGCGTCCGCCGCGCTCGCGCCTTTTGCCATGAGCGCATCGCGGATGAACCGGCCGAGCTGCTCGTGGCCGACGACGATCGGGCTTTTCCTCATGCTCGCGCCGGAAAATAGCGGCCGAGCCAGTCGCGCAGGACGCTCCAGACCCGCGTCGAATTCTCGTTGAACAGGAAATGATCGAGACCGCTGAACAGATGCAGCTCCGCCGGCTGCCCCGCGCGCTTGAACATTTCGATCGACTGCTCGGTCGGCGTCACCGAATCGTTGGCGGCATGGATGAGCAGCAGCGGCCGCGGTGCGATCTTTCCCACCACCTCCTCGGCGCGGAAATCGAACATGCTCTGCGCCGTCTCGGCCGGAAACATCTCCACCGAGTTAGCCGCCAGCATGGCCACGTTCTGCTTCTCCAGGTTTTGCCGCACGCGGTCGGGGATCGGCACGATGTCGCCGCGCGGCACCAACAGCGATTTGCCGGTGCGAGCGCGATGGGCGCGGCCTTCCGCAAGCATGGCGGTGAATTTCGCCCAGGCTTCGAGGGTGGGATGCTGGCCGCGGAATTTGCGCTCGCCATGGCCCCAGCCGCCGTTGGAAATGACCGCGGCCAGGCGCGGATCGGTGCCGCCGGCATAGACCGCGACCGCGCCGCCGAAGCTCGAGCCGATGACACCGATGCGATCGGGATCGACGGCGGGATGGCGGGCGAGAAACGTGAGCGCATTGCCGAGATCCTCGACCTGCTCGAGACAGATGACGCGGCCGAATTCGCCTTCGCTTTTGCCGCAGCCGCGCATGTCGAAGCGCAACGTCACGTAGCCGAAGTCGCTCAATACCCGCGTCGGGTGGATGACACCCACGGAATCGCAATTGCCGCCGAACCCGTGCAGCACCAGGAACGCCGGGCGCCGCTCGCCCGCCGGCAACCCTGCCGGCACGCCCAACGCGCCATGCAGCCGCAACCCCGCCGACGGAATGCGCACAACCTCTTCGTTCATGGCGCGAAGCGTAGCGCGGATTGAGCGACAGGGAAATCGGGGACCGTCCGCTTAATGACGCCGGCGCTCAGCTCGCCACGAACAGGATCGCGGCGTCGCAGCGCTCAAGCACCGCGGCGGCCATGTTGCCGAAGAACAGCGTCTCGCCCGGGCGGCGAGTGACGCCGAGCACGATCAAGTCGTAGCCGCCGCGCTCGACTTCCTTGAGGATGGCGTCCTCGGCCGCGACATCGATGCGCAGCGCGGTACGCAAGCGGGCGTCGTAACGGTCGGCGAGTTCGGCGATGTCCTTAAGGACCGCTTCTTCATTGCGCCGCATGGCGGCCCCGCGGCGAATGCGCCCACGCCGCTCTCCGTCGGAGCGGCCGCTTGCCACATAAAGCGCGCTGACCCGCGAGCCGCCCGACCGGGCAAGCGTGAAACCGGTCTCGGCGGCGCGACGCGATACGTCCGTGCCGTTGACCGGGATGAGAATTCTGCCGATCGGCTCGCCGCCGCTCTTGAGCCGGCCGCCGGCGATGGCGACCACGAGCGACCCCTCGAAGCCGCCGGCGATGCGGGTGATTTCCGGCCCGAAACCGCCGCGCGGCCCCCGCGTCTTGTCGATGCCGACGATTAAAAGATCGTAGCCCTTCTGCGCCTCGTCGGCGACCGCTTCGGCGCTGTCCGTCTTCCTGCCGCACGCGATCACGTCGACGCTGCCGGGCCTTTCCTCATCCGCGTGCGCCGCCAAGGTGACGGTCTGCGCGGCGCGCACCTGTTTTTTCGACTGCCCGGCGTCCTTCGACACCGTCCGCTGCGGCCATTTATCCGGCCCGAGTTTGATGATCGTCGTCGGCTTGTCGCCGGAGCCGGCAATGGCGCCGGCGAGCCGCGCGGCGAATTTGCCGTTGGCGCTGCCGTCGACCGCAAGCAAAAGGCGTTCGAGATTGGGCACGAAGCCGCGGGCATCAAGCTCTTCGCGTTCGAGCCGCTGCCGTTCCGCCTCGCGCAACGGCAGCCGGCGTAGCGCCCAGCGCAGCATCGGCGGCATTGCCAGCGTGGTGAGGATCGCCATGCCGACGATCAGCGTATACAGATTGCGGCTAAACACCCCCGCCGACAAACCGATCGAGGCGACGATGACTTCGGTCGAGCCGCGGGCATTCATGGCGCACGCGAGCGCGAGCGACTCGGCGCGGTCGAGCCCGCCGAGCTTGCCGCCGACGAAGGCGCCGGCAAACTTGCCGACGCTGGCAATGATGACAAGGGCGCCGGCCAGCAACAGCAGATTGGGATCTTTCAGGATGGTCAGATCGGCGCTGAGCCCCGACAGCCCGAAGAACACCGGCATGAACAGCGCCGCGATCAGCCCGCGCAGCTGTTCGTCGATGTGGCGAGTGAGGATCGGCGATTCACCGATCAAGACGCCGGCAACGAAAGCACCGAGCACGGTCTGCACGCCGATCAGGTAAGTAATCAGCGCCATCGAGAACATGATCAAGAGGATCATGGTGATGACCGCAAATTCGCTTGAGAAATGATCGTTGGTCCAGCGGATCAGGCCAGACACGATTCGCCGGCCGACGGTCATGCTCAGCGCCAGGAATATCAGCGTGCCGACGATGGCGAAGCTCACCGAGCGCAGATCGAGCGTGCCGGACGAAGCGAGCCCGAACGAAATGGCGATGATGATCCATCCGCCCGAATCTTCGATAATGGCGGAAGCCACGATGATCTGGCCGATGTCGCGGCGCATGAAATTCATGTCGCGCACCACCATGGCGACGATCTTGATCGAGGAGATCGACAGCGCGGTGGCGAGGAACAACGCGGTGACGAAGCGCGCCTGCGGGTCGGGCAAGATCGAATCCGGCAGCATCTCGCCGACGGCGAAGCCGCAGACGAAAGGCAGCGCCATGCCGGCCGCGGCCACGGCGATTGCCGCGCGTCCCACCCGCCGCACCAGCCGCAGATCGGTTTCCATGCCGGTGAGCAGCAGCAGCATGAGCACGCCGAGCTCCGAGACGGCGTCGACCATGCTCTTCTGTTCGGCCGTTTGCGGAAACAGCGCATGCTGAAAGTCGGGCCAGACGAGGCCAAGCAGGGAAGGACCGAGCAAAAGCCCGCCGAGAAGTTGGCCCATGATGGCCGGCTGGCCGACGCGCTGCATTGCTTCGCCGAGGCCGCGGCCGACAAGAAGGAGGAGAGCGAGCTCGGCGATGAAGACCGCTTCCGACTTCCCGGACACATTCGGCGCGGCGGCAAAGGCGATCGAGGCGCCGCCGCACAGCGCAAAAGCGGCGAGCAGGCCGCGCCCGGCAATGGCCGTGGGCACGGCGCTCCGCATCGCCTGCTCGCGGTTACGACGGAAATGCAGCTGTTTACTCCCCCATTCACGGATTATTCGCCAAGCCCCGCGGCTAAAATTCGCGCGGCGTTCCCATCAACGCCGTTCTGGTTCCGGCGTTCCGTCCCGGCCCCGCGCCGCTATGCGTTTTCCGCTTGGCTTGCCGTCACGATTTCCTCCGTCGGCCAGCGTTCATGGGTGAGCGGCACGATCATGCGTGTGGAAAAACCGGCGCGCGTATAGGAGGAATGCACCTCCCCGTTCATCTGCCGCTCGATGACCATCCCGATCAACCGCGTGCCGAATCCGCTCCGTCGCGGCCGTCGCGCCGGCGGCCCGTTGCGCTCGACCCAATCGAAGGTGAGCATCAGACCGCGCCGCGTGCGCGCCACCGACCAGCTCAGCTCCAGCTTTCCCTGCGGCCGCGACAGGCTGCCGTATTTGATAGCGTTGACGGCCAGTTCGTGCAAAGCCGCGCTTAGGCTGAAAGTCGGGTCCGGCTCGAGATCGACCTGGGGGCCGACGAAGGTGGTGCGGTCGAGATAAGGGCCGAGTACGACACGCAACAGCTCGGTGAGCGGCGTCGATTTCCAGCCGGCTTCGGTGATCAGCCGGTGCGCGTTGGCAAGCGCGAGCACGCGCGCCTGATATTTGCTAACCAGCTCGGCCATGTTCCGCGAATTCTTCGCGGTCTGCGAGAACAGCGCCAGCAACTGCGAAAATAGATTGCCGGAGCGATGGCGCAACTCGCGGATCATCAATTCGTGGCGCTGCTCCAGCTGCCGGCGTTGAATGGCGCCGGCGAGCAAATTGCCGACTGCCGTCACGAAAGAGGCGTCCTGCGCGCTGAAGTGGCGCCTCCTGATGGTGGCGACGCCGAGAATACCGAAGGCGCGCCCGTCGCGGCCGGCGATCGTCGCATGCATGCCGCTGACGCAGTTGTGGTCCTTGAGATATTGGGCGACCTCAAACCTTTTTTCAGTCGCGAAATCGGCGATGACAACCGGCGCAGGGGTATCCAACGTAAAGCGAGCATAGGTGTTGGGCTCCGTCATCGCCAGGACCGTGCCGAGGAGCTCGCGCTTCCAGCCGAACCCGGCGCGTAAAAGAAGCTCGTCGGCGCTGGGAAGAAGCTCGAGGATTTTGACGAATTCAACCGACAGCGTGAGTGCGACGGTGCTCACCGCATCGGTCAGTAGCTTTTCAAGATCGGTTTCGACCAATGCGCGCTCGCCGAGCTGGGCGAGCGCCTCTTCCTGTTTGGCGCGGCTGCGCAATTCCTCTTGCAGGTTCACCCGCTCGGTAACGTCCTGGCAAAGGCCGACCATGCGTTCCGGCACGCCGTCCTTCATCATCACCGTCCCGCTCGCCTCGATCCACAGCGCGCTCCGCCCTTGGCGGGGCGCCGCCCGATAACGCACCCTGTACGGTCCGCCGGTGCGCAGCGCCTCGCCGACGGCGTCCAAAACCTTGGTGCGATCCTCCTCATGGATGTCGCGTTCAAAAAATGAATAAGTGCCGTCGAAAGTGCCGGGAGACAGGCCGTAAATCGACTCAAGGTTGGTCGACCAAGTCACCACGTTGGTGGCAACGTCCCAGGACCAGACGCCGATCTGTCCGGCTTCGAGCGCAACGCCGACCGTGGCAAAATCCGGAAAGATCGCCGCCGCGGTCCGTTTCGGCGCCGGATCCGGTTCCGTAGTTGGCGTGCTTTTGACCTCGGGCCTGTCCATACGTTTACAGTTCGACCTCGCCCCATCGGGGGTCAAGGGCGAGATTGGGACTACTTACGGGAAAACAAGGGAGCCGCGCGTCGGGTTTCGCTCGCGCCCTCTGGCGATGAATGGACGCGCAACGCGCGCCACGGCCCGCCGTCTAATAGAGGCCGAACGCCGTCGGATTGTTGCGCAATTCGGCGCGCGGCGGCAACCGCTCGGCGGCGTCGGCGCCGGGCATTGCGGTCGCGGGCCGCACCGCGACCCTCGCGGTCATCGCGCCGGGGCCGCCTTCGATCGACACCTCTTTTTGCGAGATTTCCTTTTGATTATCGGCCGCAATGGCGCGCTGATCGTTCGGCAGCACCACGACTTTGGTGCCGATGCCGACACGATCATAAAGATCGATCACGTCGGCGTCGCGCATGCGGATGCAGCCGCTGGAGACGTGCTTGCCGATCGAAGCCGGACTGTTGGTGCCGTGGATGCGGTAGTCGGTGTTGCCCAGATAAAGCGCGCGGGCGCCGAGCGGATTGCCCGGTCCGCCGCCGACCCAGCGCGGGAGATAGGGCTGGCGCGCGATCATCTCGGCCGGCGGAATCCAGTCGGGCCATTCGGACTTGCGCGAAATCTTCTCGACGCCCGACCAAGTGAAGCCTTTGCGCCCGACACCGATGCCGTAACGCAGCGCCGTGCCGTCGCCGAGCGTCAAATAAAGGAAGGTGTGCGCCGTATCGATCATGATCGTGCCGGCGGGCTCGGCGCCGGTGTAGGAGACGATCTGCCGCCGTAACGGCGCAGCCAGCTCATCGCCGGCGGTCGCCACGCGCGCCTGTTCCGGCGGTTGCGCAACGTCGCGCAATACCGCGACGTCCCGACCGCTGAAATTGTCTGAAAGCGATTGCGCAGAGGCCAGACCGACCGGGAGAGTGGCGAAGGCTGCACAGAGAGCCGCGGTGCAGGCGTGCCGTGGCAGCTTGTCTGCCGACATGAAACACTCCGCTCGTTGAGTTCCGTTTATCAATCGCCGGTGGACGTTAAAGGTTCCGTGCGAAGCGCCGCCGTTATGCGCGGCGCTTTTTGATCAAATAACTGGCAAATTATTTGCAACAATATTTTCAGACCACGCAACGGCGGAAGACGTTGGCGAGGTGCGGCGCGGAAATCGGGCTAAACGCGGTTTCGCATCCAACCGGAACTTTGCCGCCCGACGCCGGATGCGCGGGCGACACCGGCCCGGCCGGCGATCCAAGCTCATGCGACCATACCGCCGGACTCACCGACGGCAGCCGATCTCCCTTGAGCGTACGGTTGACCGATGGCGCCGGGGCCAACGTGAGCACGCCGGTGCTGGGGAATGTCGGAAATGAAATAAAGCTCGCGGTGAACGCCGCCAGCATCACGCCAACGACGCGAACAAAAAACACATCGTTCATTGGATCGTCTCCGACACACTCGCACGATCCCCCCACGCGCTTCCGCGATGAGGAACGTGGGCCGACGAGGGGAGTTCCGCGCGGAACACCGTCTCACGGGCTTGTGAAGGCGACGCTCACGGTTGTGTGACAAAGCAATCGCGGACGGAGGCGGAGGCGGAACAAATCACGCCGTCGCGGTTTATCGTCGCGACCGGCCATCCTTTCCCCCCTCCCCCCGTGCTTGGCCGGTCATCGTGGGCGCAGCCGATGGACCGATCGGCTGCGCCCTAATTTTTTCCGGCAGGCGATTCCGGGCAGAATAGATTGCGGGTCCGCGGGCTAAAGCCCGTGCCCGGACCCGCAGTAAGAGACGGGAGAGAGCTACGCCGTGGGCTGCCGCTCGCGCTGCCGCGCCTTGCGCCCGAAGAACAGCGCCTGGCTCGCCACAGCCGAGACCACCGCAAGCTGGAACGGCTTGGCGATGAGAAATGCCGGCTCTGGCCGCTGGCCGGTGAGGAAACGCTCGGGGTACGCGGTAATGAATATCACCGGCACCTCGAAGGTGCGGAGCAGCTCGTTTACCGCATCGAGGCCGGAGCTGCCGTCGGCGAGCTGGATGTCCGCGAGGATCAACCCGGGCCGCTTCTGGCGGGCGAGCGCGATGGCCTCGGTGTGGGTCCGGGCGACGCCAATAACCCGGTGCCCGAGGCTCTCCACCAGCGCCTCGATGTCCATGGCGATGAAGGTTTCGTCCTCGATGATGAGCACGTCGGTGGCGATTTCGGCGGCAAGTTCGCGGCCGGATTCTTCAACCAGGCCGCGCAGGGTGGCCAAATCGCAGTCGAGGATCTGGGCTGCGTCTTCCTCCGAAAAGCCCTCGAGCGCCACCAGCAGGAATGCCTGGCGGGGACGTGGCGTGATCTGCGTGAGATGCTGTTCGGCAGTGAGATGCGGCACGGCGGCGTCGGGCTTGCCGTTCACGGCCACCGAATTCCAGATTTTCGTGAACAGTTTGTAAAGGGCAACCCGTTGATTTGGCGCGGATTCCAGGATTTGAGGGCTGGCGATAAGCGATTCCAAAGTGGCCGCCACATAGGCGTCCCCGGAGGCTTGGTGGCCGGTCAGCGCGCGGGCGTAACGGCGCAAAAACGGCAGATGCTGAACGACCGATTGTGATGTCGACAAAAGGACCCTCCCCTTCCAGATTCCCGAGGCTATTGGCTAAAACGCCCTCGTGCAAACATGGTTCCAGAGCACGGAACCAACGCCGAAGACCGGCGTTGGTGGGCAGCGATCGGGGTCAAAGGCCATGCGAATAGCGGACATAGTGGCACGGGGGCGTGACGAAAAATGAAGACGAGTAAGACAGTTAACCTCCAACCGCCGGCCTCGAACGAGGCCAAGGCGGAAGACCGGGATGCGATGGGTAGGACGCAACGCAAGAGCGAGGTACGGCTCGGACGGGAAGTGCAGGCCCGAATCGGACAGCAATTGCGGGCGCTGTATGACGAAGTGGTCAGCCAGGGCGTCCCGCCGCACATCGCCGATCTCGTTCGTAAGCTCAGTGATCAAGACGATGGGGTGGCATGAAGCTCGATCCCGCCATACGCGACCAGGTGCTGGGCACCGTACCGAGCCTGCGAGCGTTCGCCATTTCGCTGTGCGGCAATATCGACCGCGCCGACGACCTGGTGCAGGAGACGCTGCTGCGCGCGCTCGCGCACATCGACTCTTTCCAGCCCGGCACCAACATGCCGGCGTGGCTGTTCACGATTCTGCGCAACCTGTTCCGCTCGGAATATCGCAAGCGCCGGCGCGAGGTCGAGGACGCCGACGGCCGATACGCCGAGACGCTCAAATCGCATCCGGAGCAGACCGGACGGGTTGAATTCAACGAATTCCGCGCGGCGCTCGCCAAGCTGCCGTCTGATCAGTGCGAGGCGCTCATCCTGGTGGGCGCGTCGGGTTTCTCCTACGAAGACGCCGCCGCCATCTGCGGCTGCGCCGTCGGCACCATCAAGAGCCGCGTCAACCGCGCGCGCACCCGGCTTGCCGATCTTCTCGCCATCGACAACGTCGACGATTTCGGGCCGGACCGCGCCACGCGCGCCGTGTTGGCCAGCGGCGGCCGGAATTAATCGACGTCACTCGCTACGGCAGCTGGCTGCGGTGGGTGAGCCCGCCGTCGATGGTGACGATCGTGCCGCTGGTATACGAGCAAAGGTCGGACGCCAGGAACGCGACGGTGGCAGCAATCTCGTCGCATGTCGCCGGCCGCCCGAACGGCATGTCGGCGAAAGTCTCTCGCCACCGGTCGGCATCGCCGAAGAGCGTGGCGGCGCGCTTGCGGCCCAACACTTCGAGGCGGTCGGTCGCCACCGGCCCCGGATTGACACCGACCACGCGCACGCCGAATTCGGGGCTGGTGCCGCCGAGCGCGCGGGTCAGCGCCATCAAGCCCGCATTGCCCGCCGCCCCGGCGATATAGCCGTAATCCAATCGCTCGCCGCCGGCGCCGATGATGTTGACGATGACGCCGCGGCGGCGCGCTTTCATTTTTTGCAAATAGAGCCGCGTCAGGCCGATATAGCCAAACACTTTGAGGTCCCAGGCGGCGCGCCAGGCCGGCTCGTCGACCTGATCGATCGAACCGCCGGGAATGGCGCCGGCATTGTTGACCAAAATGTCGACGTCGGGAATGGCCGCGGCGACGCGATCGCGGGCGGCCGCATCGGCGAGATCGGCGGCAAGCGTGCGCACCGTCACCCCCGTCGCCTTCTTGCGCAAGGCGGCGGCCTCCTGCTCCAGGCGCTCGGCCGAGCGCGCCACCAGGCAAACATTCACGCCCTCGCGTGCCAGCCATTGCGCGACGGAAAGCCCGATGCCCTTCGAACCGCCGGTGACCAGCGCGCTGCGCCCGGAAAGCTTCAGATCCATGTTTTCTTCTCACATATGCGAGGGTAGCCAAAGTGCCAGAATGGGAAACGCAATCAGTATAACCAAGCGAATGAGATCGGTGACGATGAACGGCAGCACACCGACGAAAATGGTCGAGAAGGTCACGTCCTGCACCACGCTTTTGATGACGAAGACGTTCATGCCCACCGGCGGATGAATGAGCCCAAGCTCGACGGTCATGACGATGATGACGCCGAACCAGATCGGATCGAAGCCGAGCTGGGTGATTACCGGGAAGATGATCGGGATAGTGAGGATGATCATGGCGAGCGCATCCATGAGGCAACCGAGCACGATGTACATCAGCATGATCAGCGTCAGCACCCCGTAGCGCCCCAGCCCCAGCCCGGTGAGGAAGGCGGTGACCTTCTGCGGCGTCTGCGTCACCGTGAGGAAATAGCCGAACAAGAGCGCGCCGATCAACACAGTGAGCACGGCGGCGGCGGTGCGCACCGCCTGCAACAGCGAGCGGCGGATTTCCGGGCGTGACAGCTTGCCGCGCAGGACGCCGATCAAGAGCGCGCCGACCGCCCCCATGCCGCCGGCCTCGGTCGGCGTGAACAGCCCGCCATAAAGCCCGCCGATGACGAAGACGAAGAGCAGCAGCATCGCCCAGATGTCGCGCAGGCCGGCGGCGCGTTCCTTCCAGGAATGGCGCGGCGCCGAGGGCAAGAAAGTCGGCCGCAGCCGGCCGATGACCACGACCGTGAGCATGTCCATCGAGGCGGCCAGCAATCCGGGAATGATCCCGGCGATGAACAGCTTGCCGATATCCTGCTCGGTGATGATGCCGTAGACCGCGAGCACCGTCGAAGGCGGCAGCATGGCGCCGAGCGTGCCGCCGGCGGCGATCACACCGGTGGCGAAAGATTTCGGATAGTCGTAGCGGCGCATTTCCGGATAGGCAACGGTTGCGAAAGTCGCGGCAGTCGCCACTGACGAGCCCGAAATCGCGGCAAAGCCGGCGCAAGCCGCAATGGTGGCGATGCCGAGGCCGCCCTTGAAATGCCCGACGAAGGCGTTGGCGGCGCGGAACAACTCCCGGCTCATGCCGGAATTGGACACGAACGCGCCCATCAGCAGGAACATCGGGATGACGCCGAACGTGTAGTCGGTCACCGTACGCATCGAGGTGTGGCCGACGATCTTGAGCGCCGGGCCGCCGCCGACGAGGTAGGCAAAGCCGCAGACGCCGACGAGGCCCATCGCCATGCCCACCGGCACGCGGAGCAGCATCAGGCCGAACAAGACGACAAAGCCGATGATGGCGACGACATCGGCGCTCAAATGAGCCTCGTGGATTTACAGGTCATTCGACCGCCTTGATCTGGTAGCGGCCGCCCAGAAGCTCGGGATGGAAGATCAGCCGATAGGTGCGCACCGCTATCAGCAGCACCGCCGACACGTCGCCGAGCCAGGAGACCAGAAAGAACGGCCACACCGGCAGGCGCAGATCGAACGTGGATACGTTCTCGGCGTAGGTGCTTGTGACCTTGTCGAACAGGGTATAGGTCTGCACCGTCACCACGAAGAGCAGCACCAGCGTGGCGAACACGTCGATAAAACGCTGCATGCGGGGGCCGACATTGGCGTAGAGCAGATCGACGGTGATGTGGTTGCCGCGATAGGACGTCGCCGCGATGCCCCAAAAGATGACGATGCCGAGCAGGAGCCGGCCGAAAGCGTAGCTGTCGGGAATCTGCACGCTGAAGAAATAGCGCAGTAGCACCGAGACGAAGATATCGACGGCGACGAGGCCGATGAAGAACGCGGCGATCAGCTCGATACCGTTGATGAAGCGGTCCATGGTGTTGCGCGCGGGCGCTGTCGACATCGGCGCAGATTCCGGGTTCGCCATGGCTGCGATCTTTCAGAACCCGGCGTCATAGTGTTTCAGCGATGCTTGCAACTCGATCCAGATCGCATCGGGATCGCCGCCCGCTTTCTTCACCCCGGCGGCCCATTTCTCCTTCAGCGGCTCCGCCGACGTTTTCCACTCGGCGAGTTGCTCGTCGGTGATCTTGTAGACTTCGTGCTCGGGCTCGGCTCTGATCTTCGCCAAGCCATCATGTTCGAAGTCGACCCAAGGATCGGCGAACCGGCCAGCCCATTCGCTGGTGCAATGATCGTCGATCACCTTTTTTTGCGATGGTGACATGGCCGCGTAGGTCGCCGGGTTCATCAGAAATTGAAACATGACCGAGCCGAGCGGCTCATCCATGTCGTACTTGGTTACCTTGTCGATGCCGAACAGCAGCATCGACCCCCAAGGG
>Ga0116224_10001409_pt1 | contig 15397 bp, 10 predicted proteins | sample Sb_taG_9_FD_89699 | JGI IMG/M metagenome (GOLD analysis project Ga0116224, IMG submission 89699) | Peat soil microbial communities from Weissenstadt, Germany - Sb_50d_b_LC metaG | ecosystem: Environmental > Terrestrial > Soil > Wetlands > Peat | place: Germany: Weissenstadt | collected 2010-09-21 | reverse complement strand
GTAGTAGCAACCATGCGTTCCTCCGGGAAATAGGTGAAAGTCCGGAAGAATCGTAGGCCTGTACACTTGTCCCAATCAAGGCCCTCTCAATAATTGAGGTGGAGTTTGATGCGTTCGCCCTGTGGTCACTGGTGGCACCGAAAACGACCATATACTTAGCGGGACGACTCTGTGGAACATTGATACTGGCACAGACCGGCGCCTTACCTGTACAGCCATTACGCCTGCCTTCTGTTTTTCTCGTGATGCCGCAAGCCTCGTTGAGACAGAGGTTATAGATGGTCCGCTTCGTGTGATCGATTTGGCTACAGGAGAGAAGCGGGTCACTTTCGGTAGAGCATTGGGCCACAACTACAGCTGCCTGGATGGCTCGATCGCTTTCTCGCCTGACGGGCAGATCCTTGTTGCATGTTCTATGGATGATGGGCTCGTCATGGTTTGGAGTACGAGTAGTGGCCAAGTTCGCGCAGTTTATGAGGTTCCCGGAGCTGATGTCGTTTGCTTTTCGCCCGATAGTACGCTTCTGGTGGTGCGCCCTCTTTGCGATACCTCATTTCAACGCGTGCTTAGTTACGTTATCAAGGACCAGGTTTGGCTCAACAGGCTGTGTCCGCCCACAAGCCACACGGTGCTCCTTGATGCACATACCGGCCGCCGAAAGGCCCTCTTGCCCCATGCCGACTACCTTGCTTTTGCGCCCGACGGCAAAACCTTGGTCACGTACAGCGAAATAGATGATGCAATTCTGTTCTGGGATGTACTGCCGAAAACCGGACTGCGACGCCCGGGTCCATGGCTAGCGCTAGTAGCGGCGGTTTTCGTCTCCGTATGGTGGTGGCGCGCCCGGAGAAGCAATAGCTCCGTGAGTTAGGAAAACTCGTTTAGCCGCGAGCCCGCGGCGAGCGCGTGTACAGACGGGACGCTATTTCCCTTCTGTACACGCGCTCGCCGCTGGCTCGCGGTTAAACGAATATTTAGCTATTCCTCCACGCCCTTGCGTGCGATCGCGTTCAGGTGATCAACCGTGCGCAGGAACAGGGAGCCGCCGACCAGCGCCGAACGGTGCTCGCACACAGCGGTGGTGAAGGCGACTACCGGCTATGCTCCCGGGACGGACATTGGCGAACCCAATACTGGCGGACGAGGTTCTCGCGGGTCCTTCAAAAAAGATGGCAGCACTGGACTGCTCGGTGCACTATATAAGGTGATTCCATACCACTGGGAGAGCCAGAGGCATGCACCAGTCGTTGGGCGTCGTCGTCAGCCACATCCGGGCCGTTGCGGGCACATCGGCCGCTGCTGCAGATAGCGATCAAGACTTGCTGATCCGCTTCACCGAGGGGCGCGACCAGGCTGCATTGGCGGCGCTGGTCCAACGGCATGGGGCAATGGTCTGGGGCGTGTGCCGGCGCCTGCTGCGGCAGGAGGCTGATGCCGACGAGGCTTTCCAGGCCACATTCCTGGTGCTGCTGCGCAAGGCAACGTCGATCCGCCGGCGGCAGTCCCTGGCCTCGTGGCTTTACGGCGTGGCCTACCGCGTCGCGGATCGAGTGCGCAGCAGGGAAAGCCGGCAGACCCCCATGCCTCGGCAAAGCGTGGACCGGCGGCAGCAGGACCCAGCGTTGGCAGCGGCCTGGCGCGAGTTGTGCACCGTTCTGGATGAGGAAGTGCAAAGTTTATCCTACAAGCATCGGGCGCCCATCGTCCTGTGCTACCTCGAAGGGCGAACGCGCGATCAGGCGGCGCGGGAGCTGGGTTGGTCCTTGCGGACGCTGGACCGGCGCCTGGTTGACGGTCGCGCACTGCTGCGAACCCGGCTAACTCGGCGTGGCCTGACGCTGTCCGCAGCGTTGCTTGGTCTATTGCTGGCGGAAGAGGGAGCATCCGCGGTAGTGCCCGGCACCTTGGTCTCTGCCACCCTGGTCGCCGGTTGGTTGGCCAGGACGGCAGCGGGAGTGGCTAATCTGGCGGAGACGCCAGCCACGTTCCTCGCCAGGTCCACGCTCAGGGCCGTGCTCTTTAGCAAGCTGAGGATGTACGCCGCCCTGCTCTGCTGCTTGATGGGCGTTGCTGGGCTCGGCGCGGCACTGGTCCTGCCACATTCCCATGAGGAGGGCCCATCCGGGGTCCCCAGCGACCAAGCCACGCCACCGCCGGAAAAAGCAACTGCCGGCCCGCGACTTGATCGCTATGGCGATCCCCTTCCTCCCGAGGCTCTTTGGCGCCTGGGCACCGTGCGTCTACGCCATAAGTCCGACGTCGTGGGCGCAGTATTCGGTGCCGGGGGCAAAGTCCTGGCCACGCGTGGCTACGATTCGGAGATTCGTTTGTGGGACCCAGCAAGTGGGGTGCAACTGCGTACGCTCGACCACGGCTATTACGAGACCCTTGCGGTATCCCCGGACGGGAAAGCCTTGTCCACGGCTGGGATCTCGGCTGGGATCCTGTGGGAGGTGGAGACCGGCAAGAAACTTCGCGTGATCCGGCGGGAGACTATCCCCCAAAGCTTGAATGGGGGCTGGTTGATGCAGCAGGTGCCTCCGGTCTTCTCGCCGGATGGGAAGTACCTGGCCTGGATCGCTGGGGAGGCCTCCGTACGCTTGTGGGAAGTTTCCAGCGGCAGGGAAACCTGTCGTTTTCCTGGCGAATCGAATCCTATTCACTTTCTCGGCTTCGCGGCGGACGGCAAGTCCGTGCTCTCGGTAATCGGCCAGCCCAACGAGGATACGGTCGTCAGCTGGTGGGACCCGGCAACCGGCAAAGAATCTCGTAAGATCCAGATTCGCATGCCCGATTTCCATTACGGCAATTGCCCCAGGCCCCTCGCAGTCTCCCCCGACGGCAAAATGCTCGCCCTGGCAGGCTCAGAACGAGCGCGCCGGAAGATACCAGGCGGTATCATGGCCTTCACGGAGTATCGCATTCATCTCTGGGATCTGCTGTCGAATCGCGAGCGGCTACGCCTCGACGGGAGCGAGGATCCGGTGCGTTTTGCCTGCTTCACGCCGGACAGCATGAACGTCGCGGGCATGAGCAACGGCGGCAGTCTGACAATATGGAATGCCACGACGGGCCGACGAGTTTTCCAGCAAGCAGGCTATGCAAATGAACATCGGCTCACGGTCCAGGGGATGGCCTTTTCTCCCAGCGGCAACATGCTGGCTACCTTCGGCGACGGCGCCGCAATCCACCTGTGGGACACGGCCAGCGGACGCGAACTGCTCACCAAGCCGGAAGTTCACGAGAACAACGTTGCGCGCCTGGCTTACTCTCCCGACGGCCGCCTTTTGGCATCGGCGGGGAGCGACCACATGATTTGCCTTTGGGACGTGGCTACTGGTAAACCGCTGCGGAAGTTAGCAGGGCATGCTGGAGGGGTCTGGGCCCTGGCATTCTCCAGCGACGGCAAGCAGTTGGCGTCCTGCAGCGAGGACGATACCGCTCGTGTCTGGGATGTACGGACGGGGACCGCTCTTCACGTGTTCAATGAGGAGCGCAAGCCGCATTCCGAGTTCCATAACTTCTTGGTACGCGCGGTGCGGTTCACCCCGGATGGGAAAAAGCTTGTCGCCTGGGGCGAGGACAAGATACTGCGGATTTGGGATCTCGATACGGGCAAAGAAGTTCTGGTCCGGCAGGTCAAACTTACTAGCTTGCCGGAGAATACGGAAGATGAATTGCTCCGACCCGGGCAGGCCTTTCCCAACCATCGCCTGTACAACGCTGCCTTGATGCCGGACGCCCGAACTGCTGTTCTGGAGTCCGACTCCACGTTTCACCTGGTCGATGTGGCAACGGGGCGTGAAACCGCCAGCTTTGCGCGTCCGCAGACGCTTCCAGCGCTGGCGCTTTCTCCGGACGGCCAAGCCGCGGTGACTGGCGGCTGGGACAAAGCGATTCGCCTTTGGGAGCTTGCCACAGGCAAGGAAATACTCACGATCACCGGGCTGGGTCTCATAAGCGCCGTTGCTTATTCTCCCGATGGGCGAACCCTAGCGGCCGCCGAAGATTTGAGGCACGGCGAGCAAGCCAGCATACGCATTTTTGACGTGGCCACCGGCACCCAACTTACCGTCTTCAAAGGCCACGATTCTAGCGTACTTACCCTGGCGTTCGGATCGGACGGCATGACACTGGCTTCAGGGCAGATCGACACCACCGCGTTGATCTGGGATACCGCCGCCGTGGCGCGTCGCGTCGCGCGGGAAAGGCGCGACCTGGATGAGGCATCGCTTGCAAGACTTTGGGCTGAGCTCGCCGGAGGAGATGCGGCAAAGGCACATCAAGCGAGTTGGGCCCTGTCCGCCGATCCGGCACACACCCTGAAATTGATGAAGCAAAGATTGGAGCCAGCCCACGCCACAGACCCGCGGCAAATCGAGCAATGGATCGCCGATCTCGATAGCTCGAAGTTTGCCAAACGCGAAACAGCCGCCCAGCAACTCAAAAAACTCGGCGAAGAAGCCGAGCCTGCCGTTCGCAATGCCTCGAAAGGATCGCCTTCTCCCGAAGCATCCCGACGGCTGCAAGCACTCCTGGAAACCCCGGCGCGCTGGTTCGTGGATCAGCCGGAAACTTTACGCAGGCTGCGATCGATACCAATCCTGGAACGCAGCGCCTCACCGGACGCCCGGCTTTTATTGGAGCGCCTGGCCCAGGGGGCACCTGCCGCGCGCGAGACCAGACTCGCTAAGGCAGCCCTGGAACGCCTGACCATGCGCGCTTCCGTTAAGCCGTAACGGACGACGCAGACGGAAAGAGCCTTGTCGCCGTTCTGGCGGAGGGCCCTCTAGACCGCTTCCCAAACTCCGTCGTTTGGGAACCTCAGGCTGGAACAGCTACTCCTCCACGCCCTTGCGGGTGATCGCGTACAGGTGATCGACGGTGCGCAGGAACAGGGAGCCGCCGACCAGCGCCGGGGAAGACCAGCACATTTCGCTGATGGTGTTCTTGCCAAGGACCTTGAAGGTTGGGCCGGCCTGGATGATGTGCGTGGTGCCGGCGTCGTCCAGGCAGAAGACCTTGCCGTCCCCGGCCCACGGCGACGACGTGAAGCCACGCGCCCCAGGGATGCGCTCTTTGTAGACCTGATTGCCGGTGTGCGCGTCGTAGCAGCCAAGCAGGCCGCCGCGCTCCTCCGGTATGTAAATGTAGCCTTCGTACAGGAGCGGCGAGGCGGTTTGCGGACCGGCCTGGGGCAGCTGCCAGGCGACTCCCTCGTTAGACTTCGCGCCGGCCTTCAGCGTGATGTCACCCGACGCCCCGGCCTTGACGGCATAGAACGGCCTGCTCCCGCCCGCGCCGAAGCCGCCGCCGGCACCTCCCGGAGGGCCGCCGCCCGGACCGCCGGGCGGGCCAAAGTCGCCCCAGGCACCTCCCGGAGGACCACCGCCCGGGCCGCCGGGGCCACTGAAGCCGCCACGACCGCCGCCCCCGCCCGGGCCGCCGAAGCCGTCGGGGCCGCCGCCTGTGCCGACGTAGAGAAATTCGGGAGTGCTTACCGCTGAAGCCTTGGGCTGGCCGGCCATGCTGCCCAGTTCCCAGAGTTGCTTGCCCGTGGCCGGATCGTACGAGCGCACGTAGGGGCTGCCAATGCAGACCACCTCCGTGCGGACCTTGTTCTTCCAGACCAGCGGCGTGCTGTAGCCGGTCCGTTCCACGCGCGGCACGCGCCAATGTTCTTTGCCGGTCTTCGTGTCCAGCGCCACGAGGAACGACTTCTCTTCGTTGTCGCACTGAATGAAGAGTCGGCCGTCAGCGAGCGCCGGCGAGCTGCCGGTGCCAAAGCCCATTGCCATGGGATGAGAGCCCAGGTCGACTTTCCAAACCAAGTTGCCCGTGAAGTCGTAGCAATAGACGCCATGCATGCCGAAGTAAGCGAAGATCCGCGCGCCGTCGGTGACCGGCGTTTCGCTTGCGTAGGTATTGCTCGGCTGTGTGGGGATGCGCGGCTTGCCTTCGTAGGCGGTTTGTTTCCAGAGCACGTCGCCCGTGGCGGCATTCAGGCAGTAAACTTCCATCTTGTAGACAACATCCGGCGGCCGTTGGCCACCGAAGCCACCTGGGCCGCCGCGACCGCCACGACCGGCCATCTCGCGCATGCCTTTGAATTGCTTCTGCTGATCGGCGGTGAAGACCTTGGCGAGCCGGTCGTCGACCTCTTTTTGCAGCTCGTCCACTTGCTTCTTCTGGTCGGCCGTGAGTTTCAACCTGTCCTGTTGCGAAGTTGGCAAAATCTGCCCGGGAGGCGCCATACCGCCAAAGCCGCCGCGCACAGCAAGGCGTTGCTTTTGTTGCTCGTCCGTCAAGATTTTCCCGAGCTTGCCATCAACGTCTTTTTGCAGACTTTCGATCTCTTTTTTCTCTTCCGCCGTCAGCCTTAGCATTTCCTGAAGGAAGGGGGGCAGAATCTGGCCGGGCTGAGGAGGGCCGCCGCGAAATCCGCCAGGACCACCTCGGCCCGGACCGCCCGGGCCGCCGCGACCGCCGCCGAATTCACCGGGACCAAACATTCCGGAAGGTTTTTGCTGCTTATCGGTGACAGCCGTGGTCACGAAGACCTTGTCGCCCCAGACAATGGGCGACGACCAGCCATAGCCGGGCAGCTTCGCCTTCCAGGCGATGTTCTTGTCGCCGCTCCATTCCTCCGGCAGCTCCTTGTTCGTGCTGGTGGCGGAGCCGTTGGGACCGCGGAATTGCGGCCATGCGTCGTCACCCGCTGCGAAGGCCACAGACGTGGCCAGCAGGCCCAGAGCGATCAGAGCTGTTGCACGCATGAAAAATCCTTTCCTGCAAACCTCATGTCCGGGAAGTAGAGCAAGCTGATAGCTTGCTCTGTCGCAATCAGCAGCAAGCTTAATGATCGTGTGAAAATCGCCTCATACTAGCCCGAAGCGCTAGCGAAATCCTCGCTGACGCTTCGGGCTAGTATGAGCGGCAAGCTGCCAGCTTGCCCTACAAGAAGGTGACGGCAAGTTAAACAATTCCTCGGCTGTCCGGTCAAGACGGATGCGGACCACCGGGGCCGTCCGGCGGGGGACCACCGGGGCGCCCACCACCAGGCGGCGGACCACCGGGGCCGCCCTGTCCGGGAGGACCAAACCCGCCGCGACCACGCCGGGTCATGTTCTTGAGCTGCTTCTTCTGGTCGGAGGTCAGGATTTTGTCCAGCTTGGCATCCACTTCCTTTTGAACCTCCGCCAATTCTTTCTTCTGATCCGCTGTCAGCTTCAGTTGATCTTGCAGGAAGCTGGGTAGGATCTGGCCCGGTTGGGGCATGCCGCCTGGCCCACGACCGCCCGGGCCGCCAGGCCCACGTCCTCCAGGGGGGCCGCCCTGCCCTGGCCCGCCGGGGCCGTCATCGCCGCCGGGAGGTCCGAAGCCGCGCGAGCGCGGGGGTTCCTGCGCGAACAAGGCGACCAGCTCTTCCTTCGTGACCACGCCATCCTTATTGGCATCTGCCCGGTCGAACAGCCGATGCAGGCGTTTATCAGTCACTTCCTCCTTGGTCAGCTTGCCGTCGCCATTCTTGTCGAACGCCATCATGCGGGCCACGAAGCGGTCGGCAGCCGACTTCGAGTCCCCATTTCTACTGTCATCCGGCGGCTGCGCGGTCGCGAGCGAAGCCGCGCACAGGAGGCTACTGCTCAGTAGCATCCACATTCGCTTTCGCATGGTTCTGCTCCTTACTGGTAATGGATTGGCCATCGATGTACTTGATTTCGGCACGCTCTTCGTGGGAGGATGGATCAATTCAATCCCCAACAACGCTTATCAGGATTCGCATGTCACGCGGGACCAAGGGTCCGTCCGACAAGCCCCTCGCCCCCGTACTCGGGGGAGAGGGGAGAACTCCTCGGACAATCTATAATTGACCTTGGTTCAATCTCTTGCTGTTGACTCCGGAACGCTGAATTAACGGCCACGCCGCGGTCTGGCTTCCAGGGAGTCCTCGTCGGGGGTACGGCCGAGCACGATGTCGAAATTGGCTGCCAGCTCGCCGATCTTGGAATCCTTGACGGGCTTGAAGTCGATCAGCACCAGCTCCCGGTCGATCGGGTCGCGCAGGTCGCCGAAGACGCCGTCCCTGCGATTGCCCGGATGACCGTTGATGTACATCTGGGTGGTGAGCAGTTCCCTGTCGGCCTTCTTCACCTTGACGTGAATGTGCGGTGCGGGCCGGCCGGGATATGGCACCGGCTTGATCGTGCGGAAATAGTACTCGCCTTTCGAGCCGGTGAGGAAGCGGCCGAAGCCCTGGAAATTCTTGTCGCGCTGGTCCGCCTTGTTCACGCTGTCGGCGGTGTGGAGATAGACCTGGTTGGCATCGCACTGCCAGATCTCGACCACCACGTTGCGCATGGGGCTGCCGGAGGCGTCCAGCACGCGGCCCGTCAGATGGGTGATATCGCCCACGGCAGGCGTGATGCTGTTGTTGATGATGATCAGATCGTTGTCGGTGTCGAGCGGCAGCTTGTCGGGGTAGAACGGCCCCTCGGTCATGGGCGGTGTGCCGGCAAGAGCAAGCTGCTCGGCGAACACACCGGGCGTCGTGAAAGCCGCGGCGCCCAACGTTAGAGCGCCGAGAAAAACGCGCCGGCTAGTGTGCAGTATCGAGTGATCCATCGCAATAACTCCCGAGGGCGAGGTAACAGGTCATTTCCGCAGAATTCAGTTAAAACCCGCTTCCAGCTCACTTCTATCAGCGTGCCTGATTCGGGAGCTGCGTAACACAGATTTCCAATCTGTCCGGTCAGGTTGGAAACCTGACCTACAGCCGAATCCCGCATGGCCATTTAGGACATCACGGAGGAGCACAGAAGGGACCGGGCGGCACGTGGCCGGTGTACGTTGCGCCGGTCATCTCCTGCCAGCGCTGCATTTGCTGCGGCGTCAAGAGTTCCAGGATGCGAGCGCGCGCCGCCTGAAGGTCATGGTCATGGTCCTTGCGGAAGCCGTCCGGCGGTCCTCCCGGACCAGGGGGCCCGCCCGGCCGGCCGCCTGGGCCGCGCCGTTTCGGCGGACCGCCCATGAACGTCTCCGCAACAATCGCGCGGATGACCACGCTTTGCTCTGGAGTCAATTTCAACGCCGTGGCCACCTCCGGCTCGCGGAACACTCTTGGCCCCTGGAGCTGTAGGGCGATCTGATGGAGGCGCCTTAGCTGCTGCCCTGTCAGGATTTCCTTGACCTTTGCCTCGTTGTCGCGGGCCGCCCTGACGAAGCGCTGCTGCTGCTCCTGGCGTTCTTCCGGTGAGAGCTTGTGCAATTCATGCATTCCCTCGTCGAAGCGCTGGTCCATGCTGCCCAGCATCTGCTTGATCTTTCGGCCTGGCTCGTCGCCCACGTCGATGTCGTCCAGCACGTCTTGCTCTCTGAGGAGGCGCAGCTCCCCCGCACCCTGCAATACCTTGAGGTCCGCCAGGATGGTTTCGACGCGGTCCCTGGTATCTTTGAGCTCCTGCTGCAGAGCGGTACCGTTCTGATGTTGCTCGATGAATTCCTGATAATAGACCAGCGCGGATTCCAGGAGACGCTTGCGCAGCGCCTCGAACTGCGGCCCATCCGAGAGTTCCTGCTCGCTCACCTGGATCATCTCGTCGACCGCCTTCCGTGCGAGCCGGAAACGCGCCTCAGCCTCCTTTGTTCGCTTTACTTGCTCCGCCTTCTCGGCATTGAGGAGCGCGGCGCCAACCAAGGACCCTGCACAGGCCAATGCCAGAAACAGCACGCCGGCAAAGACGACGGAAGGGTGCCGGCGGGCCCACTTGCGAACCCGCTGGGCCGGGCTCGGCCGGCGCGCCAGGATCGGCCGATTGTCCAGGAAACGGCGCAGGTCGTCGGCAAACTCTTGCGCCGTCGCGTAGCGTTCCGCCGGGTTCTTGCTGACCGCCTTGAGAACGATCGTTTCCAGCTCCGCCGGCATCGATCGATCGACGGCCCGCGGCGGCCGGGGTTCGTCGTACAGGATCTGCCGGAGCAGGTGCTGATAGTCGTTGCCGTCGAACATCGGCTCCAGCGTCAGCATCTCGTAGAGGGTCGCGCCCAGGGAATAAACGTCCGTGCGGGCATCGACCGGTGTGCCCTGGCCGGCGGCCTGTTCAGGGCTCATGTAGCGCAGCGTGCCGAGCAGGTCGCCCGTGCGCGTGAGACCCACGGCATTATGGAACTGGGCCAGGCCGAAATCGGTGACCCAGACGTTTCCGCGGTCGTCCACCAGAAGGTTGGCCGGCTTCACGTCGCGGTGGATGACGCCGAGCTGATGGGCATGTTCCAGGGCTTCCGCCGCCTGCAGCGCCAGCCCGATCGCCGTGCGGTAGAAATTTCCCGAGCGCGAGGCCCGCTGCGTGGATAGCTTGGCCGCCGTCTCGGTCACCGTGGCGCTGGCTGCTCCGGGGACGGCCGGCTCGGAGTGGACTGCTTCCTGCTCCAGCGGGCGCAAATGGCGAATCACCTCGGCCAGATTCTGGCCTTCGATGAGCTGCATGGCATAGTAATGGACGCCACGTTCGGCCCCGACCGCGAACACCGGCACGATGTTGGTGTGATGCAGATGCGCTGCCGCCTGCGCTTCGTGTTTGAAGCGCTGTAATTGCTTGGCGTCGAGGGCCGCTGCGAACGGCAATACTTTGAGTGCCACGCGCCGGCCCAGAGACATCTGCATGGCCTCGTACACCGTGCCCATGCCGCCGCGGCCGATCTCGCGCAGGATGCGAAAATCACCGAGCGGCTCGGCCGGCAGCCCTTCCTCTGCCGCGGGGTGGGCCGCCGTCTGTAGCGTGGTGCCGGCCGAGTGGAAGAGATCGAGAGCATCGAGATACGGTTCCAGGTCGCGGGCCAGGTCGGGAAAGCGGGCGGCGAACTGGCGGCGGTCGGGCCGGCTGCCAGTCTCGAGCGCGGCCAGGTATTCCTGCGCGGCCCGCAGCAAGCGTGGATCGTCCTCCGGGAGTGCTTTCGAATGTTCCGGGGTTGCGTTCATGACACACCTCCCAGGACCTGCCGCAAGCGGACCAGCCCACGCATCCAGAGTTTCTCCACGCTGTCGACGCTGCGCCCCATCCGCTGAGCGACCTGCGGAAACGTCAAGCCTTCCAGGTTGCGGAGCACGAGCACTTCGCGGTAATCGCCGGGAAGCTCGTCGAGGGCGTCGGCCAGGAGCACCGCCTGCTCGCGCTGCGATGCCTGCTGACTCGGAGAAGACTGGACCACCACCAACCCGCGATCGAGCATCACCGACGAGTGGTCGATGCCGGCTTCGATCTCGCGCTCCAGGCGAACGTCGCGCCCTTGCGTGCCGAGGTAGCGGCGAAACATGTCAGCCAGGTTGGCCGCCAGGATCTGCCGCAGCCAGCGGATCAACTCCGCCTCGCTGCCGCCGCGGAAGGTAGTAAAGTTTCGATGCGCTTCCAGGAAAGTCTCCTGCACAAGGTCGGAGGCGTCCACCTTGCCCTGGAGGCGCTGGCCAATCTGCACTCGGGCGAGGAGCGTAAGGTAGCGGCGATACAGCTCGAGAAGCCGGCCCAGGGTTGTACCATCCCCCGCGCGTGCCTCTTCCAGCAGTTGTTGGGGCTCTACCGTCATTTCCGTCGCCTGCGCGGTTGCTTCATAGTGAATTAGTCGCGGCGGCACGCAGATTACCGCCGGATAAGGCGAAGTTTTTCTTCGAGAAGCGGCAATGAATTGTACCTGATAGGTTGGAGCAGTAGGATCCGTCAAGCGTACTCGCGCCAACGCACCTTGCCAAGCAACGACCACCGCCCCGTTTGTGACTCTTCACGACGCACTTTCGATTACTCGAGGAGGACTGACGCGATACCCCGTCCGCGGACTGGTGCGTCGGCGCGAGTACACTTGACACACCCTACAGTCTTTGCTGGAAGACATCGCGCACGTTATCATGCTTTGGGTGGCATTCCCTCCCAAAATTGTCAGTTTCCTCATGAACGTTCATACCCTGTAGAATTCCCACTGGCTTGCGCAGGGAAACCGATCGAAAAAATGACAGGGCATTCACAAGCGAGCGATGGATGGAAAACACTAAATCAGTTTTTGTCAGCACTTTGGTGCTTATCCCTATCCTGGTTATCCTAATCGTCTACATCTGGAGCGTCGTGTGGGCGTATAATGATGCCGAAAGGCGTGGGAAATCTGGATGTCTGGTTGCCCTTCTCGTGTTCCTCCTGACTTGGCCGATGGGATTGATTATCTGGTTGATTTTTCGCCCAGAGAACAGAAATCCTGATGGAACATGAGCCTTCGTTGCACTGCCTGGCAGTAGGGTGTGTCAAGCGTACTCGCGTCGACGCACCTTGTCATGCAACGAGCTACAGACTTGGTATTCTTCTTGGCTTGGCCCAGCGGTAGGATGGAAACTGGCTGAGCGGAAATGGCTTGTTGCTTCTCACGTCTTGAAGGGTTCAATAAGAATGGCTCTGGAAAAGGAACTTGCGACTTATCAGCGGAAGCTGGCTGAATTGCTTCCCCACGAGGGCAAGTTCGTTCTTATTCACGGCGATGATGTTGCCGGAATCTGGGAGACTTATGAAGACGCTTTGCAGGCCGGCTACCAGAAGTTTCTGCTGGCACCGTTTCTGGTAAAGCGCATCCAATGGGCTGAGACGGTCCAGAATTTCACCAGGGACATTCGCCTATGCCCACCCTAGAGTTTCCCATCGCTCCAGAAGGTGCAATCATCACGGTCTGTATTCACATCAGTTCCCAAAGACTCCTGGCGCTTCAGGCCGCAGGCCAAGCGATACCGAACGCATTTTGGGGCGGGGTTTAATCGATACAGGAGCAAGCTCTAGTTGCATCGATAGCTCGATTGTCCATCAGTTAGGATTGAGTCCCACCGGTACAGCCCTAGTGCACACGCCATCAACCGGCACGACCCCGCATTCGTGCAATCAAGATGACGTGAGCGTTTGGTTTACGCAAATGTCGAGCCAGCCCGGCCAGGCCCAGCCGCAGATTCAGATTCATCCGATCCATTTTGTCTTGCCAGTCATCGAGGCAGATTTTTCGGCACAGGGCATTCATGCACTTATTGGCCGAGATGTTCTAAAAAAGTGCCACTTCACTTATGATGGACCTGGAGAAAACTTTTCACTCGTTTATTAGGTAGATTGCCCTCAAGAGAGTGTCAAACGGCCAACCCGGCCGACGGACGACGGGTCCGTTGCCTTCGGGCATGAGCAAGCGCAGATGGTCAGTCCCCCGCCATGAAGGTCATTGCCATGAGAATTTCCCGATGGACTGCAGTTCTCCTTGTTCCAACCATTTTCGCGACGGTCGGCCTGCCGCTTGCTTCAGCGCAGAAGGCGACGCCCCTGGCTGACTCCCTGAATTCTTTCGTCAGCCATGGCGTGCTGGCCGGGGCTGTCATGCTGGTCGCCTCGAAAGACCGCGTGCTCGCCGTGGAGACGATCGGCTGGGCGGACCTGTCGCGGGGTATGCCGATGGGGGAAAAGAAACTCTTCTGGATCGCCTCGATGTCGAAGCCAATCACAGCCACCGCGCTCATGATGCTCGTGGACGAGGGGAAGGTGAAGCTGGACGACCCGGTGGAGAAATATCTGCCCGAGTTCCATGACCAGTGGCTGGCAGTCGAACAGGACAAGCAGCATGTCCTGCTCCGCAAGCCGGCCCGGCCGATCACGGTGCGCGCTATCCTCAGCCATACCAGCGGCATGCCGTTCAAGTCGGCCCTCGAGCAGCCGACGCTCGATTTGTTGCCGCTCAAGGTCGCCGTGCGCAGCTACGCCATAACGCCGCTGGTGTTCGAGCCGGGCAGCAAGTACCAGTATTCCAACGCGGGCATCAACACCGTCGGCCGGATCATCGAGGTTGTGAGCGGCATGCCATACGAGCAGTTTCTCGACAAAAGGCTGTTCGAGCCGCTCGGCATGAAAGATACGACCTTCTGGCCGAATCAGGAACAGCAGCACCGGCTGGTGACATCGTACAAATCGAACGCCGACAAGACGGGTCTCGAAGTAATCACGGTCACGCAGCTCAAGTACCCGCTCGACGATCGCACGCGGCAGCCAATGCCGGCCGGCGGGCTGTTCTCGACCGCCCACGATCTTGGCCGCTTCTGCCAGATGATTTTGAACGGGGGAGTTTTTGAGGGCAAGCGCTTGCTCTCCACCGACGCCGTGAAGCAAATGACGCGCAAGCAAACCGGCCCGGCTGTCAAAGAAGGCTACGGCCTGGGCTGGTCTACAGGCGGCGACACGTTCGGCCACGGCGGCGCCTACAGCACGCAGATGTGGGTGGACACCAAGAACGGGCTGGTCATGGTGCTTCTCGTTCAGCATGCGGGCTTCTTGCCGGGCTACGGCGACCAGATCAACGATGCGTTCCTCAAAGCCGCCCGCAAGACCTTCGCCCGCTAACCCGTTCCTAATGGCTTCAACTCGTTTGACCGCGAGCCAGCGGCGAGCGCGTGTACAGAAGGGAAACAGCGTCCTGATTGTACACGCGCTCGCCGCTGGCTCGCGGTTAAACGAAAATCGCCTGCCAGGTCGGGCTCCGCGAATTGTTGAGCACGCATACAGCGGCCATTGCACCCCGGGCGTGCCAGCCTTGTGTCTGGGTGAGCGAACAGCCGATCGTCCCACAAGTGCGCCATCTTCGCACACTTGCTAGGAAGCATCCGAGACAAACTATTCACATGGAGACGGATCTTCCGATTAATCCGTATTTCATCCGGCCTGATTTGGATTCCTGGGCCATCATGATTTCAGCCGCATCCACAAAATCAGTGATAAATTACGTCGTGGGGGGCAATATCCTCAGCCTCGGGAAAGGATCCCGTCTTCCCAACCTGTAGGGAAACCCAGCGGGGCCTCATAGCCCGCCAGGGATGGCAAATAAGACTCGAAGCTCAAAGGAGTGAGCATGACGCTTCAATCCAGCAGTTCATGGATAGCGGCCACGATATTTTTCCTGGCGCCGATGGTTTACGGCGGAGAGCCAGACAAATTGCCCGCTGAAGCTGCTCGCGGGGAAGACTCCGTGCCAGTAACAGCACCCGCTGGCTCTACATTGCCCGCACTGGACCAGCCCGCGGCCGGCAACTTGCTGTCGGATACCGATAGCTGGCAAGGCTTCAAGCGCTTCGAGAGCGACCACGCGTTTGACAGGTTCATTGGTCCAATCACCAATCCGGTTCTCAGCAAGGATCCGCGCTCTCTGACTGAGGCGAGACTGCTGTTCATCCAGGATGAAATTGATCCCAAAGATGCTTTGGGGGGTGGTGATTTTCAAGTTTACGCGATGCAGCTCCGGTTGGCGTTAAGCGATCGCCTTACATTGATCGCCGACAAGGATGGCATCGCCAGCATTCACCCGAAAGACCTTCCCGGCCACACGGGCTTTATCAACCTGGCTGCGG
>Ga0116224_10001385_pt1 | contig 15551 bp, 16 predicted proteins | sample Sb_taG_9_FD_89699 | JGI IMG/M metagenome (GOLD analysis project Ga0116224, IMG submission 89699) | Peat soil microbial communities from Weissenstadt, Germany - Sb_50d_b_LC metaG | ecosystem: Environmental > Terrestrial > Soil > Wetlands > Peat | place: Germany: Weissenstadt | collected 2010-09-21 | reverse complement strand
TTCGAGGTATGGAACTGGACGAGAACGCCCCAGGCGTGACCTGGGTACCGCAAGCGTGCACGCTTCCGGCCGCCGACCGGCCACGACGCGCGGCCGAGTTCGACGGGCTGTTCGCAGACGCGGTGCGCGGATTCGAGCGTGCCGAACCGGCCCGGCTGCGGCTTGACCTTCAGCCCAGCCCGCAGATCGCCGGCCGGGCGGCGGAACTGATGGTGGCCGAGGCCGGCTGCTGCTCCTTCTTCGCCTTCACGCTCACCGCCGCGACTGACCGGCTGGCGCTGGAGATCAGCGTGCCAGCGCCGTATCTCGGCGTGCTGGACGCGCTGGCCGACCGGGCGGCGGCAGCGATCGGCACCGCGACGTGAGCGGCTTGCGCAGCGGGGAAGTCGCCAGCGCGGCCGGGGTGAACCGCCAGACGCTCCGGTACTACGAACGCCGCGGGCTGCTGGCCGAACCGAACCGCACGCCAGGCGGGCACCGCCTCTATCCAGCCGAAGCGGTGACCGCGCTGCGGGTAATCAAGGCAGCGCAGCGGCTCGGATTCTCGCTGGCGGAGGTCGCTGAGCTGCTGGACACCGGCCGGTATCGGCACCGCGGCCATGGCGGCTCTGAGCTGGCGCAACGAGCCGCCGCCAAGCTCGCCGAGGTCCAGGCGCGGATCGCCGACCTGGGCGTGGTCGCGGACACGCTGCGGGCCGCGCTGGACGCCGGGTGCGCGGACCTGATCGACTGTGCCAGCCAGCCACATTGCCCGCTGCCGTTCGACGACGTGCCGACGGCGATGGTCAGCGGACACGACGGCCCCGGGTGCTCACCTGATAACCCGGTAATTCAGGTGCATGACCCCAGGCGCCGATCCCGGGTGTTCACCTGATGACGCGGTACTTCAGGTGCGTGACCCCAGGCGCTTCCACCGCGTGAACCTGTTCAAGACCGACCTTTGAATCCTTGAGATTGTCGAACAGACGGGCACCCTGGCCGAGCAGCACGGGCACGAGATGGATGTCCATCTCATCGATCAGGCCGGCCGCGAGGTACTGCTGCGCGACGTCGGCGCCACCAGCGAGCGCGACGTCCTGGCCGCTCGCCGCGAGCCTGGCCTGATCGAGCGCGGCCTCGATGCCGTCGGTCACAAAGGTGAAGGTCGTGCCGCCCGCTAGCGCAACTGGCCCCCTAGGGTGATGGGTGAGCACGAACACCGGCATGTGAAACGGCGGGTCGTCCCCCCACCAGCCGGTCCAGGGCTCGTCCCCCCACGGGCCGGATCCGCCGCCGAACATGTTCCGGCCCATGATCGTCGCACCGATGCCGGCCCCAGCTTCTTCGATCACGGCGGTACTCGCGTCGATCTCGCCGCCTTCCAGACCATGCGGTGCGCGCCAGGCTGCCAGCCGGAACACCCATTGGTGCAACTGCATGCCACCAACGCCAAGCGGGTTCTCCAGGCTCTGGTCCTGGCCGGCGACGAAGCCATCCAGCGACATCGAGATCTCGAATCTCAGCTTGCCCATCGTGCCTCCTGCGCTCGCGGCCCATGATGGCAGAACGGCCGTGCCGGGGTCGGTGCCGTTCTCAGGCGGGCTCCCCGCCGGCCGCGATGACGCATACCGCCTGCGGCGGGAAGGTGGCCTCGGTCTCGGCGCCGGCTCGCAGCCGGAGGTGCTCGATGTCGCGGTGCAGGAGCAGCGCCGTGACCGGCGGGCTAGCCGCGAGGTGGATGCGGGCCAGCGGCACCGTCGGCACGATCCGCTCGATCCGCGCCGTGATCCGGCCGCTCGCCGGCGTGTTCGCGGCGGCTGGCCCGAGGAGTACCTCCTCGGGCCGGTAGAACACGTGTGCTGGCCCGTGATCGCCGGGCTGCGCGGGGAGCGGGATGACCAGGTCGCCGATGCGGACCGCGGCGTGCTCGCGGCTGCCGTGCCCGAGCTCGGCCCAGCCCAGCAGCCGGGCGGCAGCTTGGTCGGCCGGGTGGGCTGCGACCTGGTGTGCGGGGCCTGCCTGGCGGATGGTGCCGTCGGCGATGATCGCCAGGTCGTCGCCGAGGCTGAGCGCCTCGTCCCGGTCGTGGGTGACGTGCATGGCTGGGATGGCGAGTTCGCCGAGTATCTGCTGCAGGACGCCGCGCAGTTCTTCGCGGGTGGGCTGATCCAGGGCGGACAGTGGCTCGTCGAGCAGCAGCAGCGCGGGCTGGATCGCCAGAGCACGGGCCAGGGCGACGCGCTGGCGTTCACCGCCGCTGAGGGACCCAGGCGAGCGATCGGCGAGGCCGGAGATGCCGAGCCGGTCCAGCATCTGGTCGGCGTCGGCTACCGACGCCGGGCCGCCGGCCCTCGGGCCGAACCGGATGTTCTCCCGCACGGACAGGTGCGGAAACAGGGCTCCGTCCTGGAAGACCATGCCGATCCGCCGCCGTTCCGGCGGCAAGCGGGCAATATCGCCCCCTGCCAGACGCAGCTGCCCGGTCAGGCTCGGGCGCAGCCCGGCGATCGCGCCGAGCATCGTCGTCTTGCCTGCCCCGGACGGGCCGAGCAGCACCAGCACCCGGCCGGCTGGGACGTCGAGATCCACCGGGCCAAGCCCGAAGGCGCCGGCGCTCGCCGTGAGCCCGCGAACGATCAGGCCCTGGTCAGGTGTAGGCACGGTTGACCCGGGCCAGCAGCCGTCCGGAGGCCAGCGTGCGGAGGACCAGGAACGTGGCCAGCGCGACGATCAGCAGCACCACGGCGGCGGAGGCGGACTGGGTGAGCCCAGACTGCAGGAACAGGTTGTAGATCTCGACCGGCGCGGTCGCCGGGTAGTAGGCGATGATCACGACCGCGCCAAACTCGCTGATCGAGCGGGCGTAGACGAGCACGGCGCCGGTCAGCACCCCGCGCAGGCCGAGCGGCAGGGTGATCCGGCGGAACGCATGCCACGGGGTCGCGCCGAGGCTGCGTGCGGCGTGTTCCAGGCGGGGGTCGATGGTCTCGAATGCCACGCGGGCGCTGTTGACGGCGAACGGGGCGCTGACGAACAGCATCGCCGCGACGATGCCCCACTGGGAGCCGTAGAAGGACACGCCGATCCGGCTGGCCGGTGCGCCGACCCAGCCGTTGCGGCCGAGCAGAAACAGCAGCGCGATGCCTGCCACGGTGTGCGGCACGACCAGCGGAAGGTCGACGACGGACTGAACCACGCCGCGGCCGGGGAAGCTGCGGCGCGTCAGCAGGTACGCGAGCGGAACTCCCAGCAGCGTCGCTATTCCGGCGGTGATCGCGGCGGCCTGCAGGCTGAGCAATGTGGCGTCGCGGATCGCGGAGCTGGCGGCGGCGTGACGCAGGCTGGCCGGCGAGGAAGTCGTGACCAGCCGCAGGATCGGAAGCACGATGAACGCCAGCAGCAGGCCGCCGAGCAGCCACATCAGGGCCTCGAACGGACCGGACGGCCAGCTGCGCGACCGGGCAGCGGGAACCGCGCTCACCTGGCCGCTGCCTCGCTGGCCGGCGGCTGGGGCTGGCGGCGGACCGGTCGCGTCGGCCGGCCTGGATCCCGCCCGGTCACGTCGTCATCCGCTGCTGCCGGTCCACGGCGTGGTCAGCGGGCGCAACGACGTCGGCAACGCGCTCTGGCTGCTCGCCAGGGCAGGCGAGATGGTAACGAACCCGCTGGCCTGCATGATCGCCTGGCCCTGGGGGCTTAGCACGAAGCCGATGAACTGCTGCCCGAGTGCGGCGTCGGGTGCGTTACTCGGGATGGTGAGGCCGTAGATGATCGGCTTCGCGGTCAGCGCCCCGAGCCCGGTGTGCACGGTGACCTTGGCGTAAGCCGATGCCAGGGCCGGGTTCGACAGGTTGATCTGAGCGGGCAGCGCAATGTAGTCGAGATGGTTCTGCAGGGCGTCGGAGCGATAGATAGCCAGGTAGTCGATCTGCCCGGACTGGAGTGCGGCGAGCAGCGAGGTCTCAGTTTCGGCCACGCTCGAGTCCGGTGAGTTCTTCAGCACCGCGGCGGCGAGCCCGGGGTCGTGGTAGTAGGCCCGGGCGAGCTGGAGCATCTGCAGGATCTGGTACCCGGACGGGTCAGCGGCCGGGTTGGACCGTCCGATATGTACTCCAGGCCGCGCCAGCACCCGGTACCAGTTGGCGGCGGTGAGCTGGCTGGCCCCCGCGCTGTGGCTGGTGTAGGCGAAGGTGATCTGGTTCGAGACGAACCCGAGGTACCAGGTCGCATGCGGCTTGGCGGGGTCGGACATCAGCCGCGGGATCAGCGAGTAGTCAGCGACTCCCAGGACGTCGGCAGGCTCGCCAAGCTGGGTGATGCTCTTGACCCTGTCCCCGCTGGCGCCGAACTGCAAGTGCACGGTCACGCCAGGATGCAGTTTCTTGAAGGCTGCCAGCTCCGCCGTGAACGGAGTCGCCAGGGTGCCGGCGCCGAAGACGATCAAAGTGCCATGCAGCCCGGCCGAGCTGCTGCCACCGCTCGGATTGCTACTGCTGCTACTTCCACTACTGCAGCCGGTCACCGCGGCAAGGGAGAGCGCCGTCAGCGCCAGACAGGTCCAGCGTATTCTGCCATGCACCATCTGCTTCTTTCTGTACTAGGACAGATCGGATCAAGGTTAGCGGACCACAAGCTGGCACCTGCTGACGCAACCGCCCGGACATTCGCTGTGCACTCATGCCGATGCCCGGCGCTAGAGTCCGGGAATGGCGCGGTACCTTCAAGTCAGCAGCGACATCGGCAGAGCGATCGAGTCAGGGACGCTTGTCCCCGGCGACGAGCTACCGAGCATTCGCGACGCGGCCCGGCAGCGCAGCACGACGACGTCAACGATCGGCCGCGCCTACCGCCAGCTCGCCGACGCCGGCGTCATCGCCATCGCTGACCGCCGCCGCTGCCGGGTCGCCGCCGACGGCGTCAATGCGGCCAGGCGACTGCTCAGCGGTCAGCATGCACTGCTGCTGGCGGGCAGCGACGACCCCGGTCTGGACATCGCGCTGCGCCAGGCCGGCTCCTCAGTGCTGACGGTCGGCACTCGCGGCAGCTTCCATGGCCTGACCAGGGTCTGGCGCGGCACCGCTGATGCAGCGGCTATCCACCTGCGGCACCGCTCGGGTACCCACAACACGCCATTCGCCCGAACCCTGCTGCGCGGGCGTCAGCCCGCCGTCCTTCACCTCTGGCGGCGCGAGCAGGGCCTGCTCACACCCGCCGGGAATCCCGGTCATGTCACCGGCCCAAGTGACCTGCGCACGCTGCGGATCGCCAGAAGGCCGTTCGGTGCCGGAACCCGCGTGCTGCTCGATCGGCTGCTCACCGAGGCCGGCATCCCCCCGGACGCCGTGTCCGGACCCGAAGCGAACTCCCACCTCGAAGTCGCCATGTCCGTCGCGTCCGGCCAAGCCGACGCCGGACTCGGAGTACGCGCGGCAGCCACCGCGCTCGAGCTCGGCTTCGTACCCGTCGGCTGGGAAGACTTCGACATCGTGCTCAGCGGCAGTGCCCTGGCAGCCGCCGAGCCGCTGATCAGCATCGTGCGTGACCCGGCCGTGCAGTCATCGATCAGCGCACTCGGCGGTTACGACCTGTCCCGCACCGGATCCGTCGAAGTCCTGGACTAGCCGAGCTGGCAGTCGTTGCGGCGAGGGCTACCTACGCGGCGCCGTCCCGCGGTTCGATGCCCTGCTGGCGGAGGAGACCACGAAGCTGCTCGACCTCGTCGCTTAGCCGGCCGAGCTCCTGTGCGAGGGATGGAAGATCGAGCTGCGCAGCGGCCCATTCCCGCTGGCGGGCGGTCTTCTCGGTGAGCAATTGCCGTTCTATGTCACGCAGCGTCGCAGCTCTTTCGTAGTCCTCGGCGTCGGCGGCGCACTCCTTTCCGTGGCGGGCGTGCGCGATCTGCTGGTCAAGCTCGCCCACGTCCGGACCGGTGCCCACCCGCTGCTCGACGGCCGATAGGCGCGAGTCGATCGAGTCGAATCGGCCGATGACCTCAGGCAGCGGCCGGTGCTCCCAGCCGTCGGCCAGGGCAGAGACCGGCGCGACCTGTGCGGTTCGCGGCTCCTGCTCGCTGAGTGCGGCGCCGAGCAGCTGGATCACCTGCCGGCGGACCCGGTTCAGGTCCGCGCCGAGCTGGCCAAGCACCTGCGCCGCGGGACCCTCGCCCTCGCGGGTCAGGCCGAGCAGGATGTGCTCGGTGTCAATGTGGTGGTCGCCGAGTTGCAGCGCCTCCCGGCGCGACCGATCCAGCACCTTCTTGGCCTGCGGCGTGTACGGAATGTACCCGGATGGCGCCTGCCTGCCCGAGCTGGTGGTCTCCTCGACCTGCTGGCGCGCAGCGGCCAGGCTGATCCCCGCCGACTCCAGCGCCTGCGCTGCCACTCCCTCGCCCTCAAGAACGAGGCCGAGCAGGATGTGCTCGGTGCCGACGCGGCTGTGGTTGAGCATCCTGGCCTCTTCCTGAGCCAGCGCCACGACCCGCCGCGCCTGGTCGGTGAACCGCTCCAGTGTCATGCTCCGCTCCGCCCTGGTGCGTCTCGTCCCGGCTATACCCAATAGGTATCAAGATACATCGCGTCCGTTCCACTGGCGAGATATATCGCGAGATCGGCGGAGCGCGATCCCACGAGTTCGCGTCCTGGTAGGTCACGGCCGTCTTGCACAATGTTCGAGAACATACTTGCACACTGCTCAAGTCTGCCCTAGGATCAACTTGCACTTTGTTCAAGTTCGTATCAGCCGAGGTTGTTCGAAACCAAGACCAGGGGTTAAACATGGACCGGGTGCCAACATGACCGTGACATATGGGCAGCCAGGTGGGACCGCCGCTGCCGTCAGCACCGCGATCGAGGTCAGCGGACTTCGGAAGTCCTTCGGCGACCAGGTGGTCCTCGATGGAATTGATCTGTCCGTCCCCGAGGGATCGGTCTTCGCCCTGCTCGGCCCGAACGGCGCGGGCAAGACGACGATGGTGCGGATCCTGGCGACGCTGTCAGCCGCTGACGCCGGCCAAGTTCGGGTCGCTGGCCACGACATAGTGCGTGAGCCGATGGCGGTGCGCTCCGTGATCGGTGTCACGGGCCAGTTCTCGGCCACGGACACCTATCTAACTGCCGAGGAGAACCTGCTGCTTATGGCGGATCTCTGGCACCTGACCAAGCGGCAGGGCCGGCAGCGGAGCGCAGAACTGCTCAAGCTGTTCGACCTGGCCGACGCTGGCAGGAAGCCGGTGTTCACCTTCTCTGGCGGCATGCAGCGCCGCCTTGACCTGGCGATGACCTTGATGGGTTCGCCGCGGATCATCTTCCTCGACGAGCCGACCGCAGGCCTCGACCCGCGCGGCCGGCGCACGATGTGGGACATCACCCGCAGCCTCGTACGCAACGAGGCGGTCACGATCTTCCTCACCACACAGTACCTGGAGGAGGCCGACCAGCTGGCCGACCTGGTCGCCGTGCTCGACGACGGTGAGATCGTCGCGCAAGGCACCGCGGCTGAGCTCAAGGGGCGCGTCCCCGGCGGTCATGCGCTGCTGACCTTCACATCGGCGAGCGCATTCGATGCCGCGGCTAGGCAGTTCGGCGACCGCGCCAGCAGGAACGACGAAGACTTGACCCTGCAGGTTGCCACCGACGACAGCGCGCGGTCGGTGCAGGACGTGCTCAGCAGGATTGATGTCGATTCCGTGCGGCACGTCACGCTGCACACGCCCGACCTCGACGACGTCTTCCTTGCCCTCACCGGCCAGTCCAGAAAGGCTCAGTCATGACGAATCATGACACCGTCGTCTCATCGGCCAAGGCCGTCGCCACCCCAAGCGGCTCCGCTTCGGTCAAGGTCTATCCGCTGCGCGACACCGCGACGATGCTGCGGCGCAACGTCAAGCAGGAGATGCGCGACAAGGTCGCCATCATCGCTTGCATCGGCATTCCCGTGCTGTTCCTGCTCCTGTTCGTCTACGTCTTCGGCGGGGCGCTCAAGGAATCGGTGAAGCTGGCAGGAGCGCCCAGTTACATCGACTACGTCCTGCCGGGGCTGATCATCATGACCGCCGCGGCCGGGCTGATCGGCATATCGACGCAGACCAGCGTCGACATGACGGTCGGCATCATCGACCGGTTCAGGACGATGGCGATCTTCCGGCCGTCCATTCTCATCGCTCGCGTCGTCGCAAGCGCGCTCCAGACCCTGGCCAGCATGGTGGTCGTCTTCGGGATCGCCTTCGCGGTCGGCTTCCGCTCAAACGCCACGTTCATGCAGTGGCTCGGCGCGGCCGGGCTGCTCGCGTTCATCACCGTCACCCTGACCTGGCTGGGCCTCGCGTTCGGCCTCGCCGCCAAGACCGTTGCATCCGCGAGCAACGGACCGTTCCCGCTGATCCTGCTTCCGCTGGTCGGATCCGGAATCGTTCCCACCGCAACCATGCCGACCGGATTGCGCTACTTCGCGGAATACCAGCCTTTCAGCCCGATGATCAACACGCTGCGCGGCCTGCTGCTCGGTACCTCCATCGGCTGGAGCTGGCTCATCGCCCTCGCCTGGTGCGCCGGGCTCGGCCTGCTCGGCCTGGTCTGGTCGATCAGCGTGTTCAACCGCCGGGACCGCAAGCGCGGCGTCCCCGGTCCAGGTTTTCCCGGCGCCCCGACACAGTGAGAACTGGGGTATCACCCAGCCGGCCGCTGCGGATTGACGCGGCGGCCGGCTGGGTCGGGCATTGCGCCCGACAGAGCCGCAGGGCTTGCATCCCGGCGGCTGCCCTAATCCAAGCGGTCCGGCTCATGGCCGAGCGGCTCGCGAGCGGTTCTGGTCGGCTGGCGCGCGGCAGGTGATGAGCTCGGCTTCCAGGCCGTCGAGGATGGCTCGGAGGCCGAATTCGAAGCTGCCTTCGGGAGCCGCGAAGTAATCTGCGGCGGCGGCTGCTTCGAGGCGGGCGCGCAACCGCGGGAACTGTCTGGCGATCTCGGTGGCCTTCGCCACGTGGTCGCGGATCAACTCCCCGGCGTTACCGCCACCACGGCTGAGCTTGCGGGTGAGCGAGGCCGCCGCGGCTGTGCCGAGGGCGTTGCCGAGCACGAACGTAAAGACGGTGGCCGATGCGTGGTCGGCCTGCGTGCCGCTGAATCCGGCCGCCTCATAGATGGCGAGAGTGTGGTCATCGTAGCGGGCCTTGCCAGGGCCGAACACCAGGAAGGAGCCGAAGGCCTGCAGCAGCCAGGGGTGGCGGGTAAGCATCGCGTGCAGTCCGGTGGCCATCGCGGTAGCCGCATCCCGCCAGCCGGTCGCGGCCAGATCGGGCAGCATGATCTCGTTCCAGGCCTGATCGGCGGCGAGGGCTATGAGGTTGTCCTTGCTGCCCACGTGCCAGTAGACCGCGGTGGCCGCTGAGCCAAGCCGGCTGCCCAGCGCCCGCATGTTCAGCCCTTCCAGGCCGTCGCTGTCCAGCAGGTGGATGGCAGCCTTGATGATCTTCTCGCGGGTCAGCGTGTCGCGCGGCATGCGCCCACGATAGGGTCGGCCCGAACTTAGTTCAAGGAACGACTTGCACTGTGTTCAAGTCGTGCGCTCGGTTCATCCCCCGGATGCCTCGCGCGCCAAGCCGCCGCCACCGTGGCACACGCCGGCAGCACCGGCACGTTCGGACCAAGGACGGCAGTGAACCCGGCCGGCCAGGTGGTGTTCCAGGCACTGCCCGGCACCAGCACGTTCACGGCCTGGGTCGGCTCGGCCTATAAGACCGTCACGCTCACCATCACAGGAAGCACCAGCGTAACGATCACCATCTGACGGGCTCAGCGCGATTGGGCGCCGATCACGCCGGTGACCATGGCGCGGGCGACTATGCGGTGCTGCCAGCTCGGCGACCGCCTCGCCGCACTGCTGACTCCAGGTACGACCGCGCGCCGGATCCGGGACTCGCATAATATGTTCTATGTGAATAATTTGGTATTCACCATTACCGGTCAGCAGCGACGGTATTTGCGCAGGCAAATATCCGGCCGCATTCCTTCCGGTCATAGTTGTACTGGCTGTGGTCTTGATCGCTAACACAGCCTGGGCAAGTACGAGTATTCGCCTGCTCTCTTTCGCCATCATCGTCGGGTTGTACGCGCTCCTCCTCTCCTACCTTTATGCGATGAATGGGATCGCCTTGACGGAATGCACGCCGGCCGGGATCCTGCGGCGATTGACGTGGGCAGCCACTCGGAGGTCTACCCAGCGGGAGGCGGTCCCGACTGGATTTATGTCTCAGCCCTGCTGGCGCTTGAAGGTGCGGCCGGGATCTACCTGGTGATCAGCCTGCTCGGCGAGATCCGCCGCCGGATCTCGCCGCGACCGGTCTCACCCAGACCGTGAACAGGAGGCACCGGTGTCACTACAGTCCGACGATGGTCACCTGGGCCGGATGCTCGACGGTGAACCGATAGCGGATCGTCGCTGACTGGCCGCTGTCAAGCGACAGTTCCCAGCTGAGTTCGCCCAGGTCACTGTGCTCGACCGGATTCGGGCTGGTCTCCCGCAGCCGTACCTTGATCTCACCGTCCGTGGACACCGGGATGTGGTCGTGCACCTTCACCCTGGCCTGGTCGGGGCGGTGATTGCTTACCGTGATCTCGAAGGCGATATCGACAGTGCGGGTACCTCCGATCACCGCCTTGCCTGTGCTGCGGCGGCGCAGCTCGCGTTCGACCCTGATCTGGTCATCCACCCCGAGCTGGAGCTCGAACTCCTCGCCAGCGGCGACCGTCTCCAGAGACGTTTCTCCGACGAACTGCGTGTCATGGAAGACGCGAGCCGGGCCGGGGAGCAGCAGCAGCGATGACGCGTTGGTGACCGTTGCCCGCAGGTAGGCCTCGGTGGCGAGAACGGGAACCGCGAGGTGGTCGAGGGAGGCGTCCAGATCGAACCGGGCAACCATCGTCTTGTGCGGATTGCCGTCGGCAGGCACGGCCAGCGGGCGGGCGACCCGATAGACCACGCCAACAGCGGACTCGCCGGGTTCGGCGGCAATCGGCACGGCCTCAGGCGCCGGCGCGCCAGCGGTGCCCGGCCCGGCAGACATGGCGGCGGGGGCGACCGCCTGAGCCGCCAGCTCGACATGCCCGGAAAGCATCCGCGCTTGCATCGGCGGACCGCCTGCCGTATTCCGCCCCTGGACCGGCGTGGCGCGGCCGACATACCACGGGTGCAGCTCCGGCAAGGTCTGGTGCTGCCCGCGCCGCGTGGTGGACAGCACCAGCTCTACGGCTGGCCAGTCCTCGCCGGTCTGCTGGGTGACCTCGGCGAGGTAAGTGACTGCCAGCCGCTCGCCGTTGAGCCCTAGGTCATAGAGCGGCCGCCAGGAAGCACCGGAGACGTGATAGGAAAGCTCCACCTCGGCTTGGGTAGCCGCGCTGGCCTCAAGAATCGCGGACACCTCGACGAACTTGATCGCACGGTCGGCTCGTTTTTCGGCGGAGGCCAGCCGTTGCTCGGCGGCCTCAAGCTCGCGCTGCGCGGTGCGTCTGCGCGCGCTGATCTCGCGGCGGCGCCCTAGCGCGCTGGCGGTGTCGGCGGACACATGATCGGCCATCCGAGCCAGGTCGTCGTGGTCGGCGCGGCCGAAGCCAACCGCCCGCGCCAGCGCGGCAGCCGCCGCCTCGGACAGGTGGCCGAGGAAGCCGAGGCGCGCCTGCTCAGCGGCGTCCTCGTCGTCAAGCTGCTGAACCGCATCGCGCCATCTTTCGACCTCCGAACGCAGCCGTCCGGTTTCCTCACGAAGCGGATTGGCGCCGTAACCGCGTTGCACCTCGACGTTCAGCAGGCCCAGATCCCGGCCGCGGGCAGCGATCCGAACCGACGCCGGATCGACGGCCGCCGGCAGGTCGCCGATCACTACGGGCTGGAGCCCGGGCTCCACGTTCACGACGCCGCTGCGCACCACCCGCGCGCCATCCTGGAAGACGGTCACGGCCGTGATCGGTGCGTCCAGGCCAGTGCCCTCCGCCATGCGCCGCTCCTCTCCGTCCTCGCCCGCCCGGTCCGCCGCGCCGGCCCACATCCATGCAAGTATCCGCCCCAAGTCTGCGCCGCTGGCGGGACACCGGACGGTCGATCCCGTCAGCCGCGTGCCGGTGCCGGACGGAAGATGTCTACTCGGCGACGCGTTCGGCGACGGCGAGCATCTGGCTTCCGGCGGGCTGGAGGCCGATCCTGGTCGCCAGCAGACCCGTCGATACTCGCTCGACCACGCCCCACTCCCAGATGGCAGTGGCATCAAGGCCACAGCGCCTGGCCAGCCACCTGGCTCGCTCGCGCGGATCACCGCCGAGCAGCTCAGCCGGGTCCTCGCGCATGAGGATGCCCAGGTCGTACTCCGCCTCCGCCAGCAGACCGTCGGGATCGACCAGCTTGAAGCCCTGCAGCGCCTCAAGCGCGTTCCACTGGTGTACGTCGCCGTGCACCAGGACTGCACGCTCGTCATCGTGGGCCGCGATCCGGCGCTCCGCGCAGGCCAGCGCGTGGTCGATAACGCGCTCCGAGCACGGCCGATCGAGTTCCTCCCAGGTCATCATGACGAAATCGGCGAGCCAGCGGCCCTTCTCCGCGCCAGTGGGCAGACCGCAGTCCGGCGCTGGACGCCACACCCGCGACGCCGCCGAGCAGAGGATTTCGTGTCGTCTTCCTATCGGCAGGCCGAGTTCGCGCAGTGAGCGGCCGAGTCGCTCCAGGAGGAGCGCGCCCCGCGCCGGATCCGCGCGCAGCAGCCGGACGCAACCCGCGCCGTCGGTCAGGCGCAGGACAGTGATCTCATGCTGGGCGGCGTCACCGTCGCGCGGGACGAGCAGCTTCAGCACCGCGGGTGAGCCGTCGCGGAGCGTGGCCTCGGCGACGAACGCCTCCGTCGCGTCCTGATAGGGACTGCCTACGGCGATCGACCACTCCCGCTCCAGGCCTGCGACGAGCTCAGGGAGATCGCGGACCCACCGGGCGGCACCGACCGCGTGCGCTTTGTTAAACACGACCGGGGGAACCCGCAGCTCGGTGCGCGTCCGCCCGGCCATCTCAGCCGCTGAACCGGATGTGCTCACCGACGGAACGGTAGTGCCGCCGAGATCGCACTGGCCACCCAGTTCGGGTCGGCCGGACACACCCGGCCGGTCCCCGGGGAGGCAGGGAGGCAGCGAGGCGGTCTACCGGGGAGGCGGGAGGCGGGGAGGAACTGAGCCGGGAGCGAGGATACTGATCAAGGTGGCCTGGGTGGCTGCGGAGGGAGGGCCGGATGAGACACCGGTACGCCACGGGGGCAGGCCTCATCGGTTTCACGGCGGCCACTTACCTGCTGTTTGCCCGACCACGCCAGCTGCGATGGGGGGCCAGCGCCGAGGAGCGCGAGCTGTCGTTGCCCGGCGATGACCTCATCTCCAGACCCGATCTCACCGCCACCCGCGCCATCACCGTCCGCGCCTCAGCGAGCCAGGTCTGGCCCTGGATCGCGCAGCTCGGGCAGGGGCGCGGCGGGTTCTACAGCTATGACTTCGTCGAGAACCTGGTCGGCTGCGACATCCACAGCGCCGATCGCATCGTGCCCGACTGGCAGGACATCAAGATCGGGGATGAAATAAGGCTCGCTCCGACGGTGGCGCTCGAAGTGGCCGCCGTGCAGCCGGGGCGATCGCTCGTTCTGCGGGGCGGGGTTCCGGCCGGGAAGGCCCCGGCTCCCTACGACTTCACCTGGGCCTGGGTGCTCCGCGAAGGACCGGACGGGACATCGCGGCTGCTGGTCAGGGAGAGATACGGCTACACCAGGAGGTGGGCCAGGTTCCTGGTCGAACCAGTCGAGGCGCTGAGCTTCGTGATGAGCCAGAAGATGCTCCGCGGGATCAGGGACCGGGCCGAACAGCTGACCTGAGCAGGCCGGCCCGCTCAGCGCCAGAAGGGATCCAGCGGCGATGGCTCGAACAGCGGGTTCGGCTCAACCCGCTGGATGATCTCCGTCTTGTCCTCGCCCGCGTGACTGGATCGAACGTGCTCGTCCCACCACTCATCCACGGTGTCGCGCTGCTGATCCCAGTCGTTGTCCGGGATGCGAATGCTTGCGCCGCAGGAGCAGCAGGTTACATTCCTGGCTGGCATGGCCGTCACTGTAATGCCGCGCGGCGCCGCGACAAATCCCGCTCCCGGCGGTCCGGCCGGAAGCTCGTCTGGTCCGAGCTGGGGCGATGCACTCCTAGGATGGCCGGGTGCTCCAAAGGACGCGGCGGCCGGATCTGGAGCCGTCGCAGGCAGGACCCCGCCCGCTGCTGCCCCGCGCCGTCCGTCCCCTGGCCGCCTGGCTGCTGGTCGGCTGCGTGGCCGTCACAGCATTTCTCGGAGCATGGTCCGCCCACCAGAGTCGGGCCGGCTGGCTGGACCGGTCGGTGGACGCCAGGGTGCAGGCGAGCCTGGGAAGTCAGCGGGCTTTCCTGAGTCACGTGGTGCTGCTGGGTGATCCGCGCACGGTGACCGTGATCACCACGGTGCTGTTCCTGGCCTGCCTCGTGGCGCGACGGTGGCGTGGCGCTGTGCTGCTCGCGATCGCCGTGCCGGCCGCTGCGGCTCTCACCGAGGTGCTGCTCAAGCCCCTGATTGACCGGACGATGGCGGGCGCGCTGAGCTTTCCAAGCGGGCACGCTACTGGCATCTTCACGCTGGCTGCCGCAGTCGGGGTACTGCTCCTTGACCCCTCGCGGCCGCGGCTGCCTCCGGCCCTGCGCGTGCTCCTGGCGCTGATCGCGTACGCGGCTGCGGGCGGCGTGGCCGTGGCGCTCGTGGTCCTGGGCTTCCACTACTTCACCGACACCGTCGGAGGAGCCGCAGCCGGAACCGCAGTGGTGCTGGCGACCGCGTTCCTGCTCGACTGGCTGGGCCTGCGCAGGCCATGGCGGCCAAGCCGGGAAACATCCGCCGGGTGACCGGCTAGGGCTCGGCCGCGAGCGGGGCGTACCGGTCCATGAACATCGCCGCACCCCGAGTGCGCAACACGTCATCGCGGGCCTGCGGCGGCATATTGAAGCTGTCGGCCACGGCCCGGCTCTGCTGTTGCAGCACACCGCCGTGCTGGTCAGCGAACAACCAGCGCCCGACCACGCTTCCGGCTGCCACAACCGCGGAATCCAGGCCTAATTGCCCGAGCACACGCAGCCCGTTGGGCTGGACCGACAGCCCGGCGCCCTCAGTGTGCCACCCGTTGTTCAGCTCGACGACCTCGGCGTCGAAGCCGTGCTGCCGCAGCGCCGCCGCCAGCGTGAGGCCGCCAATGCCACCGCCGACGATCAGGACGCGCTCGGCGACCGGGATGCCCTGGTCAGACTGGCTGAACAATTCGGTCAGCTTCTGCCGTGCCTCTTGATACGAGCGTGCGAATGCCGACTTGCGCTCCTGCCTCCCGGCGGTTGTCAAGACGAAGGCTTTGACCTCGTAACGGCCGTCCTTGCGCGGCGCGCACATCCCGGCTGCCTCCGCCGCGGCCACATACTTGCGGACCGTGTTCCGCGACAAGCCCAGGCTCTCCGCCACCTCGTTCTTCGACCGGCCCGCATGCCAGTGCACGAAGA
>Ga0116224_10001383_pt1 | contig 15554 bp, 16 predicted proteins | sample Sb_taG_9_FD_89699 | JGI IMG/M metagenome (GOLD analysis project Ga0116224, IMG submission 89699) | Peat soil microbial communities from Weissenstadt, Germany - Sb_50d_b_LC metaG | ecosystem: Environmental > Terrestrial > Soil > Wetlands > Peat | place: Germany: Weissenstadt | collected 2010-09-21 | reverse complement strand
TGGTGTCAGCAACCAAATCCTACGCTATATCAAAGCATTACGCCACGCTCGTCAGCCACAAATCCCGCCTGTCGTGAATAAAATGGGTTAGGTATCGGCCTTGTGGCGGTATCAAAGCCCGTGCTCGTCCGGCGCATCGCTCGCGAGCCCGCGGCAGGTTCGGCGCCATTCGCGCCCCTGTCTGTCCGATTTCGAACATATCGCTTCGCGAATCGCGATAAAGTCTCTCTCCGGGAATACGGCGAACTACCGCTTCTTTTGCGCTTGTAACAACCGCTCGAATTCGGTGCAGGTGGACGCGTAACATTCGCAGGCCGCATCTTCGAGCCCAGCGCGGTTCAAGATGGCCACACGGCCGCGCGCATATCGGATCAGCCCTGCCTTCTGCAGGAAACTCGCCGTGATCGAAACACCGGAGCGTTGAACGCCGAGCATCGTTGCCAGGAATTCGTGGGTGATCGGAAAGGAGTCGGCCAGCGCGTTGTCCTGGCAGATGAGGAGCCAGCGACAACAGCGTTCCTCAAGAGAATGCAGCCGATTGCAGCCAGCGGTTTGCGCGAGTTGGCCGAAGGCGAAGCGGGTATATTTTTGCATGATCTGGTGAAGCGCATCGTCCGTTGCCATCACTTGTGCCAGCTGTTCTCGCCGGATGCGGAATGCCGTTCCTGAAATTTGGACGACGGCCTCTATAATCGCGATGTCCATGCCGAAAAGGGCATTGGGATCGGTGACGCCCTCGATCCCCACGACTCCGACCTCAACTGCGCGGCCGTCTTTCATCCGCTTGACGAGCGAAACCAAGCCGCGGTTGATGAAATACATATATCTGATCGGTCCATCTACATGGTCGATCACTTGACCCTTTGCCGTATCGATGAGCTCCAGAGCCGGTCGTATTCGCTTCAGTGTCGGTGCCGGCAGGGCAAGGAGAATGCGATTGTAGACACGGTCGTGTTCGCGGGATTTTGGCATGGTCTTTTACCGGCGCTTCCGCACTGCGGCTCTCGCGCGAAAAAATACTCGCCCGCTCTCACCCGACCGGTCCATGAGGGAGATCAATTTGGGGCATTTTGCTCCGTGATTGCGCCGACGCGGGGCTGTGCTCCTTGACGGCGGCACGGGTTGGCGACTATTTAACCAACGTACCTAGGGGATCCCCGTCAGGGGGCTGAGAGGCTGGCAACGCTGAAAGAGCGGCCCGGCGACCCTTCGAACCTGATCCAGTTCGCACTGGCGTAGGGATGGTGATGTTTATTTTCCCCCTTTTTCGCGAATTTGTCAGTCTCCCCCTCACCCTGAGGAGGCTGCGCAGCAGCCGTCTCGAAGGGCGAGGGCGCTACGGGTTGGCTCGTTCGCTCGCTTTCGTCCTTCGAGACGCAGGCTTCGCTTGCTCCTCAGGACGAGGGGTTCGCCACGCAGGCTTCGCCGCAAGCTCCGCTTGCTCCTCGGGACGAGGGAACCCTGCTGGAGCGGCGCCATGAAGATCCGCGTCATCGGCGCTGGCGTCGTCGGCCTCACTTGCGCGCATGAGTTCGCCTTGGCCGGCCAGTCGGTCGAGATCATCGAGCGCGCCGCAGGACCGGGCCTCGGCTGCTCGTTTTTCGCCGGCGGCATGCTGGCGCCCTGGTGCGAAGAGGAAAGCGCCGAGCCCCTGGTCCTAGAATGGGGCCGCGAGGGCATCGACTATTGGACGAATGTCGTGCCCGCCGCCGAAGTCAACGGCACGCTCGTGCTCGCGCCGGCGCGCGACCGTCCCGACCTCATCCGATTTTCGCGTCTGACATCCGGCTTCGAATGGCTCGACGCGGCCGGACTCGCCGACCGGGAGCCCGATCTCGCCGGCCGTTTCGATCGGGCGCTGTTCTTCCCACGCGAGGCGCATCTCGATCCGCGCCGCGCCACATCCATGCTTGCCGCGCGTCTTAGCGAATTCGAGACCGTCAGCTTTCGCTTCAATACAGCCGCCGAGGCCGTCTCCGAGCCCGCCGACTGGATCCTCGATTGCCGCGGATTCGCCGCGCGCGACAAACTTGCCGATCTGCGCGGAGTGAAAGGCGAGATGCTGGTGCTGGCGACGCGCGAGATTTCGCTCGAGCGGCCGGTGCGGCTGCTGCATCCGCGCCATCCGGTCTATGTCGTGCCGCGCGGCGACGGGCGCTTCATGGTGGGCGCAACGCTGATCGAGAATGAGGACGCGCGCGTCACGGCGCGCTCGGTGCTCGAACTCTTGAGCGCCGCCTATGCGCTGCATCCGGCGTTCGGAGAGGCCGAGATCGTCGAGACCGGCGCGGATTTGCGGCCGGCCTTCCCCAACAATCTGCCGCGCATCCGCCGCGAGGGCCATATCGTTCACGTCAACGGCCTTTACCGGCACGGATTCCTGCTGGCGCCGGCGCTCGCGCGCCGCGTCGTCGCCGCGGTCTTGAACGACGCCACTTTTTCGGAGGTCATGGATGAACATCCAGGTGAACGGCAAAGAGCTTGAGGTCGGCGCAGCGACGCTCGCGGTCTTGCTCGAGGAACTGGGCTACCAGGACGCGGTGGTCGCAACCGCGCTGAACCAGGCTTTCGTGTGCGCCACTGACCGGCAGGTGACGAAGCTCAAGTCCGGCGATGCGGTCGAGATTCTCGTGCCGCGGCAAGGTGGGTGATGGGGTGGAAGCCAAGTCGATGGCGCGCGTTCCTTCTCCCCTTGCGGGACAGGGTTCGCGCACTGCACGCGGTGCGCGGCGTCTCTATCGGTGAAAAGGCTTTAGCGGATACAGCAAATGGATAATCAGCCACTCACCCTCTACGGCACGACGCTCGCTTCGCGGCTTCTTGTCGGCACGGCGCAATATCCTTCGCCCGCCGTTCTCGCGGCGGCGATCAAAGCGTCGGGAACAGAGGTGGTCACGGTCTCGCTGCGGCGGGAGGCCGGCGGCAGCCGCGCCGGCGAGAGTTTTTGGTCCTTGATCCGCGAGCTGGGGGTCAAGGTTCTGCCGAATACGGCCGGCTGCCGCAGCGTGAAAGAGGCGGTGACCACCGCGCAGATGGCGCGCGAGGTCTTCGCCACCTCCTGGATCAAGCTCGAAGTCATCGCCGACGACGACCTCTTGCAGCCCGACGTCTTCGGCCTCGTCGAGGCGGCCGCGATCCTCGTCCGCGACGGCTTCCAGGTCTTTCCCTACATGACCGAGGATCTCGTTGTCGCCGAGAAACTGTTCGGCGCCGGCTGCGAGGTGCTGATGCCCTGGGGGGCGCCGATCGGCTCCGGCCGCGGACTCAACAATGCGTTCGGATTGCAGGCGCTGCGCAAGCATTTCCCTGCCGTGCCGCTCATCATCGATGCCGGGATCGGCACGCCCGCGCATGCGGCGGCGGCGATGGAACTCGGTTATGATGGCGTGCTGCTCAACACCGCGATCGCCAAGGCGGGCGATCCGGTCGGCATGGCGCAGGCCTTCGCGCTGGCGGTTGAGGCCGGACGCTTGGCCTATTGCGCCGATCCGATCCCGCCGCGCGACATGGCGGAGCCCTCGACACCGCAGCTCGGCCGCGCCTTTGCCGAGCTTCCGCGCCGTGCTTGATCCTTTCTATCCGATCCTCGACAGCGCGGACTGGATCGCGCGCCTGCTGCCCTGTGGCGTGAGATTCGTGCAATTGCGCATTAAGGATCGGCCTCGGGCGGCGATCCATTGGGAGATCGCCACGGCCAAGGCGCTCTGCGCCAAGGCAGGCACGCAGCTCGTCGTCAACGATTACTGGGCCGCAGCGATCGACCTTGGCTGCGATTTCGTCCATCTCGGCCAGGGTGATCTCGAGGCCGCCGATTTGGCTGCGATCCGCCGCGCCGGCGTACGGCTCGGCGTCTCCACCCATGACGAGGCGGAGCTTGCCCGCGCGCTCGCTGCCGAGCCCGATTACATCGCGCTCGGCCCGATCTATCCGACGATCCTGAAGAAGATGGCCTTCGCGCCGCAAGGCCTCGCCCGGATCGGCGAATGGAAAGAGAAGATCGGCGCAATTCCGCTCGTCGCGATCGGCGGCATCACATTGGAGCGGGCGCCAGGCGTGTTCGAGGCCGGCGCCGACATCGTCTCGGTGGTTACCGACATTACGCTCGCCGCCGATCCCGAGGCCCGCACGCGCGACTGGATGAAGGCGACGCGAAACCGGGCAACAGGTTGGCGCATCCGCTACAGTGCGAGACCGGTTCAGACGTAGCGGGCAGCCGCCATGCAGACGATGGTCACAGCCAGCAAGACCGCGGCGATCCTCTGGGCCGACGCGATTCGGGCGCGTGCGTCGGCATCCCCGACCCGGCCGTTGTGCAGCTCTCGGATTGCCCGGCCCCCGACCGCGCCTTGGACGCCGGCTGCCGCCACGGCGCAAAGGCCTCCAAGGCCGAGCACCAGCTCGGATCCTCCGAAGCCCGAAGCATGCAATTGGCTCCAAAGATAAGCGCCGGCGAGGACAGCGATGGTCGCAGCGACCATTTGCGGCCGAAACAGCCGCTCGCCGGCGCCGCCGGTCACGGCCAGACCAAAAGTGGTTCCGGCCCAGAAGACGCTGGCGAGCAAGTGCAGCGACATGACTGCGATGAGAACGGCTTGCATAACGGCCTCCTATGATAATTCAACGCACGAGCGCGACGTCAGCGCGCCGGCTCGGGTGCGCCGGTTTCCGCGGCTGCATTTTGCGCCTCCTTTTCTTCAGTCTCCTCGACACGCCGGAAGGCCCAGGCGATCTGCGTCATCTCATCGGTGCGGCCATAGACGACGATCTGTTCGCAAGGCCGCGGGCCGTCTGTTGCCGCAAAGAAGATGCTTTCTTCGATTTCGATGTGGCTCTCGTTCGCGGTGAAGACCCAGCGGCTGTCGTCAGGCAGATCCAGCAGGACGGCACGCCCCCCAAGCACGCTTTGCAGGCGCACGTTCGGATGGATGTGGAACCGCAAGGCATAGGGATAGGTCTCGCCGGCGCGCGCCGATGCGGGCTTCAGCCGGTCTTCGCCTTCGAGCCGCGCACCGTCGGCACTGAGCGCCAGCCGGCGCTCGTGGATCAGCCCGAAGCGCGTGCGATAGCCATCGTGTGACAGCAGCAGACGAGTCTTCATCGGCAGATTTTGCCGTTCGACCCCGACCTGCTCCGGGCCCGAGAGGATTTCGTCTCGCAGCCATTTTTCGAGGCCGCTGCGGCTTGCGAAACGGCAAGAAGAAGTGTCGTCGACCACGAGCGTCGAATGAGCCGCGGTCTGGCGCGCCGGCCCGCGCGCGGCACTCCGATTGGCATCGGGGGCGCCGCAATTGACGACCAGCCGCTGCGCCCCGACTGAAAATTCAAAGGACAGGCAACCGGCATGCGCCAGGGTCGAAAACTCGGCCGGCGGTGGTCGGCCGGCATCGACGATGAGCAGACCCGTGCCGGCTTCGACACGCTGGTAGCCGGAATGCGGTGCGTTGACCATGGCTTTGGCGCGGGGATCGTCATAGGCGAGTACGGTTGCGAGAACGTCCGGCGCGGTCACGCCCATCCCGTTGAACAGGGCGAGTGTGCCGTCGCCGTGTCGCAGCATGCGTAGCATGGGCAGCATGCGGTCGATGGCGTTGAGCAATTGCGGCGGCGGCGACACGGCGCGCGCCGCATAGGCTTGGCGAAGCGGCAGCAGATCGAGCAAGAGACGGATCAGCGCATCCGGATTGCGGCTGATGTGACCGCCGTCGGGGCGGATCTGGCGATCGAGTTCGTCGGCGAGGAGGCGCGTGCTGCGCCGCTGGAAACTGGCGCTGCCTTGCATGCACAGGCCAAGTTCGGCAAGCCCGATCGCGGCGAAGAGGCGCTCTTCGCCACAGACGAGTCCGGCCGCGACCTGCCGCTCCAGGAACAGCTGCGCACGCGTCAGCGCGCGCATGAAGCGACGGTAGAAGGCACGATCGGCGCTTTCCAGAATGATCGGCGATTGCGACAGGAAGGAAAGCGTCCGGCGAACGACGACACGCGGCTCCCAGGCAGCGGTCCTGCTCGGCCTCTCGGCGGAGCTGAGAAAATCATCGACAAGGGCGCGCGCATTGGCGCGCGCAAGCGCGCTATCCGCGGCGCGCAAATGACGCAGCCAGCCGAAACTGTTCAGCGCCCGCGCCCAACCGGGAGATGGCGACTCAATCTCGAAAGGCGAGCGTCCGCGCAAATTGACGACCTTGCCGGCCAAGGCGAAATAGCCGGAATAGATCTCGCTGGCGATCGTCGAGTCGGTCGTGCGTATGTCCTGCGGTGCGATCAGGAGCCGTTCCGGCGGGCTCGCGCGGAACGCCGTAAGGGCAAAGGACGGCAAGGTCAAAAGACGACGCAAATGACGGCCGGCGCGCGCGCCGACGCGCCCCATGACATGCAGCTCGTCCTTTATCTTGACGGAATTCAGATCATGATCTCCGCGGCTCGTTTGCAACCGGCCAACCACAACTTCGGCCAAAATCCGGTCGAACGCAATGTGCCATCAGCTTCGCTGATCCCTACGCACGAGCCGCGCAGCGAAAAAGCCGTCGAGCCCGGCGCGGCGTGAATCCTCCGCCGGAAGATGCGAGGGAAGCGTTCGCAATTCGCCGTTCAGATTCACCAGTTCGTGAAGGCCGCCGACTTCCTCGGCCAGGATGGGGGAGCGCATGAGGTCGGGATTGCGGCGCAGCAGGCTCGCGATTTGCTGCTCGCCTTCTTCAGGCTCGATCGAGCAGACGCAGTAGATGATCGTGCCGCCGGGCTTGACGAGCTCGAAGGCCTTGTCGAGCATGCGGGTTTGAAGCGCGGCGAGCTTCGCGATATCGCCGGGCTTCTTCGTCCAGGCAATGTCGGGATGCCGGCGTATCGTGCCCGTTCCCGAGCAAGGCGCGTCGAGCAGCACGGCATCGAAGGAGAAACCGCTCAGCGCGACGACATCGGCAACGACGACCTCGGATTCGAGCCGCAATCTTTGGAAATTGGCGGCGAGAAGCTTCAATCGCTCCGCCGATCGGTCGACCGCAACGACGCGCGCGCCGCGCGCGGCGAGTTGCGCCGCCTTGCCGCCTGGCGCCGAGCAGAGATCGCCGATCTTCATCCCCGGCGTAACGCGCAAAAGACGGGCCGGCAGCGCCGCCGCCGCGTCCTGCACCCACCATGCGCCTTCCGCAAAGCCGGGCAGTTCGGTGACCGGCCGGTGGGTCAAAAGCCGCAGCGAGCCGGTCGGCAGCAGAATCGCGCCGAGCCGTTCGGCCCAAAGCGCGGGATCGGACTTCACGCTGATGTCGAGCGTAGGTTCCAGCCGATTGGCGGCGGCGATGGCCTGCGCCGTCGCCTCGCCGTACGTCTTGCGCCAGCGCGAGGCAAGCCAAGCCGGCGTATCTTGATCGAGCGGCGAGCCGTCGGCGAGGACGGCCTCGCGGCGACGGATGAGGTTGCGCAGCACCCCATTGACCAGGGAGGCATAGGGAACGGTCTTCTGATCCAGGCGCATCATCCGCACGGCAAGATCGACGGCGGCATGGTCGGGTACATCGAGGAACAGGATCTGGGCGGCCGCGATCGTCAGGCACGATTCGATCTGGGTTGCTGCAGGACGCGGCAGGCCATTGTCGAGAAGGCTTGCCAGGGCCTGCCGGATCGTGCCAAGCCGGCGCAGAGCCACTGTGACGATCGAGCGAGTCAACGCGATGTCGCGTGGCTCAAGCCCGGCGAGCCGCGAGAATCCGCTTCCCGCAGCAAAGAGCTCGTCGAGCATATGCCCGCCAACGATAACGTCACGTAAGATTGCGGCGGCCGCAACGCGCGCGGCGACGCCGGGAACCGTCATCGACTCTTGTCTTGCGAGTTCGTTGGCGGCGACGCGCGGCGGCTTCATCATGTTAAAGCTCCGCGGCAAGCCGGAGTGTCCGCGTTCTTCGCGTCGAGGCCTCGCAACAAGGCAGATGATTCCATGTGATTCGAACGTGAGTCTAACATCGACGTGGCTCTCGATGGAAATTGCTTAACGAATAATGGATAGCCTCGTCATGCTTCTGCCGCTTTGGCCAGCTTATGACGAGGGCAGCGGCATCATGGAAGAGAATTCGAATGAAACTCATGGACCAGACGCGCCGCGGTGGGACGGAAGCTTCACTGCGGCGGAACCTCAATCCTGCGGCGCAACGCGCACTCGCCGAGGCGCAGGAGCGCCGTCGTCTCGCGGCCGAAGCCGCGGCCAGCCGTCCGCTTGAGGTCGGTGGCCGCAAAGGTCCCGATCCGGTACGCTACGGAGATTGGGAAGTGAAGGGGATCGCCAGCGATTTTTGATTCCCTCTGCCCTTGCGGGCAACGATGCGCTCTAGGTGAGCGCTCTTGGAAAGCGCAAAGCTCAGCTTGACAAGCCGGCAAGCAAAGTCGGGAAGTCGAGCGGCCTGAAGCCGTAGTGCCTGAGCCAGCGGATGTCGGCGTCGAAAAACGCGCGCAGGTCCGGCATTCCATATTTCAGCATGGCGATCCGGTCGATCCCGATGCCCCAAGCAAAACCTTGGTAGACATCGGGATCGAGCCCGCAATTCTTGAGAACATTGGGATGCACCATGCCGCAGCCGAGGATCTCGAGCCAATCCTCGCCTTCGCCGAATCTGATCTCACCGGCTTTGCGCGAACATTGAATATCGACTTCCATCGACGGCTCGGTGAAGGGGAAGTAGCTCGGGCGAAAACGCATCCTGACTTCCGCCACCTCGAAGAAAGCCTTGCAGGATTCGTTCAGGATCCATTTCAAGTTGCCGAGATGGGCCTGCTTGTCGATGACCAGGCCTTCGACCTGATGGAACATCGGGGTATGCGTCTGGTCCGAATCGCAGCGATAGGCGCGGCCGGGACAGATGACGCGGATCGGCGGCTTCTGCCGCAACATGGTGCGCACCTGGACCGGGCTCGTGTGGGTGCGCAGCAGCTTGCGTTCGCCCGTCCCGTCCGGCTTCAGGAAGAACGTGTCCTGCATGTCGCGGGCCGGGTGATCGGGCGGGAAATTGAGCTTGCCGAAGTTATAGTCGTCGGTCTCGATGTCCGGTCCCTCGGCGATCGAAAATCCGAGATCGGCGAAAATCGCCGCGAGCTCGTCGGTGACCTGCGAAATGGGGTGTATCCGGCCCATGTCGAGCGGGCTCGTAGGCGCCGGCAAGGTGACATCCACGGTCTCGGTGGCGAGGCGGCGTTCGAGGGCGGCTTCTTTCAGCGCGGCGCGGCGCTCGGCGAGCGCGGCGGTGACCCTGTCCTTCAAGGCGTTGATCACGGCGCCCTTCGTCTTGCGCTCGTCGGGCGGCATTTTGCCGAGGCTCGCCAAAAGTGCCGAGATGGCGCCCTTCTTGCCGAGCGCGGCGATGCGCACCGCCTCGAGCGCCGCTTCATCGGCAGCCGAGCCTATTGCGGCGAGCGTATCTTGTTCGAGGCGGGCAAGATCAGGCATGTGGGGTCTTTCGATATGCGTGCGAACCCTCTCCCAGAGGGAGAGGGTGCCGCCGAAGGCGGCGGGTGAGGGGTTAGGATGGTGCAAATGAGATCGATTGTAACCCCTCATCCGCCCCGCCATAGCCCGCCGCAAAGCGGCGGGCGTGTTTTAATTCGACGGGCGCGCGAAGCGCGCCCTATGGCGGGGCACCTTCTCCCACAAGGTATGCGGCGTCATGGGTTCGGCCTGCTTCTGCCATGCACTGCCAGCCATGTCCAGAAAGCCTGAGCCGCCGCGCCGGAGCCGTGCAACAAGGCTCTTGCCATTACCCTGCCAAGCGCCAACTATGCCCGCATGAGCAAGGCCTTCACCAAGGAAGCCGAAGCCGATCTCGACGAAGAGATTCCAGAGCTTCCGGCCGGGGTCACGAACTACATCACGCCGCAGGGCCTGCAACGGCTGCGCGACGAGTTCCGTCAATTGCAGCAGGACGAGCGGCCGAAGATCGTCGAGACCGTCGCCTGGGCCGCCGGCAACGGCGATCGCTCCGAGAACGGCGATTATATTTACGGCAAGCGGCGCTTGCGGGAGATCGATCGCCGCATGCGCTTTCTGATGAAGCGCATCGAAATCGCCGAAGTCGTCGATCCGGGCAAGCAGAAGGATAAGGATCGCGTCTTTTTCGGCGCCACCGTCACTTATCTCAACAGCGAGAACGAATCGAAGCGCGTGCGGATCGTCGGAATCGACGAGGCACGCTCGGAGCTGGGCGAGATCAGTTGGATTTCGCCGGTCGCCAAGGCGCTTCTGAAAGCCGAGGAAGGTGATGTCGTCGACGTGCGCACGCCCAAAGGCGTCGAGCGCCTCGAAGTCGTGAAGATCGAATATTGACGGAAGGGCGCTCGTTCCGCCGCAATGGAAATGGCCGGGACAAGCCCGGCCATAAAAATTTTTGTGCCTGAGCAACCCGGTCAGCGGTCAGCGCGGAAGGCTCCTTATTTGTGGCCCTTGCCCTTGCCGCCGCCGCCGCCTTTACCGCCGCCGCCCATGTGGTGGCCGCCCATGTGATGGCCGCCCGGGCCGCCACCTCGCGCCCAGCCGTGCCAGCCTGGGCCGCCGCCCCAGCCGACGCCGGGTTGCGTATAATAACCGCACCAATACCAGCCTGGGCCCTGCCAGCCGTCGTCGTACCAGCAATATTGGTGACCGCCCCAGAAATAGGCGCCGGCGACGGCTCCGGCCGCCACGGCGGCCGCGGCGCCGAGAACATCGACGCCATATTGGGCTTGGGCAGGTGTGATGGCGAGCGCACCCGCGATGACGGGGCCTATGATCATAAGCGAGAGATGAGAACGACGCATACTTCCTCCCCAGCGCGCAATAAATGCCGCCATTTATCGAACCATGCTTGCCTCAACCCGTCAATCGGTCGCGCCCACGTCCCTCATCCCAAATTCAGCTCCTTGAAGAAATCGTTGCCCTTGTCGTCGATGACGATGAAGGCCGGCAAATCCTTCACCTCGATCTTGAAGATCGCCTCCATGCCGAGTTCGGGATAGGCGATGACCTCGACCTTGGTGATGCAATCCTGCGCGAAACGCGCCGCCGAGCCGCCGATCGAGCCGAGATAAAATCCATGATGCCTCGCGCAGGCTTCGCGCACCTGCGGCGAACGGTTGCCTTTGGCGAGCATGACGAGCGAGGCGCCCGCCGCCTGGAACTCATCGACGTAGGAATCCATGCGCCCCGCGGTTGTCGGGCCGAAAGAGCCTGAGACATGGCTTGCCGGCGTCTTCGCCGGGCCGGCGTAATAGATGGGATGATTTTTGAAATAATCGGGCATGGGCTCGCCGCGCTCGAGCCGCTCCCGGATCTTGGCGTGCGCGAGATCGCGCGCGACAATCAGCGGGCCGCTGAGCGAAAGCCGCGTCTTGATCGGATGTTTCGACAAGGTGGCGAGGATCTCGGGCATGGGCTTCGAGAGATCGATCTCGACGACCGAGTCGCCGAGCAGGGCTGCATCGATCGGCGGCAGGTATTTTGCCGGATCGTGTTCGAGCTCTTCGATAAAGACCCCATCCTTGGTGATCTTGCCGAGCGCCTGGCGATCGGCCGAACAGGACACGCCGATGCCGATCGGCAGCGAGGCGCCATGCCGCGGCAGCCTGATCACGCGCACGTCGTGGCAGAAATACTTGCCGCCGAATTGCGCGCCGACGCCGAGGTCCTGCGTCAACTTGTGGATCTCGACCTCGAGCGCGACATCGCGGAAGGCATGCGCGTCCTCGCCGCCCGTCGTCGGCAAATCGTCGTAATAGCGCGTCGAGGCGAGCTTGACGGTCTTGAGGGTCAGTTCGGCCGAGGTGCCGCCGATGACGATGACGAGGTGATAGGGCGGGCAGGCGGCGGTGCCGAGCGTCAGGATCTTCTCTTTTAGGAACGCGACGAGCCGGTCGTGCGTGAGCAGCGACGGAGTTCCCTGATAGAGGAAGGTCTTGTTGGCCGAGCCGCCGCCCTTGGCGATGAACAGGAATTTGTAGGCGTCTTCGCCCTCGCTATAGATTTCGATCTGCGCCGGCAGATTGGTCTTGGTGTTGCGCTCTTCGAACATCGAGAGCGGCGCCAGTTGCGAATAGCGCAGGTTCTTCTTCTCATAGGCGTTCCAGATGCCTTCGGCCAATGCCGCCTCGTCACCGCCTTCGGTGAAGACGAGCCTTCCCTTCTTGGCCACGACGATCGCCGTGCCGGTGTCCTGGCACATCGGCAGAATGCCGCCCGCGGCGATATTGGCGTTCTTCAAGAGGTCATAGGCGACGAACTTGTCGTTTTCAGTCGCCTCCGGATCTTTGAGGATGGCGGCAAGCTGGGCGAGGTGACCCGGGCGCAGCAGATGGTTGATGTCGATCAATGCCGCCTCGGCGAGAAGCTTGAGCGCGTCGGGCTCGACGACGAGCATGTCGCGGGTGCCGAATTTCTCGACGCGCACGCCCTTGTCCGTGAGCTTGCGGTAGGGCGTCGTATCGGTGGCAAGAGGGAAGAGCGGAGAATAGTGGAATGTCATGTTGAGGAAGCCTATCGGTGACCATCCCTCTCCCCATTCGCTTTGCTCATGGGGGGAGGGGGGTGGCTTGCTACCTTCTCCCTGTGGGAGAAGGTAGCGAAACGCCCAAGCCAGCGCCTCAGCTTGCGAACGCGAAGACGCGCCGCTTTATGCCGAGCTGTTCTTTCAGGTCAGCCGGCGCGAGGCCTTCGCGGCGCATGGCGCGCAGCGACTTGGCGCGCAAGCTCTTCGACAATTTCCGCCCGGCGGCGTCGCGCAAAAGCTCGTGATGGTGATAGGCGGGGGCCGGCAGATCGAGCAAAATCTGCAGCAGACGGTGAAGACTCGTCGCCATGAACAGGTCTTCGCCACGCACGACGTCGGTCACGCCCTGCACCGCGTCGTCGACGACCACGGCGATATGATAGCTCGCCGGCACATCCTTGCGGGACAAGACGGCATCGCCCCAAAGGCTCGGGTCGCCGATGATGTCGCGCCGCTCCGCGCCGCCGCCATATTCGCGCCAGGCGATCTTCTGCCGCGCCTGGGCCAAAGCCGCTTCCATGTCCAGGCGCAGCGCGGCGGGCTGGCCGAGCCGCGCCCGCCGTTCCGCCGCAGTCATATGCTTGCAGGTGCCCGGATAAAGCGGCGAACCGTCGGGGTCGCGCGGCCAGTCGGGCCGCTCCGCCACCGCGTTCAGCACCTCGGCGCGCGAGCAGAAGCATGGATAGACGAGGCCGCGCTGCTCGAGGCTCGCCAGCGCCTCGGCATAAGCGTCGAAATGCTCGGACTGGCGGCGCACCGGCTCGTCCCAGGAAAGGCCCAGCCAGCCGAGGTCCTCATAGATCGCCTGGTCGAACTCCGGGCGGCAACGCTCGACGTCGATGTCCTCCATGCGAAGCAGGAGGCTGCCACCCGTGGCGGCGGCCATCTCATGATTGATCAACGCCGAAAATGCATGCCCGAGATGCAAATATCCGTTCGGCGACGGGGCGAAGCGGAAGACATGCGAGATATAGGACCTTGTCATCAGCCTGAACCGCTCGATGGGGCGCGCTTGGGAGCGCGCCACGCGACCGGCCTTTCGAGTCGCTCGGAACGTTCCGGATCAATAAGTTAAAGTGCGGATCCCGATCAAGTCCATATCTTCAAAATAAACTTGATGGGGATCGATAGCTTGGCCGAGCTCCTTCTCTCCCCGTTGCACCTGATGCACCAATTGCAATGCTCGTGCCACCGGAAAACAGCGCGGTGACTGCCGATAATGTCATGTGAACCGCTCCTGAATTCAGCACATCACCCGCAAGCCCGACTGCATCGTCCCTGCCCAGTTCTGACACCCGTCGAAGCCGGTGAGGCGATCAGGCTTGGACCTTGACCTTGGAACCAAAACAGGATCCCTCAGCACGCAATTCAAACGCACGGATTTTCGAATGGTTTCGAGTCTCGACGGGCCGCGCCTTGCGCCGAAGGGCCGCGCCCCGAAACAACTCGTCGTCTTTCTCCACGGCTATGGTGCCGACGGCAATGATCTGATTGCCATCGGTCAGCAATGGCAAGCTCTGCTGCCGGACGCTGTCTTCGTCGCGCCGCATGCGGCGCAGCCTTGCGCTCAGGCGCCGATCGGCCGGCAGTGGTTTGCCATGGACCTGCGCGATGCGAAGGAGCTCTGGCGCGGCGTCAATGGCGCGGCGCCGGTGCTCAACGCCTTTCTCGATACCGAGCTCGTGCGCTACGGGCTCAGCGCCGACAGGCTCGCGCTCGTCGGCTTCAGCCAGGGCACGATGCTGGCGCTGCATGTCGGGCTGCGCCGCCAGCGCCTCGCCGCCATCCTCGGCTATTCCGGCGTGCTCGTCGGCCCCGAACATTTGGCTGGAACGAGCAAAGCGCGAGGCACGATTCCACCGGTCCTTCTCGTGCACGGCGATCAGGACGATCTCATTCCCACTGAGGCTCTGTTCGTCTCGGCCGAGGAATTGGCCAAGGCCGGCGTTCCTTGCCAGTGGCACCTTTCGCTCGGCATCGGCCACGGTATCGACGCCGGCGGCCTCACGCAGGGCGGGCTCTTTCTCGCGCAATGCTTCGGCGTGAAGCTCCCGGCGGGTTTTGCGAGAGCGTGAGCCTGGTCTGAATCGATTTAGCTCGGCGCGATCCCCGCCGGGCGCGGCCCGAGCATCGGCTGCAATTGCTGCAGGCCCTGTGTGGTGACGCGCCGCACGCCGACCGGTCGATAGAGCTGTTTCATCGCTTCCACGATGAGGACGCCGGCGCCGGGCAAGGCAAGCTTCGCCCCGATGCTTTCGAACAGCGCGGCGGAGCGCAAAAAAATCTGCCCCTCGAAGGGCGGCACATAGAGCGCTTCGGTCCAATGGGTTGGCGAGAACAGCGCATCGCGCATCAGGTCGCGCAATTGGCTGCGCGAATAGGGCTGGCCGTTGCCGAAGGGCGTCGTGTCGAAGCGCGCCCAGAGCCCGGCGCGGCGCGGCGTCACCGCGATCATACGCCCGCCCGGCGTCAGGATGCGCCAGATCTCGGCCAGCAGTTCGCGCGGGTGTTCGGCGATCTCGAGCGCGTGGACCACGATGACGCGGTCGATGCAGGAATCGGGCAGCGGCATCATCGTCGGCTCGGCGAGCGCCGAGGCGGAGAGGCCCGAGGCCGGCCAGTTCACGACCCCTTGCGTCGCCGGCATGAAGGCGAGCACGCGTAAAGCCTCGCCACGGAACCGATCGAGATAAGGCGTCGCATAGCCGATCCCCATGACCGACTGGCCGACGCAATTGTCGAAGCGCGCGCGGATCACCTGGCCGACGAATCGCTCCGCGACCTTGCCTAACGGCGAGCCGTAGAAGCTGCGAAGATCGACGATATCGAGCGCCATCCCGGCTTCCTCGCGTCGCCGGCGCTATCCGCCGAGCTTGGTCTTGACCGTGGCGCTTGCTTTGCCAATATCCATGCGGCCGGCATATTTGGCCTTGAGCGCGCCGACCACCCTGCCCATATCCTTGATCGAGGTGGCGCCCGTCTCGGCAATGGCCGCGGCGATCGCCGCTTCGACCTCGGCCTCGTTCAAGGCCTGCGGCAGGAAGCTTTGGATGACGGCGA
>Ga0116224_10001380_pt1 | contig 15570 bp, 18 predicted proteins | sample Sb_taG_9_FD_89699 | JGI IMG/M metagenome (GOLD analysis project Ga0116224, IMG submission 89699) | Peat soil microbial communities from Weissenstadt, Germany - Sb_50d_b_LC metaG | ecosystem: Environmental > Terrestrial > Soil > Wetlands > Peat | place: Germany: Weissenstadt | collected 2010-09-21 | reverse complement strand
GCCGAACCCGTTGAGGTACAACGAAAAGACGCAGGCACCGGGCGCAGCTGGTACGGCTGCGGACCCTGCTACGCAACCGGATCCACGCGGTCCTGGCCGACCACGGCAGCAGCGCCCCCAGCAGGATTCGAACCTGCGCACACGGCTCGGCTCCGGAGTGGGTTGCCGTGCATGCCCCTGGCCTGCGGAAACGTCATCCTGACCGGGTTTTGGGGCGCGTATGGGGCGCGGCGGTTGCCGATTCGCACACGTGGTCCGTCAGCCTCGCTGTCCGGGTGGTGCTTCGCCCGCTCAGGCTAATGGACTGTGCGACTGCGGCTGTGGGTGCCGCAACTTGGCTGGCGAGCGTCGAGCCGGGCAGCGGTGGCGGGTCCATCGACGGACCCGCGAGGGTTGCGCTCAGCTCTGGTCGGCCAGGGCGCCGCTGGCCGCAGCTGCGATGTCCGCCGCGGATGCGGTGATGGCGCGGGTAATGCGGTGGCCGAGGCCATACCGGGCGGTGATCTCGGCCAGGCGGTCGGTGACGGTCACGGCCCTGGCCGTCGGGGCCGGTGGTCATGTCGCAACAGTGAGCGCCTCGGCCTGCGGCGGCCTGCGGGCTCGGCGGTCAGAGCCGGCGGCCAGGCCGACGTCGGCGACCGCGCGGCCAGGGCGCAGGAGTGGTGCGTTCATCTACCAGACGGCACGTCTCCAGGACGTCCCAGCCCGAACAGGACGTCCCTGTCAGACCAGGCGCAGCGCGGCCAGCGACGGCTAAAGCGAGAAGCGGACGTTGCCTACCGCGATCACCCGCACGATCCTCCGCTCGATAAAGTGCGCCCTGCCGAATCTGTTCCGATATTGTGTTTTCGCGATCGAGGTAGACGCGGAGCGCGGATAAACCAATTCTGGCTCTCCGGCCGCGCTATCAGCGGGCGGGTTCAGCCGCCTCCTCCGGCCACATCATCGGGCGGCACGACCGGGCTTATCACCAGCCGAGTGCAGGCCGGCATATATGCGTCTAGGTCGGGCACCCACGCCGAGATCACCGTCGCGGTAGATCCGCCGGGTGGTGTGACCGCCAGCTTCTGGTAAGGCGCGGGGCAGCTCGTATCGCCAGCTGGCACGTCTTGCCCGGCGAGTACAGCCAGTGCCCGGCCGCCAGGTGGGAGCGTCACTACCGGCGGACCTTTCAGCCGGGCCGGGCCGAACATCGTCGTCAGGGACCGTATCGGAGAGGCCTGCGTCCCTGCCGCAGTTATCGCCTTCACTTCCGGCCAGCCGCTCAGACTGCACGTCGTGCTGCCGACGTTAGTAAAAGCTATCCGCAGGCCCACGTTTCCTGCGGCCGGCCCGCCACCTTCGGCGGTGACTCGCAGGACCGTGGATTCGCAGGCAGGGGCCGGGCTGGTTGCTGCCGATGACTGCGGGATGACTGCCCGGGAGCTAGGGCCCGGGCTTGGGCTGGCCCCGGCCTGGCTGGCTGCCGCCCCGCACCCGGCAGCCATTGCGGCACCGACGATGCTTCCGAACGTGGCTAGCAAGATATGCGCCCGCTTAGGCTCAGCACGCATTTGGCCCCTTTCTCCGCACTATCGGTGCGGTCATGGCGAGCCGGAGAGATCGAAACAGTAGTCGTGATAGTTGAGGCTGCTCAGGTCGAGGTCGACCTGTCGGCCTGCGCCGCAGCCTTGCAGGGCGAATTGCCACAAGATCGTCGGGGTCGAGGAGCAGGTTGCAGGTGCCCAGGCCGGTGGGTTCTCCAGAGTATTGCCGCACCTTTGAGGCTCGGGCGTCCAGACTCCGGCCGCGCCAAAGTTATGCACACTATCTATGATACTGCAGTTATGATCATGTGAGTTATTCAGCGGCGAGCAGTACAAGCATGCGTACATCGGGGCGACTCCTGACGAGTCGAAATCTGTGAGCACTATATATCCGGCCCATGCGTTCCAGTACTCGGAGCAGAGAATAGTGCCGTACTCCTGGTCCAGCCAGCAGTAGAGCTTATTATTTGACGGCAGCAACAATGGGCCGACGTCATAATACGCAGCTACCATGGCCGAGACGAAAGCCTGGGCATCAGCGTTCCCGTATGCCACGCCATGGGTCTGGTCGCCGAGCCGGGACTGGGTGGGCGCGGAGATCGGTGCGAGGTAGTGCCCGCCGCTAGACCAGATCGCACGGCACTCCGCCACAGCATCGTCTTCGAGGACGAACGCATCAGGCGATGGGCTGAAGTACCGCAGCCAGTAACCTGGCGACCCAAGATCTCCGGGAGTTGGCCACACGTTTTGCACAGGCTGCGACGTATCCATTCCGCCCATCGCGCAACATCCTTTCCGCCGAGATCACATAGATGATACTTTGGTGCGTTAGTATATTTCTCGCACGACTATGCCCGCATTGGCTGATGCCGCGAGCTTCAGTTCCGGCGTAAAGAAGAAGAGCTGCGGACCCGATAGCCCGACCGCGACGACGGTGCCGTCAGTAAGCACCCGCACACCGCCGAAATTCTGGCCGTCGCTGAAAGATGCCACCTGCCGACCTGTGCGCAGGTCATAGGCGCTCAAACCGCCGCTGGCAGCCGGGCCCAGAACGTACAGCGTCAGACCGTCAGGCCCCAGCGCGGCCTTAGCCGCCGGACCGCCGAAGGGTACCGCCGGGGGCGGGTACCTCGTTTCGGCGACTACGCGGAAGCTACGGCCCGGATCAACGAGCACGGCGGCGCCGATGACGGGATTATTGATCACAACAAGGCCGTCAGCGGCCAGGTCCATGGAGGCTGAGCCTAGCTTCGCGCTCGGGACGGCTAGCTGCCCGGGCTTTACGAGACTCATCCGACCGCTGCGGGAAGAAAATGCCTGTATGTGCCTGCCGGCTAGCAGTCGCAGCACGTGCCCAGACGGATGGGCAAGGAGCGGCTCGGAGCCGACAGGCCACTGCCCTGGTGCATCGACCGCGAAGCGCGGATCCGCCGAGCCGAGCGGGTATGCCGCTAGCTGCGGCACCGGGCCGCCGCCTGGCCGGCCTTTCCATGAGGGCATTGCCGCAGCCTCGGCGACAGTCCACAGGTAGAGGGTGTCATTGTCAGCTACGGCACTGCACAGCGCAAGTGACGGCGCATCGCGCAGTTCCAGCGGTCCAATCAGTGTGCCCGCTCGTACGTTGAAATAGGCCAGGGCATGGCTCGACGTCCATGTGGATGCGACCAGCCGCATCTTCTGTCCTGTGCGAGGATTGACCTTTTCTACCGAGCGCGGGTTGGATGGAACTGTCATAGCGAGTACCACCGCGACAGTGCCGGATGCCCCGGCGATGACGGGCTCCGCGATGATTAGCGATCCTCTCGGCATGTCCGGCAAACGAAGAGTTCCCGCGCCGATAACACCCATCGTGCTGGTGCTAACGGCGACCACGCTCACCCGTCCCCGCGCAGCCTCACCGACGTCCGTGAAGATCAGGAGTGACTTGTCGGCCGACAAAGCCGGAAACCCGGGTGCCGCGTACCCAGCCGCCAGCGGACGCAGTCTGGCTGGCACGGCTATGCGTGCTGTCGACGTCCTCCCGCCCACTATCACGCTGGCGGGCCGGGCGGGCGGCACGCGCGACCCATAAACAAAGAAAGCCCCGCCGCTCCCCGCCGTGGCGCTCCCCACGGCCCTCGCAGCTGACTCAGCCGCCGCAGGGAAGAGGCCTGGTGAAGCTGCTAACGCGGCAGTGGCTAAGCCGCTGCCGATCACGTTTCGTCTGCTCAGATCCGGAGTCGATGGGCTTCCCTCGGCGCCCTGCCGGTCGACGTCTGTGCGCTCGTCATGCTCATCCATAATGTATTACTAACTATTACTCTTTTTCCTGTCAATAGGAATATAAGATCAGATTGATGCGAACGACCCGCACGCGCTCCCACAGTGTCTGAGAGCCGAAGTCATCCCGGGGGTCCCTGGCCGCGTTCTGGGGCGCGCATGGGGGGCAGGAGCCCGCGAACATGTCCATGCTCTCTTCCCGTCTGGGGAACCAGGACGCCGTATCGCCGATGCTGCGCCTGGTCGTGGGCGGCCTCTATTCTGAATCTGCGCACCGATGGCCTAGTCTCTGTCTTCTGCCTGCCGTTTGGGGCAAGTGATTCCGCCCGGGTCATCACCGTCTCGCCCTGACTGGACCGATCTGGACGCCGGGTAGCAGCACTTGGTGCTCGCGTCCGGTGACTGGTTGCTCCTGGCCGGGATCGGACTTATCGGCGGGCCGAAGCCTGCACTATTCGTTCGTGCGGGTCTGCTCCGCCTCGGCAGTGGCATATCCCAATGGCCGTTCAGCCTTTGAGGTAGTGATCTTCTTCGAGTTCCGGGCCGCTGTCTCAGGAACTCCTGGGTCAGTGCGCTCAAGGTCGGGTTGTCCGCCGGTACGAGGGCACAAAGAAGCCGAAGTGGGCGCCTGCGGTCCCCACGCTCGGGGTGTCGGCGCCGGTGCAGGACGACCTGGACGTGAGTTCCTGGCTCTAGGCTGCCTCCCTGTTTCTGGGCGACTGCCGGCGGCTGCGGCTGGTTTCCGCAGGGGCGCATGCACCAGGCTCCGGCCCACGGTTGCGATCAGGAAGGCGGCGAAGATGACGCGCAAGGGCAGGGCGCCGACGTGCGCTGCGATCTCGGCGCCCACGGGCACGGTCAGCGCTCCGCACGAACCCACAACGGCCGCATCCCCCAGCCTGAGCGTGTGCATCCTGAGGTGCGTCAGCGCCCCGATGACCCAGACGGGGATCAAGGCGAGCAGCGCCGTCCCCTGAGCAACCTGCTGCACGAGCCCGAATCCCACGACGAGCGCAGGAACCAGGAAGGTGCCGCCACCGCTGCCCAGCATTCCGCTGGCCAGGCCCGCGAACGTTCCCAGTGCACAAAGCATTACCGCCGCGGGCACCTCCACGGCGATCTGGCGGACGCTTCCCGTGGGCAGCGCGACGAGCAGACGGACCGCGGTCGCCAGCAACACCAGATTGAACAGACCGCGCAGCACGGGCGCCCGTACCCGGCTCGCCAGCAACGACCCGGTAATCACGCCTGCGGCGGCCCCTGGAACGATCGCGGATGCCGCCCGGCCGTCAACGTTATGGAGCCCCGCGTACGTCACCGCCGCCACTACGGAGATCGGAAGTACTGCCGCGATCGTGGTTCCGCTTGCCTCGGCGCGAGCCATCCCAACCCTCCGCGAGGTCAGTACTGGGACGATGATCACCCCACCGGCTACCCCCAGGAGCCCGCACAACACACCCGCCACGGCGCCCGCGGCTCCAAGAACCGCGGTGCGGCTGCCCAGCCGGCAACGCCTGATCCTGGCCGCCGAGCCGATCCGGGAGCGCAGTGGTGCCATGTTTCCCCTCCTTCCTGCCGGACGGGTACCGCCCGCCGGAATGTGTTCTCTGGGAAGCCTGGCCGATCCAGGTTGCAGCTTCCTTGCAACGGTCGCCCCACCCGCCCGGGGCAAGTCACGGACGAGGCAGTGCTCGCGCTCGCGGCCCGGATGCCCGCGGCGGCCGTCCGCCGCCCCTGGCAGTGCCAGGTCGACCGGCAAACCGGCGCGTCTGCATTTGGCCAGCCGCGGACAGCGGCCGGCCGCGGGGCGGACGCCGGCGCAGGCTCAGTCGTGCGGCTGGATGCACAGCTCGTTGCCCTCAGGGTCAGCAAGGACGACCCAGGCAGCGTCACCGGACTGGCCAACATCGGCGTGCGAGGCGCCCAGTGCGATGAGCCGCTCCGCCTCGGCGGCTGGCTCACGCCCGCGCAAGTCCATATGCAGCCGGTTTCTACCCCGCCGCGGGTTCCTGGTCCGCCAGAACACCAGGGCTGGTACCCGCTCGCCCGGATCCTCGGGTGCCTCTTCGCACAAAGCCTCCGGAGCTCCCGGGCTGCTCACCGGCGACGGGGCGAAGGCGCCGTCAGCCTAGGAAGGCAACAACTCCGCACGGATATCGCTGCAAAGTTGTCCCGGGCCCGTGCACCGCGATGACGTGGCACCCGCCAGCCGCGCGCCGACAAGCCCGTATTCCTCGGCAACGACCAGCAGGTCATCAGCCAAGACACCGATCCGCGGCTGGAGCGCATGCTGCAGAGCCTGGCGCTCGCGGATCTTCTCCGCCGCGAGGCTAGTACGGTCGACCGGCTCCAGGCCAGCCGCGCTATAACGGTACAGAGGCCCCCACCATTCTGGCCCCGCCACTTCATGGCGGTCGCAGCGATTGCGACGCGGGCGGCCTGACCTCGACTGCTGCTGGGGAGCGCCACCGTGGGTCGGTCAGCGACCGTGACTCACCGCTGATCACCGCACGATCGGTCACGCGACGGGCATGCCTGACGATCTGGCGTTACTCCCACAGGATGTCCGTAGGGCCGAGCAATATTTGACTATGCAGCGGGGTAGGCCGCAGGTCCCAGGTATCGCCATGCAGCCGTCGTGCGCTGATGAGCAGACCGAGATCCTGACGCAGCGCGGCTGGCTCAGCCATCATTCGCTCGATGGTGGCGAGGTCGTCTTGGCGCTTGCCCCGCGGACCCGGGACATCTGCTGGGAACCGGTGATCTTGGTCCAACGCTTCGAGTACGACGAGTGGCTGACACGCTGGTAGTCCCCTCGGATAGATGCGCTCACCACCGCTAACCACTGGTGGCTGGTCGAAGCCAAGCGCGGCCGTGTGCCGCTTGCTGCGGGCCAGGGTCGCGCGCCGTCATAGCGCGCTGTCCACCGGCCTGCGTCAGCGCAGGAGACCGAAGTAGCGCGACAAACTATGCTCAACCTGTGCCATGTCGTCCCGCGAGAGGTAATCCACGAGTTCGCCGACGACATAGGAGATGTCGATGGTGCGGACCTGATCGATCAGGATCTTTGTAACGCGCCCCGCGACGACAACTTCCGGCCTGAAGACGGACACTTGAGCTCCGGTCGAGGTCGGGATGATGGTCACTGTGGACCAGGCGTCCTGCTCGATGCTGATGACGAGCCCGAGTCGCCGGCCGCGCTGCTCATGGCCACGCTTGGCATCCCCGAGGTCTACGGGATAGACCGCCCCGCGGATCACGCACGATCCTGCGGCTTCGCCGGAACCGTAAGGCTGGTGCCGGCGATCCGGATGTTGCCGTCGGCGTCGTACTCCCACGCGTCCACTTCGGCGGAGAGATCCTCGCTCCGCAGCCGCTGCATATCGGCGCGGGCACGCTCCTCCCATGCCTCGCGGTCCAGCAGCCGCAGCGCGCGGCGGATGACGTCGCTGGTCTTCTCATCGTCGCGGCGGTTCGCTTCGATTACACGGAGGTCTTCTTCGGTCGGGCGGAATCCAACACTCATAACCCAACTGTACAACAATTGTTAGACAACGGTAGTCGCGGCACGCGGGCCGCAATGTACGCGGTCTCCGGCATGTCCTCCACCCTGATGACCTCTACCCACTCGGCAAGCCCCATCATCAAGACAGTTACCCGTACGCCTTGCTCGGCCGGCCAGCCACCGGACGAGGATCACGTCGCTGTGACCGCGGTCTTGCGCGCGTGCGCGAGCAGTGGCCGGCCGTCTGCAGCGGCACCGGTGACACGCTCGAGTTCCCTGCGGTCCAGGAGCTGCTCGGCCAGCCGAGACTTACTAGAACCCGCCTACTGGTTAGTGTTCGGGCTGGATTGGGAGAACGGCGGAACAGCCGGGACTGCGCTCGCGGTCGCGCGAGGAATGATCTCGCGCGACTCTCTGAGCAACGACGCCTACCAGGTACCCGCCTGCCCCGACCCGCACGCAGGCAAGGCGGCGGCGCCAACGGCACATAGCCCATCTTCAGCGGTGGACCAGATGTACCATCAGGCGCACCAGCCGATCCTGATCGAAGGTGACCTGCTCCAGTTGCGCCTGAGCATGTCACGTGGACTGCCGATCGCCAGGCGAGTCGCCCCGTTCAAGTAGCACGCAGACCTGGCCGACGCGGCCCGTGATCGAAGCTATGAGTACCGCACTGCCGCCGCATGCGTAGCATTCCGGCCGCCCCCGCTGCTCCCGCTTGTCACGGGCTGGTTCAAGCAGCGCTGGTGCCTGTGCGCCACCGGCTGAGGCTACCCGCCTGCAAACGGGTTTCATGCGTCCATCCGCGGAAGTGCCACGGTCTGATCTGCCGTGTGCCTTGCGTGGCGGCAACTTGTCACTACCTGGGCAGCGTGATCGGTGCCATCGCGGCTACCGCATCTCTCTCGCAGGTCTATCGCGAACAACTGGCCTGAGGCCCTCTGAGCAGCTGCTGATCAAGTGTGCAGGCATCAGGGTTGATCACAGAGTGCCTGGTCAGCGCACTCTTTTTACGTTGCGTAGTCAATGTTGGCGATCCTGTGCCATAGGATCGGCCGTAGATTCGAAAAACTGTCTCTACCTGCGGGGCCAACGACAGAACCCCGTTGATCTGCGGTTATGGGTTGCTCTTGAGGGCTGATCCCGCGTTAAGCGGGCTGATCTCCCGGTGGTTCAGGTCGCTTAGGTTGTCTGTCCCGTCTGGGTACCCGGATCAGCCGGGTCCGGGGCGGCGTGTCACTGCCTGGCGTGATCTTGGCCCAGCCCTCGGCCCGTGCCATCTCCGCCAGAGACAGGGCTTCCAGCTCGGCGACGAGCCCGCATGACGCGAGGGTGTCGGACTGGCGGGTGCTCCGGGCATGGCTGCGCAGGATGAACGTCATGTACCGAGTGGTCTGGGCTCCGGGGCGGTGGCCAAGTGGGGTGCAGAGCGGTTGAGGCGGGCGGCGTGGGCGCTGCGCACGCGCTGGCGGCGTGTTCCGGGCGACCGGCATCCGGCTCTCGGAACTGGCCGGGATCCGCTACGATCCGGACGACCAGCTGCGCAGTGACGTGGACCTGCGGCAGCGGGAGATCACGGTTCGCGGCAAGGGCGGCCGGGCGCCGATCGTCAGGATCGGCCACGAGGCCGCCCGCAGCCTGGACCGCTACGTCCGGGTTCGCTCCGAGGCATGCCCAGGCGTACCGGGCGGAGCTATGGCTGGGGGTGAACAACCGGGCGCCGATGACGGCCAACGGGATTTACCAGATGGTGGGGCGCCGCGGCCGTCAGTGCGGAGTCCCCGTCTATCCCCATCGCTTCCGTCGCCATTTCAGCCACACCTGGCTGGACCGAGGCGGCGCAGAGGGTGACCTGATGGAACTGAACGGCCGGACCTCCCCGCAGATGCTGCGCCGGTACGGCTCCAGCGCGCGGGCACGCCGTACCTATGACCGCATCATGTACGGCAGCCCATGACGCGGTCCGGCCCGAAGCTGCACGCCCCAAGGTCCCGAACCATGATCTCAGGGCGGCGCGCGTGGTCGCGGGATGCGCCGTGTCCGCGGCGGAAGCCGCAGTGCGCTGACACCTCCGGGCGGTGGCCCCTGATGCGGGTACTGAGTCGCGATGTTGCAGAAACGATCGCTACGCAGCGTCACCAGACAAGGGCGCTCAAACGGCTCCCTGCCGACTCGGCGCGGGTGGCACTCGACTGATCAGTCGTGGCGCGAACGCCCAGATCCACCAGTTCTGGGCGACCTGAGCCCTGCCAGGCGATCGACCGCCTGTGCTTCGGCCACACATTGGCGGCGTCATGGGTTTGCGTTGTGTCGGAGCCGACAGATAGTGCTGGACGCTACCAGGGGCGATACCGAGCCCATGCCAGCGGCCCGCGCCGCGTTACCGGGCGGTCGCCGCCTGCGGGCGCTATTGGACCGCCCTGTCGGCGGCATTGTGCGGATGTTCGCACCAGGTGGCTGGCTGGTTGGCTTGAGGCGGCACGCCCGCCTTGTCCCGCAGCTCGTCCATCGACACCGCCTGGAACCCGCGCTCGTAGAACAGCTGGTCGGCGGCCTGCAGGATGGCCTCCCGCGGCTCCGCCTCGGTCATCACGCTCATCATCCGCTCCCTGGAAACGGTCGTTCTCAGCATACAGCAGGGATGGCGGGTTGCGGGAGAACGAACGTTCTAGTAACGTCGAGAACGTTCGTTCTCACCTCAGGAGGCAGCCATGCCGGGAACCGCGGCCCGGTCGCCGGGCCCGCCGGCCGCCCCAGCCCGGCCCTCGGGGGCCGGGCTGGGAGCGGGTGCGGCGCCGGGCGCCAGCGACGGGCATGAGGACCATGGCCGGCCCGGATCGGCTGGAAGCCCCGGGCCGGAATCTGGCCTCCCCGGGATCCGGATTACCTGGCGGGAGACGCCTCGCGCCGCTAGGGCGCTGCTCCTCGGCGTCTTCGTCAACAGGCTGGCGGGCTTCATCCAGATCTTCCTGGTCCTCTTCCTCAGCCACCAGGGATTCTCGGCCGGCCAGGCCGGGCTGGCGCTTGGCTGCTACGGCGGCGGCGCCGTAGTCGGAACATTCGTCGGCGGCTCGCTCACCGACCGGCTCAGCCCGCGGAGCACCGCGCTGGTCAGCATGGTCGGCTCGGCGGTACTGATCATCGTGATCCTCAACCTGCGCATCTACCCGCTGCTTGTCGCCGCTGTCTTCCTTGTGAGCACCGTCGGGCAGCTCTACCGGCCGATGGCACAGACGCTGCTTGCCGCGCTGACGCCGGGCGACCGGCTGGTCATGGTGACGGCGATGTACCGGCTTGGCCTGAATCTGGGCACCAGCGCGGCCTCGCTGATCGGCACGGCGCTGCTGACCGTCTCCTACAGCCTGCTCTTCTGGGGTGAGGCCCTGGCGGCGCTGGCCTATGCGGTCATCGCGCTGATAGCGCTTCCTGGCCACGTGACGAGGCTCGGGGAGACCTCCGAGCCGGCCGGTGCGGCGCCGCCCCGGCGGGCATCGTCCGGTGCCGGCAGCTACCGGGCGATGCTCGCCGACCGGCGCTACGTCGTCTTCCTGGCCGCGGTCTTCCTGATCTCCGTCGTCTACTGCCAGTACACCGCGGCCCTGCCGCTGGCGATTACCCGCGCCGGGCTGAACATCTGGTGGTACAGCGCCGTGGTCACGCTCAACGCCCTGATTGTCGTCACCTGCGAGCTGCTGATGACCAAGTTCGTGCAGCGCTGGCCGCTCCGGCTGACCGTATTCGCCGGAATCGGCCTGGTCGCTATCGGCTACGGGGTCTACGCCATCGCCATGGTCCCGGCGCTGCTCATTGCAGGCACTCTCATCTGGACGCTCTCAGAGATCATCGGTGCACCGACCGTGTTTGCCTACCCCGCAATGGCCGGGCCCGAGCACCTGCGCGGCCGGTACATCGGCGCGATGCAGGGCCTCTTCGGGCTCGGGGCCGCGGTGGGGCCGATCGTGGGCATCATGCTGTGGGATCACGTCGGCCAGTCCGTGTGGCTGTGGGTCGCTGGCGTCGCGGCACTCGCCATAGTGGCTGGCCAGATCGGCATCCGGACGACAGCCCACTGTCATTTAGGCAGGGTGCTGACAAGATCAGGCGACAGTCGATGAGGAGCACGTACATGATCACTCGCATATGGCACGGGTGGACCAGCAGCCGGGACGCTGACGCCTACCAGCAGCTGCTCCAGGACGAGATTGCGCCCGGGATCGCCGGCCGCGCTATCGCCGGGCTGAGCGGGCCCCGCGTACTGCGCCGCGACAGCGGAGCTGACGAGGTTGAGTTCGTGACCATCATGACCTTCGCCGACTGGGCCGCCGTCGAGGCGTTCGCGGGTCCCGACCGGCAGGCAGCCGTCGTCCCGCCCGCCGCCCGCCGGCTCCTGAAGCGCTTCGACCAGCAGTCCCAGCACTACGAGGTGGTATCCCCCGGCGACATCTGAGTCGGCATAGGCCGTCACGCCGGTCAGCGGGCGCGGCGTTCGCTGAGGGCCATCTGACCAAGGAAGAGCACGGCACGCGATTAATCCACGATGGGCGACGGCACCAGATTCAGGAGGAGGAGGAGGATCGGCGGGTGCTGGACAGGCGCGAGGAGATCCTGAAGACGCTCCGGGCAGCCCCGGTCGTGCTGCTGGCCCTGGTCCGCGGGGCCGACGAAGCCCGGCTGCGGCGCCGGGGCGCTCCCGGCGAGTGGGCCATCATCGAGGTGGTCGCCCACCTGGCCGACACCGAGGAACGGGCGCTGGCCCGGGTCCGACGCATGCTCAGCGAGGACAACCCGTACCTGGACCCGTTCGATCAGGAGGCGCTGGCCGGACAGCGCCGCTACCTCGACTGGGACCTCCACGGTGAACTTGATCGCCTGGAGCGCCTGCGGCGAGAGCACGTGGCCGAGCTGGAGGCGCTCGCCGCGCCAGGGTGGGAGCGCACGGGCCGGCACGGGCAGCAGGGGGATGTCAGTTGAGCTGTACGAAACGCACGTCGCCGCCGAAGAGGTCGATCACCTCGCCCAGATCTCCAGGCTCCTGTAGGCCGGCGGGGTACCTGACCCCGGCTCGCAGCTGCGGTTGTTGCCAGGTGGAGGGCGCAGAAGAGGTTGCCCTGGGGATCCGCGAATACGGTCCAGCGCCCCAGCGGCTCAACCCACTGCCCCTCGCCCCGAGGGCCAGACGGTCGGCCTCCTCGCCGCGTCGAGGCGAGCACGCAGATGGATCCGCCCTGGGGCCGGCTCGAGGTCGCGGACAGGAGTCGGCTACACGTGCCGGCGACGCCGCACCGAGGCAACCCGTTCGGCCAGGAGCGTCGCTCGCCCGCGTGAAAGCTCATCGAAGCGCTCGACGCACGGAATTCGCCGTGCAGGCCGGGGCGCGCCCAGAATCCGGATCCGGATCAGCACCATCGCAGGAAGGAAACGACATGCTGTCCATTGCCAGCTGGATTGAGGCCTACCGCCGGGCCTGGGAGGACCGCAACGACTTGGCCGTCGGCGAGCTGTTCACCCAGGATGCGATCTACCGGTCACACCCGTTTCGTGAGCCGCTTCTCGGCCGGGAGGCAATCCGTGCTTACTGGCGCCAGGCGACGGATTCGCTGACGAGCGTAGCCGTCGAGTTCGGCCGCCCAGTCACTGGCGGGTCCCGCGCCGCCGTCGAATGGTGGGCGATCCTCCGCGATGAAGACACGGCAACGACGCTGCCCGGCGCGCTCATCCTGCGGTTCGACCGGCACGGCCGGTGCGAAGAGCTCCGCGAGTACTGGCACCTAGAGGAAGGCCGCAGCATCCCGGCACCGCACGGGTGGGGACAGTAGAAGGCGGCCATCCGCCCTGCGCAGCGGCGAGTTCCGATTACCCGGGCGAGCCGTGGCTCAGCGGCGCACCGCCGCCGCCTGGCCGTCGGCCCGTCCAGTAGGGTCGCCGCCGGACTTTCGCTCGCTCGCCGACTGTCACCCCTTAACGCCGCGGGCAGCTGACAGGACGCGTGGTCCGCGTGAACAGCACTCTCGCAGCGCAGCCGGGCTCAGATCCGGCCGGCACGGACTGTGGTACTGACACAGCGAGTCAAGGACCGGCCAGAACCGGAGGCGGTTGCCGTTCCGCGCGGCCCAGTTCCGGTCGTAGCCCTGGCTGCCCGCGAACCAGCCGGACCATGACGCCAGGCAGGTCGTGAAGGGCGCCCGGCGCCGCTGCGTTCGCCAGCCGGGCAATGGAGACGTCGGTTACCGGCAGTGCACCGCGAGCACCCCTAACTTCGCGAAGAGGTCGAGGATGGCGGTCCGGCTCAGCACCTCCAGTCCGTGAATCGCTTCCGTTGAGCTCGGCCTGAATGCAGTTCACCGGCGGTTTCGGGAGGCTGAGGTCTCACCCTGGCATGGCGATAGCGAGGCCGCTGAACAGCCGTCCGGGGCCGCGGACGGGGGCGTCCGCCTGCCCTGCTGTGGGTGTTCGGCCCGGGCCGGCTGGCCAGCACGGGGGGACTGGGCAGCCGGGGGGCCCGGCCGCGGGGCGTAGCCGGCCAACCTGGCGCGGAGCTTGCCGCGGCCCGTGCAGCCTCGACATCACGGTGCCGATGGGGCTGCATGATCTCGACTTCGCGGCAGGGGGTAGCTTTCCGAGTCGGCCATCTTGTCCAGCGCCTCGGCCTCGGCGGAGCGGTCCGGCGGGGCGAGCCCGCGCTTGCGGACGGTGTTGATTAAGGTGTTCGCCAGGATCCGGTGCAGCCAGGCCCGCAAGCTAGTGCCTGGGTGAACTGCCAGAACGCGGAGTAGGCCCTGGCGAAGGTCTCCTGCGCCAGGGCCTCGGCGTCGGCGGGGTTGCGGGTCATCAGCGGCGCGGGGGTAGAGCAGGCCCATGTACGGCAGCGCGTTCCGCTCGAACCGGGCGCCGCGGTCCCGCATGCGCGGTGCCGGGGTCATGGCCGCCTCAGCACGGGTGGCCCTGCGGGCATCTGGGCGCGCGGCCGTGAGGCCGGGCCGGCCGGCGCGCCCGGGGTGCGTGAGCGAACGCTGACGACGACGAGCAGCGCGAGCAGCTCCAGGCCGGCGGCGGCTGGGCCGAGCAGGGCCGGTCCGAGGCGGGTCAGGACCTGGCCTCCGAGAGCTGCGCCGGCGGCTATGCCGAAGTAGACCGCCGAGGTGTTCAGGGAGAGCACCTCGGGGCCGGCAGCCGGGGTCATGGCGACGAGCCGGTGCGACTGGGCGGGGGTGAGCGACCAGCCGGCCGCTGCCCACGCGATCAGGCCGACGATGACTACTGGCACGCCATCAGGTGGCCCGATGTGCGTGGCGTAGCCGACGGCGGCAAGGCTGGCCACCAGCGATGTCAGCGCGACGACGATGCTGCGCCTGGCGCCCCACCGGTCGGCGGCCCGCCCGCCGAGAGCGTTGCCGGCGAAGGCCGCGGCGCCGTACAGGAGCAGCAGGGCGCTGGTGGTTGGCCCGCGCCAGCTGGTGGCGCCGGCCAGGATCGGGGCGATGTAGGTGTAGGCGGTGAAGGCGCCGGTGATCCACACGAAGGTGGCGCCCAGGTTCGCCACGACGGCGGGACGGCGGAGCAGGGCCAGGCGGCTTGCCAGGGAGCTGGCGGGGCCGGCCGGGACGCAGGGCAGCAGGACGGCGACGCCCAGCCCGGATGCCGCGGCGAGGCCGGCGACCAGGCCGAACGTCCAGCGCCAGCTGCCCAGGGCGCCCAGCAGGCTGCCCAGCGGCACCCCCAGGACGAGGGAGACGGTCATTCCGGCGAGGACGAGCGAGACGGCCCGTCCGCGCCGGCTGGCCGGGCTGAGCTGCACCGCGGTCGCCAGGGCGATCGGCGAGTACATGGCGGCGCCGATGGCCGCCGCCACGCGGGCTCCCATCAGCCAGCCGTAGCCGGGAGCCAGGCCAGCCGCCGCGTTCGACGCGGCCAGCACCAGCATCCCGGCGATGAGGATCGTGCGCCTCTCCACGCGAGCGGATGCGGCGGTGAGCAGCGGCGCCGCGATCGCGTACACCAGGGCGAAGGCGTTGACCAGCAAGCCGGCCGCGCCGAGAGTGGCGTGCGTGTCGCGGGCGATGCCGGGCAGGACGCCGGCGATCACGAACCCGTCCGTGCCGATGGCGAAGGTGCCCAGGGCCAGCACCGCGAGGCGGGGCGCCGATGGCTGCCCGAGCGCGGCGGCGGGGGCTGGCGGGCGCGTCACGCGGCCGGCCTGAGCAGGGCCTGGAGCTGCTTGCGCAGCCGCGGCGTCCACGGCGCCGGGCGCAGCGACCCGGTGTCGAGCTTGACGTGCACCCG
>Ga0116224_10001369_pt1 | contig 15684 bp, 8 predicted proteins | sample Sb_taG_9_FD_89699 | JGI IMG/M metagenome (GOLD analysis project Ga0116224, IMG submission 89699) | Peat soil microbial communities from Weissenstadt, Germany - Sb_50d_b_LC metaG | ecosystem: Environmental > Terrestrial > Soil > Wetlands > Peat | place: Germany: Weissenstadt | collected 2010-09-21 | reverse complement strand
GCGACCGACCAGGCCGGCATCGCCACTTCCACCGAGGTGCCGAATTTCAAGGTCTTCGAGGACCGCGAATCGACTCATGAATTCCGCGTGCCCGCCCGGCTCGCCACGCTCCATATTGCCCTCCAGGCGAAGGTCAAGGACCTGAGCCAGAACAAATCGGTCGACCTGGCCGCCGGGAAAACGTTCGCGCTGAATCAGATCGACGCCACGGAGAACATGGGGTCCATGCACCTGGCCAAGTTTGGCGCGGATTATGTCATCGAGCTGCTGGGCCGAACCGGTGAGGCAAAGCCCGATCGGCCTGTTCAGCTGGCCCTCCAGCACCGCGATTTTCAGCAGCCGGTACAGACAACTCTCAAGACCGACCGGCAAGGCCGGGTACATCTTGGCGGACTGACCGACATTGTGAGCGTGCTGGCAACGGACTCGGAGGGCAATGCCCAGAATTGGAGGCTGCCCCTGGATCAACACACCTACCGTCAGCTGGTCCAGGCCAAGGCCGGCACCACGATCGCGCTCCCCTACCTCGGCACGTCGGACAAGCCGGTGCGCAGTGAGCTGGCCATCTTCGAAGTGCTTGGCGGCGTGATCCAGAAGGACATGTTTGATGCCCTCAGCCTCAAGGACGGCATGCTGGAGCTGCGCGGTCTGCCCGGCGGCGACTACGACCTTTGGCTCAAGCAATCGGGCGAGCGCATCCGCATTCGCGTCGTCGACGGACCGGTGCTGGGCGACTATGTGCTGGGCAAACTTCGCGAGCTGGAGCTGCCAGCCCTCAAGCCGGTGCAGATTGCCTCGATCAGCGCCGACGCCAAGGACGTAACGATTCGGTTACAAGACGTGTCGCCCTTCACGCGCGTCCACGTCTTCGCGACGCGCTACCAGCCTGCCTTTTCGCCGTTCGAGTATCTCGCAAGTGTTCGCGACGCTGAATTGTCGGGCTCTTATCCCGCGCATCTCGAATCGATTTATCTGACCGGTCGAAATATTGGCGACGAATATCGCTATGTTCTCGACCGCCGGGGTCAGAAGAAATACCCGGGCAACATGCTGGAACGGCCGGCCCTGTTACTCAATCCCTGGGCGGTGCGTTCGACCGAAACCGGCGAGCAGCAAGCCGCAGGCGGCGAGGACTTCATGGAGAAGAATATGCCCGCGCGTTCCGAAGCGCCAGGCATGAGGAGGGGGGGAAAGGAAATATCCGGATTGGCGGTTAAGGGTGATTTTGCCGATCTCGATTTCCTGGCGGACGCCTCCGCTGTGCTCGTCAACCTGGTTCCGGACAAGGCCGGCACGATCAAGATCGAGCGCAAGGCGCTTGCGCCGCATGCGATGATTCACGTCGTGGCCCTCGATCCGCTTAGCACGACCTACCGTTCGATGACACTGCCCGAGGAGCCAGCCAAATTCCTCGATCTACGACTCCTTAGCGGGCTGGATCCCAAGGACCACTTCGCGCAGCAGAAGCAAGTGAGCGTGCTGACACCCAAACAGCCATTTGTGCTGGCCGACGTTGCGGGCAGCCGGTTCGAGGCCTACGACAGCCTGGCCAAGGTCTACGGCTTGTATGCCACCCTATCGAGAGATGCGAACCTGGCCGAGTTCGCCTTCGTGCTCAACTGGCCGACGTTCAAGCCCGAAGAGAAACGCGCCAAGTATTCGAAGTACGCCTGCCATGAGCTGGACTTCTTCCTGGCGAAGAAAGACCCGGCTTTCTTCCAGGCCGTCGTCCGCCCGTACCTCGCTAACAAGAAGGACAAGACCTTCCTGGACCGCTGGCTGCTGGAGGAAGATCTCAGTGAGTATCTCCAGCCCTGGTGGTACGGGCGGCTGAACACCGTCGAGCGCGTGCTTCTTTCCCAGCGGTTGCAGGGCGAGCCGGACAAGACCGCCCATTACCTGAACGACCTGCTGCGGCTGCAGCCGCCGAATATGGAGCGCTTCTTGACCCTGTTTGATACGGCAGTCAAAGGCAGGGCGCTTGAGACCGAGGGCACCCTCCCGACCGCAGCCCCGTATAGGATCTTAAATAAATCAACGAGCCCAGGCGCAATGGAAGGTAAAGGAATGGGCCAGCCAGGAGGAGGAGCGGGCGGCATTAATGCCCCCACCTTCGCAAATCCCCTTGGCGCTAATGCAGCAGGTCAAAAATTCGGCGGCAAACCACGCAGCGACACCCTGGGCGCTGTGGATTTTGACGGTGCCAAGGCGCGCGATGGCCGCGGCGCGGATAAGGATGCGAAACTGAGGAAGCAGATGCACGAGACGGCAATCGGCAGCCTTATATTCATGAACGACCGCGAAAAGAGCGCCATCCGTCAGCTATATACTCATCTCGACCCCACCATGGAATGGGCCGAGAACAACTACTACCATTTGCCCATCCAACAGCAACTGGCGGAGCTGGTGCCGGTCAGCCAGTTCTGGCTCGACTATGCCCGCCACGACGGCAAGAGCCCGTTCCTCTCCCGAAATATGGCCGAGGCGTCGCGCAACTTCACCGAAATGATGTGCGCGCTGGCAGTGCTCGATCTGCCGTTCGAAGCTCCCAAGCACGAGGTCGTTTTCAAGGACGGCAGGATGACCCTGACGCCCGCGGGGCCCGCAATTGCCTTCCACGAAGAAGTCCGCCCGGTCATGGCGGCCGGCGGCCAAACGCCCATCCTCATTAGCCAGAACTTCTTCCGCCAGGGTTCGCGCTACCGCGAAGAGAATGGCGAACGCATCGACCAGTTCGTCACCGGCGAGTTCCTCGTCAACACCGTCTACGGTTGCCAGGTGGTCGTGACCAACCCGACTTCCTCCCGGCAGAAACTCTCCGTGCTGATCCAGCTTCCCGTCGGCGCCATCGCGCTGGCGAAAGGTCAGTTCACCAAGACGGTCTTGCTCGATCTGGAACCATATCGAACGCAGGCCCTCGATTACCTGTTCTACTTCCCCTTCGCCGGCAAGTTTGCCCAGCTCCCGGTGCAGGTGGCGAAGAACGAGCAGCTCATCGCGGCCGCCCAGCCCGCCCTGTTCGATGTGGTCGAGAAACTCTCCAAACCCGATACGTCGTCGTGGGATTACATCTCGCAGAACGGCACCGGCGAAGAAGTGCTGAGCATGCTCGGGCAGGAGAACGTGTTCCGGCTCGACCTGGATAAGATCGCCTTCCGCATGAAAGACCGGGCGTTTTTCGAATCAATCGTGCAACTGCTCCGCGGCCGGCACGCCTATAACGCCACGCTCTGGTCGTATGGCCTGTATCACAATCTCCCGGCTGCCGCCCAGCAATTCCTGCTGCATACCGACTCGATCGTTGCCGAGTGCGCCGGCCCAATTCGCACCACTCTGCTGACGGTCGATCCCGTCGCTCGCTACCAGTACGAGCACCTGGAGTACAAGCCGCTGGTCAATGCCCGTGCTCATGCGCTGGGTCAGCGCCGCCAGATCGTGAACGGCAAGCTCGACGAGCAGTATCACCGCTTCCTGAAGCTGCTGTCGTACCACGCGCAGCTCAACGACGACGACAAATTGGCCGTCACCTACTATCTCCTGCTGCAAGATCGCGTCGACGAGGCGCTGGCGTGGTTCGCCGACGTTCGCCCCGATCAGGTGGCGACCCGGCTGCAATACGACTACTGTGCGGCTTACCTTGATTTCTTCAGCGCTGATCCCCAGCATGCCCGGACGATTGCCGCTCGTTACGTTGGGCATCCGGTCGATCGTTGGCGGAATGCGTTCGCAGCCCTGGTCAATCAGCTCGACGAGGCAGAGGGCAAAGGACCCAAGCTGGTTGATGCCGACGACCGCGGCCAGCGACAGGGTCAGCTCGCGGCCACCGAGCCCGGCTTCGGGTTCACGCTCGATGCCCGGCAAATACTGCTCAAGTGGCAGAATATCGATGCGGTACAGGTCAATTACTACTTAATGGACGTGGAGCTGCTGTTCAGCCGCAATCCGTTCGTGCAGGAGGTCAGCGGACCATTCGCTTCGATTCGGCCCAATGCCACGCAGACCGTGAAGCTGCCGGCGGGCCAGAACAAGCTGGCCATCCCGTTGCCACGCGAACTGGTGAGCCGGAATGTGCTCGTGGAAGTGACGGCCGCCGGCAAGAGTGTGTCGCATCCCTACTACGCCAACGCCATGGATGTGCGCATGCTGGAGAACTACGGCCAGCTTAGCGCCACCGAGGCCGCGACCGGCAAAGCCCTGCCCAAGGTGTACGTGAAGGTCTACGCCCGCCTGGCAGACGGCACCGTGAAGTTCCACAAGGACGGCTACACCGACCTCCGCGGCCGCTTTGATTACGCCACCGTCAGCACGCCCGAGCCGCAGCCAATTGGCCGATTCGCCGTGCTGGTGTTGAGCGACGCGCAGGGCGCGCAGATCCGCGAAACGGCACCGCCGCAACGGTAAATGGGTTCCTACGCATAAGATTTAGTGCGCTTCTGCTTGCAATGGCCTGGTGGCTCGGGGACAATAAACACCATCCCACCTGTGCGACCCCACGGCCCCGCCAGTGAGTTCTACGATGAAGCGCTGCGGCATACTCGAAATCTTCTGCGTCCTCCTGCCGTTTTTATTGCTTGGCCAAGCTTCAGGGCAGCAGAAAACCCTGCCCGGGCCGCCGCGGCCACGGTTGCTGGTCGTGTCGCCGTGTGGAGGACGAGCCGGCAGCAGCGTCGAGGTGACGCTCAACGGACAGAACCTGGATGATCCACAAGAACTCCTCTTCAGCCACCCAGGCATCAAGGCAGAGGCCGTCCCGCCGCCCGCAAGCCCGAAGAAGGGAAAGCCGGCGCCCAAGCCTCAGGCCAGGTTTCGGGTAACCATTGGGCGAGATGTGCCGTTTGGGCTGCATGATGTCCGCGTGGTCAATCGCTGGGGCATCAGCAATCCGCGAGCTTTTGTCGTGGGGGATTTGCCGGAGATCAGCGAGAAGGAGCCGAACAATGATGTGACGCAAGCCCAGCGCGTGCCGTTGAATATCACAGTGAACGGCGTCATCAGCAGCCCCACCGACGTCGATTATTTCGTCTTTACCGGCAAGAAGGGACAGCGCGTTATTCTGAGCTGTCTCGCTTCGAGCATCGATAGCCGGCTGCGCGCCGCCCTGGAGCTATACGATAGCGCGGGGCACGAGCTGGCCGCCAATCATCACTATCAGGACCTGGACGCGCTGCTGGATTATACACTGGAAAACGACGGCGATTTCTACATCCGCATGCACGGCTTCACCTATGCTCTGGGCGGTGCGGAGGAGTTCTACCGTCTCACGATTTCCACCGGTCCCTGGATCGATGCCGTGTATCCGCCGATGGTGCGGGCCGGGCAGCGAACGCATTTGACCATCTTTGGTCGCAACCTGCCAGGCGGCAAGCGCGATCCCTCGGCTATCAGCGACGAGTGCGTGCTGGAGAAGATCGAAGTCGACTGGAAGCCGGGTGCCGGGCAATTGGCCTATTATGGGCGAGTGGCACCACGCATGTCGGCCCTGGACGGCTTCGAGTACCGGCTGCATTCGGCCGCGGGGACCTCGAATCCTTACCTCTTGACCTATGCCCAGGCGCCCGTGGTGCTCGATAACGAGCACAACAGCAAGATGGAGACGGCGCAGGAAATCACTCTACCTTGCGAGATCGCCGGCCATATCGACAGGAAGCACGACCGGGATTGGTACTGCTTCACAGCCAGGAAAGGCGACGCCTATGGAATCGAGCTGTTCGCAGATCGCCTGGGCGTTCCTGCCGACATGTACCTCACAATGGTTCGCGGGCAAACCAAGCAAACGCTCCGCGAACTGGATGACGATCTCGATTCCTTGAGCCCTCAGCAGTTCTTCACGCGCACGCTCGATCCACCGCACTACCACTTCGTGGCACCCGCCGACGACAAATACGATCTGCTGGTAGCGTGCCGCGATGCCGACAGCCAGGCAGGCCCCCGACGCGTCTATCGCTTGCGTATCACGCCCGAAGAGCCTGATTTCCGCCTGATTGTCATGCCTCCCGCTACAAACAGCCCGGATGCCTGCACGCTCTTGCCCGGCGGCCGCAGTTACTACTCGGTGTTCGTCTGGCGCCTCGACGGTTGGAACGGCGAAATTACCCTGAGCGCGGAAGACCTGCCCGCCGGTGTCACCGCCGCTCCCCAGGTGATCGGGCCGGGCCAGAAGCAGGGAGTTTTCGTGGTCAGCGCAGCCCCGGACGCGCGGCTCTGGACCGGCTCGATCAAGGTGCAAGGCACTGCGTTTATCCAGGGGCGAAAAATCGTGCACGACGCCCGGCCGGCGACCATCACCTGGCCTGTCACGCAGCAGAACATTCCCACTATCAGCCGCATCGATCACGACCTGGTGCTGGCTGTGCGCGAGCGCGCTCCCTTCAGCCTCACGGTAGAAATGACCGACACGGTTGCCGTCCAGGGTGGCCAAGTAACCATCCCGATCAAGCTGTTCCGACAGGACCCAGCGACCAAGATGCCGACCACGGTCAGTATCGCCCCTGCAGGTCCCGTATTGACGCCCAGAAGGAATGCTCAGCCCCAGACCGTACCTCCGGGCAAGGACACCGCAAACATTGTCTTCACGGTCAATCCATCGGCATTGCCTGGTGACTATACCCTGGTGGTTGTGGGCCAAACGCAGGTTCCCTACGTCGTGGATCCGAAGACCAAGCAAAAGACCAACGTCTTCCTGAGCCAACCGTCGAACCCTATTCGCCTGTCAGTCCTGCCGAAACAGTGGGCTACGGTCACGCTGACGCCGGCTAGCCTCATGCTGAAACCGGGAACAGAAACCAAGGCGACCGTCAAAGTGGCCGCCTACCACGACCTGGTGAAGCACCTGCACTGTCAGTTCATACTGCCGCCGAAAACCGTGGGGATTCACGTTGACGAAGTGGTCTTCGAACCCGGGGAGAGGCACGCCAAGCTCGTGTTCCATACCGATCCGGGGGTCAAGCCCGGAAAAATCTCCGACGGGATCTTGCGCGTCGGCGGCAAGGTCAACGGCAAGACGCCGATCGCTCAGGATATCAAGTTCAACCTGACCGTCGCCAAGTGAGTTCGATCGCGAACACGACTCAGCAACGTAGCACCTCATCGAGAGAAAGAGAGTCCCGAGCGTGGCCGGCCGCACAGTCTCCCGCCGTCAGTTTCTCCGCGACACAACCTGCGCCGGCGCTGCCGCGCTGGCCGTGGCCAGACCTGCACCCGCTGCCCCGACCCAGGGCAAGCGCAATGTTATTCTCATCATCGCCGACACGATGCGCCGCGATGCCCTTGGCTGCTTCGGCGGCAAGTGGATCCAAACGCCGCACCTGGATTCCTTCGCCAGGAAGTCGGTCCGATGTGCGAACACGTTCCTCTGTTCCTTCCCGACCGTTCCGGCCCGGCATGACATCCTGACCGGGAGTTACACCTTCACGTTCAAGCCGTGGTCGGCCCTCGACAAGGAGACGGTGACGCTGCAAGATGTGCTGCGCCCGGCAGGCGTGTACACGGCCCTGGTTGCGGACACGCCGCATCCCTTCCGGCCCAATTACAACTACCAGCGCAACTTCGATTTTGTCCGGATCAATCGTGGCCAGGAGAACGACGATTACCGCAAGGAGCCTATCCACGTCAAACTTCCCTGCGCCTCGAACAAGCTCCGCGGCGGCGACAAGACCGTCACCCAGTACCTCCGCAACGTCTCGGATCGCAGGGTTGAAGAGGATTATTTCTGTTCGAGAACGATGCGTGCCGCGGCGGACTGGCTGGAGAAGAACGGCCAGCGGCAGCCGTTCTTCCTCTATGTCGACACCTTCGACCCGCACGAGCCGTGGGATCCGCCGCACTCCTACGTTGAGAAATACGATCCCGGCTACCAGGGCGAGGAAGTAATTTACCCGCGCTACGACCGCTGGCGCGACTTCCTGAGCGAGGCCGAGCTGCGCCATTGCCGGGCCCTCTACGCGGGCGAGGCTAGTCTCGTTGACCGGTGGGTGGGCCATTTGCTCGAAAAAGTGGAGCGGCTCGGCCTGCTGGAGAACACGCTGGTGCTCTTCATCGCCGATCATGGCTTCTACCTCGGCGAGCACGGTTATATCGGTAAAGCCTTCATCCGGGGCAGCAAGTTTCAAAGTCTGCCGCTCTATAGCGAAGTTTGCCGGGTTCCAATGCTGGCTCACTATCCCGGCTGCAAGCCGGCTGCACAGATCGAAGCGCTGACGCAAACCGTTCACGTGGCTCCGACCGTGCTTGACTTCCTTGGAATCAAGAAGCCGCCCTCGTTCGCGGCCCCGTCGCTGTGGCCGGTCCTCCAGGGCAAGTCGGCAAAGGTCACGGAGATCGCCGTCAACTCGCCAACCCTCTCGCATCCTGGCATGAAACGGCCGCAGCCCACCGAGCGGGCGAGCATCACGGACGGCCGCTGGCTCCTGGTCTTCGGCTGTCAGGGTTCCAGCGCTCCAGGCGACCGCACGGCCAGCGTGGACAGCGAACAGCGCGTGCTCGCGCCATTAACGGGAGAGAAACTGGTTCCGGAACTTTACAATCTCGAGGCCGATCCGGGCTGCTTGCAGAATGTGATCGCACAGCAAAAGGAGCGGGCAGCCGATTTGCACCACCAGTTCGCCGAATTCCTACGGCACAGTTCTATGAGAAGAGACCATCTTCACTTCTTCGAAAAGATTTGATTTTCCCTGCGTGGTCGTTGTTCGCTGCAGCACGAGCTTTAGCTTGTGCTGAATTCCCATTCTTGAGCAGATCTAATTTTCCTGCCTGGTTGATGTAGCGGCACAAGCTAAAGCTTGTGCTACAGCGACCGCGAATCCCCTGGCACAAACTCAAAAAAGACCGCGGCTGAACGCTTTTCAGGTGGATCACTGCCGATCCGCCTGGTCTGCGTTCATCCGCGGCCTATAAGTCCAATTGGCCCTATAGTCCTATTCGGCCCTATCGGGTCTGAGGAGCCGCAGCAGCGGGCGGCCGAGGCAGCAGCGAGGGCAGGTTGGCCACGTGCATGGCAAGGGTTGCCATGACCTCGGCTCCCTGCACCAGGTCGGCTTCCTGAGCCTTATCGAGCGTATCGCTCTGTGAATGGTGCGTGAGCCGGTACTCGGCTCCTTCCTGAATGAACCAGAATCCTGGTACGCCGGCCCTATTGAAGGAGGCATGATCGGAGCCGCCCATACTGCCCGGACTGAATTCCGTGAAGCCTAGCGGCTTGAGGCCGGCGAGTTCCTTTTCCAGGATCGGTTGCAGGTCTTTGTGCCCCATCAGTCCCAGGCCTGTCACCTTGCCGGTGCCCAGGTCGTGGACCACACACATGGAGGTTCGTGGCATTTCGTCCTTGTGCGCAGTCACATAGGCCTGTGAGCCGTGCAAGCCCTGTTCTTCGCCGGTAAACAGGATGAAGCGGATCGTGCGCCGCGGGCGGACGCCGAGTTTCGACAGGATGCGCGCCGTCTCAAGAACGACGGAGCTGCCCGTGCCGTTGTCGGTAGTTCCCTGGCCCAAGTCCCAGGAGTCGAGGTGTCCGCCGACGACAACGAATTCTTCAGGCTTCTCCGAGCCGACGATGTCGCCGACCGTGTTATAGACGGCGATCGGGCCGGGGATGAACTTGTTCTGGATATCAAGCTCGATGCGCGTGCGTGCCGGAGCGGGCCGCGAAGCCAGGCGATAGAGCAAGGAATAGTGCTCGTGGGCCACGAAGAGGGTCGGGAGCGGTTCGCCAGCACTCGCGCGATCGCGCCCTTGCCAGGAGCCGGTCATATTGAGCAGACCCTGGGGCTTGCCGGAGTCCGTCATGATGGCCAGCGCGCCTTCCGTGCGCAGGAACGCGCTCAACTCTCTTCTAAATTCTCCAGTGCGGCGAAATCTCTCCATCATGGCATCGCGATTGAAACCTGGTGCCCCACCAGGAGTCGCACTCGGTGCCGCGCCCGGAGGAGCGGCTGGTGCCTTGGCCGGAGGTGCTCCTGGAGCCCCAGTGGGAGCACCCGGCGGAGGCCCGGCAGGATTCAGGCGTGCGGGGCTACCTGGGGGTGCGCCCCGGGCGCCGGGCCCGTCGGCGTTGCGTCGCCGCGGGCGTCCGCCAAAGATATCGATCTTTTCACTGGCAGGCGCGACGGTTGGGGGAGGGCCCTGGAGAACAATCGCGTTCTTGAGCTTGCCCTTGTAAGCCTGCAGCTCCTTCGTGTTCGTGGCCTTGATGATGACGACCTCGCCTTCCACCTTGCCCTTGGTGCCGGGAGTCCAGGCCATGGAGGCAAACGAAAGATGAACGCCGTCGTTGGGCTCGATGATGCGTCCCGAAGCCGGGCCGCGTTCCCAACCGACCGGAATGGTCCAGGGCTCGAGATGCACGTTGCTCAAGCCGTAACTTTTCATTTTTTCCGCGGTCCATTCGTTGGCGCGCTTGAGCGCCGCGGAACCGGTAAGCCGTGACCCGATGACGTCGCTAATGTACGTCAAGTTGCTCATGATTTCGGAGCCTTCTTTGGCCGTGGCCAGGATCTTTTGATCCAGAGCTGACGGAGTGGAAAGCGTATCGGTCTTCGCCGCTACAGGCGCGGACGAATCCCCGCGCGCCTGCGCGCGCCAGCTGGAAGTCAAGACGGCAAGCGTCGCCAGCATGGCGACACAAAAGCCGAACCTAGCAGTCCGTCGTTCACATAAGCGGTGCATGATGCCCTCTCGAAGATGCGGTAACATTGGAAGCGGCGAGATCGCTAGTTATGCTACTCGGTGGGGCCGGCGCACGCAAAACAATTTATCGACGACGTTAGCCGCTTGGATCGCGTCGGCCGGCGCTTCCGGCAGGCTCCGCAGAGCTTCGCAAAACGCGCAAGCTTGGCCAGTCTGTGCAGGATGCGGTGTCAGAAAAGGTGTCAGGACCCTTTACAGCTTGACACGCATTCCCTTCATGTCTGCCGCTACGTGGAGCGGAACGACTTGCGGGCGGGCTTGGTGCGCCGCGCTGAAGCCTGACGTTGGTGCAGTTTGTGGCGCCGTCAGCAAGCCGAAAGCCCCGTTCCATCGCTGCTGAGCCCCTGGCCGCTGGCCGAGCCCGTCGACCTGGCTCCAGGAGGTCAACCGTGCGCAAAGCGAGGCCGAAGTGGAGGCACTGCGACGGTGCGTGCGGCGCGGGCAGCCGTTCGGTCTGGAGCGGTGGTCGAAACGGGTGGCTGAACGCTTGAGTCTGGAGAGCACGTTCCGGGCGCGGGGCCGGCCGGCCAAAAGAGCGGAAACTAAACGCAGAAAAGGGTCCTGACACCTTTTCCTCACCGCTTTGGCCGGCAGGTGGAAATGCCAAACCGACCACACCCTGTATAATCGCCTCAAGGGTTTGTCTCCTCCTAGTTTTGGCTGTTTTCAAAAGGACTCTCCCATGCGACGAAACTTCCTTGTGTCATTGGCCATGCTGACCTTGTTCGGTGCGCTCGCGCTCCAAGGCGTCGCCGACGAGAAGAAAAATGCTGCTGATGTGGTCGTGCCTCCCAGGGAGGGCGACACCAAGAACGTTGATCTGTTCGACGGCAAGACGCTCGAAGGCTGGCAAGGGTATAAGGACCTGTGGTCGGTCAAAGATGGGGAAATCGTCGGCCGTAACGAGAAGCCGCTGACCTTCAGCACCTATTTGCATACGAACGACAAGTACAGCGACTTTCGACTAACTTTCTCCGCCAAGCTGGTCGAATCGGAAATGCATTCCGGCATCGCCTTCTGGGGAGAAGTGAAACCGGACGTCAGCAAGCAACCGAAGAAGGATCGCTCGGAGCACACCTACGCCGGTCACCTGGTCATGTTCCCGTCGGGCTATGGGCTCTATGACCTTTTCGGTCGCAATGGCCTGCCGGTCAATGGCAAGCCTGCCCAGAAAGTCGGCAAGCAACACGACTGGAACGACATCGAGATCCTAGCGCAGGGTAACCGCATTCGAGTCGCGATCAACGGCGTACAGGTGGTCGACTGGCGCGATCCGGAACCTAATCGGATTAAGGAAGGACCCATCGGCCTTCAGTTGCATTCCAACAAAGTGGCTCAGGAAGTCCGCTTCAAGGGACTGAAACTGGAGACGTTCCCGAAGGAAAACAAATTGCTGACAGTGAAGTAATCGCTATAGGCCCTTAATGGGATCACCGTGGTACACGTAGTGAGGCCGTTGCTCGGCGTCGCGCCAATGCGCGGTCTGCGGCACGCCTAGGGCGTGATAGATGGTCGCCGCGAGGTTCTCCGGCGTTTGGGGCTCTGCCTTGGGATAGGCCGCGACTCGATCCGACGCGCCCACGACCGTCCCGCCTCGAACGCCGCCACCGGCAAAGAACACGGTCTGCACCGCCCCCCAATGATCTCGTCCAGGCAACTTATAAAACTGCGGCAGTGTGCTGATCTTGGGTGTCCGGCCGAATTCTCCCGCCATCACGATCAGAGTGCTTTCCAGGAGTCCGCTCGTATGAAGATCTTCCAGCAGCGCGGATAAGGCCTGGTCGGTCGGAGGGAACAACTTGTCTTTCAAGTGCGGAAAGGCGTTTCCGTGCGTGTCCCAGGTTTCGTTATTACCAAGGTTCACTTGCACCAAATTGACGCCTGCCTCGACCAGCCGGCGCGCCATCAGCAAGGACCAGCCAAAGGCGTTACGGCCATAACGATCTTGCACCTTGCCCGGGACCCGCGCCATGTCGAATGCATCGCGCACTCGATGATCCGTGAGTAATGCAACCGCCGCCTGTCGATAGGCATCAAAACTGGTGCTGCTGGCCATTTGGTCCAGGAAGCGCCTTTGACGGTCAATGCCTTGCAGCAAACTCATGCGGCTATTCAGACGAGCCTGCTGGAGATCCCTGGGCAACGATAAATTGGGAACCTGAAATTGGCTTCGATGTGGCCGGTACGCGCGGTCCTGATGATCGAATTCATAATGCGGGTATGCGCCATAGGCGAGTGGTTCGTAATCAGAAGCCTCGATAAACCAGGGATCGCGCTGTGGTCCCATGATGCCGGCGAACTGCCCCGGAATGATGCGCCCCGTATTGTGGATCAAACGCTCCGGCAACACCACAGCCGGAGGGACGTTGTTCCGTGGCCTCGTGAGTGTCCCAGCGATTGCGGCCAGCGAGGGCCAATCACCGGGGCGGGGCTGATTCGGATTGAAGCCTCGGGGTAAGTCGGATCTTCCAGTGAGCATGATGTGATGGCCTGCAGAGTGGTCATTGCTGGCATGCGTCAGGGAGCGAACCAAAGCCCAGCGCTGACTGCACCGCGCCAGGAGTGGCAAATGTTCGCAGATGTGGATCCCCGGTGTACTGGTGGCGATGGGTTTGAACTCGCCGCGGTACTCCGCAGGCGCGTCAGGTTTAAGATCAAAGCTATCTTGCTGAGCCAAACCTCCGGAAAGGAAGATGTAGATGCAACTCCTGGCCTTGGGCCTCGTGTCCTGGTCTGCCAGAGCCTGCAAACCAGCGACATGGTTCATCCCTAATCGTAGCAGGCCAATCGCGCCAGCCTGGACTGCCGCCCGGCGGGAAACTTGAGGGTGTTCAAGCGGAGAATGGGTTGGGTGCGTCACGTATTCAGCTCTGCTTGCGTACTGTGGTTCGCGCCATTATTAGGGCGACTGCCAGCCTAACCCGCTGGAGGTAGCTCTGCAATGCGGCACATTGAACTTAAACCTGAGTTATACTGCGTGCGGTCCATACTGATACCAATAGGCCGTAGCCGCATTCGCCAGAATGCGGGCTATCTCTCACCGTTTCCCCCGCATTCTGGCGAATGCGGCTACAGGGCGATGTCTCATTCTTGACCGCGCTCAGTATAACTGAAACCGCCAGCTTGCTCGGGCGCATTGTGCCTGCTACTCCCGGAATGCGCTTTCTGTAGAAGTTTCATCTGGCGGAGCCTCATTCTCAAAACAGAATGCCTCGAGGTTATCCGCCTCGAGGCATCGTGATGTTGCCATTTCGAGAAATCTGCGCAGCGCTCAGTAGCGCGCTTGCTTGCGCCTGGTGCGATGCCCTTCATCCATGACGAGCACGGGCGCTTGCTCTGCGGGAATCACGGCCGGCACGGAGACTTCCGCGCCACATTTCGGACATGCGCAGGTGCGACAGGCGAAACGAACGGACGCCCGCAGACGTGAACGACAAGATGGACAATAAAAGGAGACACGACCGACCATAGATTCTTTCTCCTTTTGCAAGAGTGTCAGGATTTACCGAGCGGCTTCTCGGGACAAGGCGGGCAAGCCTTGTTAGGTGGGGTGCCTTCCGCTCATTCCAGGGGCCAGGAAAGTTGGGCGTCCCTTGGAATTCATGCTCGCTCTGGCGACTAGGACGACAAACGAGCGGAGGAGACTACCCAGAAGGACGATCCAGTGCAACGTCAATAACAGCCTGGGCACCCCACTCGATTTTGGGAGGAATCTTCACCCGGCCCCTCACGGGGCTCGGCTCGCCAGGCGAGCCGAGCCCCGTGAGGGGCCGGGTGGAGGGGCCGCGCGGCTCAAATCGGTCTTTGTAATCGAGGTGCAGCCGTTATAATTCGGTCTCGCAGCCAGGAGGGCTGTGGCAGCGCAGATGCCGCCATGGAATAGGAGGCCCCATGTCTCGGTTCCGACCTTTTTTCCGCTCCAATCCTTACGATGTCATTCCGGCCTTGTGCGGCGTGGGAATTGTCGCCTTGATCTTCTGGACCTTCCTCTGCTTCGACAGTCTATCGTGGTGGGTACTTGTGCCGGCGTTCATTGCCGTCATGTGGTCTTACTGCTGGAACCTGCAGTGCATCTCGCACAACTTTATCCATAACCCCTATTTCTCGAACGCCTGGCTCAATCGCGCTTATAGCGTGCTGGAAACATTTGCGTTGGGCGTGCCGCACGTTTTCTACCACCACTACCACATGAATCACCACTGGGGCGACAACGACGCCAAGGGCCCCGACGGCACGACCAAGGACTGGTCTTCCATCTATCGTTACGGCAAAGACGGCCAGCCGGAAGCATTCTGGAGGTACTGCATCGTCAGCTTCTTCCGCGTGGAAGTTATGCCTCTCATCCGGGTCGTCGTGCGTCATGGCCGGCGCGAGATTATCCAGTCGGTCGTAGAGTGCCTGGTCCTCGCAGCCTTTTGGGTCGCGATGATCGTGGTCAACTGGCGTTACTTCGTTTACTTCTATCTTCCGTCCTATTATCTGGGTTGGGTGCTCAGCTACGCGGAAGGTTATCTGGAGCACTATGGCTGCCAGCCGGGAAACTACTTCGCCAATTCCGTCAGCTCGTACAACCTGCTCTACAACTTTTTCTGGTTCAACAACGGCTATCACCAAGAGCACCATTGGGACCCAAAGGTTCACTGGACCAGGATGAAAGTCCTGCACAACCAGATCGAGCCTCAGCTGCGGCTAAACAACACGCGCATCCTGCGCGGTCCACATCTCACGGCAATGATCGAAGATTGGCTGGCCGGACGGAAACCAGGCTGCTCCCCCAGGCCTGAAGAGAGCCTGGCCCCACGCTCGGCGGCGTGATCGTTCGCGCCTCCCTCTCCCCAGGTTCCCATGATTTGCCTGGGAATCAGAAGCAAACGAGGCATGCATGCATGAGTCCCCCGGGGCGACGCGACCTTGGCTGCCTGCTCTATGTGCGGCCGCCATGTTTTGGTCGTTCAGTTTTGGTGCTGGGGCGCCGCTTGCCTCGATTTGGCTCAAGGAAGCCCG
>Ga0116224_10001363_pt1 | contig 15718 bp, 14 predicted proteins | sample Sb_taG_9_FD_89699 | JGI IMG/M metagenome (GOLD analysis project Ga0116224, IMG submission 89699) | Peat soil microbial communities from Weissenstadt, Germany - Sb_50d_b_LC metaG | ecosystem: Environmental > Terrestrial > Soil > Wetlands > Peat | place: Germany: Weissenstadt | collected 2010-09-21 | reverse complement strand
CTGGCTCATTTGCAGTGATCGCCGGCGAGGACCGGCTCCGGGCGTGGAAGCCCGAGGGCGGGGCCGAGAAGTGGTTCTGCGGCGACTGCGGCTCGGCCCTGTTCAGCCGCGATCCCTTGGACGTCTCCCGCGTCGGCGTGCGTCTCGGCGCGTTCGACGGGGACCCTGGCATTCGTCCCGCCGCGCACCAGTTCGTCGCCTACGCCGCGCCCTGGGAGCCGATTCCCGACGACGGCCTGCCGCGTTATCCCGAGCGGCGCGTCGCGGACTGATCGCCGTCACTCGGCGGTCTGCTGCTCGGCCCGGACCCACTCGCAGCCCACCGAGAGGTCCTCGACGCCCATCGCCGCGGCGACGTTCAGCCACATGCCGTAGCGGAAGAACTCGTCGATCCGCTCGGGCTCGGCGTCGGCGAGCCCCTCGACGTGGACCACGAGTCGCGCATAGCACGCCCGGACGCGCTCGCGGATCACCTCGTCGTCGCAGGCCGCATACGCCTGGTGCTGGAGCATCAGGTAGTCGCGACTGGAGGCGAGCAGCTCGACATAGGCGTTCCCCATCGCCTTGAGCACGTCGACGTCCGGCGGGGCGGTCGCCGGATCGAACTCCGACGCCACCCGGGTGAACAGCTCGGCCACCCGGTCGAAGCACCGCTCGACCGCGGCGATGAACAGCTCCCTCTTAGAGGCGAACAGGCTGAACACGTACGGCTGGGCGACCCCCACCTGGCGAGCGATCCGATCGACCGGGGTGCCGCGGAGGCCGCCGTGCGCGAACTCGTGGACGGCGGCCTCGATCAGCGCGTCCCGGCGCTCGGCGGCCGGGACGCGCTGACGGGTTGACTTCTGCTCGGTTGCCGGTGTCGTGGCCATGGTGCGGTTCTCGATCCTAGGGCACGATCAGACGGTCTGGCCGGCGAGCTCGCCACGGTAGGCCTCGCCACTGGTCATCGCCGCTTCCTCGGCCGCGTGCGCGGAGGCCGAGGCGCGAGTGTTGAACGGGAACACGGCCGCGATCAGCGCACCGGCGGCCAGCGCGACGGCGCCCACCCACAGCGCCGGCACCAGACCGTTGACGTAAGCCTGGGGCGACAGGTAGCTGCCGTGACTCGTGAACACCGTGGCGAGGACCGCGATGCCGAGCACGCCACCGAGCTCGCGAATCGCGTTGGTGGCGCCCGACGCCTGTCCGGTCTGGGAGGTCCGCACCGATGCCAGCACCGCGTTCGCCGAGGGCGCGAACACGAGCGCCATGCCGCTTCCGGCCAACGCGAACGGGATCACGAGGCTGATGTAGCTCGTGTCGACGCTCGCGACGCTCGCCATCCACCCGAGCGCGATCGCCTGCAGCGCGAGCCCGGCGATCATGAACACCCGGCTCCCGATGCGCTCTGACAGGAATCCCGCCACCGGCGCCACCACCATGACCGCGCCGGTCCAGACCAGCAGCTTCACGCCGGCCTGCAGCGGCGTGTTGTGCAGCACGTTCTGCAGGAACTGGCTCAGGAAGAAGATCGAGCCGAACATCCCGAAGTACATGACCAGCGACACCGTGTTCGTGACCGCGAACCCGCGGTTGGCGAAGAACTCCATCGGCAGCATCGGCGTCTTGGTCCGCAGCTCCTGGGCGATGAACGCCAGCACCAGGACGACGCCCGCGGCCAGCGAGATTACGACCTCGGTATTGCCCCAGCCCAGGGACTGAGAGCGGACCAGGCCGAACACGAGCCCGAACAGTCCGGTAGAGGCGAGCGCGAGCCCGGGGAGGTCGAGGTGCCCGGCGGACCCGCGGCTCTCGGTCAGCCGGGCACCGGCGAGCGGGACCAGCGCCAGACCGATCGGCACGTTGACCCAGAAGATCAGGTGCCATGAGGCGGCCTGCGTGAGCGCGCCGCCGACGAGCGGCCCCGCCGCCACGCCGATGCCGCTGATCGCGGACCACACGCCCAGCGCGAGTCCGCGCTGCTCGGGCGGGAACGCCTCGGCCAGCAGCGTCAGGGTCAGCGGGGTGACGATCGCGGCGCCGACGCCCTGGAGGGCGCGGGCTGCGATCAGGAAGTCGATCGTGGGGGACAACGCCGCGGCCGCGGATCCCGCGGTGAACACGGAGATCCCGACCATGAACATGCGCTTGCGCCCGAACCGGTCGCCCAGCGCCGCCCCGGTCAGCAGCAGCACGGCGTAAGCGAGCACGTACGCGTTGACCGTCCACTCGAGCGTCTGGATCGAGGCCCCTAGGTCGCGGTGGATGCTCGGCAGCGCGACGTTGACGACGAGGTTGTCGAGCACCGTCATGAACAGCCCGAGGGAGACGATCACGAGTGTCCAGATCCGGCGGGTTTGGCTTGTTGTCTGCGGCATGGCCTCCTCCAGGACTTCTTAGTGAGCACTAACTGCGCCGAAGATTAGCAGCCACTAATAACTTGTCAAGGCCTCGCGCTGAAATTCCTCGAAGTACCTGCAAAGCTCGACGGCCGGACTGAAGATCTTTGGCGCGACCCTGACCCCGTTCCAGGGCGCCCGCTACTGGACGCCGGCGGGCGAGGCGAAGCGCGAGGCCGTCAACAACTGGATCCGCACGAGCGGCGCGTTCGACGGCGTGATCGATTTCGCCGCCGCGGTCGCGGATCCGCGCGATCCCGACCGGCTCAACCCCGCCTACGACAGCGGCGACCATCTGCACCCGAACGCGGCCGGCTACCGGGCCATGGCCGCTGCGGTCAACCTCAGCGCGCTGCTCGACGCGGGCTAACCCCGGCGGACCGCTGTGCTGGCGGACGCTGTGCCGGCGGGATCAGACCGCGGTCCCGCGCTCCGCGTCTGCTGCCACCTCCGAGCCTGCCCCCGGCTCGGCGTCGGTCCCGGGCTCGCGGAACTTCGGTTCGGCGTCGAGCGTCTCGTCGAGGCACCGCAGGACGTACCCGTACCGGACCATCTTCTCAACTCGCGGCCGGCTGAGCTCGCGCCACGTGAGCGCCTGCTTATTGGACGTGAACCTGCGCTGCAGCTTCTGAGTCGCAATCGCCTCCAACCCGGACCACACCTCGGGCGGCAGCGTCATCACCGAGTCGAATTTGTCCGACGCGATGCTCCGGATCGGATCGAGCAGCCGCTTCGACGTCGCGGGGTCGTTCGCGAGCCGCTCGACGTCGGACTGCACGTTCAGATGAAACGCGGACGGCCTGAGCGACGGCTGGTCGGTCGGATCGACCAGGACCATGCGTGCCGCGTAGCCGTACACGATCGCCACGCGCAGCGCCTGCTGGAGCTCCTCGCCGGCGGCGTGCTCCCGAACCTCGGAGCTCTCGACGAGCCTGCGCCCCAACACGGTGGTCAGCGGACTGAGGCCATCGAGCTCCGAGGCGGTGCGTGCGGTCGTCTTCCACACCCCTTTGAGCCACTTCCGGCCGTGGCGTGACATCGACACGTGCAGCTCGCGGCGGGTCCTGCGCCACGACTGACGTTTCTCCTTATCCGCCATCCCGCGGGTCCTGCGCCGCGATTGACGCTTCTCCTTATCCGCCATCCGGGCCACCCTACCAACCGCCCTTGACTCGGCGCCGAAGGTAGTCCCACAGCGTCGCCAGCTGCCGCTCGGACCACACGGTCTCGCGCTTTCGAAGCGCCTCGTCGTCGGGTGACCAGCGCTCCGGTCCGCCGAACGCGTGAGTGAGCATCTGCTGGTGCGCCGCCTTCTCGAGCAGGACGGCGCGGATGACCGCATCGCGCACGTCCTTCCCCGCGGTCACGATCCCGTGATTGACGAGGAACAGCGCGTGCTGGTCGCCGAGCGTGGCCGCGATGTCGGCGCCCATCTCGGTCGTGACGATCAGTTCGGCTGTCCTCGCATAGCGCGGCACGTCGGGCGGGACGAACAGCGTGCCCGCGTGCGAGACCGGTCGCAGAGGCTGTCCGCTCGCGCTGATCGCGATCGAGTGCGGAGGGTGGGAGTGGACGACGGCGGCCGCGTCGGGGCGGGCCCTCATCACCTCGGTGTGGATCGGCCACTCGACGTGGCTCGGGCAATCGCCGGCGAGCACCTCGCCGTCGAAGCCCACGAGGATGATCCGCTCGGCGGTGACCTCCTCGAACCCGAACGTGGCCGCCTTCATCCACACGCCGCGTCCATCCGGGTCGCGGGCCGAGACGTGACCCCAGACGAAGTCGTCGTGGCCGCCTGAGCCGAGGATGCGGCAACCGAGCGCGACCTGCTCGCGGAGCTCGTCGGTGCCGGTGGATCCCATCCGCGGAGCATCGCACCGTCCGCGGCGGATGCGAACATATGTTCTAGTGTCGTACGTCGAGCTCCACTGTCATTCGGCCTTCTCGTTCCTGGACGGCGCCTCGCTGCCCGACGAGATCATCCCCGCCGCGTTCGAGCTGGGCTACGAAGCGGTTGCCCTGACCGACCACAACTCGGTCTCGGGCTCGATGGAGTTCGCTGTCTCCGCGCGGGCGCTCGGGTTGCGCCCGATCCACGGCGCCGAGGTCGACCTCTCCGACGGCCGGCATCTGACGTTGCTGGTCGAGGATGCCGGCGGCTGGTCCAGCCTCTGTCGCATCCTGACGCTCGCGCATAGCCACACCCGGGATAAGCAGGGGCCACCCTCCCAGGCGTTCGTCGAGCCGGCGGACATCCTGGACCACGCCAGAGGGCTGATCTGCCTGAGCGGCTGCGCGTTGCGGGGGGTGCACGACGAGTTCACGCTCAGGCGCCTGCTCGATGCGTTCGGACCCGATCGCCTCCGGGTCGAGCTGCAGCGCCCGTTCCTGCGCGACGATCGCGCCCGCAACCGGCGCCTCGAGCGAGTCGCGGCGCGGCTCGGCGTGCCGTGCGTGGCCACCGGGAACGTGCACGCGCACGCGCGCGCCCGGGCTCCTCTCCAGGACGCGCTGGTGGCGGTGCGGCTGCACACGACGCTCGATGCCTCGGAACCCGAGCGGCGGGGCAACTTCAGCCACGTGCTCGCTTCGCCGGCGGCGATGGCAAGTCGCTTCCCCGACCATCCCGAGGCGGTGGGGGAGACGGCGGCACTGGCCGAGCGGCTGCGGTTCGATCTGACCAGCGACCTCGGGTACCGCTATCCGGGGTCGGAGGACGCGGCGGCGATGCGCAAGCTCTCGGAGCTGTGCCAGGCGCGCCTCCACGACCGGTACGAGGGCGCCGGCGAGGTGCGTGCGAACGCCACCGCCCGCCTGGAGCAGGAGCTACGGATCATCGAAAGGCTCGGTCTGCCCGGGTTCTTCCTGCTCCACCACGACATGCTGGAGCTGGCCCGGGAGGTGGCGCTCGAGGTGCGCGGACCTGACAGCGTCCGCAGCCTGCTGCCGCCCGGTCGGGGCCGGGGCTCGAGCGTCTCCTCGATCGTCTGCTTCCTGACCGGCCTCTCGCACGTCGACCCAATCGCCAACGACCTGCTGATCGGCCGGTTCCTGAACGAGGAGCTGACGTCGCTGCCCGACATCGACCTCGACTTCCCGCGCGACATCAGGGAGAAGCTGATCCCGAGGGTCCACGAGCGCTACGGACACGACCGCTCGGCGCTGGTGGCGGCGTTCCCGACCTACCGCGCCCGCGGGGCGATCCGGGAGCTCGGCAAGGCTCTTGGGCTGCCACCGGGAGAGATCGAGCGCGTGGCCAGGGGCAGCGAGGGGTGGGACGCGCGCGAGGTGGACAAGGACATCGCCTCGGCGTTCGGCATCGAGTCCAGGAGGGTCGCCGAGAACGACGGCCGACGGGGGACGACGGGCCGGTGGGCGTGGCTCGCGCGCCTCGCCGCCGAGGCCCACGGACTTCCGCGCCACCTGAGCCAGCACTCGGGCGGGATGATCGTCGCCACCCGTCCGCTGCTCGACTGCTGCCCGATCGTGCCGGCTGCGATGGAAGGCCGGCAGATCGTTCAGTGGGACAAGGACTCCTGCTCGGATGCGGGGTTCCTGAAGATCGACCTGCTCGGGCTCGGGATGCTCTCGGCGGTCGAGCGCGCGGTCGAGATGATCGCGCGCACCCGCGGCGAGTCGATCGACCTGAGCCGCGTCCCCTACGACGATCCGGCCACCTACGAGTGCATCCAGAGCGCCGACACGACGGGGGTCTTCCAGATAGAGAGCCGGGCGCAGATGCAGTCGCTGTTCCGCACCCGGCCGGAGAACCTGAAGGACCTGACGATCCAGGTCGCGATCGTCCGGCCGGGACCGATCCAGGGAGGTGCGGTCAACCCGTACATAGAGCGCCGCCAGCGCCTGCGCGTCGATCCCGACTACGAGATCCCCTACGAGCATCCGTCGCTCGAGCCGGCGCTGTGCGAGACGCTCGGATCGATCATCTTCCAGGACCAGGTGATCGAGGTCGCGATCGCCTTCGCCGGGTTCTCGCCGGGCGAGGCGGAGGGGCTGCGTCGGGCGATGAGCCGCAAGCGCTCGGACGCGGAGATCGAGGCCTACCACCTGCGCTTCGTCGCTGGCGCACGCCGCCGGCACGGAGTCGACGAGGAGACCGCGGAGCGGGTGTTCGCGATGGTCCGGGGCTTCTCGGGCTTCGGCTTCCCGAAGGCCCACGGTGCCGCCTTCGGCCTGCTCGCCTACCAATCGACCTGGCTGCGCGTCCATTACGGGCCGGAGTTCCTGTGCTCGCTGCTGAACGAGCAGCCGATGGGCTTCTACCCGCCCGACGCGCTCGTCCACGAGGCCCAGCGGCGCGGAATCGAGGTGCTGCCTCCAGACGTCAATGAGAGCGGCGCCGACTGTGGGATTGAGGTGGGCGGCGCCGGCAGCCCCCTCCGAGTCCGCATCGGGCTCGGCTACGTCCGGGGCGCCACCGAGCAGGAGGTGACCGAGCTGGTCGCGGTGCGGGAGGCCGGCGGGCGGTTTCGAACGCTCGCCGATCTCGCCTCGCGGGCGAGCTCGAGCGCCGCCTCGCTGGAGATGCTCGCCTGGTCGGGAGCGTGCGACTCGCTCGTGCAAGGCGCGCCCGCCGGATCCGAACGCCGGATCGCGCTGTGGCAGCTCGGAGTGGCGACGCCGGGGACGAGGGTGCCGGGCGGGGTCCAGCTGGCGCTTCCGCTGGACCTGCCGGCTCCGCCCGAGCTGCGAGCGCTGACGCCGTGGGAGTCGATGCTCGCCGACTACGGCACGATCGGGCTGACCGCCCACTCGCATCCGATCGCGCTGCTCAGAGACCGGCTACCGGACGACTTGGTCATGAGCCGTGAGCTCAAGGAGCTGCGCCACGGCACCCGGCTCAAGGTAGGCGGGCTGGTGGTGGCGCGTCAACGTCCCGGCACGGCGAACGGGATCGTGTTCGTGCTGCTCGAGGACGAGTTCGGGACGATCAACCTGATCGTCCCCGCCCCGGTCTACGAGCGCCACCGGCTGACCGTGAGGACAGAGCCGCTGATGATCGCCGAGGGCAAGCTGGAGCGCCACCCGGCGGCGGGTGGCGCGATCAACATCCTGGTCGATCGGGTCCAGCCGATCTCGGCTCCGGACCATCTGGTCGCCGAGATCAAGCTCGACGAGCAGGTGCGCCGGGGGCTGGCAGAGCAGAGAACCTCTCGGGAGACCGACGCCGAGGACTTCAGAGCGGTCGCTCCGCCCGTCATGAGCTTCGCCTCGGGACGGAGACGGTAGGGCGTGCACGGATCATCGGTGATCCGTTCGCCGGGTCGGCGCGGTAAGGTGCCGCTCCGTGCTCGCCGTCCTGTTGTTTGCCGCATTCTGGGTCGTGCTCGGCCTCGGCGTGTTCCTCCTGGGCACCCGCACCGGCCGGAGCGGCCCCGGGAGGGAACCGGATTATCGGGGCCGTCGGGCGATGGGCTGGACGCTGGCCATCGTCTACATCGCCTTCGGGGCCGCGATCCCGGTGTTGATCCAGTTCGGAAACCGGAACAACGCAAACGCGCAGGTCGGGGGAAGCGAGCTGACCCAGGCCGAGAAGCACGGGCGCGAGCTGTTCGGACAGCACTGCGCGCTATGCCACACGCTGACCGCGGCCAACGCCGTCGGCAAGGTGGGACCGAACCTCGATGTGATCCAGCCCACCGAGCAGCTCGTCCTGCACACGATCCAGAACGGGTGCCTGCAGAACCCGCCGAAGGGCAGTCAGGAGGCATGCCTGGGTGAGGGGACGATGCCGTCCGACGTCGTGCAGGGTGTTGATGCCACCGATGTGGCGCAGTTCGTGAGCAAGGTCGCCGGCAACGAGTGATGCCGGCGCCGTCCCGCCGCGGTCGGCGGGGGCGCTGACTGGCTGCACAACCAGGCCGCATCTTGCGTGGAAATGGTCAGGGGTGGGACAGCAGTCCGTCCGTCCCCACTGTTAGGATCGCGCCCGAAATCTGAATCCCGCGCCGCTCGACTCAGGAGCGCTGGGAGCGGGGGACCCAAGTTGTTGGGGCGAATCGTGCTCGTCCGTCAGCTAACCCCGTAAGTACGAAGAAGAGGTCGATGAAATTGCCCCAAGCTGGCGCTTCTGTGCGCCCTCGGCGTGGGAATGTTGTTCCGTGGTGGGAGGAGCTCGATAGCGAGGCCTTCCGAGAGTTCCGCGCTGCCACGATCGCCGACCCCGCCCCGCCGGCCGCCCCGTTCGCGCCCGAGCACGAATCCGAGCTGGGGCTCGAGCGCCCCGTGACTTGGGCGCCTCGGGCGGCCAACGGGCGCCGGACCGTGCAGATCACCGGCCGCGGCGCCGACCGGAACCTGCCGGTTGCACGCCCCACCCTTCGCCGCCACGAGCGCGAGGGCTTCAAGCCCGACCGCGCCGCGATGTGGGCGGTGCTGCTCGGTCTGCTGCTGATTCTCGTTGCGGCCACCAGCGCCCACGCTGCGGTGCTGGCGCACCTCGCACGCTGAGCTCGGCGCTTACGGACTTCACATCCCGGGCTGATCCGGGGCTTACATGCGCACGTATATAAAGACTGTTGGGCGGAGGCTAAGCCGCTCAAAAAGTAGTGCGTCCCGCACTTGTGTGCTCGGCGAGGCACAACTAAACTTATCTAGCGTAAGCAGGTCTCGAAAGTGAAGGGCACTGAGGCCCCCCGCCCCCCTGGACCTACTGGTGGTCAACTATGAAAGCTTCGATGAGCAGATTTCAGATCCATGACGACCTGACCGCCCCTGAGGGTTCGGTCCCCGTGTTGCGAGGCGCGCTCGCCACGGGCGGTCAGCTGCCGAACTTCCTTGGCGTGCTGGCGGGTTCGCCCGCGGCGCTGCGGGCCTACGCTCGCTTCCGCTCGGAGTTGCGCCACGGCAAGCTCACCCTCCCGACGCTCGAGCGGATCGCGCTCGCGGTCGCCGAGTACTACCAGTCCGAGCCCGGGATCGCGATGCACTCGCGAACCGCGCGGGCGGCCGGGCTGGCGCTCGACGAGGTCGCGCTCGCGCGCCAGTTCAACTCAAAGGATCACCGCGAGGCGGCGTTGCTCCGCTACCTGCAGGCGTTGCTCGAGGAGCGCGGCCGGGCACCGATGCACCTCCACGAGGAGGCGCGTGAGGCCGGCTGGGACGACGAGCAGATCCTGGAGGCGATCGCGACGGTGTCCCTCGAGGGCTTCACCGCGATGGTGAACGTCGCCGGGGACGTGCCCGTCGACGGCTCGAGTGAGGCATCGCGCGGGTTACAAGCAGCGTAAGCTGTAAGGCGACGCAAGATGGGAGCGCCCGAGGACACGGCCGAGTCTGATCGCGGCGACACTCGCGCGACAGGCTGCTGTCCGCTTTACCACGAAGCGGTCGAGCTGGTCGGGCGGCGGTGGACGGGCGCGATCCTCGCGGTCCTCATGGAGGGCGCGCTGCGCTTCTCCGAGATCGCCCAGGCCGTGCCCGAGCTGTCCGACCGCCTGCTGTCCGAGCGCATGAAGGAGCTCGAGCGGCGTGGCATGGTCGAGCGAACCGTGATCAGCGGTCCACCGCTCAGGGTCGAATACGAGCTCTCCCAGATGGGCCGCGAGCTCGAGCCGGCTCTGGCCGAGATACAGCGCTGGGCCACCCGCTGGCTCGGCGAGCGGAGCCTCTCCACCCACCTTTAAGCAAGCCAGTAACGTTCGCCGCTCGATGGCGACGACGGCTTCACCGCTGACCCCTGACGACGTGCGCGCGCTCGTCCAGGAGCGCGACATCAGGTTCATCCGCCTCTGGTTCACCGACATCCTCGGCCAGCTGAAGGCGTTCTCGATCAACGCGACCGAGCTGACTGACGCGTTCGAGGGCGGGATGGGGTTCGACGGCTCGTCGATCACCGGGTTCAACCCGATCGAGGAGTCGGACATGATCGCGATGCCCGACCCGACGACGTTCAGGACGCTTCCGTGGCGGCCGGCGGAGCAGGGGGTGGCGCGGATGTTCTGCGACATCCAGACCCCCGAGCGCACGCCGTACGAGGGCGACCCGCGGCACGTGCTCCGCCGCGCGGTCGACCGGGCCAAGGCGATGGGGTTCGACCACTACTACGTCGGGCCCGAGCTCGAGTACTTCTACTTCAAGAGCTCGACCGCGACCGAGGTGCTGGACGAGGGCGGCTACTTCGACCTGACCACGCTCGACGCCGGCTCGGATCTGCGCCGCGAGACCGTGCTCGCGCTCGACCAGCTCGGCATTCACACCGAGTACGCCCACCACGAGGTTGGACCGAGCCAGCACGAGATCGACATGCGCTACGCGGACGCCCTGAAGATGGCCGACGATTGCATGACTTACCGGATCACGGTCAAGGAATACGCGATGAAGTACGGGCTGCATGCGACGTTCATGCCCAAGCCGCTGTTCGGCAAGAACGGCTCCGGGATGCACACCCACCAGTCGCTGTTCCGGGGTGAGCAGAACGCGTTCTTCGACCCCGATGATCCCTACTACCTCTCGGACGTCGGCAAGGCGTTCATCGCCGGCCAGCTCCGCCACGCCCGCGAGATCTGCTCGATCTTCGCCCAGTGGGTGAACTCCTACAAGCGGCTCGTGCCCGGCTACGAGGCGCCCGTGTACCTGGCCTGGTCGCGGCGCAACCGCTCGGCGCTCGTGCGCGTGCCCATGTACCACCCGGGCCGCGAGCGCGCCACCCGGATGGAGCTGCGGTGTCCGGACCCGGCCTGCAACCCGTACCTCACCTTCGCGGTCCTGCTGCAGGCCGGCCTGGAGGGGATCGAGCACCGCTACGAGCTGCCCGATCCGATGGAGACGAACCTCTACCACCTGTCCTCCGAGGAGCGCCGGCGGCTCGGGATCGAGCAGCTGCCGGCCACGCTCGGCGAGGCGATCGAGCTCACCGCCCAGTCGGAGCTGGTCCTGCGCGTGCTCGGCGAGCACATGTTCAACCGCTACATCGAGATCAAGCGCCAGGAGTGGGACGACTACCGGGTCCAGGTGACCCCATGGGAGCTCGAGCGCTACCTGCCGGTGCTCTAGCCCGCTGCTGCGGGACTAATCCAGCGAGGCCGCGAGGTCATCGGGCCTCGTGACCGGCGCCTGGCACACGAACCGTTCACACACGTACGCCGCGGCGTGGCCGTCGACCGGCCCGCGGCCCTCGAGCAGCGGCACCCCGTCGGCCTCGCCGGCGGCGAGCACCAGGTGCGGCCGGTAGCCGTCGCGGACGACGCCGAGCAGCGCCCGCGCCTCGTCCACCGGGCCGACGATCGCCACCTCCTTGACCGGCGCCAGGTAGAAGTCCGCCGCCCTGAGCAGGTGCCCGAACGCCCCCGGATGGCGGGTCGCGAGCGGGAACATCAGCCGCAGCACGCCAAGCGCGTGGCGCTCGTAGCGGCCCTCGCCGGACAGCGCCCCCAGCCGCAGCAGGCCGAACGCCGCCGCCGAGTTACCCGAGGGGATCGGGGAGTCCTCGAGGTCCTTGCGACGGGCCGCGAGCTGCTCGTGATCCGAGGCGGTCGTGAAGAAGCCGCCGCGCTCGGGGTCCTCGAACCGCTCGATCAGGACGTCGGCGAGCGCGGTCGCTTCGCTGTACCAGCTCGGGTCCCCCGAGGCCTCGTACAGCGAGATCAGCGCCTCGAGCAGGAACGCGTGGTCCTCGAGGTAGGCGTCGAGCCGGCCACGGCCATCCTTCCAGCTCCGCAGCAGGCGACTGTCCGGGTCGCGCAGGTCGCCAAGCACGAACGACGCACACGCGACCGCCGCCTCGAGGTAGTCCTCGCGCTCGAGCACCGCGCCCGCCTCGGCCAGCGCCGAGATCATCAACGCGTTCCACGATGTGAGGCGCTTGTCGTCGAGCCCCGGGCGGACGCGCGCCGACCGCGCCTCGAGCAGCGCCCGCCGGATCTCGGGAAGATCAGACGGCTCGGGCCCGCGCGCCTCAAGCACGTTCTGGCCGGACCCCTCGAAGTTGCCGCGCTCGCTCGCGCCGAAGTACGCGATCGCCTCCTCGGCCAAAGCACCCCCGCCGAGCGCGTCGCGCAGCTCGTCGACGGTCCACACGTAGAACTTCCCCTCGACGCCCTCGGAGTCGGCATCGAGCGCCGAGCAGAAGCCTCCCTCGGGACCGCGCATCTCGCGCAGCGCCCAATCGAGCGTCTCGCAGCACACGCGGCGGAACCGCTCGTTGCCCGAGACCTGCCAGCCGTGCAGATAGGCCCGCGCCAGCAACGCATTGTCGTACAGCATCTTCTCGAAGTGAGGCACGGTCCAGGTGGGGTCGACCGAGTACCGCGCGAAGCCGCCGCCGACCTGGTCGTAGATGCCGCCGCGGGCCATCGCCTCGAGCGTGCCCAGCGACATCTCGCGCTCCCCGCGCGCCAGCAGCAGCTCGATCACCGGCGATTGGGGGAACTTCGGGGCGCGCCCGAAGCCGCCGCCCGACCGGTCATACGTGCCCCACAGCGAGACGAGCGCCTCCCGCACCAGGTCCTGGGTGATCGGCTCCATCGATGGCTCGAGCCGAGCCGTCGCGCTCAACGCCTCGACCATCTGCGCGCCCTGGCGGGTGATCTGATCGCGGCGCTCCGACCAGGCCTCGGCGACCCCGTCGAGCACCATCCGCCAGCTCGGCAGCCCGTGGCGGGACTCGGGCGGGAAGTACGTGCCGGCGTAGAACGGCACCCCGTCGGGGGTCAGGAACGCGTTCAGCGGCCAGCCCCCGTGGCCGGTGATCGCCTGGCACGCCTCCATGCAGATCGCGTCGATGTCCGGGCGCTCCTCGCGGTCGACCTTGACGCACACGAATCGCTCGTTCATAAGCGCGGCGATCCGCTCGTCCTCGAACGATTCGTGCGCCATCACGTGGCACCAGTGGCAAGCGGAGTAGCCGATCGAGACGAGCAGCGGACGGTCCTCCTCGCGGGCTCGCGCCAGCGCCCGATCGCCCCATGGCTCCCAGTCCACGGGGTTGTCCTTGTGCTGGCGCAGGTACGGAGAGCTCTCACCCCCGAGGCGGTTAGGCACGTAGTCAGGCTACCCGAGCCCGGACGCGCGCAATACGCTACGTGCACCGTGCCACCCAGGAGGAAACCAGTTGCCAGCACACCGCGAGTCGATAAGGGCGCCGAACGCACCTGAGGCAGTAGGTCCGTACGTCCACGCCGTGCGTGCCGGTGGAGACCTGTTGTTCTGCTCCGGCCAGATTCCGCTCGACCCGAAGACCGGGGACCTCGTCGGCGCGACCGCGGCGGACCAGGCGGGACGGTGTCTGGAGAACCTGGCGGCGGTGTGCGACGCAGCGGGGGCGACGCTCGGCGACGCCGTCAAGCTCACGGTCTACCTGACCGACATGGCGTCGTTCGCGTCGGTCAACGAGGTGTACGAGTCGTTCTTCGAATCCGATCCGCCGGCGCGGGTCGCGATCGCGGTGGCCGGGCTGCCGCGCGGCGCGCTGGTGGAGATCGACGCGGTGGTGGCAATCCCCTGACTGACACGGCTCGACCCCTTGATGCGAGCGCGCCGGTCTCGGCCGACGACATTCGCCGTGCCGCCCGGATCATCGCCGGGGTCGTCCGCGAAACACCCGTACTGAGCTCCCGCACGCTGAGCGAGCGCAGCGGCGGGACCGTTGAGCTCAAGGCCGAGAACCTCCAGCGGACGGGCTCGTTCAAGCTGCGCGGCGCGCTCTCGAAGCTGACTGCGCTCGGCGACGCGTGCGCCGCCGGCGTGGTATGCGGGAGCGCCGGCAACCATGCCCAGGCCGTCGCGTATGCGGCCCGGGCGCGCGGCGTGCCGTGCTTCGTGTTCATGCCCGACGGGGCGCCGATCGCGAAGGTCGAGGCCGCCACTGCGCTCGGCGCGAACGTGCACATGATCGGCGCGACCGTCGATGAGGCGCTCGAGGCCGCCTACGAGCGGGTCGCCGAGAACGAGCAGATGGCGTTCGTTCACCCGTTCGAGGATCCGGACGTGATCGCCGGCCAGGGGACGATCGGGCTCGAGTTGCTCGAGCAGGTGCCCGACATATCGCGCGTGATCGTCCCCATCGGTGGCGGCGGGCTGGTCAGCGGGGTAGCGATCGCGCTCAAGTCGGAGCGCCCGTCGATCGAGGTCGTCGGCGTCCAGGTGGCGAGCTGCGCTCCGGTGCGGGGATCGCTCGCCGCGGGCAAGCCGGTTCCGGTCCGCTCGGCGCTGACGATCGCCGACGGGATCGCGGTGAAGCGGCCGGGAGAGCTGACGCTGTCGCTGATCGACCAGTGGGTGGACGACGTGGTGGCCGTCGAGGAGGACGAGGTCGCCGAGGCAATGGTGTTCCTGATCGAGCGCGCCAAGCTCGTGGTCGAGGGCGCCGGCGCGGTCGGAGCGGCGGCGCTGCTCGCGGGCCGGGTGTCCGGCTCCCCGCCCCCCGGGACGACCGTGGTCATTCTGTCGGGGGGGAACGTCGACGCCGGGCTGCTCGCGGAGGTGGCGCGCCGGCACGAGAGCCAGGCGGGGCGGCGACTGGTTCTGCTCGCCTCGCTTCCCGACCGTCCCGGCTCACTCGCCCGCCTGCTCGCGCTCGTCGGCGAGCTGGGCGCGAACCTGCTCGACGTCGAGCACATACGCGAGGGATTCGACCTGCACGTGCGCGAGACCGCGGTGCAGCTCGTGCTCGAGACGCGCGGTCAGGTCCACGCCGAGCGCGTGACCGAGGCGGTCCGCGCGGCCGGATACGAAGCGCCGCGCCCGCTGCGGTAGTCCCGCCCCTTGCGGTAGCCGCGGGCCTGCTCGACGACCGCGCCGACGACGCGGCTCTGCTCGTCGGCCTCGGGGTGCCATTGGACGCCGAGCACGAACCGGCGCCCGGGCGCTTCGATCGCCTCCGGGAGGTCGTCGATCGTCGACCGGCCGGTGACGACGAGGCCGTCGCCGACGATGGCGACGCCCTGGTGGTGATGGGACTTGGTGCCGTGCAGCTCCTCTCCGGCGGCGCGCGCGGCGAGCGAGCCGGAGGTCAGACGGACGTCGTGGTCGGAGCCGTCGAAGCTGCCCGGGGTGCGGCGGTGCTCCTCGTGGCCGAGCTCGTCGGGCAGGTGCTGGGTGAGGGTGCCGCCGAAGGCGACGTTGATGAGCTGCATGCCGCGGCAGATGCCGAGCAGGGGGATGTCGCGCTGTACAGCGCGGGTGGCGAGCGCGAGCTCCGAGCGGTCGCGCTCGGGCACCAGGTGGTGGGTCTCGGGATGGGGGTCGGCGCCGTAGCAGGCGGGATCGATGTCGTTCCCGCCGGCCAGGATCAACCCGTCGAGGAGGTCGAGGACCTCGTCCGGGTCGCGCCCGAAGCGGCCGTCCGGGGGGATCATCACCGCCATCCCGCCGGCGCGCTG
>Ga0116224_10001358_pt1 | contig 15752 bp, 10 predicted proteins | sample Sb_taG_9_FD_89699 | JGI IMG/M metagenome (GOLD analysis project Ga0116224, IMG submission 89699) | Peat soil microbial communities from Weissenstadt, Germany - Sb_50d_b_LC metaG | ecosystem: Environmental > Terrestrial > Soil > Wetlands > Peat | place: Germany: Weissenstadt | collected 2010-09-21 | reverse complement strand
GCGGCCCGGCAGTACGCGCAGGCGGAATTCGTCGCCTTGGGCCGGGGAAGCGCGCCTCCCATGGCGGGGGAGGGATGGGACGGCGCGGCCGGGTGGCTCACAGTCCTGCATCAGGAAAATCTCTCGCAACTCTGGCGCAACGTTCTTACGGAAGGGCGGGAATCCGAAATTCCGGGAGAAGCGCTCGCGAATCTTTCCGGCGTTTCGGTGGATTCTCCCCCTTTGGCTCTGGAACGCGTTGTGGCCGTTCCCATTGAGGTCCGCGGCGTGACGCGCGGCGTTCTGATGGCGGGACTTTTGCGATCGGAGGATTCCGCCGAGGATTTTTCCAGGCTGGAATCCTACTCGTTGCTGGCCGCCACGGCGCTGGATCGCGAGGCCGCGCGAAAAGAACGAACGGCGTCCAACGAAAACCTGCGAACGGTCATCGAGGACAGTCGTGAATGCCTGATCGTTCTCGATGGAGAGGGAAAGATCCTGGAAGCCAGCCGGGCCGCTGCCATGCTTCTGTTTGCGCGCTGGGGCCGGATGGAAGGAACGCTCCTTGAAGAACTGTTTTCTCCCGTGGCGCGCGATGCGGTCACCGAGTGGCGAAACCGGTTCCATTCGCCTGCCGCCGCGCCTTTGCAGAAGAAAGAGGCGCCTCCAGCTGCGCTCGAGGCGGCGCTCGATCATGGCGGCGTCGTTCGCATGCACCTGCGGGGTGCGATCGCTGGAATGGGAGGAGATGGGCCGAGGTGGCTCATTCAAGTTGAGGATCAAGAAGCGCAGGAGACGCTGCGCGAAGCGGAAGAGCGCCTGGAGGCCGAGATGGCCGGCCTTCTGGACTCCATCGATTCCGGCGTGTTGCTGCTTGACGCCGACGGGCAGATTCGCATGGCGAGCGAACGGCTGGCAGCCATCTTTGGATTTGAATCGCTCCGCCTTCAGGAATTCAGCAACATTGACGCGCTGATTGGGAGTCTGTCTTACCATTTCCTCCGCCCGGCGGAAACCGCGGCGCGATGGCGCGAGCACGTGCGCCAGGGGGACGCGGCCAGCTGGGATGAATTCGAGCTGGTCCACCCGTCGCGAAAGATCGTGGAACGGTTCGCACGGCCTCTCTACAAGCCCGACGGTACGCGCCTCGGGTGGCTCGAAGTTTTCCGCGATATTACCGGGCAGCGGCTGATCCAGTCCAAGCTGATTCAGACGGAAAAAATGGCGGCGCTCGGGCAGCTCGTTTCCGGGATCGCCCACGAACTGAACAATCCCCTGACGAGCATCCAAGGGTACGCGCAGCTTCTTTTGACCCGGCGTTCCGCGACGGACCGCGCGAGCGACGCACAGCGCATCTCGCAGGAAGCCGAGCGCGCCGGGCGCATCGTAAAGAACCTGCTGCTCTTCTCGCGAGAGGCCAAGTCCGAGCGGCGCGCCGTGCATCTGAACGAAGTGATCGAGCGGACACTTTCCCTGCGCTCCTATGAACTGAAACTCGAAAATATCGACGTGGAGCTGGTGTTGGATCCCGGGCTGCCGCAAACACTGGCGGACGCGGCGCAGCTCCAGCAAGTGGTGCTGAACTTGATCGTGAACGCCGAGCAGGCCATCGTGTTGGCGCGGGGAGAGGAGTCCGGCACAGGGCAAATCCTCATTCGGACGCGCCGCCTGGCCGGGGACCGCCTGGCGATGGAAGTGTCCGACAATGGCCCGGGGATTCCGCCCGAAATCGCGGCTCGTATTTTCGATCCCTTCTTCACAACCAAGCCGCCCGGCGTTGGGACGGGACTGGGGCTTTCGATTGTCTACGGGATTGTGCAGGAGCATGGCGGGGAAGTCAGCGTGGATAGCCTGCCGGGCCGTGGCGCTACTCTGACCGTCGAACTTCCCGCCCTGTCTGTTTCCGGCTTTGATTTTGCGGGCGGAGAGCCCGCCATACAGCCTCGATTGGCGGCCGAGGCGCCTCTCCAAGTTTTGGAGCGGGCAGCGTCGAGAGAGCGCATTTTGATTGTGGAAGACGAGCCGACCGTCGCGGAGCTGATCGCGGACGTGCTCGTCGAGGAGGGGCACTTGGTCGACACGCTGCTGGACAGCCGCGTGGCGCTCGGCAGGCTGGAAGAGAAGAGCTATTCGCTGGTGATCTGCGATTTGAAAATGCCGTACGTGGACGGGCCGGGGCTTTATCGCGCGCTGGTGCGCCGGGAGAATCCGATGCAGCATCGCGTGCTGTTCGTAACGGGAGACACCATGGGGCCGCGCACGCTTGAATTTCTGAAATCAAGCGGCTTGCCGTACCTGGCCAAGCCGTTCCTGGTGGAGGAGTTGAAAGAGGCCGTACGGCAAGCCCTTGCCGCCGTCCCGGCGAGCGAGGAAATAGCTCCTGGAGCGGAACGGTCGCGCGCCGCCAGGGAACAATGAAGAGGGAACCATGAATTTGACGAGCCGGACCATTTTCATCATCAGCGGCGATCCTGTCCTGGCGCAGCGCTGTTTCGAGGAACTGGCCGCATTCGGGGGCCGCTACCGGACAATCGTTGTCGGAACGGTGGAGCAGGCACGGAGGAGGATCGGCCACAGCGCTCCCGCGGCCGTGTTTCTGGACGAATCCGCGATTGAAATCATCCGCGGGGGAGAGACCGTGGAATCCGCGGTTGCCATGCTGACCGAAACCGCGCCCGTCGTCGTCGCGGCGGCGGCGGAGAAACAGGCGGGCATGGCCTTTCTGATCACTTCGGGCGCCGTGGATTTTGTGGCGCGAACCGGAAATTTTCTGCCGATTGTCGCGGGCATGCTGGACCGCCGGGTGCGGATGGCCGAGCGGGCCGCGGGAATGATCCAATTTCCAAAAGACGAATTGTCGGGCGATTTTGGAGAAATCCTGCGCCACGAAGTGAACAATCCGCTGACCGGAATTCTCGGAAATACCGAACTTCTGCTGGCGCGGCGCGACCGGCTGCCGCCCGCCGCCGTCGAACGGCTGGAAACCATCGCGGGGCTGGCCGTACGATTGCGCGAAACCGTTCGCCGGCTCTCCAATGCATGGGACGAGAATCACGAGCCCGCCAGACCTGCGTGAAAAACGGAAGAAAAAGGGTATGAAGGCAGGGAAGGAGGTCGGGGTGCGATTATAAACCTACATGTCCCCACCAAGCGTGCAAATGCAGTTCACGTATAGACGATTGAGCGAATGCTTGATAGAGTCGGATGCTACAGTGAAGTACAGAACCTATCTCGCTGATGCTTTCGCATGGCTCGAGGCACGAGAAGAAAATTCTATTCATGCGATCGTGACAGACCCACCTTACGGACTTAGAGAATACACAGACATCGAAAAGGCAAAGCTACGCAACGGGAGGGGAGGAGTCTGGCGCATTCCCCCGTCATTCGACGGTTGCAAGAGAAGCCCGCTTCCAAGGTTCACGGTCCTGGATAAAGCAGAAATTGCTGCGCTGCAAGCATTCTTCTCGAAATTCGCCGAACAGGCTATTCGCGTACTCGTTCCGGGTGGGCATATTATGATTGCGACAAATCCGCTCCTTTCGCACTACGTATACCACCCGATTATGAAAGCAGGATTTGAGAAGCGCGGAGAGGTCATTCGTCTCGTACAGACGTTGCGTGGCGGAGATCGTCCTAAAAACGCCCATGAAGAGTTTCACGACGTTTCTGTCATGCCACGTTCTGGTTGGGAACCCTGGGGATTATTTCGGAAACCGTGCGAAGGCCGGGTACAGGACAATTTGCGTAAATGGGGAACTGGCGGATTGCGTCGCGTGTCAGACACAAATCCATTTCTTGACGTAATCCAGTCGTCTCCTGCGCGTGCAGAAGAACGAAGGATAGCGCCGCATCCGTCGCTCAAGCCGCAAGCCTTCATGCGCCAGGTTGTTCGCGCAGCGCTGCCGTTGGGACGCGGCGTAATTTTGGACCCGTTCATGGGTGCGGGCTCCACGATTGCCGCTGCAGAAGCTGTGGGCTACTCAAGTATTGGGATTGAGAAGGATTCAGCGTACTATTCTGTCGCAACGAGGTCCATCCCGGCGCTTGTTCGGTTTATACCAAATGGGACTAATGGGAAGTCCGGGGGCGCGCTTGCCGCTGCCAAAAGATTTAAAGCCAATTCACATCGAGCGGGCGGTCGAATACGTCGAGAAACAGACAGCCGACCTCATCGACCTTATATTTGGAGCAAGCGAACGTTTTTAGCGCGATAGTCGGGATCTTCGGAGTAAAGACACTACACGCGGTCAGTCCCTACAAAAAGCATAAGCACCCGGATATTGCCCAGCAACGATTTCCTGATCTGTCTTTCGGTGGCAGACTTGATCCTCCACCGCAACAGGCCTTGGAGTCTAAGGGCAGTACGAGACCGTGGGCGATACAATCCCATTACAATCACCCGGGTTGGTACATCATTTGGCGCTATTTGGTTGACACAACGGAGTCGATCAAGCCCGGCTATCCAGTAGTTATCTGGCGCGTGGATGTCATATTCCTGACCGCGGATGATTGGAAATATGAGGGAAGTAGGGCCGAAAGTGGCAGGGGTGGGCGCACGCACACTTTCGGGGTTCCTAATCCCGCAGTGAAGCTAGCTGGAGCTGCTGCCTATTCACTGCCAGGAATCGTGCTCAAAAAGGGTAAGCCAGTTCTTTCTGAGGGTTAGGTTAGGGGGGGCCACCAACAATACGAGGGAGTGAACTAGGCGCATCTTTCCTGTCTCGTACCTCTTTGCCTTCCGATTCATCTCTTACGTTCTGAACAGCACGTCTTCCCGTTGAAATAATTTTACCGCTACGGCGATGGCCACTCCCGCATAGACGCTCGAGGACAGGAAGATCAGCGCGATCAAGCCCCAGTGAAACGTGCCGGTGATGATTTCCTTGCTGACCAGGCTGGTGTTCAGCACTGGGACGAGCGCCAGCGCCGGGCTCAGCTCCACGCCGGGCAAAAGCGCGGCCACCGCCGGCAAGACCACGGTAATCATCAACGGAGAAATATAGCTCTGCGCTTCCTTGAAGCTCTTCGCGAAAAGAGATAGGGCCAGCAGGGCCGCGGAAAAGAAGACGGCCAGCGGGAGCACGACGAAGAAGATGGAAACCACGGCTTTCCCGGTGATGGTGATTTGCAAGGATGTATCCACCGCTCCGTGCGTGAGACCGAATAGCATCTTCTTGCCCGCGCCAAAGGAAACCGCCATGGACGCGATCGCCAGGACCGCCGTCGCGATCGAAGCCGTGAGCACCATCAGGAATTTTCCCAGGACGAGGTGCGTGCGGGAGACCGGGCTGCACAGAATCGTTTCGATGGTGCCGCGCTCTTTTTCTCCCGCGGTCAGATCCATGGCCGGATACATCGCCCCGGTCAAGCACAGTAGAATGACGAAGTAGGGAACCAGGCCTCCCAGAATTGCGCCGCCTACTTTTTCGGGCGGAGCGACATTTTTCTCCACGATGTCGAACGGGCGCATCAGGCTTTCCGGAAGCTGGCGCGCCTCGAGATGCTCGCGAACGGTCCGGTCGCGCAATTCGCGGAAGAAACGCTGCAGGCGGTCGGCGCCGAAGCCGGACCTCAGCTCACCCTGGTACAAGTAGATCCTTACGGTCGACGATTCGCCGGCGGCGAGCTTCGCCTCGAAGCCCACGGGGATTTCCACGGCCGCGCGAATTTGTTTGTTGGAGATTTCCTCGACGAAGTCGGAATTCGCGGGAACAATGCGCACATCCTTCAGCTGCTGGAGCTCCTCTCTTACGTGCGGGGAATCCTCGCCGCCCAGGATCATGACCTTGGGGATTTCTCTCATGGCCAGGCCCACCAAGGTCAAGGAGAGGATGCCCATTCCAATCGTAAGCAGGGGCATGACGAGCAAGGGGACGACAATCATCGAGACCACCGTCCTGCGATCGCGCAGGGAATCGATGAGTTCCTTGCGATAAACGATGCCAATATTGCGGAGGCTCATGACTCGACAACTTTCACGAATAAGTCCTCGAGATCGTGTATGCCGAATCGCGCGCGAAGGTCGGGAAGAGTTCCTTCGGCGAGCAGCTTGCCGTCATGGATGATTCCAATGTGGTCGCAGAGCTTTTCCACTTCGCTCATGACGTGCGTGGAAAAAACCACCGTCTTGCCGTGGTCGCGGCATTCGCGGATGAACCCGGCGATCGTGCGGGCGGCCATGACGTCCAGGCCCACCGTCGGCTCATCGAAAATCATCACCGAAGGATTGTGCACCAGAGTGCGCGCGATGGAAACTTTCTGTTTCATTCCGGTGGAAAGCTTGTCGCAGCGGCGGTCGCGGAAATCGTTCATTTCGAGGCGCGCGAAAATTTCATCGATGCGGCGGCGCAGTTTGGATTCATCGAGGCCGTGCAGGCGGCCGAAATATTCAACCATCTCCTGCGCGGAAAGCCGCCCGTAGAGAGCGGTGGCCGTGGAAAGAAATCCCACGCGCGAGCGGACCATTTGCGGGTCCTTTGCGACGTCGTATCCCGCGACGATGGCGGTGCCTTCCGAGGGCGCGAGGATCGTGGCGAGCATGCGCAGCGTGGTGGTTTTTCCGGCGCCGTTCGCTCCGAGGAGTCCGTAAATTTCTCCGGGCCGGCAGGAAAAACTCACGCCGTCGACGGCGCAGACGCTGCCGCGTTTCTTGTCCCGGAACCGTTTTACCAGATGACGGGCTTCAATCATTCCATCTCATCTCGCGAGGACGCGGCGCAGATTGTATCTGATCGCCGGACTCCTATGCAGAGGGATGGAGTGTCAAATCGGATACAGACGGAAGGCCCTAGCCTTTGTGGCAATTGGGGCACTGCTTGGCGTCAAAATTCTCAGGCGTAACGCGGAACATGTTGTTACACTGAATGCACACACGATGAAGCACTGGTTGCCCAGGCGTCGGGGATTCGTGTTTCGGGGCATGGGTTTGGGGTTGCGCGGGTTCGGTTGTCATAAACAAATTTTAGCATACCGGCGGGCATCGCAACACCTATGCTGTGCGTGTGCTTCGGGCCTGCGGCATCCCGGACGAAGGGAGGCCGCATCCTAACGGACGCATTCGGAGACATGCAAGCCGCCGCCGGATATTCGTCTGCCGCCAGAAACTTTGTTAGAATGCCAAGTTTTAATCCCGCCAGTTAAGGCTGGCAGAATGAGGACGGAATGACATCGGCGCTCGGCCGAAGACTGTGGATACTTGTGGGCGGCGCGCTGGTGCTGACCGCCCTCCTGGTATTCCTCAGCGGGAGAGGATCCACGGCGCGCGTGGCGGTTGCGGACGTGGTGCGCGAAAATTTGAGTTCTGTGGTGTCCACCAATGGAAAGGTTGAACCGGTGATGCCGCGTTCCTTTCGCGCGAGTTATCCGACATTTGTGGAACGCGTCTTTGCGGTCGAGGGGCAGCAGGTGAAGCGGGGCCAGAAGCTCTTTGCTCTGGATGATACGGAGGTTCAAGCGGACCTCGCGCAGGCCCGCGCCGATCTTGCGACCCAGGAAGAAGCGCTCAGCGTGGCGAAGGCGGGCGGGCACGCGAGCCAGCTTGCCAAGGCCGCCGCCGATTTGCAGAAGGCGCAAGCGAGCCGCGATCAATTGCACCGCGACAACGAAATGTTGACGAAACTGGTGGCCGAGAAGGCCGCGACGCCCGAGGAATTGCAGCAGAACCGGCTGCAGTTGACCCAGGCGGAAGCCGACGTTCAATCTTTTGAAAAGACGAAACAAACGCTGGAACAGCAGGCAAAACTAGATGAGGGGCGCGTGGCTCTCCTGGTGGAACACGCGCGCGTGACCGTTCGCGATCTCGAGGAACGGCTGGAGTCGGCTCACGGGACTGCTCCCTTCGACGGGACGCTGTATTCGCTGCCGATGCGTCAGGGCGATTTCGTGAAGGCCGGCGACCTTCTGGCCGAGCTTGCGGATTTGCACCAGGTGCGGATCAGGGCGTTCATCGATGAGCCCGAGCTCGGGCAGATTGACGTCAACCAGTCCGTCGAGATTCTCTGGGACGCGCATCCTGACCGTGTCTGGAATGGGCGAACGGAAGTATTGCCGAAGCAAGTGGTCACCCGCGGCACGCGCAGCGTCGGCGAATTGCTCTGCTCGGTAACGAATGACCGGCTGGACCTGCTTCCTAACACGACGGTCGACGTGCGAATTCATATCAGTGAACGGCCGGCGGCCCTGGTGGTTCCGCGCGGAGCCGTTTATATCGAGGGTGACAGGCGATTCGTGTTTCGAGTGGAGGATAACCGCCTTCACCGCCGCTTTATCAAAGTGGGCATCGCGAATCCGACCAAGATCGAAGTTCTTTCCGGGCTGAGCGAAGGTGACGTGGTGGCGCTGCCCGGTGAAGTCTCCCTCAAAGAAAATTTGCGCATCATACCGGTGCGCCCGGAATGATTCGGCGATCCTTATTCGCAGCCTTAGTGGTGTTTCTGGCCTGTGGATGGAGCGGGGCGCCAGCCCTTGCGGGACAGTCTTCTCTTGCCGATGCGCAACACGACTACAACGCCGGACGCTACAATCGCGCCATCGACGCGTTGAACAGCGCGATCGCCAAGTCTCCTGATGATGCGTCCCTGCATTTCCTCTTGGGCCAAAGCTATTATCAACTTGGGGATTTCCCGCGCGCCGTGGCGGGCTTTGAGCGCGCCGTCCAACTTTCTCCTAAAGATTCCGTATATCGCGACTGGCTCGCCAAGTCTTACGGCCGGAGGGCCGAGGAGAGCAAGTTCCTGGGCGCGATGAGTTGGGCGCGAAAAACGCACCGGGAATTTGAAATTGCGGTCGAACTGGATCCAGCGAATTTCGAGGCGCGGCGCGATCTGATCCGGTACGAAATGAACGCTCCCAGCATGATCGGGGGCGGCGACGATAAAGCGACGAAAAATATCGATGCCCTTGAGAAGATCGATCTCATTCAGGGGCAGCTGGCCCGAGGAGAGTTCTTCGCGACGAAAAAGCGGATGCCCGAGGCGGACGCGGTGTTCGGCAAGATTTTGGAATCGAACTCTGACCGGGCGGGCGTTTATTTCGAGGTATGCGATTATTACCGGGACCGCCTGAACGCCGAAAAAATGGGCGAGGCCGTCGAGAAGGCCGAGCATATCGATCCCGACGACCGCCGGCTGAAGTTTTATAAAGGGGTTCTCCTCGTGATGAAAGGAAAAAGCCCCAGCGAAGCCGAAATGCTGTTGAAATCCTATATGGCGACCGTCCCCGAAAATTCCGATCTCCCCCCGCATGCGACCGCGCTCGAATGGCTGGGTAAACTGTACGAATCCCAGGGACGGCTTTCCGAGGCGGCGGAACAGTACAAGCTCTCGCTTTCGCTCGATCCGCACAACAAGGGTGTGGAAGAGGAATTGAAGAAGGTGCAAAGGAAATAGGGGAAGTAGAGGAAGTAGGGGAACCAGAGGAAGGTCGACTCGGCGTGCAGACGGTTTTTCAACGAAGTTTGTTTTAGTCCGCGGGAATCTCCATGATGCTACGCAACGAGACCTGGATGGTCGCGCTGGACGCTCTTTGGGCAAATAAAGTCCGCGCGTTTCTAACCACGCTGGGCGTGATTATCGGCAGCGCCTGCATCGTTCTGGTCGTAACGGTGGCGCTCAGCGGGCGGCGCTACGTCATTCAGCAGATTGAAGGCGTCGGCTCCAATCTGGTCTACGCGCGGCTCGATATCGACCCGAACCGGCCGATCATGCTGCAGGACGAATTGTCGATTGAGGACATGAACGCCGCGAAAGCGGGGATTCCGGGAGTGGTAACCGTGGCGGGAACGCGCGGCGATCCGGCCACTGTGAATGTCGGATCCGTTGAGCGAAACGTGAATCTCGTGGGTGTGACCGAGGGTTTCCAGCAGATTCGCAATTTGCTGATTTTGCAGGGCCGGTTTCTGGACGCAGATGATATTTCCCAACGAAGCCGGGTTTGTCTGATCACGGCGCAGCTCGCAAATTTTGCGTTTCCGTTTATGGACCCGGTCGGGCAAAGTTTGCGCGTCGGCGAACTCAGTTTTACGGTCATCGGAGTTTTTCGAGAGCGCGTGGAAACGTTCGGACTTTCCGAAATTCAGGATTACTCGGTCCTCGTACCGTTTCCGTTGATGAAGTATTACCTGGGAGACTCCTCCCTTGAGATGCTGTACGTGCAGGCCAGCACGCCCGAGGGCGTGATCCCCGTGACCCGTCAACTGGAGGCCCTGTTGAAGAGCCGCCATCCGACGCGCGCGCGTTATTCGGTGCAGAATCTCAGTTCCATCCTGGAAGCGGCGCGCAGAATCGCGTTGGCCCTCACCATCGTTCTGGTGCTCATCGGGTTCATCGCGCTCCTGGTCAGCGGCATTGGAATCATGAACATTATGCTGGTGACCGTTCAGGAAAGGACGCGGGAGATCGGGATTCGGAAGGCCATCGGGGCAAAGCATCAGGAAATTTTGTATCAGTTCTTGCTGGAGGCATTCATGATCAGCGGATTCGGGTCGGTGCTGGGAATCCTGATCGCGGTTGCGATTCCTGTCCTGGTTCAGCCTTTACTGCCCGGGAATCTTCGCGTGCCCGTCCCGTGGGAATCCGTGGTCCTGGCTTTTCTGGTGTCCTGTTCCGTGGGCGTGTTCTTCGGTTACCTGCCGGCGGAGCGCGCGGCGCAATTGCAGCCGACGGAATCGCTGCGGTATGAGTAAGCGCGGCGTGATGCGTCCCACCTGGAAATTGGAAAACAACGTTGGGCTCGCAGGGGCATCGAAGGAGATGTGCGTGAGGCCGATGGAAAGCAGGTGCAAGGACATGGGCGTGCGAATTTACATTGGAAATATCCCGCGGTTTTGGCAGGCGGTTATTTGCACGGCGGGGTTGGCGATTTTCATTTTGACGGGCGCAGGAACGAGCAGCGCACAAGACTCGGAACTTACGAGCAAGCTGACGTTGAAGGAAGCCGTGAACCTGGCCGTCGCAAACAGCCGCGACCTGGCCCTGGCGCGGCTGCAGTATGGCGTGATGCAGCGCCAGATTGGCGTGGCGCGGTCCGCGTTTCTTCCCAACCTTTATACCGGGACGGGCGTGGCCTATACCAGCGGCTTTCCGCTCCTGGAGGGAGGAGGCGCGCCCGCCATTTTCACGCTTTCCTATACGCAGCAAATTTTCAATCCACCGCTGAAAGGGGAACAGCGCGCCGCCGAACAAAGAGCCGAGGAGCAGCGGCTTTCGATGGACGATGTGCGCGACACGGTGATGTCGCGCGCGGCGCTCGATTATCTGGAGTTGGCGAAAGTGCGGCACGCGCTGGAGCTGATGCACGGTGAGCGGACGAGCGCGGGGCGGATCCTCGAGGCGACGCGGGAGCGCGCGGATACCGGGCGCGAGCTTCCCATTGAAGTGATCCGGGCGCAGTTGACTACGGCGCGAATCGAGCAGCGGATCGCGCAATTGGAAGACCGCGACGATTCCCTGTCGGGCGAGCTTCGCGACATGATGGGCATGCCGCCCGACGAAACGATCGAAGTCTCCACCGAGGAAATTCCTGGAGTTGCCGCGGAAGCCTCGAAGGACGTCGTCTCGGAAGCCTTGGCCAACAATGTGGAACTGAAACAGGCGCAAACCGAGTTGCGCGCCCGAGAATTCAAACTCAAAGGCGAACAGGGCGGGCGCTGGCCGTCGTTTGCTCTGACCGGCCAGTACAATGTGTTGAGCAAGATCAACAATTACACAGATTTTTTCAACAAGTTTCAGCGCAATAACGTCATCTTTGGGGTTCAGGTGCAAATCCCGATTTTTGCCTCGCGCACTTCTTCCGCCGTCGCCTTTGCGCAGGCGGATTTCAACGCCGCCAATCTGGCGCTGCAGACCAAGCGCAGCGAGATCTCTCGAGATGTTCGCCGCAAGGCCAAGCTGGTGCGGGAGGCGGAACTGAGCGGGGAAGTGGCGCGGCTGGAGTTGCAGCTCGCTCAAGAGAATGTGCGCGTTTTGCAGGCGCAGTTCGACGGAGGGCGCGGCAGCTTGAAAGACCTGGAGGCCGCGCACATCGAGGAAAATGACAAGTGGCTGGCTTTTTTGGATGCCAACTATTCGCGGCAGCAGGCGCAGCTGGAACTCCTCCACACGACGGGACAATTGGCACAGGTGCTGCAGTAGCACAGCCACTCCTGGCTGTGCGGTTTCTTCGACCGCCGAGGGCGTAATGGAGGGGTAAAGACAGTAAAAACCGCACAGGCAAGAGTGCCTGTGCTACTTTCGCGCACATCGGGGGTTTTTAGATTTGGACAACACCGCCCATTGGGTTTTGTTCCGGGGCTGGCCGGGTTTCAGGTAAGATACTAGGTTCATAAGGTTTGCGGTCGTGGGGGAAGTCCCGGATCAGGGGAAGAGAAGAATGCCTGAAGTGATGAAAACGCTGTTTCTAAATCCGCCGAGCTATGAGGGCTTTGACGGCGGAGCAGGCGCGCGCTACCAGGCGCGCCGCGAGATCAAATCGTTTTGGTATCCGACGTGGCTGGCGCAGCCTGCGGCCATGGTCCCCGGCAGCCGCTTGATTGACGCGCCGCCCGATGGGCTTACCGTGGACCAAGTGGCGCCGCTGGCGAAAGATTACGAGTTGGCCGTGCTGCATACGAGCACGCCGTCGTTTCCCAACGACGCGAAATTTGCCGCGCACCTCAAGGAAGTGAATCCAAAAATCATGATCGGAATGGTGGGCGCGCACGTCGGCGTTCTGCCGCTGCAATCCATGAATGCGGCGACGGCTGTGGATTGGGTTTCCCTAGGCGAATTCGATTACATCTGCGCGGAAGTTGCCGCGCGGAAGCCGCTCAAGGATGTTGGCGGGATTGCGTATCGCGACAACGGGCGCGTCACACTCACGCCGCCGCGGCCTACGATTGAGAACATGGATGATCTTCCCTATGTCGTGGACGTTTATAAGCGCGACCTGACGATTGAGAACTATTTTATCGGCTACTTGCAGCATCCGTACGTCTCGCTCTATACCGGGCGGGGCTGCCGGTCGAAGTGCACGTTCTGCCTGTGGCCGCAGACGCTGGGCGGGCATCGGTATCGCGTGCGCAGTCCGGAAAATGTCGCCGCCGAAATGGCGCTGGCGAAAAAATATTTTCCGCAGGTGCGCGAATTCTTTTTCGACGATGACACGTTCACGGACGATTTGCCGCGCGCGGAGGAAATCGCGCGGCGCCTGGGCAAGCTGGGGCTGAACTGGTCGTGCAACGCGAAAGCCAACGTCCCGCGCAAGACGCTCGAAATCATGAAGGACAACGGACTGCGGCTGCTTCTGGTGGGCTACGAATCCGGCAACGATCAAATTCTGATCAACATCAAGAAGGGCGTGCGGATCGATATCGCCCGCGAATTTTCACGCAACGCGCGGGATCTCGGAATTAAGATTCACGGGACATTCATTCTGGGCCTTCCGGGCGAGACCACGGAAACGATTCAGCAGACCATCAAATTTGCCTGCGATATCGATCCCGAAACGATTCAGGTGTCGCTTGCCGCGCCCTACCCGGGCACGGAATTGTACCGGCAGGCGCAGGAGCAGGGCTGGCTCCAGATTCAATCCGGAGAACTCGTGGATGCGCATGGAATTCAGACGGCGGCCATGAATTATCCGAAGCTCAACTCGACCGTGATTTTCAATTCCGTAGAAGAGCTGTACAGGAAATTTTATTTCCGGCCGCGAAAGATGTTCTCGCTGTTCGGCGGAATGCTGCGCGATCCGGAAGTGATGAAGCGGCGGCTTCGCGAGGGCGTCGAATTCTTCAAGTTCCTGCACGAGCGCAAGGAAACGGCGCGCGAAATGGCGCAGTCCTCCGCGGCGGCCGCTTCGAGCGCCGGGGATTAGGCTGGATTTCAGTGGCGCAGGCTTCAGCCTGTGGGGGTTCGTTGCGGCTCGGTCGATCGTGCATTAACTAAACCCCACAGACTGAAGTCTGTGCTACTTGGTCTTCCTTCTGCGATGACTGCTCCAAAAACTCATCAAACTAAAACCTACGTGCTGCTCTTTCTGCTCGTCCTGCTCGGCTCGGTTGGGAACACGCTTCTGAGCAAAGGGATGAAGGACGCGGGGGACCTGGACATTTCGCATTTTGCGTCTCTGGCGGCGGGAGCGGCGCGCGTGCTGACGAGCGGAACGATTTGGGCCGGGATCGCGTTGATGCTCGGTTTCATGGTGTGCCACATGCTTGTGCTCTCGTGGGCCGATTATAGTTTCGTGATGCCGTTTTCCGCGATTGCTTACGCGCTGGTCCCGCTGCTCGCGTTCCTGTTTTTGCACGAACACGTTTCCACGGCGCGCTGGATGGGAATCGTTCTCATTGTGCTCGGCGTCGTCCTGATCAACCGCACGCCGCATCGCACGACTCCGCAGGGAACCGCTCCGGGAACGACGACCTGACATGCGCACGGCGTCCATACTCTTCTTCGTGGTCGTGACCGGCACGGGCGGAGAAATTTGCCTGACGCACACCATGAAGCTGCTGGGCGAAGTCCACGATTTCCGTCCGCGCGCGATTCTGTCGTTCGTGCTGCGCTCGCTGCGTGTCGGCTGGCTCTGGCTCGCCGTTTCGTTGATGGCGGCGTCGTTCTTTTCGTTTCTGGCGATGCTGTCGTGGTTCCCCGTCAGCTTTGTGGTTCCCGCCACGTCGCTCGCGTACGTGGCCGGAGCGTTCGGCGCGAAACTATTTTTGGGCGAGCAACTGAACGGGACGCGCTGGGCCGGAATTCTTTTGATCTGCCTCGGCGTGGGCATGGCGTGGGTGGATGATTTGCCCGCGTCCCTGCATTATCCTTCGGCGATCACGATGTTCCGGTGGGCGATTCTGGCGCTTGCGCTCGGCCCGCTGTTTTATTACCTCGTTGGAATTTATTCCGCATGGCGATTCTTTCGCGTGGCGCATCGCGGAGCAAGCCAAACGCCGCTTGCGATAGATGAGACGCGTCCCATCAGCATTTTGAAACCGGTCCGTGGCCTCGATCCCGGCGCCTACGAAAATTTTGCGAGCTTTTGCCGACAGATGTATCCGGAATTTGAAATTCTGTTTGCCGTGAATGATGCCGAAGACCCTGTTGTCCCGATCGTGCATAAATTGATCGCGGATTTTCCCGGGCGATCCATTCGTCTGATTTTGGTCGCGGAGCGGCTCGGCCCGAACACCAAGGTTTCCAATCTTTGCCAACTGGTGCGTGAAGCGCGGCACGATCTGCTGGTCATCACCGATAGCGACGTGCGAGTCGAGCCGGGATATTTGCGAAGCGTCGCGGCAATGTTCCGCGATCCCGGCGTCGGTGGTGTGACCGCGCTCTATCGCGGTCAGGACAATCTGCAATTTGTCGCCGCCATGGATTGCGTCGGCTCGTCAGCGGCCTTCTGCGCCGCCGCACTCGTCGCGCGCGAACTCGAAGGGCTGAAATTCACGATGGGTTCGACGATGGCCACGACGAAAGAGCGGCTCGCTGAAATCGGCGGCTTCGAGGCCATGGTGGACTTGCACTCCGACGATTACGAACTCGGCCGCCGCATCGCCGCTCGCGGCTACCGGATCGAGCTGTTGGCCGAGCCGGTGTGGATGGCGTTTCCTTCGCAGACTCTAGGCGCGTACCTGCGACACGAATTGCGCTGGGCCATCGGTATCCGCAACATTCGTCCGGGAGGGCATTTCGGCATGCTGTTTACACACGGACTTCCCTGGGCGATCGCTGCGGCCTGGGTTGCGCCCTCTGCTGCCGTCGGCGCGGCTTATCTTGCGGCCTATTTTGTATTGCGGTTTG
>Ga0116224_10001356_pt1 | contig 15762 bp, 10 predicted proteins | sample Sb_taG_9_FD_89699 | JGI IMG/M metagenome (GOLD analysis project Ga0116224, IMG submission 89699) | Peat soil microbial communities from Weissenstadt, Germany - Sb_50d_b_LC metaG | ecosystem: Environmental > Terrestrial > Soil > Wetlands > Peat | place: Germany: Weissenstadt | collected 2010-09-21 | reverse complement strand
TGAAGCAGGCGGAGATCTTCGCGGTGATCCGGGACACCTACGGGATCCAGCGCGACGAGTCACTGAAGCTGCGTGACTTCCCGACCATCAACCACGTCATCGGATTCGTCATGGATCGCGCCGCCGTCGACGGCAAGCTCCGAGGGACGTCGGTGGTGACGCCGGTGTGACCCCGACGGCCGTCGCCTTGCCGGCGGTACGCCCCACGACCCGTCAGTTCCAGCGCATCGTCATCGTGAATCGGGGCGAGGCCGCCCTACGCCTCATCACGGCGGTGCGCGAACTCAACGAAGAATTCGGCACGCGAGCTCGGACCATCGCCCTCTTCACCGAACCCGACCGCAGGGCCATGTATGTGAGGGAGGCTGATGAGGCCATCTCGCTCGGCCAGGCGGTTGTCGTCGATGCGAGCATGAAGGGTCACAGCGCATACGCCGATCTCGGGCTCCTCGAGCAGGCGCTGCTCGAAGCTCGTGCTGACGCCGCATGGGTCGGATGGGGCTTTGCCGCCGAGGATGCCGGGTTCGCCGAGCTTTGCGAACGACTGGACATCGCCTTCATCGGTCCGGGTGCCGCGGTGCTGCGTCTCCTCGGCGATGAGAGTGCGACAAGGCGACTCGCCGGCGAGTGTCGCATCGCCGTCGACCCGCCGAGCGGCGATGGCGACGAGCGCCGCGTCGAAGTCGCGGTCGTCGCGGACGGCGCCGGGACCGTCTGGGCGCTGGGCGTGCACGACTGCTCGGTGCAACACCGGCATCAGAAGGTCATCGAGGAGTCCGCCTCGACAGCACTGACGCCGGCGCAGGAGCGGCGCCTCAAAGCTGCCGCCGTGCGTCTGTGTCACCGAGCCGGCTATCGCGGGGCTGCGTCCGTCGCATTCCTCGTCGCACCGGGCCGCGGGACGATCTCATTCAGTGACATGACCTCGCGACTGCAGGCCGGCCATTCGCTGGATGAGATGACCACCGGTGTCGACGTGGTGAAGCTGCAGTTGCACATCGCACAGGGCGGCCGCCTCCCGGACGCGGCGCCGCAGCGCCGGGGGTGCGCAATCGCAGCTCATCTGCGTGCCGAAGACCCCGACAAGGAGTTCGCTCCGGCTCGGGGGACGATCGCCCAGTATGTCTGCCCTTCGGGACCGGGCCTTTGCGTGGAGAGCGGCGTCGCTCGGGGCGACGCCATGCCCCCCGAGTTCGACACGAACATCGCGACGATGGCTGCCTGGGGGCGCGACCGGAGAGAGGCACTCGCCCGCTTGCGCCGAGCCGTCGCGGAGACGACCCTGGTCGTGGAGGGCGGCACGACGAACCGAGCGTTCCTCCTCGACCTCTTGAGCCGGCCAGAGATGCGCGATGGCACTGCGGACGTCGGGTGGCTCGACCGCATCGACGCCGGCGTGTCCTGGGCACCTCGGAATCCCGAGGTCGCCCTGCTCGCGGCAGCCGTCGAGGTCGACCAGTCCGAACTGGCGATCGACCAGCGGCGCTTCTTCATGTCGGCGGCGCGCGGGCGCCCGATGGTCCGAGCCGCGGTCGGGCGCGTGGTGGAGATCACGCTGCAGGGCCACCGATACCGGCTGGATGTCCGGCGTCTGGGCCCCGACAGTTGCCGGATCTCACTCGACGGGCGGCACGTGGACGTCCAGACCGAAGGTCTCGGGGTGTTCGAGCGACGGATCACCTGTTTCGGTGAGACACACCGCGTCCTTTGCGTCGAGGAGGCAGGGGGATACCTCGTGGAGGTGGACGGGGTGCAGCATCACGCCGGCCACACGGATGGTGGCGTCATTCGCGCCCCGTTCCCCGCGGTGGTGGTTGCCATGAACGTTGCCCCGGGAAGCGTGATTGCGCGAGGCGATGTGGTTGCGGTCCTCGAGGCCATGAAGCTCGAAATGCCGATCGTCGCGCCCTTCGCGGGCAGAGTGAGCCGGGTGCTGGTGCAATCCAACGTCCAAGTCGCCGCAGGCGATTCGCTGCTCCGCATCGAGGCAGTGAGCGACGATCCTCCGGAGAACGGCGGAGGCAACCTCACCGAACCGGGTGAGCGCATTTCGCTGCGCGAGGCGCCCGAGGACGACGACGACCCGCAGCAGCTGCGCCGGAAGTCGCTCGATGTCCTGCGACGTCTCATGCTGGGGTACGACGTTGATGCGGCCACGGCCACCGCCGCCCTCGCGGATCAGGTCGCAGACCATGCCCTTGGGGACTCCGACGACAGGGGGCTGCGCCTCCTGAAGGACGAAGTGCTCAGTTCGTTCGCGGACGTGTGCGCACTATCTCGGCGACGTCCGGAGGGGACCGACGAAATCGCCGGCTCAAGGCGAAGCGATCAGGAACAACTCTTTGCGTACCTGGCCACCCTTGACCCGGATTCACTTTCGACACCCTTCGCGGAGAACCTTCGCCGGGCGCTCTCGCACTACGGCATCAACACACTTGCGCGGACGCCGGCCCTCGAGGACTCCCTCTACTGGCTGGTCCGTTCCCAGCAGCGAGCATCGACGCAGATCCCCGTCCTTCTCTCGCTGCTCGATCGCCTCGACGAGCGCGCCGGCGATCGGGCGCCATCTGCGGGCGACGACCTGCGCCTGATACTCGATCGCGTCCACGCCGCGGCGCGCCACCGGCATCCCGCAGTCGCCGACCTCGCCCGGGAGGTTCGCTTCCGCCTCTTTGACCACCCGCTCATGGAACAGGCCCGTGAAGCGGTGTTCGAGGAGGCGCGCGGCCATCTCGACTCGCTCGAGCGGCATCCACACGCGCAGCGGGAGGAGCACATGACGGCGCTGGTGGAGTGCCCGCAGCCGGTGCACCACCTGCTCGCGAGCCGCTTCCCCGACGCGACTCCGGCGTTACGCGCGGTCATGTTGAGCGTGCTCACGCGACGCTACTACCGCACTCGCAACGTCCATCAGGTGACGACGGTGGAAGCCGATGGACGCCCGGTCGCGATCGCCGAGCACCTGTACCACAACGTGCCGGTCCGAGTGGTCACCACCTTCGCGCTGATGAGCGAGCTGACCCAGGCGCTTGCCGCCATGCGGCCGTTCTTGATCGACCTGCCGAACGGCGCCGAAGCGATGATCGACGCATACGTGTGGCGGTCCGACACCGACGACCAGGGAGATGTGCTCGCTCGCCATCTTCACGCCGCCATCCGTGCCGCCGAGCTGCCGGCAGCGGCCCGGCGTGTTGTCGTCATGGTCAGCGAGCCCTGGCAGGGTCTCGAAACGCCGTCCGCGCATAACTTCACGTTCCGGCGCCACGGCGCGGGATATCGCGAAGACCGGCCGTATCGCGGGGTTCACCCGATGATTGCGGAGCGGCTGCAGTTGGGGCGTCTGCGCAACTTCACTGTCGAACGGCTTCCGTCGGTCGAGGACGTCTACATTCTCCGCTGTGTGGCACGCGCCAACCCCGGTGACGAGCGGCTCTATGTCGTGGCGGAGGTGCGCGATATCACTCCCGTTCGCGACGCCTCCGGTCGAGTGGTCGGGCTCCCGTACCTCGAGCGGATGCTCGCCGAGGGGCTGGCCGGCATTCGCGCCTTCCAGTCCCACCGCGCTCCGGGGAAGCGGCTGCAATGGAATCGCGTGTCCCTCGTGGTGCTGCCGCCGCTCGAGCTCGACCTTGGCGAGATCCGCGATATCGCAGCGCGGCTCGCTCCGGATACAGAGGATATGGGTCTCGATCGCATCGACGTCGAGGTCACCATGCGGGACGCCGACGGAAGGATGCGACCGCTCGTGCTGCATCTCACGCATCCGACGGGTTCCGACGCCGTGGTCATGCGAGTCACCAAACCATCGAGGAAGCCGCTCCAACCCCTTGACGAATTGACACAGAAGGTGGTGTCGATGCGGCGTCGTGGGCTGACGTACCCGTACGAGATCATCACGTTGCTCGCACCGGCGCCGGACGGGGCGTCCGGGGGATCCCCACCAGGCGACTTCGTGGAGTACGACGTCGACGAAGACGGGCGCTTCGTGCCGGTGCATCGAAGGTTCGGGCAGAACACCGCCAACCTTGTGGCCGGTGTCGTCCGAAACTACACCGAAAAGCATCCGGACGGGATGGTGCGCGTGATCCTGCTCGGCGATCCGAGCCGCAGCCTCGGTGCGCTGGCGGAGCCGGAGTGCCGGCGCATCATCGCAGCACTCGACCTGGCGGACCGCATGCATGTCCCGCTCGAGTGGTTCACCCTCTCATCGGGCGCCCGGATCTCGATGGAGTCGGGTACCGAGAACATGGACTGGATCGCTCGGGTGCTTCGACGCCTTATTGATTTCACGCAATCGGGCGGCGAGGTGAATCTCATCATTGACGGCATCAATGTCGGCGCCCAGCCGTACTGGAACGCTGAAGCAACGATGCTCATGCACACCCGAGGCATCCTCATCATGACGCCGCAGGGCGCGATGGTCTTGACCGGCAAGCAAGCGCTCGAGTATTCCGGCGGCGTGTCGGCCGAGGACAACTTCGGCATCGGCGGCTATGAACGGATCATGGGGCCCAACGGTCAGGCACAGTACTGGGCTCAAGACCTGGTCGACGCCTGCAGGATCCTGCTGAGCCACTACGAGCACACGTACCGGGCACCGGGGGAGCGGTTCCCACGTCGAGCCGAGACCCGGGATCCTTTCACACGGGATGTCCGCACCGCACCGCACCCGCAGAGCTCGGCCAGTGACTTCGCGTGCATCGGTGACATCTTTTCGGAGGAGCGCAACCCGGGCCGGAAGAAGCCCTTCGATATCCGCGCGGTCATGAGCGCCGTCGCGGATCAGGATCATCGCCCCCTGGAACGTTGGACCGACATGGACGAGGCCGCGAACGCCGTGGTCTGGGACGCCCACCTGGGCGGCTACCCGGTGTGTCTGATCGGGATCGAGTCACGCCCGCTGATTCGCCGCGGATTCGTCCCAGCGGATGGTCCGGATCACTGGACGCCAGGCACGCTGTTCCCGCAGTCGTCGAAGAAGATTGCTCGGGCGATCAACGGCGCGAGTGACAATCGCCCCCTGGTCGTCCTTGCAAATCTCTCCGGATTCGACGGCTCCCCCGAGTCGATGCGCCGCCTGCAACTGGAGTTCGGCGCGGAGATCGGGCGTGCGGTGGTCAACTTCCGAGGGCCGATGGTGTTCTGCGTCATCTCGCGGTACCACGGCGGCGCGTTCGTGGTCTTCTCGGCGACACTCAACGAGAATATGGAGGTCGCAGCCGTGGAGGGCTCGTTTGCGTCGGTGATCGGAGGTGCACCGGCAGCTGCCGTCGTCTTCACCCGCGAAGTTGAGAGTCGCACCGCTGCCGACCCGCGGGTCCTCGAGCTCGCGGCGGCGATCGAGGCTGCGACGGGGTCCGACAAGGCGGCATTGCGAGCGCGCATGTCCCTGATGCTCGAGCGGGCTCGCAATGAGAAGCTCGGCGAGGTCGCTGCTGAATTCGACTCGGTTCACACCGTTCAGCGAGCGCAGAGGATGGGCTCGGTGCATCGCATCATTTCCGCGCGAACGCTGCGGCCATATCTCATCGATGCGGTGGATCGAGGCATCCAGCGGGGGCTTGCAGCCGGCATGGTGTCGGTCGCGGGTCGCTTCGTGACGCCGGGCAGCGAGCCCGTCCCCGCCACGGTGTCATGATCGCCTACCTGCTGGGCAGGGACGATCAGGTGCCTTCGGGCGACGACTGGCTGCTTCCGTCGGAGGAGGCGACCCTTGCGGGGCTGGCGCAGGTCAAGCGGCGCGGGGACTGGCGCCTGGGCCGGTGGATAGCCAAGCGAGGGGTTGCCGCCGCGATGGGAGACCTGCCTGCTGACGTCGAGATTCGCGCGGGCCTTGACGGGGCCCCGTTTGCGTGCCGTGCCGGTGCGCCGATCGCCGCGACACTTTCTCTCAGCCACAGCGCGGGTGTGGGACTGTGCGTCGTGGCGGTTCCGCCGGTTGACATCGGTTGCGACCTCGAGGTTGTCGAGCCTCGGGCGGACGTGTTCGAGCAGGATTGGTTCACCACCTCGGAGCGAAGGCTCGTTGATGCGGCGGCGCACCGCGACCACGACATCATGGTCACGCTGATCTGGTCGGCGAAAGAGAGTGCACTCAAGGCGATCCATACCGGGTTGCGCCGAGACACGAGGACCGTGGTCGTCGACAGCGTCACCGACGCGGGCGTCGACGGCTGGGGTCGCCTCGGTGTGCGTGATCGCATTCAGGAATCTCACCTCGAAGGCTGGTGGCGTCTCGACGGTCAGTTCGTGATAACCGTCGCCTGCGCGTCGATGCCAGATCCGCCGTCCCGATTGGAGGAGTCGATCGTCGTCCCGTGATGTTCGGGGTCGCCGTGACGTGCGAAACCGAGCGACGTGAACGCCGGCCCAAAGCGCAGGTCGCGAGACGCACGCCCCTTACCGGACCGCATGGATGCCGTCGCCATGCGTGATGGCGATCACCAAGACGACGGCGATCGCAACCAGCACCAAACCAAAGAGCGCGAACAGACCGATCCAGGCCGGACATCCGCGAATGCACCCTTACCGGGTTGAGCGACCTCCGGACGGCTACCGGGGTGGCCGCACGACCACGTAGATCTCGAAGCCCTCTTGAGCCATCTCGCAGGCGGGATGAGTGTGGAAGCACGGCGAGTCGGTGGTCGCATCGACGGTGGTTCCTCCGGTGCCGACGGCAGTGAAGACTGCAGCAGCGCTCCCCCCGGGGCAGGTGGCCGTCCCTGACCGGTAGAGGGGACCGGGATAGGGGGCAGCGGGAGGCGTCCAGAACACGTCGGCGCCCCGAGGGGTCCCGGTCCAAGTCGGAGGCCCTGGGAATCCGATCTCGACAATCAGATGCTGCGGTGGTGTGAGGAACACCGTGGCTCCCGCGTCGGCGCTGGTAACCGTGACGGTGCTGGAGGCGGCAGGCGGCGTGATCAACAAGCCCGGGGAGGCAGTCGCTGATGGGATGACGATGTCTCCGCAGTCCGGGGGTGGGACGGCGGGCACCGATTGGGTCGGCTTCGGCGTGGGCGACCGAGCCGTTCCGACGGCCTCCGCGCATCCTGCTGCCATAGCGATCACAGCAGCACCGACGAGCGTGGATCGCAGGATGGATGCCATGTCTCTCACCGTAGCAACGCCACTCGCTGCCGCCCGGTTCCTTCAGAGGGTGCGCTGCACTCACCTGAGCGCAGTTGCCCGCGAGCTACGGGAGGTAGTCGCTGACCTGACCGAGGTCGTGCAGAAGGTCCCGAAGTCAAGCACCTCGGGCTGGAAGCGGTCCCACCCGGCGGCTCGCCGGCACTACGCGCCCGGCGACGCCGTCGCTGCTCTCGGCAACGCGCTGGGGCGCGGTGGCCTCCCTGTCGCGGCGAACGGATTCGTCGTCTCTGGATCTGGGCCGGGGATTCGCATGGACCACGGAGTGCTCCTCGGGCTCGTGATCGCGGCGAGCGGCGCAACCAGTCGGATGGAAGCGTTTCGGCACCCGCACCGACTGTGAGCGGTGAGGGCGCTCAGTTCAAATTGAGTACAAAGGTCCCGATAACCAGGGTCTTACGCTCCTTGACACGGATCAGTACTATACCGATCGTGGAAGCACTTCCATGAAGAACGGTCAGAAGGTGACCCTCGATCAGGTCGCGAAGTTGGCGCGGGTGTCGCGGGCGACGGCGTCTCGGGCGCTCACCGCGAACCCGAGAGTCAGCTCTGAGGCGCGCCGGGCCGTGGAGCGCGCGTCGCGAAAGCTGGGCTACATCCCCAACTACGCAGCCCGGGCCCTGGCGACGGGTCGCAGCGATGCCATCGCCCTGGTCATCTTCGAGCCGACCAGACTGCTTTTCGGCGATCCGTTCTTCCCGCGACTGATCCGCGGTGTCGACGACGTCCTTGCGACACGAGAAACCCAACTCATTCTTCTCGCACCACAGGCGACGTCAAGGACCGACCGGCTCGAGCGCTACCTGGCCGCGGGTCATGTGGACGGCGTTCTCCTGGTGTCGCTCCATGGTTTCCACCCGCTCCTGGGGCGCCTCGCCGAGCGGGGTGTTCCGTTTGTGGTCGGCGGCCGGCCCGCCGAGCCCGACCTGTTCAGCTATGTGGACGTCGACAACGTCCACGGGGCGTACACCGCCGTCTCACATCTCGCGAGCCGTGGACGTCGATCGATCGCGACAATCGGCGGGCCCCAGGACATGCCGGCAGGGCAGGATCGGCTGGCCGGCTACCGCCAGGCGCTTGCCGCGGCGGGGTTGCCTGCGGACCTCGATCTGGAGGAAGCGGCCGACTTCACGCAGGACGATGGAGCCCGGGCCATGGACCTGCTGCTCCGCCGGCGCCCGACGCTTGACGCGGTGTTCGCTGCCTCAGATCCCATGGCCGTCGGGGCGCTGAAGACCCTCGAGGGGTGGGGTCGGCGCGTGCCGGACGACGTCGCCGTGATCGGTTATGACGACGATCCCGTCGCCTCCGCCACAAATCCTCCGCTGAGCAGTGTCTGGCAGCCGATCGAGGAGATGGGCCGGGAGATGGCGCGGTTACTGCTCGAGCCCGACCACGCACCGCGCAGAGTGATGCTCGGGACCGAGCTTCGCGTGCGCCACTCGTCAATGTCAGCGCGCGAGGTCGCCTAGACCATGCGCCTGCTGCTCCGTCGTCTCAGCTTCTATCTCATCGCCGCGTGGGTGGCGCTCACCATCAGCTTCTTCCTCCCGCGGGTGATGCCCGGGAACCCCGTCCAGGAGGCGATCTCGAGAGCCACCCAATCCGGGGTCTGCAACCTGCAGTGCGTCAACGCGATCCGTCTGGAGCTCGGCTTCGGGGTGCATACGAGCATCTGGGTCCAGTACCTCCAGTTCTGGGGGAACCTGTTCCACGGCGACCTCGGCAGTTCCTGGACCCAGGGGAACCAGCCCGTTACCACCCTGATTGCGCAATACCTGCCCTGGACGATCGGGCTCCTCGGGGTCGCCACCGTCATGAGCTTCGTCCTCGGCACCTTCATCGGAATCCTGATGGGCTGGCTGCGCGGCTCCTGGCTGGACTGGCTGATGCCGGTAACCACCTTCTTTCAGGCGATCCCGTACTTCCTCCTGGCGCTCGTGCTCACCATGTTCTTCGGCGAGACCGCGCACATGCTCCACCTGCTGCCGAGCTCCGGCGGCTACGACGTCTTCTCGGTCGTTCCGGGGATGAACTGGCCCTATATCTGGAGCATCGTCACTCACGCGGTGCTCCCCGCGGCCACGGTTGTGCTGGCGTCCATGGCCGGGTTCATCCTCGGCATGCGCAACCAGATGATCACCACGATGGACGAGGACTTCGTCCTCGTGGCCCGCGCCAAGGGCCTGCCTGGCCGCCGGGTCGTTTGGTACGCCGCGCGCAACGCCCTGCTCCCCAGCGTGTCGAACTTCTCGATCGCCATCAGCCTCGTGGTGGCCGGTCAACTGCTCGTCGAACTCGTCTTCAACTACCCGGGGATTGGATACCACCTCTTCAAGGCCGTCGAGGATCTCGACTACGTTCTCGTCCAGGGAATCTTCCTCGTGGTCGTCGTGGTGGTGCTGCTCGCCAATCTCCTCGCCGACCTCGTCTACGTACTGATCGACCCCCGGGCGCGCCAGGAGGCGACGGCATGACCGCCGGCATCACGACCCCACGCCCCGAGACCCCGCTCGCGGCTGCGGACCGGCCGACGCCTCGGATGTCCAGGCGGACGCGCATCCCGCGCTCTCCCAAGGTGATCGCCGGGCTGGCCATCCTGGCGCTATTCGCGGTGATCGCCGTCATCGGGCCGCTGATCGCGCCGTACAGCCCCAATGAAACGGGGATCTACTGCCGGGCCGCGTGTTCGGGTGCCAAGGCTGCCGCGGCCTGGCTGCAAACGATTGTCGTGCACCCGGCGGAGCAGGTCTGCAACGCGGCCGGGACCGTGTGCTTCAGCTCTCCCGCGGTGCTGGCGTTCCTGCCCAAACCGCCCTCTGGCACCCACTGGCTCGGCACGACCGTCTTCGCGCAGGACGTCTGGTCTCAGCTCCTCGTGTCGACGCGGGCCACGCTTCTTGTCGGGTTCGTCGCCGGCGCCATCGCCACCGCGCTCTCAGTCATCGTCGGCGTGAGCGCGGGCTACCTCGGAGGCAACGCCGACGAGGGGCTGTCGCTCCTCTCCAATGTGTTCCTGGCGATCCCGGGGCTGCCGCTTCTCATCGTGCTTGCCAGCTACGTCCCCTCGGCGGGCGCGAACGTCGTTCTCATCGCCCTCATCGTGGCGGCCACCGGATGGGCGTATGGCGCTCGGGTACTCCGAGCTCAGACGCTCTCCTTGCGCAACCGCGATTTCGTCGAGGCGGCGCGAGTCTCCGGGGAGGGCCGCATGCGGATCATCGTGGTTGAGGTCCTGCCCAACCTGCTGCCGATCGTGGCGTCCAGCTTCCTGTTCACCACGCTCTACGCGGTGGGCGCCTACGTCGCTCTCGCCTTCCTGGGGCTGGCCGGCGCACCCAACGCCACTCCAGCCGGGCTCTGGAACTGGGGTGAGATGCTGCAACAGGCGTATCCACAGGACGCCGTTGCCAGTGGCTGGTGGTGGTGGTGGCTGCCTCCGGGCTTCTGCATCGCACTCCTCGGGATGGGCCTGGCGCTCCTCAACTTCGGGATCGACGAGTTCGTCAACCCGCGCCTGCGCGCCGCGGGACTCTCCCGGCGTTCAGCGCGCCGAGCAGGCATCAGCTTCCGGCCTCGACTCGGCATCACACCGGTGATGCATCGTCAAGGAACCGCGGGAAGGCAGCTCGCGGCGACGGCGGCGGCGATGTCCGCGACGGGCCCGGCGGCACCCACCGCCGCCGGGTCTCACCGGACGTCGCCATGACCGCCCAAGAGGCTCCGGTGGGGACGCCGTCCACGGAGCCGGAGCAGCTCGCCGAGCCCGTCCTCGAGATACGCGGGCTCTGTGTCGACTACGGCTACGGAGTGGACGCGGTGTCCGCTGTCGTGGATTGCGACCTCGTGCTGCGGCGCGGTGAGGTGATGGGGCTGGCCGGTGAGAGTGGAAGCGGCAAATCCACGCTGGCCATGGCCGCCCTCCGGCTCCTCCACTCGCCGGGGGTGATCACGGCGGGCGAGGTGCTCTTCCATTCCAAGCCCTTCGGCGAGCAGGGCCCTCGCGGGACCATCGACATGCTCGGGGCCAATGAGTCTGTGCTCCGGGCGGTCCGCTGGTCGGAGATCTCCGTGATTCTCCAGAGCGCGCTCAACGCCCTCAATCCCGTGATGACCATCGGTGCGCAATTCGACGACCTCCTGCGCGTCCATCGCCCGCAATTCTCGAACCGAGACCGATGGAATCGGTCCGCCGAGCTGCTGGACATGGTGGGAATGACGGATGACCGACTCCGCAGCTATCCCCACGAGCTGTCCGGCGGAATGCGCCAGCGGGCGATGATCGCCATGGCCCTGGCGCTCGAGCCCCAGGTCATCCTGCTGGACGAGCCGACCACCGCCCTCGACGTCGTCACCCAGCGCGAGATCCTCGAGGAGCTGATGGGGCTGCGCGAGCAGCTCGGGTTCGCCGCTCTCTTCATCACGCACGACCTCTCGCTCCTCGTCGAGCTGGCCGATGAGATCGCCGTCATGTACGCGGGCCGATTGATGGAGCGTGCCCCGGCGGCCAGCCTCTTTCACGCCCCGCGCCTGCCGTACACGTACGGCCTGCTCAACTGCTTCCCACCCATGCACGGCGCGCGTCGGCCGATGGAGGGAATCCCCGGTTCGCCCCCGGACCTCAGGATGCTCCCGACCGGGTGCGCGTTCCACCCCCGCTGTCGCTGGTCGATGGATCGGTGCCGGCAGGAGCGACCGGCACTCCGGCGGCTCGGAGATTCGGATCGGGAGGTCGCCTGCTGGCTCTACGCCGGCGACGCAGTCATCCCCGACGAGTTGACTCACCCCGAGCCACCGAAAGCCGGCGACCGCCCTGCGGCAAGGGGTCCCGTCCGGGCGTCGAGGGCGCGCCGATGAGCGCCGCTGTCGACGACGCCGCGCCGGTCCTGGAGGGCAGGAACCTCACCAAGTTGTTCTCGGTGAAAAGCGGTCACGGCTTCCTCTCCCGGCGCGCCCGCCTCTATGCGGTGCAGGACGTCACGGTCAGCATCGGGGCGGCGCGGGTCACCGCCGTCGTCGGCGAGAGCGGATCGGGAAAGACAACGGTCGCCCGGATGCTGGCGAAGATCATCACCCCGGACGGCGGCGAGGTGCTGCTCGACGGCAAGGCGATGCCTCGCGGACGTCCGCGCGAGTACGCGCGCCAGGTGCAGATGATCTTCCAGGATCCCTTTGCATCACTCAACCCGGTGCACCGCGTCCGCCATAACCTGGTCCGCCCCCTCAAGATCCATCACGTCACCGACGACATCGATGCGGGGGTAGCCGGGCTGCTCCGTCGCGTGTCACTGGAACCTCCCGAGGACTTTGCGGACAAGTTTCCGCACGAACTTTCGGGTGGACAGCGACAGCGCGTTGCGATCGCTCGTGCGCTGGCGGTTCGACCGCGGGTGCTGCTGGCGGACGAGCCGGTGTCGATGCTCGACGTGTCGATCCGTCTCGGAGTCCTCAACCTGCTGGCCGACCTTCGCGATTCCGAAGGTCTGGCGATCCTCTATGTCACGCACGACATCGGGTCCGCGCGGTATCTCGCCGACACCATCGTCGTCATGTACGCCGGCCAGCTGGTCGAAGCCGCACCGAGTGTCAGCCTCACCGACGACCCCGCGCACCCGTACACCCAGCTCCTGCTCTCGGCGGCGCCCGACCCGGAACGGCCGCAGCCACCGAGCCTCGTCCGAAGTGGAGCGCCACCAAGCCTCATCGCGCCGCCAAGCGGCTGCCGCTTCCATCCCCGGTGTCCTCACGCCATGGAGATCTGCCGCCAGGTCGCACCACCGAGTGTCGAGGTCTCGTCCGGCCATACCGCAGCCTGCTGGCTCCACGTGGATTCGGGCAAGCGGCAACCGGAGGACGCGCGGATGGCGGAAAGCATCGTCACCACCGATCCATCGGTGTTCGAGTCTGCGCGGGAGCGCGCCCAACGGATCAGTCCAACCGGAATCCGGAAACAGGAGGAACGAGGATGACCAAGCGCAACACAGGTGTTGAGGCTGCATCGACTGCGGCCGTCGGGCGGAGATGGCACGCCCGCGACCGGGAAGCGAACGCCGGGAGGTGCCGCGCCCCGTAGCACCACTTGCGATCCCGCACTCACAGCATCAGTGCGGTCCCATCGGACCGCGTCACGGAGTTAACACGATGAACCGAAAGATATCCGGAGTTGCAACGGTCGCAGCCCTCCTCGGGTTGGCGGCATGCGGCAGCTCGAGCACGGCACCACCACCTGGGGCGTCGGCGGGGAAGCCGCTCGTCGAGGAGGCGACAACAGGCTCCACATTCTCGAACGACTTCAACCCCTTCGATTCAAACTCGACGGCTCGGGCGATGAACCTGGCGAGCATCGTCTACGAGCCGCTCTACGAGCTCGACGCCCTCGATCCAACGCCGAACGGGAGCCATCCCTGGCTCGCCACCGGCTACACCTTCAGCAACGGGGGCAATTCTCTCGCGATCACGGTCCGTCAGGGTGTGAAGTTCAACGACGGGTCGGCGCTCAGCGCGAGTGACGTCGCGGCGACCTTCAAAGCCATCAAGGATCAGCCGAAGCTCGACTGGAGCGGTGTTCCCGTGCAGTCGGCTGACCCGAGCGTCAGTGGCAGCATCGTGACCCTGTCCTTCAGCAGCCCGCAGTACACCAATCTCTGGTCGATCCTTGGCACCACGTTTATCGTGCAGGCATCCGTGGCTCGGCAGCTCACCTCGAATCCGACCATGGCGATCACCAATCCGGTCGGCACCGGCCCGTTCATGCTCGGAGCGGGTGGCTACACGGCGCAGCTCATCACCTTCACGCCCAACCCTCACTACTGGGGTGGTAACTGCGCCGGACACGTGCCATGCACGGCTAATGGCAAGCCACCGGAGTCCAAGGTGGAGATCCCGTACATCGCCGACAACAACACTGCGGCGCAGCAGCTGGCCAGCGGCAACCTCGACTGGGCCGGCAACGACGTCCCGAATGTCTACCAGACATTCGTCAACCTCAACCCGTTGACCAACCACGCCTGGTTCGCATCGGGCAACACCGTGACCCTGTGGTTCAACCTGACCGGCCCGCATGCCGTTCCAGCCCTCAAGGACGCGGCCGTTCGACGGGCGATCAGCATGGGCATCGACCGGCAGGCCCTCGCACAGCTCGGGGAGTCGGGCTACGAGTATCCGGCGACATCGTCGGGTGGCCTGATCCTGCCGAACCAGAAGGTCTACCTCAGCTCGGCCCTGACCAACGATCTGCCGGCCACCCCTGAGACGAGCGCAAAACAAGCCTCGACCGACAAGTGGCAGGGAGACACCGTTGAGAAGGAGCTCACGGGCGCCGGCTGGGCGCCCCCTGCGGGCTGGGGAACCTCCTCCGAGGTCGGGTGCGACGGCTCGGTCGTCGCCAACTGCTGGCACAAGGGATCGCAGATCATCCAGTTCTCCATCTACGACCCGCAGCCCTTCAGTGACTACTGGGAGGACGCAACGCTGATCTCCCAGGAGTTGCAGGCCGAAGGCATGGCCGTGACCACGAGCGACGGCAAGGACTACAACACGTGGAACGGCAACCTCGGCTCGGGCAACTTCCAGACGGCGATCCACTGGGGCGCCGGCGGCAACATCCCGTACGTGCAGTTCTACAACTGGCTCGATCCGGCTTCGCAGCAGGCTGGGAGCGGAAACTTCGGCGGGGTCAACGACTCCGCTGCGACCCAGCTCCTTCATCAGTACGAGGCCACCGATCCGAGCAACGCCTCGCAGCTGACGCAGGTCGTTCAGGGTCTTGAAACGTACCTCTCGACCAACGCGCCGGTCGTGCCGCTGCTCTACGGCGCGGACTGGAACGTCTTCAGTAGCGCCAAGTACGTGGGATGGCCGAACCAGACCAATCCCTACATGAATCCTTCGCCGAACGATCCGGAGATGCCGTACATCCTCATGTCGCTCTCGGCGGCAAACTCCTGACCCCATGACATCGGCTGGCGGACAACGTTCTGGACGCTCCGCCATCTGAGCGGTCTGACCCGGCCGGCACCGTGCCGGCCGGGTCATGGTCCACGGCGCCGGCACAGTGCCACTCGCGCGGATCAACCACATCAAGGAGCCATCGTGCGCTACGGACATTTCGATGACGAGAAGAGGGAGTACGTCATCACCCGGCCGGACACGCCCCTGCCCTGGATCAACTACCTGGGCGTGGAGGAGTACTTCGGTATCATCTCCAACACCGCCGGCGGGTATTCCTTCTTTCGCGATGCGCGGTTGCGGCGGGTGACCCGGTCACGCCCCAACAACGCGCCGTTCGACCTCGGCGGCCGGTACCTGTACGTGCGCGACGACGGCACCGGCGAGTACTGGTCCCCGTCCTGGCAGCCGACCCAGCGAGCGCTCGAGTGGTACGAGTGCCGGCACGGGCTGTCGTACACCACCATCGCGTCGACGTACCGCGGCATCCGGACGGAGACGTTGTACTACGTCCCCCTTGGCGAGACGCTGGAGGTGTGGCGGGTGCGCCTGCGGAACCTGCAGAGCGACGCTCGCGAACTCTCCCTCTTCTCGTCGGTGGAGTTCTGCCTATGGGACGCCCAGGACGACGCCACCAACTTTCAGCGCAACTTCTCCACCGGGGAGATC
>Ga0116224_10001344_pt1 | contig 15928 bp, 12 predicted proteins | sample Sb_taG_9_FD_89699 | JGI IMG/M metagenome (GOLD analysis project Ga0116224, IMG submission 89699) | Peat soil microbial communities from Weissenstadt, Germany - Sb_50d_b_LC metaG | ecosystem: Environmental > Terrestrial > Soil > Wetlands > Peat | place: Germany: Weissenstadt | collected 2010-09-21 | reverse complement strand
GTTGTTCTCCGCCAGCCGGGCAAGGCCCAGAGCCTGGATCAAGTATCGCTGCGCCAGGCCATGACTCGGTGTCGAATGCCATCCAGCCGACCATCTGCGCCAGCTCGGCGGCTGCCGATGCGAGCTGACGGCCGATGGCTTCGCTGAATGTCGCAGACCGGAGGAGCGGCGTAACCTGCTTGTCGAGAAGCTGAACTACTGTCGAGCGGAGGTATCCGCCGCCTAGCCGATTGTCGAGCTGACGGTAGGTTTTGTTGATTTCCTGAAGGGCCGCGATGTCGCTGGCTCCAATCCGGCACGTTCCTAGCCCTGTCACCGGATTGCTGACAGTCGGCAGTGTCAGCAGCCGCGCTTCGGCGCTGGCGTATGCGGAAATCGCGAAGCCTGTCCCGGCCAGAAATTTCCTGCGATCCATTTCCGCCTTCCACAGGGCAGTTATTGCAGCGACGCCGTCCGGCCATCCAAGCGGAAGATCCAGACCGAGATCAATTCCCGTGCTGCCAGACCGCATGCCCAGGTCGGCCGGCGTGACCGCTCGGCCAAGCCGTTCGGAGATTACCTGTGCGATAAGCTCGGGTGCCGGGTCGCGAGGATGCTGACCATCCAGCCAGCGGATTACCGAGCTGTGATCGTACTTTAAGCCGCGGATTCCGTGGGCCTGAGCGGCGAGTCCGACGACCGAGCTGGCTAGGCGACTGTGCGAGCAACCGGCTTCTTCCATTGCAAGCCGTAGCTGTTCATTTGAATGTCTCGGCTGTGTTGCCATCGGGTCACCACTCCTGATTCCTGCGTTACAGCAGTCTCGCATGTCAAGTGACTGGCCACCGCGCCATCGACTGCGCACACATGGCATTCACACATCTGCTCCCGATCACGCCCTGTTGCGGTTGGCGTGCTGGATGTTCGCTTGTCCCGTGCACCGGGTGCGGAAGAGGGGTGTTCAGGGGTGACTGTCCCGAACGATCGCCTGGAACGGCTTGCTGAACAACTCCATGACGCCTCCGTCTACGCCGCTCAGATCGCCGATGCGCGCGAGCAGCCGGCCGAAGACGCGATGTCTGGCTATTGCAACGCACTTACGGATTCGGCTGATCGGTGTTGGGAGGTGGTCGAGAGTGCGGGAAACGGAGCGGACGGCGAGCAGCGATGAGCGGCACAACGCGGGCAACGGAGCCACGACGGGACGACGGATAACCTTCTGGGCCGTGACCGGTTGCGGGACTGCGCCATGAGTGCCTCCTGCCACAGCCGAACCGGCGGAGCCCGCGACCCGCGGCTCGGCCAGATGGCTCGGGGCTTCATAAGACGCGGAAGAAAGAGGTGACAGTGTGGTGCGATACCCGCAGGGCCGGAGTCGGGAGACTTCGGGGCGCCTTTCGGGTGCGGAGCTGGCGATGACCGTGGATCTGCAGGTCGGCGTGCTGATGGCGGCTGAGCTGATACCTGGCGGATTCTGTCCGGAAGTCGCCTCGCGTGCGGACCTAGTCGATGATCCTGACAACCCGGCATCGCGGACGTTCCCGGGTACCAGCGACCAGTTGGCCGCCGTCCGCCGTTTCGTCCGGTCCACGTTCGCGGGTCATCCCGCCCTGGACGACGCCGTGCTCGCCACCTCGGAACTGGCCGCGAACGCGATCTCCCACACCCGGAGCGGCGCCGAAGGCGGCACGTTCACGGTCCATCTCGGAGCCATGAGCGCCAGAAGCGTCTGCATCCTCGTCGCAGACGACGGCGGCCCGACCGTGCCGCAGGCCCAGCACGCCGGAATCGACGCGGAGTCCGGACGCGGGCTCGATCTCGTGACCGCCATCTCAGCCATCGTAGTCCCGGCCGGCGACGGCGATGCGCGGAACGTGGTCGTGGTGATCACGGCCAGCCCTGAGGACGAGAAGGAAAGCAATGCAGAGGAATCTCATGCCTGACATCACTCACGGCGCAGCCCAAACCATCGCAGTGAAGGCCAGGGGTAGATGGCGTCGCCGGCTAGGAGTCGAGTATCCAGCCTGCGTCGTCAGCGGCGGCCAGCGTCCGCCCTATGGCGCAGCCTTAGCCCGCGAGCTGCTGAGCCGAACCGGCGAGATTCCTTCCAGCCGTCGCGGCCTGCTGGCCATCCTGACCGAGTACCGGCACGCCCTATCCGCGCTCGCGGCTGAATCTGCGGAAGTCACCGACGGCGGGCGGCAGGTGAACTGAACAGCGCGTATGGTCCGGGCCAAGCCAGCACTGCCAACCCGCGCCCTGTGTATTCCCGCTGGCTGGAACGCTTCCCAACTCTGCCTGGGTGCGGCAGTGTGGATGGCCCGCGCGGACGGCGGGCGGGGCGTCAGGACGGTTAGCCTGCGCGCCGGGCGTGGCGGAGGACCGGGGACAGCGCAGGACGGCGAGCATGCCGAACGGCAGCCGCGCTTCAACCCCGCGCAGGCCGTGCCGAAAGCCGAGTCGGTGTCTGTAGTGTCTAATCCCTGTCCGCAACACTGTCGAAGCCGAGCCTGTTGCTAAGCCCGTGCGGTATCCAGCGCCGGTGTCTAGCGCCGGTCGTTGCCGAATCACGCCGTACGTGATCAAGGCGGCGCCGCTACGCCGCACCGCGGCGCCCGTGCCGGGCTCAGCGTTGGCGACGCCTGCCCGGTACGGGCGCGCCCATGCGACCGGACACCGCGCGGGGCAGGTCCGCTCGCTCGGCAGGCCGCACGAACAGCTAGGCCGTCTTCCTCGGCTTCGATTGTCCGGCTCGTGGCGACCGCGTCTAGGTCGGCCCTGCGGGCCGTCGCACACGATCGGCTACGCCGACCCTAGACCCGGCGACCTCTCGCCTGGGGTTGGCGCCTGCGAGGAAGACGAGGCAGAGCAGGAGACTGGCCCGGAGGAGCCGGAGCGGTGGTCTGCTTACTCGCTCGAAGCTGGCTCACCTTGCTCAGCGGCAAGCTCGTAGTAGCCGAGAACTTGCTCGCCTCGCTCGGTCGGTGCCCAGCGCTCTTGGACATTACGGAACGTCGGCACTTGGAGCGTGGGGGGCTGGGACGTCTTCCGCCGCTGATTCTGTCCCGCCTGCCTGTTGATCTGCTTGGCTAGGTCCTCAGCGAGCTGCTTTGCAGTTTCAGGCGCGCTGTCCTGCTCTTGAGCTAGTCCGTGCGACCGTAGCGTCGCTAGCAAGCCAGTCAGTGCTGGAGTGAGGCGAGGCCGTGTGTCCTCGATCTGATCCAAGGTCCAGCTGCGGCGCCCGACCGACCAGAAAAGCTCACCGCCGCCCGCTAGGTAGCGGCTCTGATAAGACGGGATGAGATGCAGGACGGCTTTCCAGCCCGTACCCATTACCGCGTCCGGTTCGTAACGCACCAGCAGATCCAGCAGCGTAACATTCGACCAGGTGCCCGTAGTCGGAAACGACGTGCAACGGCGTGTCCTGGGCCAGCGTCGGGGAGGCGCCGGAGTGCCGCAGCTCGTGCGGATGCCAGTGACCGAGCCCAGCGCGACCCGCACAGCCGAGAGAAGGCGTGGGAGAAATTGTCCGGGTCGATCGGCGTTCCGACGTCGCTGGTGAAGACCAGGCCGTGATCCTGCCACATTGCCCCGGCCAAGCTCTTGGCAGGCTCGGGGCATCCCGTCTTCCTCGCTCTCGATTGTCCGGATCGCGGCCACCGCGTGTAGGGCGGTCCTGCGGGCGGTCGCATACGATCGGCTTCGCCGACCCTCGACCCGTCGCCCACTCACCTGGTTCTTGGCGCCCGCGAGGAAGACGGGGAGAACGACTCGCCGCACACATCCGGACGTAATGGGAACCGAGCGGTTAGCGTGTGGATATGAAGTGGTCATGGCTCCAGAACCCGGCAGCCGCCATGATCGAACTGTTGGCATCGGTGATAGCCGTTGTCCAATCGGTTGCCTGGCTTTGCCGGTGCATCTACCGGCCGCAGACGGAGGCTGAGAACGAGCGGTACCGTCGCATCCGGATCGCGGGCGCATTGGCGGCACTGGTCGTGGTGATAGGAACCTCGGCGATAACCTGGTCCGTGATCTTGACGGAAGCGGTGAAGGGAGGCAACCACGGCTTCGTAAGTGTGACCTATCCGCTTGAGTTTGCTTTCCTAGGCATCTTCGGGGCACAAACCCTGCTAAACGAGGCCCGAGCACAGCAGCGTTTCTCGCCCTTTGCGTGCTGCCTGCTGGCCGTGACACTCGCGACGGTGGCGACCGGATACTTCTTCAGCAGCGGCTCGACCGGCTGGATCGGCACGGCAACAACCTCCTCAGCCCCCAACCTCGGCAGAGCAGTGAGCCTGCCGTCTCCAGACCGCTAGCACGGGGGCGATGAACTAAGCGACCTCGCTGGCCAGGTCGGCGTGTACCCCAGCGGTCTAAGCCCAAGGCTCACCGAGTACTTGCGGTGGTTCCGGCCAACGTTCCACTGGCTACAGATCGAAAGGTCCGTGTCCGCCGCGGGCCCGAAGCATGAGTCCGCCGAGGATACTGGCGGCTATCAGCGGGCAGGTCAACCGCCTCCTGCCATGCGCGATAGCAGGTAGCACGAGCCGCCGAGAGAGCCTGATAAGGAAGCGCTCTAGGGCTCGCCGCTCTTGTCGGATCAGGGCATCCCAAGCTTCCGGCCGTGCCCGTGGCGTGCCCGATGGGACGGTGACCAGCGGTGAGCCACGGTCTCTTGCGGGCAAGCCGCAGGAGCCCTCACCTGCGGCAGCACAGGTCAAGCCGCTAGGTCCACGATCTTTGCAAGTGCAAGCAGGTGGTCATATGCAGAAGTCGGGCTCGACATCGCCAAGCAGCACTGAGTAGCAGTAGGCTCACGTATCGTGCTCAACATGAGGATGATCGTCTTAGCGTCTGCAGTCGCACTTACCGCCGGGTGCGCGAGCAGCACGCCACCGACCGTGCCAGCCAGTTCGGCGTCCGCTTCTCCGACTCCCTCCCCGTCGGCGGCGACACCCTCGTCCGCGGCGATCCGGATTGCCTGTCACGCCCGGGCCAGCAGCAGGCGCCCACGCGATCACACCACGGTGGGAATAGAAGTGCATACAAAGCCGCGGGCGCTGGTAACCGCCTCGGTTCCCGGCGGTCAGAGCGAATCGGGCCGCGCGAGCGGCACGGGAGTGCTGACACTGCGGTTCCGCGTGGGCGGCGCGAAGCCAGGCAGCCGGGTCGTTGTGGATGTGCGCGTCCTTCTCCACGGCCGCCAAGGCGGCTGCCAGGCATCCTTCCGGCCGCGGCCCCGTCCTGCCGTCACGCGATCACCGACCCCGGCGCCATCGACCGCTGCATCGTGTTACCCGCTCAGCAACGAGGGAACCTGCTACGAGCCCGGTGAATTCTGCCGCGACAGTGATCATGGCGCTAGCGGCGTCGCGGGAGACGGCGAGCGAATCATCTGCGAGGACAACAACGGCTGGCGGTGGGAACCCGCCTGAACCGTTCGCCATCCGACCCTTGATACGGAACATCGGCTCGTCGTACCAGCTTGGGCCGCAGCGAGCTGTCAGAAGGTCGCGGCACGTGGGACATACGTGGGACAAGTCGTGGTCGGTTTGACCCGCCTACAGGCGTAACCGCAGGTCACGCAAGCAGCCGGACCTGAGCGGTCATCGACTGTAAAACCGCTGGCGCAGCCTACGTTGGTTCGAACGTTCGCATCAGGGCGAGCTGGTGGCGGGCGTATGCGGGTTCGATGGTCCAGCCGTTGGCAGCTTCCCAGGCGGTCGCGGCGGTGCGGGCCAGATGGAGCCGGCCTGGCGGGAGGTCGCTGTCCGGCAGTTGGGCGAGATCGAGGTCGGTATAGTCGACGCGGGCTTCGTCCCAGTCGAGTAGTCCGGCTCCGGTGCTGGTGATGCAGATGTTCGATGGTCCGGGATCGCCGTGCACGACGGCTTCGGCCGAACCTGTCAGGTGTCGCCAGGCCGCGCGGCAGGCGGTGACGGCATCGGGCGGCATCAGCGACAGGTCCACGTCGCCGCCGCGGTCGGCGGTGAGCAGTTCCCGGGTTGATGCGGAGCCTGGGCGTTGCGGCCATCCTGTGGTGGCCGCGTGCAGGCGGCGTAGTGTCGCGGCCACGGCTGGCCAGTCGGATGATTGCGGCGGCGTGCCGTCGAGCCAGGACTGGACGACCACACCGTCGATGTGGCACCGGCCATCGGACGCCGGGAGCAGTACCGGGACCCGGAAACCTTCGCTGGCCAGGTAGTCCAGCAGATCGATCTCCCAGTCCAGGCTGGCGGCCGAGCGCCGCGATCTGCGCGCAACCAGCCGTTCCGTGCCGCGCCGCAGCTCCAGCACCGCGTTGCGGTTCCCGCCGCCAAGCGGGCCGAGTACCCGCATCTGACCCCACGCCTCAAGCACCTCGTGCCGCTCGATGTCAGCCTTTCATCTCATGCAATCCCACCCCCACTTGAGCTGATCATCGCGTTAGCCCTTGTGGGGGACGGACTTCGGATGGCAACAATGGGCAGTGAAGTCCATGTTGCGGACTGGTGGCGCGTCGACTAGACCTGCGACCTGTAAAACAGATCGCTGTGCTAGATGCTTAGCTCGGCATTGTGCCTGCCATGTTTTTCACCGCTTATGTCGACAGGTATTTGCCGTCAAGCACACTGCTCAGAGCCAGCTTGTCGGGGGTAGCGCGCCCGTGCCGGGCGGGCCTCGAAGAGGCAGAGTCCGGCGGCGGGCCAGCGGCGCCTTCGGCGCCGCCTTGATCTTAGATACGGCGCAACTCGGCAATGTCGACCAAGATCGCCTGGTGGCACGCGTTGCTACCGCAACAGGTCGCCGTCGCCGGGTGGGCCCGAAGAGGCCGCATGCCCGGCGACGGCCGCTCCATGGGATGCAAGCTGCTGTCTGCCCGGCGCTCGCTGGCCGGCCGTTGCCACCGTCGAGCCGGGTCGCCAACAGCAGGCGGCTCGCGCATCGTCGGCGACCCTCTGCTTGCAAAATACGCCCGGACTGTCGGGCAGCATCGCTCACCTGGGGCTGAGCTTCACGCGCATCTGCTGGGATCGGCCCATGTCGGGTCTTGTTGTGGTCAGCCTTGGTGCTCAGGTTTATGGCCGCGCCTCGATGCGAACTACTGGCGGCGGGGTCGTTCAGGTTCGTTCGGGCATCTCGGGCGTTCGCATCGATGTCGATGGGTACGGTCGCCGCCGACGTGGTTGCTGCACTTTGGTGCTGCACACCGGGATCGATCCTGACGCTTAAGTGTCAACCTGTGGCCTCTTCGTGAGTAACCGGCTTATCGGGCACGCAGCGGGCACGCAGACGTAGACATTCTCTTAGCTAGGAGGATCAGAACGTTGGTCGTCGATTTCCTCCTGTAGACGGCTCAGGCGAAATTGCCCAATGGTAAGACTACCGGCAGCCAAAATCAGCAACAGGATGCTCATTACCTCTATAACTGGTGTTACACGCACTGGCATAATGTCCCTCTGGCCTGCGAGACTTTCAACAGATATGGCGAGCATTGCCGCTTGGAGGATCAGATTCCCCGTGTTAATGAAATATGAAGTCTTAAAGAGCGATAAGGCGCAGTGTTTGGCGCGTATGTCGTTACTTAGGCGCGGTTTACATCTCCGACCAGCCGACGCTTGTACCAATATCTCACGGAACGTGACGATACAGCTAAGAGCGATGACCGGAGCGGCGGTTCCGACCACGACCTTGGCGTTGTGTCCCGAGTTGACCCCGACGAGGAGAGTCTGCGGCGCTACATCGTCCACCACTACCGGTACGAGCCGGGGTCACGAGCGCAGGCATATCGTGGTGGCAGCCTGCGACAGCCGCCGGGAGTTCAACGCCTATCTCAAGGCCGAGCTGGAGGCGATACAGCGCCGCACGGCCACTGGCGAGCACGTCGATCCGAGTGAGCGCATCTCTGAAACCTCGCGAGCCCGGCTGCCGTCAGTTCGCGGCTAGCGGGCGGCTCGTAGTGCGAGCGTTCAGCTACGGCGTGTCGCCCTGTCGGTGGCTGGACGAGCTGGAGATGCCCACGAAAGGCGGGCGGCAGCGCTGACCGAAGGAAGGCGCCGGTGAAGGGGCGACGAAGGCCCGCCGCACGCCGAGCTGCTCAGTACTGCCTTGGTCATCTGGACCGGGTTCGGGCAGACGGTGTGGCCCGCGGCCCGATGACGGGCGCCTGGTGCGTGAGTTCGGCGCCGCTGAGTTGCTGCCTCGGCTGCGTGAGCTTGAGGACGACTCTTCGCCTCGGGTGCCCGCCTGGTCGCGCCCGACATGGTGACCATGGGCGAGCTGGCCGCCGAAGACTGCACGCGGAAACATCCGGAGATCTCAGACGAAGCCGTAGAAGCGCTCGCCTGGTGTTACACGTTCGCGCACAAGTAGGCCGAGCAGTTGGTCACGTTACGTCAGCGCGGTCCAGCAGCGTGGCCCCCCTGCAGGTCCTGCGGGCATGACCCGCTGCTGATAGCCGAACTGGATCGGCCTGCCAATCAGCATTCGCATCAGCCGTCAATCAGCTACATTGAGCTATCCCAGGCTATCTCCATAGCCTTTCAGCTTCATTCAGCCATCAATTCCTGAATCTCATTCCTTCACACCTTTGCATTACAATGATGATGGCTGGTTCAGTGCGGGGAAATGATCTCGGAGAAACGGTGCTGACGATATCCACGGGCTATGACCCTGGGTACCTGACGCGCGCGGTGGCGACCGGTCGGGAGAATTACTACCTGTCGGCTGTGGCCGAGCACGGCGAGGCGCCGGGGATCTGGACCGGGGCTGGCTGCCTGGAACTCGGCTTGGTGATCGGGTCCGAGGTGGACGCTGCGGTGATGGAGCTGCTGTACGGTGCCTTCCTCGACCCTCGCGACCCTGACGCCAAGGCGACACTCGGGCGGGCGCCGAGCGGGTTTGGCGGGCTGGACGACAAGATCGCGTGCCGGATAAAAGCCCTGCTGGCCGCCGAGCCGGACGCGACACCTGAGCGCCGGGATGAGCTGATCATGCGGGCGCTGAGCGAGCGGCGGGCGCCGGTGTTCTTCTTCGACGTGACGTTCTCGGTGCCCAAGTCGGTCAGCTTGCTTCATGCGTCGCTGCAGCTGCAGGCGCAGCAGGCGCGCGAGAACGGCCAAGCCGACGAGGCGGACATGTGGGAGCAGTGCGCCCAGGCCGTGTGGGACGAGGTCATGGCCGCCAACCAGGCCATGCTCGACTACCTGCAACGCGAGGCCGGGTACAGCCGGGCCGGCTACCACGGCAAGGGATCGGGCCGCTTCGTGGACGCCCACGAGTGGGTGATCGCGTCGTTCCCCCAGCACACCAGCCGCGACGGCGACCCGCAGCTGCACGTCCACAACGCAATCCTGAACCGGGTGCTCCGCGACGATCCGCTCGCCCCCGAAGGCCGGCGCATGGCATGGCGAACACTGGACGGCGCGGGCCTGTACGCGGCCAGGCCTGCAGGGGGCGCGATCGCTGAGCGGGTCCTCGCCGAGCAGCTGACCGCCCGGCTCGGCGTGGAGATACTCGCCGGCCGGACGGCAACGGCTGGGAGATAGCCGGAATACCGGAGGGACTGCGCGACCTCTTCTCTTCGCGTCGGCGCGCGATCACGCCGCGCGTCGCGCAACTCATCGACGAATACGAGCACAGACACGAGAAGAAACCCAGTGCGCGCGCCGTGTGGTCGATGGCGCAGTTCGTCACCCTCGACTCGCAGCAGCGCAAGGCGCATTCCGTGCCGGATCGCGCCGAGCTTCTCGCGCGATGGGAGGCGCAGTCGCACCAAGCGGAGACACAGGCGCTGAGCACGATACCCGGCGCGGCGCTGGGCAGGCTCGGCCTGGTTCGCGCGGCGCCGCGCGAGGCGGACACGCAGATCGACCGCGTTCTGACGGCGGCGGTAGCGGACGCCCTCCGGTCGAAGTCAACGTTCACGCGGTACGACCTGATCCGGATGATCAGCCGGCACCTGCCCGCCAGCATGGGTGGTCGTGACAGCCAGCAGGTCACCGCACTGCTTGACGATTTGGCCAACCGGGCGCTGGCACCGAGCGGGCGGTGCCAGGTCGTCCAGCTCACCGCCCCGGAGATGATCCCCGTGCCGGGGAAGTTCTGGCGCGGCGACGGGCTGAGCTTGTGGCGCCGCCACGGCTCCGAGGTCTACACCACTCGCGGCCAGCTCGATGTCGAAGCGCGCCTGCTGCGCGCGGCCGCGCAACGTGGCGCACCGCGCGTCGCGCCTGACTGGGCGGCAGCCGCACTAGGCGCGGACCTTGCGCAAATCGAAGAAGCATTGTGGCGCGAGCGCCAACCCGCACGGCACGGGCCGTGACGCTGCGGACGTGCGAGGCGGCGCGAATGAACCGCTGTCGCGCGCAGGGTTGATCGACGACCAGGCGCAAGCCGTCTACGGCATCCTCACTTCCGGCCGCGCGATCGACATCCTGGTCGGCGCGGCCGGCACCGGCAAGACCCGGACCGTCGCCGTGCTGGCCGACATCTGGCGGCAGGCCGGGCTCGGCCGGGTGACCGGACTGACCACCTCCACCAACGCCGCCCGCGTGCTTGTTACTGAGGGCCTCAGCGAGAGCCATAACCTGGCCGACTTCCTAGGCAAGGTCAAAGACAGCGACGCCACTCGCGGGCACCTGCCGGTCCGGCCAGGTGACCTGCTCGTGGTCGACGAGGCGTCCATGGTGACAACCTCCGCCCTTGCCGCCGTCGAGGAGATCGCCACCAAGCACGGCGCGAAGATCCTGCTCACGGGCGACACAGCCCAGCTGTCGGCGCCGGAGGCGGGAGGGGCGATGCGGCTGCTTGCCGCCGAGCACGGCTGCTACCAGCTATGTACCGTCCAGCGGTTCGAGCACGCCTGGGAAGCCGACGCTTCGCTGCGGCTGCGCGACGGCGACACCAGCGCGCTCGCCGACTACGACCAGCGCGGCCGCATCCTGGACGGAACCCGAGAGCAGGTGACGGCCGAGGCGGTGTCGCGGTGGCTGGCCGACCACCTTTCCGGCAAGGACACCCTCGTGCTGGCGACCACGAACGCACAGGCCGCCGAGCTTGCCCGCAGGGCGAGAGACCGGCTCGCCGCGCTCGGCCTGACCGGAACCGGCGAAGCGATCGAGCTGGCCGACGGCAACCTCGCCGGACCCGGGGACCTGCTCACGGCCCGACAGAACGAGCGCATCATCGCGGGGGAGCCCGGCCGACGGCTCGCCAACCGGGACGTGCTGCTGTTCGTGGCCTGGGCCGGCCGAGCAGGAGAACAGTCGGCGGTGGTCCGTCTCCGTTCCGGCCGCGACGCGGCGACGGGCCAGGTGTCGTGGTCAGCGCCGTTCGAGCTGCCAGTGACCTACCTGAGAGAGCACGTCCAGCTCGCGTACGCAGGGAACGTGCACGTCGCGCAGAGCCGCACGGTGGACACCGCCCACCTGATCATCGACGAGACCGCCGGGCGGGAAGCGTTCTACGTCGGGCTCAGCCGGGGTCGCCAGCGCAACACCGCGTACGTGGTCACCGAACGCGCCCGCGCTGCGGACCTGTCGCCGCGGCCGCGTCACTCACCGGACGTCGCGGACCCAGGCGCGGGCAGAGCGTGGCGGCCGCACCGCCTCGCGGTGCTGGCCGGGGTGCTGGACCGCGAACAGGGCGACATGACCGGCACCGAGGTGATGCGCCGCGAGCTCGACCTCGCCGCCAGCCTCGCCACCTTGGCGCCTGTCTGGACCGACCTGACCCGCGCCTGCTCGACCCGGCGCCACGAAGTTGCGATCCGGGCTCTATTGCCGCAGGGGGACTGGCAGCGGTTCCGCGAGGACGCCGAGCGGGGCACACTGGCCCGCCTGCTGCGCGTGGCCGAACTGGCCGGACACGACACCGACGGCGTGATCCGGCATGCCGTCGGCAAGAGGGACTTCGCCGGGGCGCGCAGCATCGCCGCCGTGCTCCACGGCCGCATCCAGCGGATCGTCGGCACCCCCGAGCCGGTCGCCGCTCCCAGCTACGTCGCGCGTACGCCAGTGATCGATGACCCGGTGAACCGCGCGTTCGCGTTCGAGCTGGCGGCGGCGATGGACGCCAGGGCCGCCGTGCTGGGGCAGGAGGCCGCGCTGGACCGGCCGGTGTGGGCGCTGAGCATCCTCGGCGAGGTACCCGCCGATCCGGTTGAGCGTGCGGACTGGACCCGCAGGGCCGGGATCGCGGCCGCCTACCGGGAGGAACGCAGCTGGTCCAGCGAGACCGACGCGATCGGGCCGGCGCCCGAGCGGGCCTCGCCCGAGCTGCGGGCAAGCTGGTACGCCGCGTACGCCGCGCTGCGCATGCCGGAGCTGGACCGCGAAACCCGGGCGGCCACCGACGATGAGCTTCTGGTGCGGCGGGCCGCCTACCAGCGGGAGGCCGCGTGGGCGCCGCAGTACGTGGCGGGAGACCTCCGGGAGGCGCACCTGGCCGAGGACGCCTGCCGGGCCGACGCGGTCATGGCCTGGCAGCAGGCGGACGCTCCACGCGACTGGGCCGAGCGGTCTCTGGCCCGACAGCAGGCGCTTGCGCTCAGCTCTCGCGCGCAGCAGGCCGGTGCGCGCAGGCAAGCACTGGAGCAGATCGCCGAAGCCCGCGTGGCGTGGCACGAGGTCACCGAGCCGACCCGGCAGCGGGCGCTGGCCGCCGACGCCGAGCTGCGCCGCCGTCACCCCGGCATCGACCTGCCGCCCCTGCACCCGCAGGAGCAACACGCCGCAGCCATCGCGGCTCAGGCCGGATGGCCCGAGCGAGGTGACGCCGAGCCGTCGGCCAGCCGCCACACTGAGGTCCGCCCGGACATCGAGGTCGCGCTGCAAGCGGCCATACGAGCCAGGCGCATCATCGCCGAGCGCCAGCGGCAAGCCCATGAGGACGCAAACCTGGAGAGCGACGACCTGATGCGCCGACGCCAGGCGGAGGCCTTGCGAGAAGCCGACGCCCGGCGCAACGCCGTCCGCCAGGAACCGCTGGCCAGTCGGCGCGCCCGACGGCAAGCGCAGCCCGACCTGGAACCAGAGGCCGGGGGATGACCGGAGCCGCCTGGCCCGCTACCCGAACGCCTCGATCAGGGCCACAAGGTGGTACCGCGACTCTGGGCAAGGTCAAGCCCGATTTGGCTCAAATCAGTGCGCCGTCCCTAGCTTCGAGCTGGCCAGGGGCGCGGCTTGTACATCCGGCTATCACCGGTGAGCTGGTGCTCTGAGGCACCGGTGACCCGGGCAGCCGGTAGCTCACCGCTCGGGAGGGCCGGACCGGTGGACCAGGTGGACGACGACCAGGTGCGTGGCGCTGTTGGCGCTGATCGTCGGGACCGTGTCGTACCTGCACTTGCTGGTGCCGTCGCTGATGGTTAGCCGGGCGAGTCGGCGGTGCCGCGAAAGGCCGTAGCGGCGGCACCGGAGTCGAGCTGCGCGCGGAGCCGGTCGCAGTGTCTGGCCAGACGTTCGCGTGCCCGCTCCCTTACTTCGTGCGCAGCGTCAGTGCCGATGGCCTCGAGCGCTGAGGTGAACGCGGCCGGGAACCGGTCGGCCAGGTCGTACACGCGGTCGTGCACGTACCGGGGTGGCAGGCCGAGTACGCGCGCTGCTTCTGCCCAATGGCGAGGCTGTACTTCGCCGAGCTTGCGCCGACCTCCGATGGAGACCGCGACTTCCAGCGTGCCCCGGCTGGGCTTGTAGGGGAACGCGCTTGACAGGTCGTACAGCGGCGCGACCCGCACCTGGTCCGGGAGGAGGAGTAGCGCGATGTTCTTCGAGTGCCCGTCTGGTGCTCCGGCGACGTAGTTGATCGCCACGAAGTCGAGCAGCCGTTCGGCATCGCGTCGCACGTCAGCTGAGGCGGAGCGTATGACGCGGTTCATGTCCTTCAGGCCCGGACCGCGAGGTGCCTCGTACTTGAAGGCAGGCATTCGCCCGACTGCCTGGCAGAAGTCCTCCTGGTGAAGCCGGATCACCTCGCCGTCGGCATTGAGGCGGTCGAATCGCTCGATGACGATTGCCGGTTCGCCGTCGAACTCGCGATAATCGCTGTTCACCACCTCAACCCCGGCCAGGGCCGCAGCGCGCATGGTGGCGTGCTCCACAAGCGCCTGGTGACGCAGCCGCCCGATACCCGGCTTGAGGATGTGGGTCGTGGCGGCGGCACCTGTCGCGCGGTACCAGCGGCCGTCGCGCGAGACGAGCGCGAACTTGCTCTGTTGCCCGGCGAGTGACCAGTGCTCATCCGGGAGTGCCCAGGATGCCTCGTCCGTCCGCAGGGCTCGCAACCGGTCACCGATCTTGCGCTCGCTGACCGGCCGGAGCATGCTGCCGCGCGCCCGCATGGTGTTGATCTTGTCAGGCGGAGTGAACTGGACGGCTCCGGGGCAGTCCCAGCCCATCCGGGACAGCAGAGAGAAGGCGTCACTGTTGGCCAGCCGAAGGCGGGAGGCCCAGTCGTTGCGAGTCGCCTCATTCTCCGGGAGAAGCCCCTCGATGTACGGGGTAACCAATCTCGCCGGGTAGGCCTCGGCACGGGGCGGCAGCCGCAGCGAGAGCGGAACGGTACCGCTCGCGAGGTAGGCAGTCGAGTAGCGGAATATAGGCTCCGAGTGCGGCGTAGCACGCTCCAACTCACCGACCACTTCGCCGTGCAGAACGACGAGCAACGTCTCAGTCACGCCATCCGTCCAACCTTCGCCAGTGCGTCGCGAACGGCCTGCTCGCCTCGCGACCGTCGCGCGGGACGCAGGCTCATGGTCAGTCCGAGGGCGGACAGGACGCTGAAGACCTGTTCCAGCTCGGCGCGGCGGTGACCTGCCTCGACCCTTGCCAGCCAGGCGCGGGAGACTCCGGCTCGCTCAGACAGCTCACGCTGCGTAAGGTCGGCCGCGCGCCGGGCATCACGAATCGCAGTCCCGAAACGCTGCCATCCCGCGACGTCGTACTCGACCACTACTCGCTCCTGTCGCAGCCCGATCAGTGTGTCTGTGTTCATAGACATTCTAATCGTGTTTACGTTCATGGACAACGTGCCGATGTCTACGTTTGCAGACAAGACTGGCACTCAGCTTCCGCAGTTCATGTGGCGGCATGGAGTGCCCAGAGTTCGGTGGATGTTGGATTCTCATGCCATGGTCGCGGTGCGGCGGGCTTCGAACTCTACCGGGGTGAGCATGCCCAGGCTGCTTAGCCGGCGCCGGTGCAGAGGTAAGAAGGCGCAGGTCACATCCCCGAACTCGGCCCCGGTCGGCCGCGTCCGGTTTCGGCGTGCGGGCCGGCAGCTGCGGCGACTGGCCATCCGGGATGGCTGTCGCAGACCTCGATCCCTACCTGGCCGTCCAGCAGCCACAGGACGAGAGTGACCCGCGCAGCCGGGTCAGCGGCGTCCGGGGCAGTCGCGGGCGGGGTCTCCCGCCCGCAGCGCACCGCGTTGGTCACGAGTTCGGAGACGACGAGCCGGGTTGTCTCGACTGTGTCCGCGTCTAGCTGCCAGGCCCGCAGCGACGACTCGGCGTGCCGGCGGGCCCAGGCCACGGCGCCGGGCAGCGATGGGAGCGTGAGGTGCGAGCTGTCCTCGCCGCACGCGCGCATGAGTCGCTCCCAGGTAGCCGGCGGGCCTGCCCGGTGCCCCTCTCGCCAAGCACGCCCGATTGTCTTAAGATAATGAGTCCATGATGGGCAGCGGCGCGGGCGCTGTCAATGTCTTAGGAGAATGTCGGGAACGTGGCTCGCCAGCACTCGCGGTACGCCGAGATCGCCGCGCAGCTCCGTGCCCGGATCCTGGCGGGCGAGTGGGATCCTGGTGCCACGCTGCCGCGCTTGGACGCCCTGGCCGCCGAGTATGGCGCCGACAAGAACACGATCTCGCGGGCGATCGGGGAGGTTCTCGAGCCCGAAGGACTGGTCTGGTCGGTGCCCCGGCGAGGCACGATCGTGCGGCACGGGATGGTGCGACCGCACCGGATGCG
>Ga0116224_10001338_pt1 | contig 15974 bp, 24 predicted proteins | sample Sb_taG_9_FD_89699 | JGI IMG/M metagenome (GOLD analysis project Ga0116224, IMG submission 89699) | Peat soil microbial communities from Weissenstadt, Germany - Sb_50d_b_LC metaG | ecosystem: Environmental > Terrestrial > Soil > Wetlands > Peat | place: Germany: Weissenstadt | collected 2010-09-21 | reverse complement strand
CGAGCTGGCCGACAGCCAGACGCCGACCAGCTACAACCCGCTGGGGGCCAAGGGCATCGGGGAGGCCGGCACGATCGGCTCGACGCCGGCCGTGCAGAACGCGATCATCGACGCGCTGGCCCCTCTCGGCGTCCGGCACATCGACATGCCCGCGTCCCCGCAGCGGGTCTGGCAGGCCCTGCGGGCCGCTTCTGGTGGGGAAGAGAGCCTTCCTGAACCCTCCCCCGCGGACTTAGGCTGCTGGAATGAGTGAGTCGGCGGTTGCGGCCGTACCGGAGCGGGCCCGGCCGGCCCGCGGGGCCGCGGGGCCGGCCCGGCGCTGGTGGATCCTCGGCGTGGTCGGGCTGGCCCAGCTGATGGTGGTGCTGGACGCCACGATCGTGAACATCGCGCTGCCCTCGGCCCAGCGTGACCTGGGGTTCTCCATCGCCGACCGGCAGTGGGTGGTGACGGCGTACTCGCTGGCCTTCGGCAGCCTGCTGCTGCTCGGCGGCCGGCTGTCGGACTTGGTCGGCCGGCGGCGGATGCTGATCATCGGCCTGGTGGGCTTCGCCGCGGCCTCGGCGGCGGGCGGCGCGGCGACCGGGTTCGCGACGCTGGTGATCGCCCGCGGCGCGCAGGGGGCGTTCGGCGCCATGCTGGCCCCGGCCGCGCTGTCCACGCTGACCACGACGTTCACCGACCCGGCCGAGCGCGGCAAGGCGTTCGGCGTCTACGGCGCCATCGCCGGCGGGGGCGGGGCGGTGGGGCTGCTGCTGGGCGGGGTGCTGACCGAGTACCTGTCCTGGCGGTGGTGCCTGTACGTCAACGTCGTCCTGGCCGTGATCGCGGTCGCGGGCGCGGTCCGGCTGCTGGCCGCCCACCCCCGTGATCCGAGCGTGCACATCGACTGGCCGGGAACGGTCCTGGTGGTGGCGGGGCTGGTGGCCGTGGTCTACGGGCTGTCCGAGGCCGAGACCAAGAGCTGGGGCGCGCCGACGACCGTCGCGCTGCTGCTGGCCGGGGTGGTCCTGCTGACTGCGTTCGTGCTGGTCGAGCGGCGGGTCCAGCATCCGCTGCTGCCGCTGCGGATCGTGCTGAACCGCTTCCGCGGGGGCGCGTACCTGGCCATCGGGCTGTCGGCCATCGGCGTGTTCGGGATCTTCCTGTTCCTGACCTATTACCTGCAGCTGACCCTGGCCTACTCGCCGGTCAAGTCCGGGCTGGCCTTCCTGCCGATGATCGCGGCGATCGTAGTGGCCTCCACGACGTCCAGCGGGGTGCTGATGCCGCGGTTCGGACCCCGGCCCCTGATCCCGGCCGGCCTGCTCCTCGCGGCCGGCGGCCTGGTCATCCTGGCCACGCAACTGGGACTGGGCACCAGCTACCTGGACTGGATCCTGCCCGCCCTGGTCCTGGTCGGGGCCGGCCTGGGCCTGGTGTTCGGCTGCGCGCTGAACACCGCGACCTACGGCGCTGGCGCCGCGGACGCGGGCGTCGCCTCGGCCCTGGTCAACACCAACCAGCAGGTCGGCGGCTCGATCGGCACCGCGCTGCTGAACACCCTCGCCGCCAGCGCGCTGACCAGCTACGTGCTGACTCACGGCCGCGGCCCGCTGGTCCTGGCGCAAGCGGCGGTGCACAGCTACATCGTCGCGTTCTGGGTCTCGGCCGCGATCCTGGCCGCCTCCGCGGTCGTGTGCGGGCTGGTGCTGCCCTCCGGCAGGCTGGCACCGGCCGCCGGCCCGGCGACCCCGCCGGCCCGCGTGACCACGCAGGAGGAGATGACAGTCCATGCCCGCTGAGCACTCCGGGGTCCCGCCCGGCCCGGCCGTGCGGCTGATCACCGTGTCGGCGTCCTACGGCGCCGGCGGCAGCGTCGTCGCCCCGGCCCTGGCCGACCGGCTCGGCCTGCCCTTCCTGCAGCGGGTGACCACTTCGGAGGGGCACCCCGCGGAGCCGGGGCCGTGCGATGAGCAGGTGACGGCGGAGGAGGCCAAGGCCACCCCGGTCCACCGGCTGCTGGCCCATTTCACCCAGGCCATGCCGGCCGGGCCTACCCAGTCGCCGCCGTCCACCCACCACCAGGACCAGCACCTGCGCGGCCACGGCGAGGCCGGGATCCACCGCGTGCTGGCCGGCGGCGGCGGGGTGATCCTGGGCCGGGCGGCGGCGGTCGTGCTCGGCAAGGACCACGGCTTTCACGTCCGGCTGGATGGCCCACCCGAGCGCCGCGCCGCCCAGGGCGCCTCGGTCGAAGGCATCAGCGAAGAGCAAGCCCGGGAGCGCCTGCGCGCGGCCGACAAGGCCCGCACCGCCTACGTGCGCCGCCTGTACCGCACCGACCCGTGCGATCCGGCCCTGTACCACCTGGTAATCGACTCCACCGCGCTACCGCTGGAGGTCGTCACCGAGCTCATCCTGGCCGGCGCCCGCGCCCACGCGATGCCCGTCCGGCAGACCGCATAGCGCGGCAGGCTCCGCCGTCCGGACCTGGCCCGGCACCGGCCCTAGGGCACGATGATGGCCGGGACCGGGGAGTGGCGGGCCAGGTTGACCGCGACCGAGCCGACCATGCGGTGCATGGCGCTGGACGAGCTCCCGACCACGATGGCCACCACGTCGTCGGGCCGGGCGGCGTGCATCGACTCGGCCACCGCGATCAGCTCGTGGGCGATCGGGCCCTGGCGCCGCTGGAAGTCCCAGGACACCCCGCGGCCGCCCAGCCGCTCGGCGGCTGCGGCGCGAAGCTCCCCGGCGATCTGGTCGAAGTCGGATTCCACGATGGCCACGGCGTCGGCCGACAGTTCCACGGTGCTCGTCAGGTGGGCCACCCAGAGGACGGTGATCTGGCCGGGCCGGACCATCAGGAGACGGACCGCGGCGTCCAGTGCCCGCGCGGCAGGAGGAGAGCCGTCGAACCCCACGACCAGGTGCACTCCGGGGACGGCCGGTGCATCAGTGCTCATAGAAAATCAAGGATAGTGCTGTGGATCCGGGGCGATCAGCAGACCTGCTGGACGGCGGGAGCGTGTCTCGCCTGCCCGTGATCGAGGCGGAGTACGCCGTGGCCATGATGCGGGCCGAGCGGCGGTGGGTCCTCGCGCTGGCCCGCGACATCGCCAGCGGACGGCTCGCCTGGCCGCACCCGGGTTGAGGAGGATGGCGATGACCCCAGGCGGGAGGGGACGTAAGCCGTGAACCAGCCGGAGCCGGCCGAGGCGATGGAGGCCCGCGTCCGGGCCAGCATCGAGCGGCAGGGCATGATGGCCACGCTCGGCGCGGAGCTGGTCGCGATCGAGCGGGGCCGGGTGGAGATAGCGCTGCGCTACGACGAGCGGTTCACCCAGCAGCACGGGTTCCTGCACGCCGGCGCCGTCGCCTCGGTCCTGGACAGCGCGTGCGGGTACGCGGCGTACAGCGTCATGTCGCCGGACGCCTCGGTGCTGACCGTGACCTACACCATCAACCTGCTCGCGCCCGCGGCCGGGCAGCACTTCGCGATGATCGGCCAGGTGGTCCGGGCCGGGCGGAATCTGGTGGTCTGCCGCGGTGAGGCGTTCGCCGACGGTGCCGGACGGCCGTTCGCGGCCATGCAGGCCACGATGAGTGCGCTTTATAACCGCCCTGACGTCAGCGGCTGAGCCGGCCCGAAGACCCGGAGATGAGTACGGCCGCCGCCACCAGGCGGTCGGCGCGCTCCCGCGCGGCCGGCTCCTCGCGGATGGTGTCGGCCAGGAACTGATCGGGGTCGATCCCGAGCGAGGTGGCGCCGGAGTCCGCGTGCGCGTCCAGCCACCGCTTGAGCTGGGGGCCGTCGACCTCGGGGTGGAACTGGACCGCGAGGTGGCGGCCGATGCGGAACGCCTGCACGGCCGCCTCGTTGCGGGCCAGTACGGTGGCCTGCGGCGGCGGCAGGCAGCGGTCGTCGTGGAACTCCAGCCAGGGGCCGGCCGGGAGCACGTCGTGGTCACGCGAGTCGACCATCGCCCAGCCGATCTCCCGGCGCGTCATCGCCTCGACCCGGCCGCCCAGCGCGGCGCAGAGCGCCTGGGCGCCGAAGCAGATCCCGAGCACGGGCACGCCCGCCTGGTCGGCCGCGCGGAGCCAGGCCAGTTCGGCCGTGATCCAGGGATCGGGGTCGTTGACCGAGCTGACCGCACCGAGCACCACCACGTGGTCCACGCCGTCGAGCGCGGGCAGCGGACCGTCGTCCGGGAACAGGTGGCCGGAAGGTTCGGCCCCGCGCGCCTCGAACGCGTCGGCGACGAAACCGGCCGAGTCGATATCGTGGTGCCTGATGACGAGGACCCGCATCCCGCCCAGCCTCCTCACGCGCAGCTTTACGGCTCAGGACGGTTCGTAGCCGGCCTTGCTGAGCATCCGGCGCAGGTCGATCACCATCTGCTCGTCGATGTCCTTGCCCGCGGGATGTTCGAAGAACGCGCTCTCCGACCCGACCCTGATGGCCACCTGGCCATCGTGGTGGACATCGACCGTGCCGATCGCGTCCAGCAGCGAGGTCACCGCATGCCACTCGATGTTGTGGCTGACCGGGTGCTGGAAGATCTGGCGCAGCGTGTTCCGGTGACGGTTGTCAAGGTGCTCCGGTTCCGGCGAGGATGACATGCGTGCTCCCTTCTGGGCTGACCCTACGCCACGTGCTGGTCGTGGGGGTGGACGGAGTCCGTTTCGATCTGCTGGGCCCGGAGGTGACCCCGGTCATCTGGGGGTTCGGCCGTGACGGCTTCCTGGGCCCGGTGCCCATCGACGAGACCACGCCGACCTGGTCCGGCCCGTGCTGGGCGACGATCGCCACCGGCCACGGGGTCGACCGGCACGGCATCACCGGCAACGACCTGACCGGTCACCGGCTGGCCGAGCACCCCGACTTCGTGACCCTGGCCACCCGGGCCGGGCTGCCCACGCTGCTCGCGGTCAGCGGCTGGCCGCCGCTGGCCCTGGCCGAGGATGGCGGGCCGCTGTTCGCCGAGGCGGCCCGGCGGGAGTTCGTGGCCGTGGCCGGGAAGAGCCTGGCGGGGTGGGACGCGGCGGACGAGGCCGTCACCGGGCTCGCCGCGTCGATCCTGGCCGAGGACGGGCCGCGGATGTCGTTCGTCTACCTGGGCGCGGTGGACGCCGTGGGGCACGTGCTCGGCGCGGGCGCGGGCCTACCGGGAGGCGGCCCGGGCCGCCGACCACCGGGTGGGACGCCTGGCGGCGGCGATCCGCACGGTCCCCACCCGCATCCGCTCATGGTATGCGGGTCCCGAGGGGGATGAAGCGCCTAGCCTTGCCGGTCAGGGGGTCACGGTCGAGGGCTTCGACCCGGCGCAGGGTGACCTGCGGGTCGGGCAGGCCGGCCTGACGGAGGCCGTCCCGCACCGCTGCGGTCACTGCGGCCACGTCGAGGTCGCCGTCGATGACCGCGGCCAGATCGGCGCCGCGTTCGGTCTGGCGGACCTGGAATTCGCGGACGGCGGGGGCGCGCAGTAGCGGCGCGCCGATCACGAACGGGTGCACGCTGGCCGCGGGGTAGCGGAACAGGTCGTCGGCCCGGCCGTCGACGCTGGCCCGCAGGAAGCCGGCGCCGGGGTTCGCGGCCGGGGTGAAGCGATCGGTCAGTTCGTACCGGATCAGCGGCTGGGTCAGGTTGTGCAGGTTGGTGACGAGCACTCTCGACGAGGCTACGCCGTCGGGCACGGGGCGGCCGCGATCGTCCAGGCACTCGGCCAGGCAGGCATCGCTGGCGAAGGTGAGCACCGGACTTCCCGGCTCGCTGCGGCCGACCAGGCCCTCGGTGGAGACGAACAGGTCGATGACCGGGACGCCGAAGGCCTCGCCGATGACGGTCTGTTCGGCCGGGCTGAGCGCCTCGGCCATCGAGGTGACCGACCGCAGGTTCAGCCGCAGCCGGCCGGCCCGCTGCTCGCGGGCGAGCTCGGCCAGCTTGGCCGCGTAGGCGAGCAGGGCGGGCGGCTGGGCGGCGTTGAGCCGCCGGACGATCTCGCCGGTGGGCAGGCTGGCCGGCGCGGGAATCATCCGGACCGGGGGCGCGACCGCCGTGGCGGCGCCCAGGCCGCTGGAGTGGACCGGCGAGCCCGCGCCGACGATCCCGATGACCACGCCTTCCGGCGGGGGCCCCGCGGGGGTCATGGCCTCGGCCATGGGCCGGCGCATGATCGTGCAGACGAAGTCGGCGTACTCGCTGACGGTCTGGACGATCAGGCCGCGCAGCCCGGAACTGCCGCCCGAGAGCAGGCACACATAGTCGCCGAGCAGCAGGGACGGCTCGGCCGCCGACCCGGCCAGGTGCCGCTCGACCAGGTTCCGGGTCAGCCGCCGGTCGGTGACGACCGCGTCAAAGTTCCCCATCATCTGCGCCTTGGTCATGACCGGTAGCCGGGGCAGGTCGGCTAGTTCGAACCGGCCCGGGTCGATGCCGCGGAGGCGGGCGGCGTGGAAGGGCGAGCCCTCGATGGCGCGGGCCAGCAGGGCTCGCAGCCGGTCCCGCTGGAAGGCGGCCAGTTCTCCGGGGCTCCAGCTCAGGCGCCGGACGTGGCGGGGCATCTGGCCGCCCATGGCCCCGGTCATGCGGGCCCGGAGCAGGTCGAGCTCGGTAAGGGTGTTGGCGGTCATCTCTCCTCCGTGGTGAGCACAGGTGCCGAGGCGAACCAGCCGGTCAGCCAGCGGATTACGGGCAGGCCGGGGCCGCCCAGGGCGTCGGGTGCGGCCTCCAGCTCCAGCGCGAGCCCGGTCTCGATGGCCAGCACGAGCTCGGCCAGCTGCCGGGGCGGGAACGGGAGGCCCTCCGCGCCCCGCTCGCCGATCGAGGCCAGCATCTGCGCGATGCCCCCGACCGTCCGGGCGTGCAGGGCCGCGTAGCGGCGGTTGAGCTCGGGATCCCGGGCGGCGTGGATCCGGAACTCGGTGACCAGCAGCCGCCAGCCCGGAGCGGCGCGCTCGGCCCGCTGGGCCAGGTCGAGCGGGGCGGCGAAGTCCCCGGACCCGGCCAGGTCGCGGGCCAGCGCCGCGTTCTGCGCGGCGCGCTCGGCGATCCGGTCCTCGAGCAGGGCCAGGAACATGTCGGCCTTGCTGGTGAAGCGCGAGTACACCACGCCCTTGGAGAACCCGGCCTCGTCGGCGATCTGCTCCAGGGTGGCGGCGTGGTAGCCCCGGGCCAGGAATACCCGGCGGGCGGCGGCGAACAGCAGGGCGCGGTTGCGGTCGTTCTGTTCGTCGCGGGACAGGCGCGGGCTCATACCGTCGATATTTAAATACCGCTGGTATTTTTGTCAAGACTGGAGCCTGGCGCACGCACCACGATCCGTTCGGAAAAAAGAGCCCGGCCAGTGCCGAGGGGATGGAGGGTCAGGGGACGGTCAGGACCTGAGGGCCGTCGGCGGTGACGGCGACCGTGTGCTCGGCGTGGGCCGCGCGGCTGCCGTCGCCGCTGCGGATGGTCCAGCCGTCGCCGTCGATGTAGTAGCTGTCCCGGCCGCCGGCCAGGAACCACGGCTCGATCGCGATGACCAGCCCCGGGGTCAGCCGGCGGCCGCGCCCGGCCGGGCCCTCGTTGGGGATGTGCGGATCCTCGTGCATGGCCCGGCCGACGCCGTGACCGCCGAAATCGGTGCAGATGCCGTAGCCGCCCGCGCGTCCGGCGGCGCCGATCACCGCGGAGATGTCCCCGATCCGGGCGCCGGGAGCCGCCGCGGCGATCCCGGCCCGCAGGGCCGCCTCGGTGGTCGCGATCAGCCGCGCGTCGGCAGTGAGGGATGGGGTGGCGGGTGGGGGGCCGATGGTGAACGAGATCGCGGCGTCGGCGGCCCACCCGTCCAGCACGGCACCGCAGTCCACGCTGAGCAGGTCGCCGTCGGCCAGCCGGTAGCGGTCCGGGATGCCGTGCAGCGCGGCGTCGTTGACCGACGTGCAGATGGCCGCCGGGTACGGGACCGGGGCGAAGGACGGCCGGTAGCCCAGGAACGGCGAGGTGGCCCCGGCCTCGGCGAGGACCGCGCGGGCGGCCTCGTCCAGCTCAGTCAGCCGCGTGCCCCGCTGGGCCTGGCCGCGGACGATGGCCAGGATCTGCGCGACGACCCGGCCCGACGCGCGCATGGCCTGGATCTCGCCCGGCGTCTTGATCTCCACCACGGGGGCACCTCCTCTTTGCGGTATAACTATACCGGTGTTACTATCACGATATGGTCCGACCGCCGCTCAGCCACTACGAGCACGCCCGCGGGGAACGGCTCGGCACCCTGCTCCGCGAGGCCCGCGGGACGCGCAGCATGGCCGAGATCGCCGCGGTATCCGGCGTCCCCGCGGAGACGCTGCGCAAGATCGAGACCGGCCGCATCGCCACGCCCGCGTTCTTCACCGTGGCCGCGCTGGCCGCCGCCCTCGGCCTCACGCTGGAGGACCTCGTCCGGCTGTGCGCCGAGCCCGCCGCCGCGATCGAGGCCCGGGCCGGCTAGGCCTCAGGCCCGGGCCGGCTAGGGCTCAGGCCCGCATGATCAGCAGGCGGGCGCCTTCGGCGGCCGCGGCCAGGGTGGCGGCCAGCCACAGCAGGAACCACAGGACGCGCGGGAGGCCGGTCATGCCGCGCAGCCGGCCCCCGTCGTCCGAGCCGGTGCCGACCTCCAGGACCCGTCGCACGCCGGACAGCAGGAGCAGCCAGGCGGTCGAGTAGACGGCGGCCCGCGTCCAGCACGATCACTCCGAGCGCGGCCAGGCCGATGAGCGCGGCCGTCCCGCCGGACAGCGGGGCCTGCGTGGCGCTCATGTTCTGAGGCTAGATCGGCCCTTGCGGGTGGTCCATGGTGAGCCGGGACGGCCGGGCCGGGATGATCGGTACCGGGGGCAGCGCGGCGATGGAGGTGAAGATGAGCATCGCGGACCTTCCGCGTCCGGTGGGATACGTGCTCGGCGGGGGCGGGAGCCTGGGCGCCGTGCAGGTCGGGATGCTGCAGGCGCTCGGCGAGCGCGACGTCCCGCCCGCCATCGTGGCCGGCACCTCGGTCGGCTCGCTCAACGGGGCGGTGCTGGCCCTGGACCCCAGGAGCGCGGCCAACCGGCTGTCTCACCTGTGGTCCCGGATGACGCGCGAGCGGGTCTTCCCCGGGGGGCTGCTGGCCCAGGCCCGCACCCTGCAGCACACCAGGACGCACCTGTTCCCCAGCACCGGGCTGGCCACCGTCATCACCGACTTCCTCGGGGCCGACCTCACCTTCGCCGACCTGGCGCTGCCGTTCGCGGTGGTCACCACCGACATCGCCACGGCCCGCCCCCATGTCCTGCGCGACGGCCCGCTGCTGCCCGCGCTGCTGGCCAGCGCGGCCATCCCGGGCATCTACCCGCCCGTGGAACTCGGGTCCCTGCGGCTGTACGACGGCGGGCTGGTGGCCAACGTCCCGATGCGGCAGGCCGTGGCCATGGGCGCGCGGTCGCTGATCGTGCTCGACTGCAACTTCCCCGGGAACATCCCCGAGGTCTCAGGGTCGATCGCCGAGGTGGTGTTCTACACCGTGATGGTGACCATGCGCTCCCAGGCCGTCCTCGAGGCGCCGCTCGTCGCCACCGACGTGCCGGTCGTCTACCTGCACGGGCCCGAGCCGCTGCGGATCTCGCCGCTGGACTTCCGCCAGACCGGGACGCTGATCGAGGCCGCGTACGAGGCGGCCCGGGTGTTCCTGGACGGGCTGCGCATCACCGGGCCGGGGCTCTACGGTTCGCCGTGACGCCGTGACGCCGTAGCTCAGGTAAGCGGGCGAAGGCCCGCGGCGGTCAGCAGGTAGGCGTCCTGGTCCGGGCCGGGGCCGGTCACCAGTTCGGTGACCGCCTGGCCGACCTGATCGGCAGTCAGCGGCGAGCCGCCGGGGCCAGCCGGGCCGCCGGCCGGGCCGCCAGCCGGGCCGCCAGCCGGGCCGCCGCTCTGCCGGGCGGCGTACGCGGCGGCGAAGACCGCGCCCAGGTCGGTGACGGGGGTCAGCTGCGGCAGCAGCGAGACGAACCGGATGCCCAGCGCGGCCCGGGCGGACTCCTCGGCGGCGTAGCCGGTCAGCCAGCGGATCGCGGCCTTGGCCCCGGCGTAGCCGCCCGACAGCGGCGAGCCGCGCAGCGCCGCGCCGCTGGACAGCGTGACCACTGTGCTGCCAGGGGCCAGCGGGGCCAGCAGTGCCTCACGGGTCCAGTGGAACACGTGCTGGACGTCGACCTCCCAGTTCCGGGAGAATGTCTGCCAGGTGTGGTACTGGATCGGCCGGGGCAGCGGGGTGGCGCCCGCGTTGAGCACCAGCACGCCGGGCCGGTAGGTGTCCATCAGCTGCCCGGCCACCACCGGATCGGCGGCATCGGCGGCCACCGCGGTGAAGGACCCGCCGATTTCCGTGCGCAGTTCGGCCAGCCCGGCGCGGTCACGGGCGACCCCGACCACCCGTGCGCCCGCGCTGCTCAAGGCGGTGGCGACGCCACGTCCGAAGCCCCGGCTGGCGCCGGTGACCAGTGCCGTCACCCCTGCTAGTTCCTGGTCAGACATGATGCTCCTCCTGGATCCGCGCCGCCGTGCGGCGGCCTGCATATACAGACCAGCCGGATCCCCGGGAATCGCCGCTAGGGCACTCAGCGCGTACGCGAGTCTGGCCGGGCGGCATATTTACGGAACGGAACGTGGTTCGCGCTCCTGGATATCGTGCGGGATCGCCGGATGGCGTTCAGGGGAGCAGCCGCGCTACGCTTTGCTCGCGTTGTGCTGCTGGGGGAGGCGCCGATGATCACAGGGCCGGAAGAGGGGGCAGTGGCGGGCCGCGGTCATGTCAGGGCCGCCCACGCCGACCGCGAGCACGTGATTGACATGCTCAAGGCCGCGTTCGTACAGGGCCGGCTGACCAAAGACGAGCTTGACGCGCGGGCGGGCCGGGCGTTCACCGCGCGGACCTGCGCCGAGCTGGCCGCGCTCACCGCCGACATCCCCGCCGGGCCCTCTGCCCGGCCGCCGCGTCAGCCTGCCCGGGCGCCGAACCTGACGGCGCGGACCCACCCGGTGCGGAACGCCGCCATCGGGTCAGTCAGCTGCCTGATCGTCGCCTTCCTCGCCTTCTGGTACGGCGCCCACCTCGATGATTCCAATACCCCCGCGTTTCTCATGCTGACCCTCGTCGCCGTGATGGCGGCGGTGGGCTTCGTTGGATGCGGGGTGGGTAACGCATGGCGGCAAAGGCGCTCCCGCACGCAACTGCCGCCGCGAATGGGGCAGGACGGCCGGGTCCCCGGAAGGCAGCGGCGCGGCAGTACCGGCCATGGTGCGTCTCTCACCGGTGGCCGTACCGACCAGACCAGCGCCGACCTGCGGGCCCACAGGTCCCGGCATGACCGGCCGCGTCCGTGCGGGCGGGGTGCCCCGGTGCCGCGCGGTGCCAGACCAGCGCCGGGCGCGGCCTGATCCGCTCCTACCCGCTGGCCCGCCGGCGCGCTCCGCGGCCCGGCCGGCCTGGGCCGGGATACGCCGCTACGGGTTGATCATCGCGTCCGGGTCCAGCACCGGCTGGCCAGAGGCGACCCTGCGCACCGCCGAGGGCAGGGAGGCGCTGCGGATGTTCTTCAGCATGTAACCCGCGCACCCCGCCCTGACCGCTTCCCGCCCCGCCCGGTCATCGTGGTAGGCGGTGAGCATCAAGCACGCGGTATCCGGCATCTGGGCCCGGATCTCCCGGCAGACCGCGATCCCGTCGCTGTCCGGCAGGCGCACATCCAGTATCGCCACATCCGGGTGCAGCGCCCGGATCTGCGTCAGGGCGGATGCGGCCGTGCCCGCATCGCCGACCACCCGTATATCGGGTTCAGCTCCCAGCAGTTCACGCAGTTCCCGCCGGACCATCTCATGGTCATCCAGCAGGAAAACCGTGATCGACTGGCTATCTGGCCTGCTGTCAGTCATCACGCGGCCCTGCCTTTCCCGGTCGGCGCAAATTGTCCATTCGCTGCACTATAAGCACCACGGTCGGCCCGGCCATCCAGGTGAAGGTCCCGTCAGGGCAGTCCAAGGTCCCGCGATGCCAGGGAAGCAGGCCGTTCGGCGGTCACCCTAGGTCCTTCGGCCCTACCTGGCCCAGTCGGCCTGAGTACCGTGGCGGAAAGGCAGCAACCAGGGTGGCCGGTACCGCTGCTCCCCCGAGGGGAGGCGTCCATGGTGTTTATCGACTGGCGCAACAGGCAGCCGCCGGGGGTAATGGAAGACCGCGTGCACCGTCTCGAGGTCCGCGTGGCCGCCTTGACCGAGGCACTGCGTGTGCTGACGCAGAGACTCGAGGACCTGCCCGCGAACGAGCCAGACGGCAAGCACGCGGCCGAAGCCGCACGGCGGGCCTGAGCGGCACAATCAGCCGGGCGAGCCCGCCGGGAAGACGTGGTTGAACTGACCGATCTGTGTGCCCGTCCCGCCCTCCGGCTTGCTTCAGGTTCAGCTGGCGCTGGCTGGCCGCGGCTTGTGCTGGACGGTGAATCCGAGCCTTCCGAGCACCGCGACGGCGCCGTCTCTCCCGCCCTCGAAATCGCCGGAGGCAAGGCGCTGGCCCGTGGCGAACTCATAGGCGGTGCCCAAGATCGCTTTCGGCGGGTAACGGCGTTCGTCCCAGACCAGATCATAAGTCGTGGTGGGGCCGAAACCATGCGCAGAGAAGAACGCCTCCGGACCCAGCCGGTCGTACTCCCCTATCGCGCGCGACACGTCATCTTGCGTTACCTGGTCCCACGCCACTGTCATCTGGCCCTCCCAGATCGTATGAACGGGGTGTTAATTGCGTCCGGCCCCACTCCGCTGCCGGCCCGGCTGGCGGCGGGATATTCCGGCAATTACTTCTGATGGACAGGAACGAGCCTGACATATTACTCAACCCGGCAGCAAGGGAGAAAGGCTTCGAAGAATTCATGGCAGGTATAGAAATTCCTCATGCCTGTTCTTCCGATGCGGCCGTCAGCACCGTGAGCCACAGATGATGTCACGGTGGCCGAGCGCGAGGCGGAGGATCGCCGGACCCGGGGCAGCCGCTGAAATAGCGGCGGCCAGCACGGGGTTGCATAGCTGGTGCACCGTGCGCCCGCACCCAGCGGGCGGCACCTGACGATAAGGGATCTGACGTGTCGGATAACTACCCCAAGGACCCCGGGGCCATCTCCCGGCTGACGCCGGAGCAGTACCGGGTCACCCAGCAGAACGGCACCGAGCCGGCGTTCCGCAACGAGTACTGGGACAACAAGGAGCCCGGCCTCTACGTCGACGTCGTGTCCGGCGAGCCGCTGTTCGCCTCGGTCAACAAGTACGACAGCGGCACCGGCTGGCCCAGCTTCACCGTGCCGGTCGAGCCGGGCAACGTGGTGAAGCGCCGGGACTTCGGCCATTTGATGATCAGGACCGAGGTCCGCTCCGCCCAGGGCGACAGTCACCTGGGCCACGTATTCCACGACGGGCCGCCGGCCGCCGGGGGGCTGCGCTACTGCATCAACTCCGCCTCCCTGCGCTTCATCCCGCTCGAGGATCTGGACCGCGAAGGCTACGGCGCCTACCGGCACCTGTTCGAGCCCGCACACGACACCGGGAGCGCATCCTGACGACCGGGAAGGCCGGCCACGACGAGCCGGACCGCTGAGGCCCTGACAGCCGCGGCACGCTCTCGCGTCGGCCGCGCCTGGGGTCAATGCCCCGGCCGGCTGGCGCTGGCGGCCGGGGCGTACCGCTCGATCAGCTGGTCGGCCACCGCGTCGAGGTCCTTCCCGATGTAGTCCGGCTGCGGGCCGACGTCGAGCGGGGCGTTGCCCTCACGAAGGATGAGCGCGGCCTGCCAGCCCGCCGCGACCGCGCCGATGGTGTCCCAGACGTGGCTCGCGATCAGGCAGATGTCGCCGGGATCGAGCTCGAGGGCCGCTGCTACTGAGTGGTAGGCCGCCGGCGCCGGCTTGTGGCGTCGCACGGTCTCGTCAACGCTGAAACGGCGCTCGAACAGGTCGATGATGCCGCCATGCTCCAGCTGCCGTCCGGCCGCGGAGTTCCTGTCCGACCCGGCGCAGGTACGCCGGCTGCGCCGGTGCGCCAACCCCGCCTGTTCGATGATCTTCATGGCGGTCAAACCCCCGCCGGTCATGGTGCACACCCGGCGTATGCGGCAACCGGGTACGCGTCGCCCGGCATCACCATCGCGCGGGCGGGGTCTGATGGAGCTCCGAACGGGCCGGGGTCCTGCCTGCGCGAATCCGGGAGACCGCGCCGCCTCAGGTCGGCGACGAACCGCCGCAGCAGGTCATCGTGCGGCGCGGCGACAATGACGATCACGTCGCGCAGCTCGGGCGGGTCCAGGGACCTGATCGTCGCACCCGGCAGCGGGGTCAGCGCGGAGAAGGGCACGATGGTCACTCCCATGCCGACCGCGGCCAGCTGGGCGGCCGTGCGCGGGAATCCGGTGCGCAGCGACGGCTGGGGCAGCACGACACCTCGTGTCGCCGCCAACTGGTCGATCCATACGGCGAAGCCGTTGTCCGGGTTGTAGTGCACGAGCGGCTCGGTGGCCAGCTCGGCCAGCGGCACCGCGTCCAGGCCCGCGAACCGGTGCTCCGCCGAGGCAACCACCACGATCTCCTCGCGGCCGAGCACCTCGACGTGCTCGTCGGTCCGCGTGGGCCGCGGCCCGACGGTGATGTCCGTCCGCCCGGCCAGCAGGACGTCCAGCATCCGGTCCGCGCTGGTGTACTCCTTCAGGTCCAGCTCGACGTCGGGGAACCGGCGCCGCCAGCTGCGCAGCACCGGGACCAGAACCCACGCCGTCATCGTCTCCGCGCAGGCGATGCGGATGCGGCCACCGGTCCCGGCCGCCACCCTCCGGCCCGCCACAACGGCCCGGTCGGCCGCGGCCAGCGCGATCCGCGCCTCGGCGACCGCGGCCAGCCCGGCCGCGGTCGGCCTGATGCCCCGCGGCAAGCGCTCGATGACCGGGGTGCCCAGCTCCCGCTCGATGGCGGCGATCTGGTGCGACAACGCCGGCTGCGAGATGTGCAGCACCGCCGCCGCCTGCGTCAGCGAGCCCTGTTCCACGATGGCGACCAGGCACTCCAGCGCCCTCATCGAAATCATCCCGGCGATCCTGTCCCTCGTTCAGCGGCCCCCCGCCCAGTTGGTCGTCGTCTCATCGGCACCGAGTCTCACACCCGGCCGGATGAGCCCGCCTCGTACGATCCGGACGATCTTGCCGCGAGCCGTACGCCCGATCGGGATCGTCATCGGGTCAGTGCGGCGGCAGGCGGCGGACTTCGAGCAGCTCGAGCCCGAGGGCCTCGATCTCGGCGAGCACGCCGTACAGCTCGGCCTGGTCCACCAGCGCTCCCGTCAGCACGGTGTCCTCTCCGCGCGGCTGAACCCGCAGGCCGGGGAACGCGGAGCGCATCGTCTCGCCCAGGTGGCCGCGCACCCAGATCGCGTACTGCTGCGGCTGCGGCCGGCTGCGCCCGCTGGTCGCGTTGTCACTAGTCACGAGGCCGAGCCTGGACGCCGTCAGGATGAGCGGCCAACGTACGATCCGGATGATTTCCGACGACGTTCAGTCCCGGCGCGGAAAGCCGGTCAGTCAGCGCTGGTGTGCGGACGGCGCGAGCAGGCCCAGGGCGCGGGCGTACTCGACCGCTTCGGCCCTGCTGTGCGCGCCGAGCTTGGCGTACAGGTTGCGCAGGTGGGTCTTGACGGTGGTCGTCGAGACGGACAGCTCGCCGGCGATCTCCGGAGCCGTCAGGTGGGTCGGCAGGTAGCGCAGCACGCGGGTCTCGCTGTTACTGAGCGGCTCTGTTAGCCGGGGGGACGACCCCCCAAGACCCCCCCGCTCATGGGGGGATGCCATCCCCCCATACCCCCCTGGCCCCCCCAGACCCCCCCTGCTCACGGTGGGGCTGCCCGCCCCCCCGTACCCCCCTGGCCCCCCTGGCCCCCCCGGCCCCCCCGGCCCCCCTGGCCCCCCTGG
>Ga0116224_10001330_pt1 | contig 16014 bp, 14 predicted proteins | sample Sb_taG_9_FD_89699 | JGI IMG/M metagenome (GOLD analysis project Ga0116224, IMG submission 89699) | Peat soil microbial communities from Weissenstadt, Germany - Sb_50d_b_LC metaG | ecosystem: Environmental > Terrestrial > Soil > Wetlands > Peat | place: Germany: Weissenstadt | collected 2010-09-21 | reverse complement strand
GGCGGCACCTCCATCCGCTGCTCACCGCGAATCCGGAGCGGCTCGCGGCTGGTCGACAGCACGCCAACGCGCGGCGCGGCGCTGAGCAGATCCGCCACGACTCCGCCGGCGTCCAGCAGATGCTCGAAGTTGTCCAGCACCAGCAAGAGCTCCCGTCCCGCCAGCGCGCTCACCAGCGCCTGCTCGGGCGACTTGCCCGCGCCCGGAGCGACCTCCAGTACCCGCGACACCTCCGCCACCATCACCGCCCGGTCCGGGATCGGCGCGAGCGGCACGAGCCACACGCCATCGCGGTACCCGCCGACCATCGCAGCGGCGACCTCAAGCGCCAGCCTCGTCTTGCCGGAACCTCCGGGCCCCCACAGCGTTAGCAACCGCACCTGACGACCGGCGAGCAGCTCCAGCGCGCGTGACATCTCTTCGCCGCGACCGACCAGCGGGTTGGCCGGGGTCGGAAGATTGGAGCGCCCGTTACGCGCGGTCCGCGCGGCAGCGACGTTCGGCTCGGCGGCCGGGCCAAGCGAGGGGTCTTGCTCGAGGACCTGGCTCTGCAGCGTCCTGAGCGCCGGGCCCGGTTCGAGCCCGAGCTCTTCCGCGAGGGCGGCGCGGGTGCGCTGGTAGACCTGTAGCGCGTCGGACTGGCGACCCGACCGGTACAGCGCGGTCATCAGCTGTCCCGCGATCCGTTCGCGGGTTGGCTCCCGGGCGAGCAGGCCCTCGAGCTCCGCGATCACCTCGGCATGACGCCCGCGGTCGAAGTCCGCGTCGATCCGCGTCTCCAGGGCCGCCAGCCGGAGCTCTTCCAGATGGCGGATCCCCGGTTGGGCGAACTCCTCGAAGGCAACGTCGGCCAGCGGCGGCCCGCGCCACAGCGCCAACGCTTCGCTCAACAGCTCGCTCGCGCCGGCCGCGTCCCCCTGCTCGAGCGTACGACGACCGTCCCGAATCCGCTCGGCGAACAGCTCGGCGTCCAGCTCACCCGGCACGACCGTCAGCAGGTAGCCGCCACCGACCGTCCGCAGTCGCGGTCCGTCCTCACCGTCCAGCGGCGCCAACGCCCGCCGCAAGCGCGACACGCCCATGTGCAGGCGCTTCGCCGCCCCCTCGCGCTCGTCCCCCCACACCGCATCGATAACCGCGTCCGCCGACACCGCCCGGTTGGCGTTCAACAGCAAGAACGCCAGCAACGCCACCTGTCGCGGGCCGCCGAGCACCAGCTGACGCTCGTCCGTCCACGCCTCGACCGACCCCAACACGCGAAAAGCGCTCACGCCCAAACCCTCGGGGGCAAAGCTACCACCCGCCCACCCGGCCGGTGCGGTTGACCAACCGTTCGCGTCGGTGACCGGGCGGCGATCCCGCGCCAGTAGCATTGGAGACGAGGTGGTGGGCGCCGGACCCCTTGGGGCGTTGCGTGTGGAGGGTTAGGTGTGGGCCGGGTGTTGGTGAGGGCTGAGGTGGAGTCGGGCTCGTGTACGACGACGCGCTGATTCGGCCCTGGTTCGAATCTGCGGTCGAGTGCGTGCCGGGGTTGTCGAAGTTCGACGCGCGCGCGCACATCGGTCGCGGGATTCCGACGATCGGGCGCGATGCGCTCACGCTGGCAAGGCGGTTCCCGTCGGCGGCCTTGATCCTCGCGCACGGGGCGATCTGCGATCTCAACTGGATCTGGCGCGAGGCGCAACACCAGCCCAATCTGTTCTTCGACACGGCCCGGTGGCACTCGACCGACCTGGCCGCACTGTTCGCGCTGATCCCGCCGGGTCAGATCCTGTACGGCAGCGACCCGCCGTACTTCACTCCGATGCTGATCGCCACGTGCGTGATCCGGACCGCGCTCCAGGCCGGCGCGGACGCTGACCGGCTGCGTGCGATCGCGGGCGGTCAGCTGGAGCGTCTGCTCGAAGGGAAGGATCCGCTCGATCTCGGGCCGCCCGTCCGTGCCGGTCGAGAGGGGCCGTCGATCCTGCTCGAGCGCGTCAACGCGATGTTGCTGTTGGGCGTCAGCCGGATGCTGCTCGGGGACACCGGGTATGAGCCGCTCGCGCTCGCACGGCTGGCGTGTGACATCGGCGTCGACGATCTTCCCGACCGTCGACATGACCGCCGCTGCGTCGACGGGTGACAACGGCGCTGGGCGGTCCGAGGCTCGCGGGTCTTCCCTTCCCGATCACATGATCGTCGACCATCTCGGCCCGTCCGCACACGCGTTGGGAGCGGAGGACCGGCGTGACTGACCTGGTGATTTCCGAAGCGGAAGCCGCCTTTCACCGCGAGCATCCCGGCTACGCGGAAACGGCTGTCCTCGACGACCTCCGCGCGACTGACTTCGCGCGGCTCGATCGCGGTGGTCACGTATACCTCGACTACACGGGCGGCGGCATGTTCGGCAGCTCTCAGGTGGCGCAGCACATCGAGCTGCTCGAGTCGGGCGTGTTCGGCAACCCGCACTCGATCAATCCGACATCCGCGGCCAGCAGCGAGCTCGTCGAGCGCGCCCGCGCGTACGTGCTCGAGTTCTTCAGAGCATCGCCACAGGAGTACGAGGCGATCTTCACTCCGAATGCCACCGGGGCGCTACGGCTGGTCGGCGAGGCATATCCGTTCCGCCCGGGTGACCGCTTCCTGCTCACGTTCGACAATCACAACTCGGTCAACGGCATCCGTGAGTTCGCGCGCACGCGCGGCGCCGACACCACGTACATACCCAGCGTCGCGCCCGATCTGCGTGTCGACGAGAGCATGTTCCCGCGATATCTCACCGACACGATCGGCGACCACCACAACCTGTTCGCGTATCCGGCGCAGTCGAACTTCTCGGGTGTGCAGCATCCACTCGAGTGGATCGAGCAGGCGCACGCACACGGGTGGGACGTGCTCCTCGACGCCGCCGCGTACGTGCCGACGAGCACGCTCGACCTGAGCATCTGGCATCCGGACTTCGTCGCGATCTCGTTCTACAAGATGTTCGGATGGCCGACCGGAGTGGGCTGTCTGCTGGCGCGACGCGACGCGACGCGCTCGCGAAGCTGGAGCGGCCGTGGTTCTCCGGCGGCACGATCGTCGCCGCGTTCGTCCAACGCGAGTACTTTCACTCGGCGCCGGGCGCCGCACACTTCGAGGACGGCACCGTCAACTACCTGAACCTGCCGGCCGTCGAAATCGGGCTGCGATATCTCGACCGCGTCGGCATCGACACGATCCATCGGCGCGTCGCCGCGCTCGGCGAGTGGCTGATCGAGCAGCTCGGTTCGATGCGGCACGAGAGCGGCACGCCCGCGACGACGATCTACGGACCGCGGTCGTGGCAGCGGCGCGGTGCCACGATCGCGTGCAACTTCCTCCATCCCGACGGGAGGATCGTCGACGAGCGATTCGTCGACCGAATCGCGTCGGAGCACAACGTGTCGCTTCGCACCGGCTGCTTCTGCAACCCCGGGGCGGGTGAGGTCGCGTTCACGATCTCACGCGAGACGCTCCTCGGTGGCGAGTTCGGCGAAGGTATGAGCCTCGACGACTACGTGGCCGCGATCGGACTGCCTTCCGGCGGCGCGATCCGCGCCTCGCTCGGTCTCGTCTCGAACTTCCACGACGTCGAGCGCTTCATGGCGTTCGCCGCGCGGTTCATCGATGTCGGCGAGATTCCGACCGACCTCCCACCGCGCGTGGGTTGCTGAGAAGTCGCGCGTTCAGCCGGCCAGCACGTTTGGCGAGCTTGCGTCGTATTCCGGGATCCAGCCGGTGCCACGACCGTCGGGATCACGGCCCATCCGCCGGCGTAGCGCGATCGAGAGGTCCCGCCTCCAGGTCGCCAACGGGGACGCGAGATGGTTGCTGACGCCCCGCTCGCGCGAGGCAAGGACGACCTGACTCGCCCGCGGACGGCGCGAGCGCTCATAGCGGCGCAGCGCCGCGACCGGATCATCGGGCTCGGCCGTGAGCGCCGCCGCAAGCACGCAGCCGTCCTCGATCGCCTGACACGCGCCCTGTCCGAGGTACGGCAGCATCGGGTGCGCGGCATCGCCCAGCACGCTGACACGCCCCCGCGTCCACTCCGGGATCGGGTCCCGGTCGTAGAGCGCCCACTTGTACCAGACCTCTCCTGCCGAAAAGATCCGAAGCAGCGACTCGTGCCAGCCGCTGTAGCGCTCGAGCACCTCGTCGCGCTCGCACTCCGAGACCCAAGATTCGTGCCGGTAGCCCTCGTCGTCGTAGTGGCAGACGACGTTGATCAGCTCGTCTCGCCGCACCGGGTATACGACGATCGTGCCGTGAGGCCCCAACCACTGGACGTTTTCGGCTGGGGGCGGTCCACCGGGCACGGCGTCGACCGGTACCACGCTCCGGTAGCAGATCTTGCCGGTGAAGCGCGGAGCGTCCGGGCCGAACAGCGACTCTCGCACGGCCGAATGGATCCCGTCGGCCCCGATGACCACGTCGGCCTCGACCTCGGTGCCGTCCTGGAACCTCGCGACCGCGAGCGCGCCGTCCGACTCGACTCCGACGCAGCGCGCTCCGAGCGTGACGATGTCGCCGGGCAACGACTGCGCCAGCACGTCCAGCAGGTCGGCGCGATGGGCCGTCGCGCCCGCGCTGCCGAACAGCGTCGCCTGTTGGTCCCGGCTCGTCTTCGAAATCACCCGGCCGGTCTTCCCGTGGCGCGTCACCGCCCACTCCCAACGTCCGGCGATCGCGCGGACATCGTCCTCGAGACCGAGGGATCGCAGCACCTTCATCGCGTTCGGCCCGAGCGCGACCCCGGCGCCGATCTCGCGCAACTCGGGTGCGGACTCATAGATCGCGACCTCGACGTCGCGCCGGGACAGCGCGCGCGCCGCCAGCAAACCACCGATCCCACCGCCGATGATCTCAACGCGCGTCATTCAGATCGCAACCGTCGTTCCTCGTTCCCCACGACAGCTCCGGCGGACAATTCTATGGTTACGGTGGGGATTGGCCGGGCTCGCGGTCATGCGTCGTCTTCCCGTCCACGGGCGAGGTGGACGGAGACGACCTCGCACAGGACGGGGTCGGGCGTCCCGATCTCGGCGAGGCGCGCCAGGTGCGCGCTCGCGTGCGGGTTTCCGAACATCCCGGCGAAAGCCTCGCGGCTCTCCCACTGGGCGTAGTTGATCACCTTGGTGCCGTCGAGGCTTCGGTGGATGCTGGCGGACACGAATCCCGGCTGGTGGCGGATGGCCTCCTCCGTCGCGTGCTGCCAGAGCTCGACGAGCTGCTGCTGGTTGGCCGGGTCAACCGTGAACACGTTGATCAGCGTGACCAGGCCGGCGTCGGCCCGGATCCGGGCCTCCGGTGCTGTCGTGTCGCTTCCCATTGCTTGTCTCCTAGGTGCGATCGTCAGACGCGCGCGAGGGCGCCGTGCTGGGCGGGTGCGGGCTCGGTGGCGCGCACCGGGCCGGGCAGGGTGCGGGCGGCACGCTCCTCCGCAAGGAATGAGCCGCCGCCGGATGCGACGTGATCAGCCGCGGACGAGCTTCTTGTACGTGATGCGCTTGGGGCGGTCGGCGTCGGCGCCGAGCTGCTCGTGCCGGAAGCTCTCGTAGGCCTCGAAGTTGCCCTCGAACCAGCGCACCTGCGAATCGCCCTCGAACGCGAGCACATGGGTGGCGATCCGGTCCAGGAACCAGCGATCGTGCGAGACGACGACCGCGCAGCCCGCGAACGCGAGCAGCGCCTCCTCGAGCGCGCGCAGCGTGTCCACGTCGAGGTCGTTGGTCGGCTCGTCGAGCAGCAGCAGATTCCCGCCCGTCCGCAGGAGTTTCGCCAGGTGGAGCCGGTTGCGTTCCCCGCCCGAAAGCTTCGCGACCTTCTTCTGTTGGTCGGATCCCTTGAAGTTGAACCCGGCCACGTAGGCACGGCTGTTCACGGTGCGGTCGCCGAGCTTGATCTGATCCTGGCCGCCCGAGATCTCCTCCCAGACGTTCTTGTCGGGGTCGAGCGCGTCGCGGGACTGGTCGACGTAGGCCAGCTCGACGGTGTCCCCGATTTGGAGCGTGCCGGCGTCCGGCTGCTCCTGGCCGGTGATCATCCGCAGCAGCGTCGTCTTGCCGGCGCCGTTGGGGCCGATCGCGCCGACGATCCCTCCCTTTGGCAGGTTGAAGCTGAGGTCGTCGATCAGCACGCGATCGCCGTACGCCTTGCGCAGCCCGTTCGCCTCCACCACGGTGTCGCCCAGGCGCGGACCGGCCGGGATGTGGATCTGGACCTGGTCGAGCTTGACGTTGCGGTCCTGCGCGAGCAGGGCCTCGTAGGCGTTGAGGCGGGCCTTGGGCTTGTTGCGGCGCGCGCTCGCGTTGAGCCTCACCCACTCGAGCTCCTGCTCGATCGTCCGCTGGCGCGCGTTCTCCTGCTTGGACTCCTGCTGGAGCCGCGCGCGCTTCTGCTCGAGCCAGCCGGAGTAGTTGCCCTGGTACGGAATGCCGCGCCCGCGATCGAGCTCGAGGATCCAGCCGGCGACGTTGTCGAGGAAGTACCGGTCGTGGGTGATCGCGACGACCGTCCCGCGGTAGTCCTTGAGGTGGCGCTCGAGCCAGGCGACCGACTCGGCATCGAGGTGGTTGGTCGGCTCGTCGAGCAACAGCAGGTCCGGCTGGCGGAGCAGCAGACGGCAGAGGGCGACGCGGCGGCGCTCGCCGCCCGACAGGGTCGACACGTCCGCATCTCCGGGCGGCGTGCGGAGCGCGTCCATGGCGATCTCGAGCGTGGTGTCGAGGTTCCAGCCGTCGACCGCGTCGATCTGCTCCTGCACCCTGGAGAACTCGCCGGCGGTCTCGTCGGAGTAGTTCATCGACAGCTCGTTGAACCGGTCGAGCAGGGCTTTCGTCTCGGCCACGCCCTCTTCGATGTTCTCGAGGACGTTCTTGCTCTCGTCGAGCGCGGGCTCCTGCTCGAGCAGACCCACGGTCGCGCCGGCACCGAGCTGGGCGTGACCGCCGAACTCGGTGTCCTGGCCGGCCATGATCCGAAGCAGGGTCGACTTGCCGGCGCCGTTGTAGCCGATCACGCCGATCTTGGCGCCCGGCAGGAACGACAGTGAAATGTCGCTCAGGACCTCGCGGTCGGGCGGGTAGCGGCGCGAGAGCTTGTAGGTGGTGAAGATGTATTGGGTCGACATGTGGTCAAGCAGAGGATAGGAGCCCGTCCGTGCTGCGGGTTCTCGCCGCCGTGTTCGCGCTGATCGCCGTCGCGTGCATGACGGTGGCGATCGTCGGGATGGTCACCGGACGGCCCGGAGACCGCGCCGGCCTCGTGTACCGAGCGGCCGCCGTGCTGTGCTTCGTGACGGCCGTCGTCCTGAACATCGCCGCACACTGACCACGCGTATCCTTGTGCGCTCAACCGAGACCGAGGAGAGACGATGGCGAAGGTGGTGTACACGGCCGAGGCGACCGTCACCGGAGGTCGCGATCAAGGTCACGGCAAGACGACCGACGGAGCGCTCGACGTGCAGCTCCGGTTGCCGAACGAGATGGGCGGAAACGGCGGCGGCACCAACCCCGAGCAGCTGTTCGCGGTCGGCTACGCGGCGTGCTTCGAGGGCGCGCTCGGCGTCGTCGGCCGGCGCGAGCGCAAGGAGGTCGGCGACGCTTCGATCGAGAGCAAGGTCAGCCTGATCACCACCGAGGAACGCGGCTTCAACGTCGCCGTCGAACTCGACGTCACCCTCCCACAGGTAACCGATCCTGAGGAGGCCAAGCGCATCGTCGCCGAGGCCCACCAGGTGTGTCCGTATTCGAACGCGACCCGCGGGAACGTCGACGTCACGCTGACCGCGAACGGGCAGCCGGTCGGCTGAGCGGCTCTAGCTGACTGGCGGAGGTCCGGTATTCCGTTTCCCGGGTATGTAGTCGTAGTAGTCGTTTTTGCTGTTGGTAACCCGCAGGGTTATCAACAGTTTTTTCGCGCGCGGGCGCGCGCGAGAGCGGCCGGTTCGCGGGGCGTGGGACGGGTCTCACGGCGTGGTGGTGGATCGGTTGGCCGCGTAGCGGGTCCAGTCGCCGGCGGCGAGCTTGGCCCAGCGTTCGGTGGTTTGGTCGGCGTAGCCGAGGAGGTCGGCGAGGATCGCGGACGGGAGGCGGCTGGCGAGTTCGTGGTTGGCGGCGGTGCGGGCCGGGAGCGCTTTGATGCCGAGCTTGGCCATTCGCTCGCGCATGTAGATCTCGCTGAGATGGTTTCCGTTGCGTCCGCCGTGGATCAGCCACGTGCTGTTGGACTGCTGCTTGAGTTGCCGGGTGAGGGTCGCGATCGGTTCGGGGAGCAGCAGCGGGTCGCGACCGATCGCGAGGTGCACCTGTCCGTGCTGCTCGTGGACGTCATCGATGGTCAGCAGCACGAGGTGACTGATCCGCTGTGAGAACACGACGATCAGCACGCCCGCGAAGCGGTCGCGGAGATCGAGCTGCTGATCGGTGAGGAGCGCGCGGAGCAGCACGCGGCGATGGTCGGGATCGAGCGGGTCGGCGTGCCGGCGGGTCGCGGGTGCGATCACGGTCAGCGGGCCGGTGATCTTGTGCTTGACCGTCCAGGTGATGAACGCGCGCGCGTGACGGCGGTGGCCGGTGCCGTTGGTCAGCCACCAGTCGAGATGCTCTTGTGCGACGGTGACGAGCGTGAGGTCGTGTTCGGAGAGCCAGACGAGCAGGTCGGCGGCGACGCGGACCTGGGCGCGCGGTCGCATGTCCGCGTTGCGGCTGGCTGTGCCTCGGCGTTCTTTGCGGGCGAGGTCGTGGTGGACCTTCCAGGTCGCGAACGCGCGCAGGTGCATGCGGTCGGGGCCGTCGGGGACGCGCAGAACTTCGCTGTCGATCAGCAGCGCGAGTCCGGCGACTCGTTCGGAGCGTTCCGGCAGCGCGCCGTAGCGCACGAGCTGCGCGCGGAGATGATCGGTGGTCGAGCGGTCGAGCGTGTCGAGCGCCTGGTGGGTGAGCGGTATCTGCCCGCCGATCAGGTCGCGCAGGATCCGGAATCCGCGGCTCTGGTTGGCGCCGGAGGTCATCCAGTTCAGCGTCGTGAGCGGCTTCGGGCTCGCCGCGAGCGCGGCCAGATAGCCGCTGAGGGTGCTGACCGCAACCGGGTCCCCAGCCTCGGTGAGTTCCTCGATCCGACGTTTCAGCGAGCAGGCAGCGCACCGCCCGACGGTGTAGTTCAGCTCCTCAGCGCCGCAGTCGGTGCAGATCTGTCCGACGCGCTCGCCGGCGCACCGCTCGCACGCCCCGGCCTGCGCGGCGGACGGCCGTGCTGTCCGCTGGCAGCCGGTGCAGAGGACTGTCGAGCGCATCCGGCGCCCTCGGCAGCGGCCGCATTCCGGGCCGGCGCTCGAGCGGGCGGTGACGTGCCGCAGCTCGCCGCAGGACGCGCACGGCTCGTGACGAGAGGGGTGGTGGTTCGCGCACGAACGGCACATCGGCTCCTCGGTGTCGGCGTGCACGCACGGCCGCTCCCGAGCACACACGACGCAGACCCTGATCGGCGCCACCCACTTCGGGCGTCCCTTCTGGCGGCAGGCGCTGCACTGCGGCGTGTCGCTCCTTGCCCCCAAGCACGGCCGCTCGCGCCCGCACATCGAGCAGACCGCGACCGGCAGCTCGTAGCGACGGCCCCGGCATCCGCTGCACAGCGGCGTCGCGGTCTTCGCGCCACGGCATCGCCGTTCGCGACCGCAGTCAGAGCAGACCGCGACCGGCTCTCTCCACCCGCTCGGGCTCACGAGCTGCTGCCCTTGGCCGGCCGGATCCGTGCGCGCTTGGGTTTCAGATCACCCACGCCCGCGGTCTCGCCTGCGGCCTTGCGGCGTGCCGGCTTGGCGGCGACCTCGACGGGTTTGATCAGATCGTTCGGGGTGCACCCGAGGATCTGGCAGAGCACCATCAGCGTGTGCAGGTTCAGTCGCTCGGGCTTGCCGGTGAACAGCCGCCACACCTGTGATTCGGACAGGTGCACGCCGTGCTCGGCCAGCAGCGGCGCGAGCTCGGCGTAGCTCCTCACGCCACGCTCGGCGAGCAGCGGCCGCAGCATCCACTCGTAATCGATCTCGCCCATCAGTCCAGCCCCTCTCCTCCGAGCTGCGCGCGCAGCACGCGGCTCATCGCTTCGTTCTTGTAATCGCCGCTGACGCCGGTGTAGAGCGCGGTCGTTGACGCATACCGGTGCCCGACCTGCATCCGCACGAACAGCTCATCCCAGCCGTCCTCGATCAGATGCGTCACATAGCTGTGACGCAACGCGTGCGGCGAGAGCTCGCCCGGCAGCCCGAGCTCGTCGCGATACTCACCGAACCGCTCTGTCACCTGCTCGCTCGAGATCCGACCGCCACGCTCGGTCAACCACAACCCCGAACGATCCTCGGGCTTGTAGAGCGGGCGGACCTCCTCGATGTACTGCTCGATCACCTCGACCGACCAGTCGAACACGGTCAGCACGTTGCGGCGCTTCGGAGCGCTTCCCCGCGACGCCTTCCCGTAGCGCACCGACAACGAGCCGTAGCGCCCGAACGACGGACGATGCGCATTCTCCGAGAAGTCGTGAACCTCCAGCCGGGCGGCCTCCTGGCGGCGCAACCCGAACGCATAGATCGTCTTGAACAACGCCGCGTCACGGAACGCCGCCAACGCCCCCTTCCGCCCGCGCGCGCGACGGTCCGACACGCGCGCGTCACAGTGATCAAAGAACATCACCAGCTCCTCGCGCGAGAGCGGCCGCCGGCCCGGCCGGCCCTCGTACTCCACGTTGTGCGCGATCGCGTTGCGCGCGTCGATCACCTGCACCGGCCGGACCCCGAACTCCACCTCGCAGATCGCGACCCACGGATAGCGCTCATCGGTCAGGTAATCCAGGAACGTTCGCAACGTCGCCTGATAGGACCGCAGCGTCGAGACCGACCGGCGCTTCGGTGGACACGCGAGATCCTCCAGCCACTCATCGACCCGCAGCGCCGTCCACTGCCACGGCCACGACCCGGTCTCGGCTTGGAAGCGCGTGACCAGCGCAGCACCCCGACGCTTGGTCCCCTCGCTCAGATGACGCGCTGACTGCTGCCGCGCCCACCCGACCAACAGCGCGTCGAACACCGCCTCCGTCATCCGCAACGGCCGCACGCCCTCGCCGAACACCATCGCCAACGCAGCCCGCGCGCGCTCGTCCCGCGCGGTCCCGATCAGACCTCGCGGCCCCGGCTCCTCGGCTTGCATCCAATGCAACCCTACTTTCATCAGATGAAAGCCACGGTCAAGCGCGACGAAACCCCCGCTCCCTCCGGTAAGTTCGATGCCCAACCCCGCCCCGCTCAGTGCCGTCAGCGCTTCTCGAAGCCCGCACGATGCGGCTTGCATCCGATGCAATAACTTCGTTAAGTGTCAGTTCTCCGGCTGCCATCGGATCACGACCAATCCGTTCGGGGTGCGGGTCAGCTGGGCGTAGATGACGTGGAGCGTCGGCGGCAGTCCGGCGCAGTCACCTTTGCCCGTGGTCTGCTCTCGTGTGACGACCACCCAGAGTCCTGCTGCGGCTCCTTGCCCCGGGGCGATCGCGACGACGGTGCCCGTGTTCGAGACGGCGCTCTTGGTCAGCTCGGGGTCGCGGGCGAGGCTCGCCGCCGCTTGGAGCGCCTGCGCTCGGGCCTGCCCGAGTGAGATCGCGGCCAGCCGTCGCTGGTTGGCGGCGACGCCGGCGGCGGTCCAGTTCACGTAGAGCGCCGCGTAGCGGGTCAGCGCCACCTGCGGGCTGGTCCGTGCGGCGTCGGCGCTGAGGCGGTCGATCGCGGCTTGCTGATGGGGTGGGACGGTTCCGTTGCGCTCGGGCGTGGGATCGTCTGCATCGGCGGGCGTCGTCGCTCGCAGGGCGGAGGTGGTGCGCGTGGCGGTGCCGTTGGTCTGGTAGGGATTGGCGATCCCGGCACAGCCGGCGATCTCGCCCGCGACGAGGAGGGCGGCGAGCGTCACGGCGGTTCGCCTCGCGCGCACGCGCGCGCGCGAGAGACACAACTCGTGCGGGTGGACCAGTCGCGAGTCATAGTCCGGGGGATGGCGGGTGACGTATGTCAGTCCGTCGGCGAGGTTCCCGAGCGGGTCTTGCCGCCAGCGGGGGCCGCTTCCGGCGGGGATGTTCGGGCCGCCGTAGTCGGCAGTGTCGAACGCGAGCCCGGCGATCACGATCCACGTATGCCCCGAGTTCGCGTACACGGTGATCCAGGTGCCGGGGCCCGGGAATCCCCAGGATTCGAGCGTGCCGGACACGTCGGGCCGTTGGCTGTGCAGGCCTGCGCTGTAGAGGACGAACGACACCGCGCCCGAGCAGTCGTACGCTGGCCAGGGGTATGAGAGTGAGCCGAAGTGCGCGACCGGCTCGGGGTAGGACTTGGCGTGGATCTCGTTGGCGGCGGCGATCGCGAGCTTGACCGCCGCCGGCGCGTCGGTCGGCGCGGCGGCGGTTCGGTCGGCGAGAATCCGCGCCGTCTGGCCCGGGACGGTCGCGAGTGTCGCGGTTGCGGCGAGCCGATCGCACGTCGGTGTCCATCCGGCCGTTCCGATTACCTGGCCGGGGCTGGCGGTGGCGGTCGGGCCGGGGGTGATTTCCTGGAGGAGGTTGCCGCTGCCGGGGTTGGGCGCGGGGGTGACGTTGACGTGCCGGACGCCCCAGGCGTTCTGGTCGGCGCGGCCTTTCCAGTCGTAGATGTCGACGTGTCGGCCGATGATCGCGCCGCCGGTGTCGCCGGCGTAGAACGCGCGGCTGGTGCCGAACGGGTTGGGCTGGACGTGCGCGAACGTCTGCAGCGGGACTACGGTGGGGTCGACGGCGATCTCGTACGCGGGCGGTCCGGCGGTGAGATTCAGCCCGGTGGCGGTGACGCCGGTGCCGTTCATGGGGTTCCAGGGCGGCCCTTTCGGCGGTGGCGATCCACGTGCCGGCGCCCGCGGAGATTCCGTCGGGCGCCGGTGGCGGCGTGCATTGTTGAGTGGCGACGCCGCCGAGCAGCACGACTGGCAGCGCGATGAGCATGAACCCGCCGGCGGCTGGGAGCCATAGCAGCCATCGGCGCTTGTGCGAGTGCTCGGAGTTCATGCGGCTCGTCCTCGCTCGCGGTATTGCTCGTGCCACTCGGGGGTGCACAGCAGCCTGAGTGCGGCCCAGTGGTCGCCGCCGGTCTGCGCGAGCGCGGCGGCGCGGCGGGGCTGGTCGTTCTCGGGATCGGAGCAGCAGATCCAGTACTCGAGGTCGCCGAGGAGCTGGCGCACCGTGCCTCGCCCTCGGTTGGAGATCATGTACGCGCTCGAGTAGAGCCCTGGCCGGGTGGTGAGGGTCGTGATGTGCTCGATGTCGGCGTCGGTGAGCGACAGCGGCGCGCGGGCGTGCTCGAGATCGTCGGCGTCGTTCTGGAAGCACAGGGCGATCGCCTTGTTCTCCAGCAGCGCGTAGCCCTGAGCGGTGGAGAGATCGCGGAAGAACTGCGAGACGAAGATCGGCCACAGCGCGTAGTGCCGCGAGCGCCGTGCGTACTCGTTCAGCCACGCTCCCGCCGCGGCCGAGGCGGTCAGCTTCCAGCCCTCCTCGACGACGAGGAACATTCGCCCGGCCCACGCGCCGGCGTCGTTCAGCTCGCCCTGCAACCGGAGGCTGCGGGTGCGCTGGATGGCACCTTCGATGTGGTCGACGATCTGGAGGATCATCGGCGGCACGAGGCGGTCGGGCAGTCCGGCGATGTCGAACAGCGTGAGCGTCGTCTCGTCGGGCACGGTCGTGCGCGCGTCGGTGAGGTGTGCGAACGCGCCGCCCTCGCAGTAGGGCTCGAGCCGCACGATGAGCGACTGCAACGGTGTCGGCGAGCAAGCTGCCGGGCTCGATCCCTTCCGACGGCGTTGGAGTTCGTGCAGGAGCAGCGTCTCGCGGGGCCGCTCGCCGGTCCTCGCGCAGCGCTCGTACACGGCCCGGGTTCCCGAGAGCAGGAACGATTCCTCGAGCGCGCTGAGGGTGCGGTCCTCGCTGCCGCGCTGGTCGCCGATCAGTAGCGCGTGCAGGGCGAGCAGGAACTGCTCCTTCTCCGGTGGGACGCGCTGGGCGTCGGGCACGTCCCACGGGCAGATGACCTCGCCGGTGTTCGAGCCGACCTGCACTCGCCGCGACCCGGGGATGAGGCCGAGCAGCATGTCGTAATGGCCTGAGCCACGCGCTCCGTGCTCCGCGGCGGTCGAGGAGCGGTCGATGATCCAGCCGCGCATGCCCTGCGAGATCGCGCGCTCGAGCAGCGCGTTGATGGTCACGGTCTTGCCGCCGCCGGATGGGCCGATCGCGAGCGTGACGTGTCGCGTGTAGAGGCGGTCGAACGGGTTGACGCGCTCGAGCGTCCCGCCCGGGTCGGCGAACCCGAGGATGAGTCCTCCGGTGAGCCGCACGAGCCGGAGGTGAGTGGCAGGCAGTGGGGGATGTTGCGGTGTGCGTAGCTGCGGGTTGCGCGAAGCGGGTCGAGGCCGAGCGGGATCGTCGAGGTCAGTCCCGGCAGGCAGCGCCAGCGTCCTCGGATGACCCGGGCGCCGGTGTGGGCCTGGAATTCCCGAGCCGTGGCTTTGACGAGCTCGTCGAACGCTTCGGGCCGGCCCTCCGGGTCCCGGATCGCGATGCTGACCGAGACCTTGTAGACCGTCGCGCCGATCTCGGCCGCGAGCTTGGCGTCGAGCAGTTCGGCTTCAGCGAGTGCTTCGTGCTCGTTTGAGCCGATCAGCTGCGCTCGGCGGTGCTTGTAGTCGATCGCGGCGGACAGGCGCTTCCAGCGCCGTCGCTGGCGGGCGCGTATCTGGGCGCGGCTCCCTACGCGGATGTGAACCGCGACGGTGACCGGCAGCGGTGCTGACAGCAGGTGCATCAGCCACCACAGCGTGGTGTGGATCGGCGGTGTTCCGAGGTGCAGAATCTCCTCGAGCGTCCCGTCGGGGTGACGTAGCCAGCGAGGATCGGCAGCGTCGATTCCCGCGGGCTCGGGGCCCGAGCAGATGGCGTCGAGAATCCGGTGGCGGCGGAGGCCGGCCTCCTCGGCCGTGGTTGCGCCCGCCAGTCCGGTCGCGTCGGCGAGCGCGTCCAGGTCGGGTAGCGTGCGGGCGGCGGGGTGACAGCGCTCCCACAGGCATGCCAGCGCTTGCACGCCATCGAGCGGCCATGGCTCGATCCCGACCGCCGCGAGTTGTTGCTTGAACCTGCTCGGTCTGTCGCAAGCTGTCGGCGGCCGCGCGCTGGTGAGAGCGCCACGCGGTGCGAGCTCCGCCGGGAGCCAGCGCGTGGCGGAACCGGATTCGGAGGTCTTCTCCTACTGGTTTGTGTGGGACGGCCAGCCACCAGCGGGCGGCGACCGCCGGTTGCTCTGAGCCGGCGGCGTGTACGACTGACTGGGTCTGCGCTGAGAGCAGCCGGCATCTGGCTTGGGCGAGGTCCTCCCGTCCGTGGCGGCGGTCGTGGCCGCACGCGATCTGCACCCGGCGACGGTCTTCGGCGAGCGCCTCCGCGACGGGAATCGGGTCGGTCTGGGCGTAGATCGCGAGTGCTTGCCGGTCGGGTATGCCGCGGCAGATCTCAGCGAACCCCCGCTCGATCCTGGTCTGAGCGCCGTCGTCAGCGGTGATTGCGTTGGGCATCCGCTCGCACTCGATCAGCCGTACGTAGTGCCCGTCCAAGGTGATGATCAGGCCGTCGGGCTCGACGACGTCGACGGGGAGCAGCCGCCCGAGTGATCCTGTTCGCGCGTTCCTCATCGCGCCACCGCCTCGAGAGCAACGTCTCCCGGGGAGCCGGCGTCCCCGTTGGTCGGGGGTGCGGTGTCGAGGATCAGACCGCCGCGTCGTGGCTCCGCCGGGAGCGTGAGTTGTTTGGGCATGAGGCCGTAGCGGATCAGGGCCAGGAGGTGACGTCCGGGGCCGAGTGCTTGGCCTGAGAGGGCGTGCAGTAGGACGCCGCAGAACGTCAGCGCGAGTACGACGATCGTGATCGTCGGGCGCAGGCCGAGCGGCGAGATCC
>Ga0116224_10001326_pt1 | contig 16031 bp, 19 predicted proteins | sample Sb_taG_9_FD_89699 | JGI IMG/M metagenome (GOLD analysis project Ga0116224, IMG submission 89699) | Peat soil microbial communities from Weissenstadt, Germany - Sb_50d_b_LC metaG | ecosystem: Environmental > Terrestrial > Soil > Wetlands > Peat | place: Germany: Weissenstadt | collected 2010-09-21 | reverse complement strand
GGCGGGCCAGCTCGAGGAGCCCCTCGGCGGCGGGCGGCGGCGGGCCGTAGCGGTCCAGCCACTCGCTGGCCACGTCTTCGACGTCCTCGACCCGGCGGGCCGCGGCGATCCGGCGGTAGCCCTCCAGGCGGGCGTCCTCGGCCTCCACGTAGTCCGACGGGAGGTGGGCGTCGCCGGGGACGTCGATCGAGACGGTGGCCGGCTCGGGCTCGCGGATCCCCTTGGCCTCGGCCACCGCCTCCGCCACCATCTGGACGTACAGGTCGTAGCCGACCGCGGCGATGTGGCCCGACTGGTCCCGGCCGAGGAGGTTGCCCGCCCCCCGGATCTGCAGGTCCCGCATCGCGATCTTGAATCCGGAGCCGAGCTCGGTGTGCTCCCCGATCGTGCGCAGCCGCTCGTAGGCCGCCTCGGTGAGCACCCGCTCGGCCGGGTGGAACAGGTACGCGTAGGCGCGCTGTCCGGCCCTCCCGACCCGCCCGCGGATCTGGTGGAGCTGGCCGAGGCCGAGGAGGTCGGCCCGGTCGACCACGAGCGTGTTGACCGTCGGCATGTCGATCCCCGACTCGATGATGGTCGTGCACACGAGGACGTCGTAGTGCTGGTCCCAGAAGTCGAGGACCACTTGCTCGAGGGTGCCCTCGTCCATCTGGCCGTGCGCGATCGCGATGCGCGCCTCGGGCACCACCCGCGACAGGTGCCGGGCGACCGCGTCGATGTCGGCCACCCGGTTGTGGAGGTAGAACACCTGGCCCTCGCGCAGGAGCTCGCGCCGGATCGCCTCGGACACCGCGGATTCGTCCTCCTCACCGACGTAGGTGAGGATCGGCTGGCGGTCGCTCGGCGGTGTGTTGACCATCGACAGGTCCCGGATCCCGGTGAGGGCCATCTCGAGCGTCCGCGGGATGGGGCTCGCGGTGAGCGTGAGCACGTCGACGCCGTTGCTCATCGCCTTGACCGCCTCCTTGTGGGTGACCCCGAAGCGCTGCTCCTCGTCGACGACGAGGAGCCCCAGGCGCTTGAAGGAGACGCCCTCGGAGAGCAGCCGGTGGGTGGCGACGACGACGTCCACCGACCCGTCGGCGAGCCCGTCGACCACGGCGGACGCCTGGGCGGGCGAGAGGAACCGGCTGAGCATCTCGACGCGGACGGGGAACCCCCGGTAGCGGTCCGAGAACGTGGCGAAGTGCTGGCTGGCGAGCAGCGTGGTCGGCACGAGGACGGCCGCCTGCCTGCCGTCCTGGACCGCCTTGAAGACGGCCCGGAGCGCCACCTCGGTCTTGCCGAAGCCGACGTCCCCGCAGACCAGCCGGTCCATGGGGCGCTCGGACTCCATGTCCTCCTTCACGTCCGCGATCGCCCGCTGCTGGTCGGGGGTCTCGGTGTAGGGGAAGGCGGCCTCGAGCTCGCGCTGCCAGGGGGTGTCGGGGGCGAAGGCGTGGCCGGCCACGCTGGCGCGGGCCCGGTAGAGGTCGACCAGCTCCTGGGCGATCTCACCGGCCGCCGCCCGGGCCCGGGCCCGGGTGCGCTGCCAGTCCGCCCCGCCCATCTTGGAGAGCGTCGGCACCTCGCCGCCGGAGTAGGGCGTGACCGCCTCGATCTGGTCGACCGGCAGGTAGAGCCGGTCGCTCCCCCGGTACTCGAGGACGAGGTAGTCGCGGGTCGCGCCGGCCACGCTGCGGGTGGTGACGCCGGCGTAGCGGGCAACCCCGTGCTGGCGGTGGACGACGTAGCTCCCGGGGGCGAGGTCGTCGAAGAACCCGTCGGTCGGCCGGGTCCGGGGACGGGGCCGTCGGTGGGGGGTCCGGCGCCCGGTGAGGTCGGACTCGCCGAGCACGGCCACCTTGGGCTCGTCGAGCACGAAGCCGGCGGACAGCGGCGCCACCACGACGGTGATGCCGGGGGCACCGTCGGCCCGGTCGGTGACCCGCGCGCCGACCCCCTCCCCGGAGAGCACGTCGGCGAGACGGGTCGCCGCGAGCGTGCTCGTGGTGCACAGCACGATCGAATAGCCGCGACCCGACAGCGAGACCAGCTCCTCGGCCAGCCGGGCCGCGTCCCCCGCCACCGTGCCGATCCCCCGGCCGGCGAGGGTCGGGACGTCGGGCCCCTCGGCGACCGGGGGCACCGACAGCACGGACGCGTCGGACTCGGCCAGCAGCCGCTCGAATGCGACATGGAGCCTCGGCAGCGCCGCATCGCCAGCCGGCCGCTCGCCCCAGGTGGCCGCCAACGTCTCGGTGAGCGCGCCCTCCTCCTCGTACACCTCGACGGCGCGGTCCCGGAGCCGGCGGGGCTCGACCAGCACGATCTGGGCCTGTCGCCCGAGCAGGTCGGTGAGCAGCGTCTCACCGTCGGCGAGCCACGGCAGCCACGCCTCCATGCCGTCGAAGACCTCGCCGTCGGCGAGCCGCTCCCACTGCCCGCGGCTGAGCGTGCCGCGCTCAGCGAGGTCCCGGGCGCGCTCGCGCATCTTGGCGGTGAGCGGCATCTCGCGGCACCCGAAGACGACCGCGGCGTCGAGGTCGGCCGTCGATCGTTGGTCGCCCACGTCGAACGCGGCGAGACGGTCGACCTCGTCGCCGAAGAGGTCGATGCGGAGCGGACCCTCGGCGGTGGAGGGGAAGACGTCGACGATGCCGCCCCGGACCGCGATCTCGCCCCGGTGCTCGACCTGGTGCTCGCGCCGGTAGCCGAGCTCGACCAACCGCTCGAGAAGTTCGGACTGCTCGACGCGCTCCCCGGGGCGAACCACCACCGGAGCCGCCGCGTCGCGCCACGGGCCGAGCCGCTGGAGCACCGCCCGCACCGGCGCGACCACGACCGCCAGCCCCGGGTCGCCGGGCACCGGCCGGTCCCCGAAGAGCCGCCACAGCACCGACAGCCGGGTGCCCATGGTGTGCACGTCCGGGCTGACCCGCTCGAGGGGCAGCGTCTCCCACGGCGCGAACACGGCGACGGCGCCGTCGTGGTCGAGGAAGCACGAGAGGTCGTCGGCGAGGCGCTCGGCGTCCGCCAGGGTCGGGGTGACCACGAGCACCGGGCGGAGCTCGGAGAAGTGGGTCAACCCGGCCAGCACGAACGGCCTCGTCGCGGCGCTCGCCGCCAGCGTCGCGTTCGTCCGCCCGAGCACGTCGGCGAGGGCGGGATGGGCGCGCAGCAAGGGTGGCAGCGCGGCAAGCGGTCCCGCCCGTTCGGTCTGCAACGTCAGTGCCACGTCAGGGGTTCGAGGCTCGGGCGTTGAACTGGTTCATGGCCGCCGCAAGGCCGAGGCTGGCGATCGTCTCGACGGCGTCGGCGGCACGCTTGGTCATCTCCCCGAACAGCTCGCGATCGGCACGCGAGGGGCGGGAGAGGACGTGGTCGGCGCCGGGCCCGCCCCGCGGCTTGCCGATGCCGATCCGGATCCGGACGAACGCGTCGGTGTGCAGGTGGGCCTCGATGGAACGCAGCCCGTTGTGCCCGGCCAGGCCCCCGCCCGACTTCACCTGGAAGCCGCCCGGGGGAAGGTCCAGCTCGTCGTGCACGATGACGAGGGTCTCGGGGTCCTCGATCCCGAATCGCCGGACGAGCGGGCCGACGGCGTTGCCCGACTCGTTCATGTAGGTCGTGGGAACCGCCAACGCGACCCGGCGATCGCCGATGCGGACCTCCTCGACGCTGGCCCGCAGCCCCCGGGCCGGGCGGAGGCGCCCCGAGCCGTGCCGCCGTGACAGCTCGGCGACCGCGTCGGCCCCCAGGTTGTGCCGGGTCCCCGCGAACTCGGCACCCGGGTTGCCGAGGCCGACCACGAGCAGGTCGGCCGGCGTGCCGCGGTGTCGCGCACCGTCCCCACCCCGCCGGCCGTGCAGCAGGCGGCGCACGGGGGACTACCCCTCGTCGCTGGAGGAAGGTGCGGCGGCCTCGGCCGGCTCGCCGGCAGCGCCCTCGCCCTCGACAGCCTCCTCGCCTTCGGCGGCCGCCTCGCCTTCGGGGACCTCGACCACCTCGACCCGCGGCGGCTGCCCGACCGCCACGGTCACCTCGCCGTCGACGTCCGTGGTGACCGCGTCGGGCAGCGGGAGGTCGGCGACCCGCAGCGAGCTGCCGATCGTGAGCCCCGAGATGTCGAGCTCCAACGAGTTCGGGATGTCGGTCGGGAGCGCCCGCACCGTCAGGGTGAAGAGCTGCTGCTCGACCATGCCGTCGCCGTGCTGCACCTCGAGCGCCTCGCCGACGAGGTTGATCTGGACCTCGGCCGAGATGACCTCGTCGCGGCGGACGATGACGAAGTCGACGTGGGTGAGGGTCCCCTTCACGGGGTGGCGTTGCAGCTCCCGGGCGAGGGTGAGGTAGGTCTCCGAGCCGGCCTGCAGCGAGAGGAGGGTGTTCGTGCCCGCCTCCCCGGAGAGCGCGTTGCGCAGGTCGCGCGCCCCCACCGCGACCGAGACCGGGGCGGTGCCGTGCCCGTAGACGGTCCCCGGCACCAGCCCGTCGCGACGGAGGCGACGGGCCGCGCGGGATCCGATGGCCCTTCCCACCTGGGCCTCCAAGACGATCTCGGGCATGGGTCTCTCCTCCGGTGATGGAATGCTCGGCCGGTTTTCCCCACTCCTCCGGGGCCGACGGCCCGGAGCGGGCGCGGCGAAGGTTTGCGAGGATCGGCGTCCAGGCTACCTTCCGCCGGGACCGGCACCGGCAGGGCCGTGGCTGATCGTCCGGTCGGGGCCGCTCCGGTAGTGTCCGGCCTGCCCCCCGAATCGACCGCTTCGATGGAGTGTCGCCCTTGACCACCCGCAGACTGCGCACGCCCCCGCCGTCGAACGATCGGCTGCAGCGGGCGTCGTCGTGGGCGGGAGTGAAGCAGGGCGACCGGGTCGAGGTGGAGGGGACCGGGATGCGGTCGGCCGAGTGGGAGTTCGTGGCCCACGTGACCAACACGGCGACCGGCGAAGACTGGGTCGAGGTGGTCGGCGGGACGCACGGGGACCGCAAGGTGCGCTCGTTCGCGCCGGGCCGGATCTTCGCCCCCGAACGGCGGGGGCGGGGCCCGTCGCTCGCCGAGGCGCCCCGCCTCCCGCTCGAATAGGAAAGGACCCTCTCATGAAGTACGTGAAGCTCGGCAAGACCGGGATGGATGTCTCCCGGATCTGTCTCGGGTGCATGAGTTATGCCGACGGCGCACGCGGCGGCCACCCCTGGGCGCTCGACGAGGAGTCGGCCCAGCCCTTCTACCGTCGTGCGATCGAGGCGGGAGTCAACTTCTTCGACACGGCCAACGTGTACTCGGCCGGCACCAGCGAGGAGTACCTCGGCCGGGCGCTCGCCAAGTACGCCAACCGCGACGAGATCGTGCTCGCCACCAAGGTCCACGGCCAGACGCACGAGGGTCCGAACGGGGTGGGCCTCTCCCGCAAGCACATCCTGGCCGAGGTCGACCACAGCCTCCGACGCCTCGGCGTCGACTAATCGACCTCTACCAGATCCACCGCTTCGACCGCCGGACGCCGATCGAGGAGACCCTCGAGGCGTTGCACGACACGGTGCGGGCGGGGAAGGTGCGCTACATCGGTGCCTCGTCCATGTGGACGTGGCAGTTCGCGAAGGCCCTGTACCTGGCCGATGCCCATGGATGGACCCGCTTCGTCACCATGCAGGACCACTACAACCTGCTCAACCGGGAGGAGGAGCGCGAGATGCTCCCCCTCTGCCTCGACCAGGGGATCGGGTCATCCCCTGGAGCCCGCTCGCCCGCGGCCGGCTCACCCGGGACTGGGGCGAGCAGACCGAGCGCTCGGAGAGCGACGCCTTCGGGTCGATCCTGTACCAGGACTCGGATCGCCAGATCGTCGAGCGCGTGGCCGATGTGGCCGACGAGCGCGGCGTGCCGCGCGCCCAGGTGGCGCTTGCGTGGCTGTTGTCCAAGCGCGCGGTCACGGCGCCGATCGTGGGCGCCACCAAGCTGCACCACCTCGAGGACGCCGTGAGCGCGGTCGAGCTCGAGCTCAGCCCCGAGGAGATCGCCCGGCTGGAAGAGCCCTACGTGCCGCACGCGGTGGCCGGCTTCGCCTGAGCCCGTCCGCGCGCGCCCCGGCGGCTTCCCCTCGAAACGGACCCACCGACGGGAGTGCCGGGCCTACACCTGGTTGGCGCCCCCGAAGATCTGCGAGACCGAGGTCTCGCAGAACACGGCGTCAATGGCATCGGCGATGATCTTCGCCACCGACAGCACCTCGAGCTTGTCGAACTGGCGGTCGGGCGGGATCGGCAGCGTGTCGGTGACCACCACCCGGGAGATCTGCGCCTTCTCGAGCCGCTCCACCGCGGGGTCCGAGAGGACGCCGTGGGTCGCCATCGCCCAGATGTCGGCCGCCCCGGCGTCGGCCAGCCGCTCCGCGGCCGCGCAGATCGTGCTGGCGGTGTCGATCATGTCGTCGATGAGCACGCAGTGTCGCCCCTCGACCTCGCCGACCACGTGGCGAACCTCGACCTGGTTGAAGGTCCCCTTCGGCCGTCGTTTGTGGACGAGGGCGAGGTCGGCGTTCAGCTGCTGGGCGAAGCCCTCCGCCACCCGCACCCGCCCCGAGTCCGGGGCCACGATGACGAGGTCGCCGTGCGACTGGGTCCGCAGGTACTCCTCGAGCACCGGGCTCGCCCGGAGGTGGTCGAAAGGCACGTCGAAGAACCCCTGGATCGCGCCCGCGTGCAGATCGACGCTCACGACCCGGTCGGCCCCCGCCGCCTGGAGCAGGTCGGCGACCAGCTTGGCCGTGATCGGCTCGCGGCTGGTCGACTTCCGGTCCTGGCGGGCATACGCGTAGTTCGGGCAGATCGCGGTGACCGTCTTCGCCGAGGCCCGCTTGGCCGCGTCGATCATGATCAGCTGCTCCATGAGCGAGTCGTTGACCGGCCTCGAATGGGTCTGGAAGATGAAGACGTCGGCACCCCGGATCGAGGTGTCGTAGCGGCAGTAGATCTCGCCGTTGGCGAACTCCCGCAGGTTGGCCTCGCCCAGCTCCACGCCGAGGTGCCCGGCGATCTTCTCGGCGAGGGGTCGATTCGAGCGTCCCGACACGAGCTCGAGCTTCCGTTTCGAGATCAGCTCCACGGCAGCACGCTAGCCCGAGCCTCCCGGGGCGGACCGGGCCGCTCCGCCGGCCCGGCGCTCAGCCGGCCGGACGCGACTCGAAGGGGGCGACCCTCTCGCCATCGGCCACCACCGACCCCGGGCCGAGGGCGGCGAAGGGCCCCACATGGGCGCCGGACCCGATCCGAGCGCGCTCGCACATCGAGTAACGGATCTCGCTCCACTCGCCCACCTCGGTGTCGATGAGGGTCGAGTCGGGCCCGATCTCGACACCCCGGCCGACGACACAGGCACCCCGGAGAACCACGCCCGGCCAGAGCGCCACGTCCGGCGACAGCTCGACACCCGTGTCGACGTAGGTCCGCTCCGGGTCCCACATGGTCACGCCGCGTCGCATCCAGCGCTCGTTGATGCGGTCGCGCAACTCGGCCTCGGCGGCCGCCAGCTGCGCGCGGTCGTTGACCCCAGCCGTCTCGACCGGGTCGTCGATGACCATCCCCCGCACCGAGTAGCCGGCCCCCGACAGCACCTCGACCACGTCGGTCAGGTAGTACTCGCCCTGCGCGTTGGAGGGGCTGAGCCGGCGCAGCGCGGCCGGCAGGAGGGCTCGCCGGAAGCAGTAGATCGACGTGTTGACCTCGTGGATGTCTCGCTCCGCGTCACTGGCGTCGCCCTCCTCGACCACCCGCACCACCTGCTCACCCGAGCGCACCACCCGGCCGTAGCCCGCGGGGCTCTCGACTTCGGCGGTCAAGAGGGTGCCGGCGGCGTCGGTCGAGCGATGGTGGCGGACCAGGGCGGCGAGCGTCGGCGGACGGAGCAACGGGGTGTCACCCGGCAACACGACGACGTCCGCGTCCTCGTCGTCCTCGGGCAGGCCGGTGAGCGCCACCGCGGTCGCATCGCCGGTCCCCCGCTGGACCAGTTGCTCGACGAACTCGATCCTCAGCCCGTGCGGCGCCTCGTCGGCGAGGGTCTTCGTGACCCACTGCGCACCGTGGCCCACCACGACCACGACGCGGTCGAGCTCGAGCTCGGCCAGCGCGTCGAGGACATGGAGCACCATCGGCCGTCCACACAGTCGGTGGAGCGGCTTGGGGCGCTCCGAGCGCATGCGGGTTCCCTCCCCGGCGGCCAGGACGATGGCGTGCAACGGTCCTCTCACGGTCATGCCTCATTCTCCCCCCCATGGCCACCGAGCGCTCACACCATTCGGCTCGCCTCGGGCTCACCGCGCCGGCGGTAGCGTCGCGGGCGGTGGGCACCAGGTGGTTCTCGGCCCGGGCGATCGGCATGCACGTCACGCTGGCGGTCCTCGTCGCCGGCTGTGCGGTGCTCTGCGACTGGCAGGTCCATCGGGCCCTCTCGGGCAACGAGCTCAGCTGGGCCTACGTCTTCGAATGGCCGTTCTTCGCCGGCTACGGCGTCTACGTATGGTGGCGGCTCGTCCACGAGCAGCCGGCCCCTACGGTCCCCGGCTCGGTCGATACCCCTTCGGAGGAGCCGCGGCCGGCTGCCGCCGATCCGGCCGACGAGGAGCTCGCCGCCTACAACCGGTACCTCGCTGAACTCCAGGCGGCGGGCAAGCCGAAGCGCTGGTAGGAGGGTGTTTTCTGGCGGCTTTGGCCCGGTCGCAGCGACGTCGTCGTTTGTCACCGAGGGGGTGAGACCCTAGAGTCTCCGGCCGTGTCGGGAACATACGCGGAGCCGGGCTCGCAGACGATTTACACGAGCGGGCGCCGGGACCAGGTCACCGCGCAGTGCCGCAACTGCGGGTACGACATCGTGTTCTTCGACGGGCCCGACCGTGGGGACTGGCGTCACCTCGTCACCGGCGACCATCAGTGCGGGGCCGGAACGCTCGCCGCGGAGGCCTGAGGCAGCTGGCGGGGGAGGGCTCGAACCTCCAACCTCCGGATCCAAAGTCCGGCGTTCTGCCGATTGAACTACCCGCCAAACGTCTTCGCGTTAGCACATCCGACCAGGTCGCCCGCGGTGACGATCGGCCGGCAGGTCGGCCGCCCACGCCCTTATCGGCTCCTTAAACACGACCGATAGGCTTCTCACCAGCCAAAACACGCGCGCCCGTCTGTGATCCGCGCACCCGACGTGTGCGCGACACGTGGCCCGAGCCGGAGAGGCGGCGCACGATGAGAATCCTGGTGATCGACGACGATCCCGCCGTGAACGCCTCGCTCGAGCGCGCGCTCCGCCTCGAGGGCTACGAGGTCGTGACCGCCGCCGACGGGACCTCGGGCCTCGAGGCGCTCGCCCTCACGCCCCCCGACGCCGTCGTGCTCGACCTCGGGCTCCCGGACATCGACGGCCTCGAGGTCTGCAAGCGAATGCGGGCCGCCCGCGACGACACCCCGGTGCTCATGCTCACGGCGCGGGACGCGGTCAACGACCGGGTGCAGGGCCTCGACGCCGGCGCTGACGACTACCTGGTCAAGCCCTTCGCGCTGGCCGAGCTGCTCGCCCGCCTGCGCGCACTGCTGCGCCGGCGGAGTGGCGAGGAAGGCGAGGTGCTGCGGTTCGGCGACCTCGAACTCGACCTCGGGACCCGAGAGGCGCGCCGGGGCGACCGTCAGTTCCCCCTGACCCGCATCGAGTTCGATCTGCTCGAGCTGTTCCTCCGCCATCCCCGACAGGTGCTCACCCGCGACCTGATCCTGGAACGGGTCTGGGGATACGACTTCGACTCGGGCACCAACTCGCTCGCCGTCTACGTGGGCTATCTGCGCCGCAAAACGGAGGAAGGCGCCGAGCCCCGATTCATCCACACGGTCCGGGGCGTCGGCTACGTGCTGCGGGAAACGTGAACCTCCGCCAGCGGGTCAGGGGTTCGTGGACCGAGGTCCGCCGTCGGCGCGGCGAGGCGAGCCGGTTCATGCCGGGGGTCATGAGCTTCCGGGCCCGCATGGTGCTCGCCGCGCTCGTCGTCGGGGGCTTCGCCATCCTGTTCGCTTCTGGCGGCGCCTACCTAGCCTCCCGCAACGCCCTGCTCAACTCGGTGAACGGGAACCTGCAGCAGACCCGGAGCGACGTCGAGTCGATCTGTTCGCCGCCGTCGCACTGCACCGTCAACTCGACCACCGGGCTGATCGCCAACATCTACGGCGCGACGGCGCAGTTCTACGTGGCGGGCAGCGCCCCGGCGGATCCGGTCCTGCCCATCACCGCACAGGTCCGGGCGGTGGCCGCCGGTCGGATGCACGCCTACTACACCGACGTGAAGGTCGGCGGCGAGGAGAACCGCGAGTACGTCACCTTCCAAGACTTCACGGTGAACGGAGACGGCTTCCTCGCCTCGGCGAGCGGGGCACTGCTCGTGGCCACTCCCCTCACGGGCGTCAACGACCAGCTGGGCCACCTCGGCCTCGCTCTGCTGCTCGTCGCGCTGGCGGCCTTGACCCTCGCGGCGCTGCTCGGCTGGCTGGCTTCCCGAGCCGCGGTCGGACCGCTCAACGACCTCACCGCGTCCATCGAGGACATCGCGCGGACCACCGACGTCTCCGAGCGCCTCGAGCCGGGCGGCCAGGACGAGCTCGGCCGGCTGCGGCGGGCCTTCAACCGGCTGCTCGGCGCGCTGGAGCTGTCGCTCGAATCCCAGCACCGCCTGGTGCTCGACGCCAGCCACGAGCTGCGCACCCCCCTCACCAGCCTGCGCACCAATCTCGAGATCGTGCGGCGCATCGACGAGCTCTCCGAACCCGAGCGCGACGTGCTGGTCGCCGACGTCCTCACCCAGATGCAGGAGCTCACCAATCTGGTCGGTGACCTCGCCGAGCTCGCCCGCGGCGACCACACGGCGCAGCGGGCGGCTCCGTTCCGCCTCGACCAGCTGGTCGACGACGCGGTGGAGCTCGCCATCTCCCACGGACGGCCCCGCGGCGTGTCGTTCACCACGAATCTCGACCCGACGTGGGTGGAGGGCCGGACCGACCGGATCGGCCGCGCCGTCGGCAACCTCCTCGACAACGCGCTCAAGTGGAGCCCCGACGGCGGCACCGTCGAGGTGCTCTGCCGCGGCGGCGAGGTGGCGGTGCGCGACCACGGGCCGGGCATCGAGCCCGAGGACCTGCCGCACATCTTCGACCGCTTCTACCGGGCCCGGTCGGCCCGCGCCCTCCCGGGCTCGGGCCTCGGCCTGGCCATCGTCGCCCAGGTGGCGAGCGAGGAGGGCGGCTCCGTGCAGGCCGGCAACGCCGACGGCGGCGGCGCCATCGTGTCCATCCAGCTGCCGGTCGCGGCCCAGCCGGCCCAGGTGCCGACCCCGCGCTAGGGGCACCACCCAGGGCAGAAACGTGGCCTGACCGGCCACTTGGGGTACTCGTAGGGCATGGACGCACGACGCTCGGAGGGTCGGCCCGATGAACGGCGGCGGGCCTGGCGCGGGCTGCTCGTGCTGCTCGCTGCGGTCGCGGCCGTCGGCGTCCCGATCGCGGTGCTCGAGGGCAACGGGCGAACCGTCGGCCTCGTGGGTGACTCGCTCACGGCCGAGTCGGTTCCGGCGATCACCGCCTACCTCGCCGCCGGAGGCGACAAGGTGGACGCGATGGCGTTGGCCGGCAGCGGGCTCCTCGACACGACGGTCGACTGGCTCGCCCACGCCCACCAGCTCGTCGCGCAGGACGACCCGTCGGTCGTCGTGGTCGAGTTCATCGGCGACTACGGCTTCGGCGGGGAGCGGCCCGGGATCGCGCCGTACTCGCCGGCCTTCTACCAGGCCTGGGCGACGGCGTCCCAGCAGATGGAGGACGTCCTCACTTCACGGGGCGCCACCGTCTACTGGGTGATCGGCCCGCCGGTGGCGAACCCGATGCTCCAGGGCATCATCGCCGCCCTCGACCACATCTACGAGCACCTGCACGCGCCGAACACCGCCTCGGGCCGGCCGCCGCTCATCGACGTGACGCCGGCGATGACCGGCGGCACCGGGGTGTACCGCGAGGACCTCCCGGGCCCCGGCGGCCTCCCGATCGAGGTCCGGACCCCCGACGGCACCCACTTCACCCTGTACGGGACGACCCTCTACGGCCGGGCCATCGCGGCGGCGGTGCTGTGAGGCCTCAGGCCAGGAGATTGGTCCGGAGCGCCGCCAGGGCGGCCTCCCCCATCCCGCCCGGCCCCCGCAGATAGGGGCCGACGCCGCCGTGGCGGGTCTCGAGGAGGTTGAGGACCCCGGCCATCGCCCAGCGGGGGGCGCCGAACAACACCGCTCACCCGATTCCCGGTCCGGGAGGTTCGCAGGGTCGAGCGTGGCGAAGCGGCCACCCGACACGGTGACACCCAGCCAGGTGAGGAGCAGCGCAGCCGACATCCCGGCCCGCGTCGTCGACCGCCAACGACACGTACTGGCGGCCCGAAGGCACCCCCTCGAGCAGAGCCGCACCGGCTTCGGAGGCGACTTCAAGCACCACTTCGTGGTTTGCGGGATAGGGGCTCGCGCCCAACCCAATCCGGACCGTGGCCCCGGGGGCGGACCGCCAGACGATGTCGCAACGACGCTCCTCGTCGGACTCCACCCGGACGTCGTGTGTCACGTAGCGACCTTCGAACGGGTCGCGCGACACGAGGACCGGTCCAGTCCCGGCGGCAGCTGGCGGTCTACGGAGGCGGAGCCGGAGCGGGAGCGGGAGCGGGAGCGGGAGCCGGCGGCGTCGGCAGGATCGGCGGGATGGTGGTCCCGATCGGTATGGGCGGCGTGACCGACGGCCACGTGCCGCCGGTGCCGGTGGTGACCGAGGGCGCCGACACCGACGGCGCCGACACCGACGGCGCCGACACCGACGGCGCCGACAGGTTGGCGGCGGCGGCCGAGTTCGACCCACCGGCTTGCGGCTGCACCGCCGGGATCGCAGCGCCCTGTGCCGCGGAGCCCTCGAACGCCGGGCTGCTCGATGTGACCTCAGGAGACGGCGCCGGCGCGGGCGAGGCTGCGGGCTCGGGAGAGCCTGCGGGTGCCGGAGCCGGCGACGCAAGGGGTGTCGAGTGGCCACTCGGATGTTGGGCCGCGTCGGCGGCCTGAAGCGTCACCACCGCGGTTACCGCCGCACCAGCCACGACGCCCCCGATGGCCGCCTTCTTCGATGCATCAAGCAGCAGCTTGCGACGCCGCGCCCGTTCCTGCTCGGTCATTGACCCTCCTCTGAGTTTGCCATCTCGGAGTTCTTTATCCAGCCATTTATGGTGAAGCGTTGGTGTCGGAACGTGGTCGACGGACACACGACTGGCCGGACCTCGTGCCAAGCGCTGCTGCGGAAGAACACCAGCGTGTTGGTCACCGGATACACGATGTGACATGAAGGCGAGATGACGTTCGGGTGGTTCACCGGCGAGTCGTGGATCACGAGCTCACCGCCACTGAACTGAGCTGGCTCGTCGGCGAGGTAGTAGACGAAGGTCAATAGTCGGCGCGCGGTGTCGGGACTGGCCGAATCGGTATGGAGTCCGAAGAAGCCGCCATCCTCGTGGACCGTGATCTGGAGCTCCGGTTCCCAGCCTGGCCCGACCTCGGGGAACAACCGCTGCACGAGCGGCATGCATGCCTCAAGGGTGAGGGAGAAGTCCGGGGCGACCGACTGCACGTTGTGGAGCACCTTTGCCCGGCGGACGTTCGGGTCTCCCTGGCTCACCCCGGCCGTCACGAACTGATCACTGGCACCGCAGAACGCGTCGAGGAGAAGGGTGATCTCACCGGGCTCGAGCACGTTCTCGAACCGGGCCACGGTGTGGGAGACGATGACGTGGGGCTCGAGGAGTGGCGAGTCGGGTTCACCCATAGCTTCGACTGCGGCAGACGCGAGGCCGTCAGTCACATTTGTCACCATGGCCCAGCGAAACCCCCGTCGGTCTCCCTCGGCGCAGGCTAACCGACCAAGTCCGACCAGGGACAGACCGAAATTTCTTGTCGTGTTCGCCGCAATTACTCGTTGTTCCGCCGGAATTGCCTGTTGCGCCGTCCCTCGGGACGGCACTCAGCGCCCGACCATCGACGCGAATGCGTCGATGGATCGCTGCTGGGACCGGGCGATCGACCGACGGATCGCCAGGTTGATGAGGGCGCCCATCGGTCCGAATTTCGGCGTGTAGCGCACCGTCAACGAGACGCGCGTGCCTGAGTCCCCGACAGGCGTGAGATCGATCTCGAGGCGCATGTTTCGGGCCATCGCCACCCCATCCCCGAGATGCACCTGGTGGGTGGGGGGATCGAATTCCGTGACCCGCCACCGGGTGACGGCCTTCCAGGGACCCGCGATCCGAGTGAGCTCCTCCATGGTGCTGCCGGACTCGGCGGGCCCGTCTGTCCGGATGACCCGGAGGGTGTTCTCGACCCATTCCGGGTACCGGGCGGTGTCCCCCACCGCCACCCACACCTCCGACATCGGGGCGGACACGACCGCCGACGCCACCACGGCGGTCTCCTTGACCATGCCACCCCCTTGTTCGCGGTCCCGTCCCGAGTGGGCTCCTTCGCGGGACCGGCCCTCGCGCCGACGCGGCTCGACCAAGCGTACCGAGAGACCTCGCACCCGGCCCCACCAGCGGGGATCCTGCGATAACCCGGCCCAAGACGACCCCGCTGGCCGTTCTTAGCCGCTTCTTAGGTGCGGTTGGGTCTGCTCTTACCTCCCGGCGGGAACATGGACTCGACGAAGGAGCAGCAGCCGTTGCCGACCACCCCCCCCATCCGCCTCACTGACGCCCTAGGACGCGAAGTACGTAGCCAACGTGTCCGCCGCACCATTCGTCGGGCGTTCGAGGCCGGACGGGCACGCATCGAGGAGATCGTCGGGTTTGTCTCCGCCCTCACGGCCGGGCGCGCCACCCGGCCTTTGGCGGTCATCCCGGTGCGGGTCCAGGCCGCCGCCGTGCCATTCCGGCACGACTCGGCGCCCGGCGGCTGTTGCACGGTCGGGGTCGCCTCACCCTCAGCGACCCTTGCACGCCAGGGGTAGGGGTCTCACCCCTACCCCTGGCGTACCTTCGCCCGGAGGGGCGCCCGCGCCCGACTGCTAGCCTGCGCTTCGGCATGGGGTCCCTCATCAAGAAGCGCCGCAAGCGCATGCGCAAGAAGAAGCACAAGAAGATGCTGAAGGCGACGCGCTGGCAGCGGCGGGCCGGCAAGTAACCGACCCTCCCCGGCCCTCCTACCGAGGGCGAACCGTCTTCACCGGGATCACCCGCCCGACCCGACCGTCCATCTCGATCCCCCGCACCGCGTCCAGCCCGTGGTCGGCGGCGGCGCCGTCGAGGAACCAGGTCGCCCCGCTGCCGGCCAGCCGCGGCGTCGCCCCGGTCAGCGCGCCGATGCGGTCGCGCCAGCGCGTGAGCTCGGGGCGCACGACGAGCGCGGCGGCCTCGAGGTCGTTGTCGCCTGCACCCGACCGGCGGCCGCCGTCTCCGAGCTCATCCCAGGCCCGGTAGGCGGCGGCCGTGTCGACGGCGAGGGGGGGCACCACCAGCACGAAGGACCGCTCCTCGAAGGCGAGGGGCTCCACCCGCTCCCCGATCCCGGTGACGCGGGCCCGCCCGCCGGTCACGCAGAACGGCACGTCGGCACCGAGCCCGGCCGCCACCGCGAGGTCCGAGCACCCGGCCCACCGGAGGACGGCGGCCGCGTCGGCCGAGCCCCCGCCCAGCCCGCCGCCGATTGGGATCCGCTTCACCAGGCGCACCGCCGCGCGGCGCCCGACCGCCGTGAGCGCTCGGCGGACGAGGTTGGAGGGACCGACGTCCACCGGTCCGACCCCCTGTTGGGCGTCGATCTCGAGCCTGTCCCCGTCGTCGAAGGTCAGCTCGTCGAAGAGGTCGACCGAGACCATCTCGGCCTCGAGCTCGTGATAGCCGTCGGGGCGCACGCCGAGCACCCGCAGCGAGAGGGTGAGCTTGGCCGGGGCGAGCACGCTGACCGGTCCGGCGGGCGTCGTCATTCCGGCGCTCCGGCGAGGCGTCCCCAGTC
>Ga0116224_10001325_pt1 | contig 16037 bp, 15 predicted proteins | sample Sb_taG_9_FD_89699 | JGI IMG/M metagenome (GOLD analysis project Ga0116224, IMG submission 89699) | Peat soil microbial communities from Weissenstadt, Germany - Sb_50d_b_LC metaG | ecosystem: Environmental > Terrestrial > Soil > Wetlands > Peat | place: Germany: Weissenstadt | collected 2010-09-21 | reverse complement strand
TGGGCTGCCACCGCAGGGCTCGTGGGCGACGGCATCCGCGAGGCCGAAGGCGCGATGACCGCCGCCGAGGCCTGGTGGTCGCGCCGGGCTGAACTCTGGTCGTAGTCCGGCGGCCGCGCTAGGCGGACTGGAGCTCTGAGGCTACAGAACCGCACGGTATCGCTCCGAGTTGAACTGCCACAGATCGCCGGGTCTGCGCCATTCGCGCCAAGGCGAACGATGCCTGGCACGGCACTAGTTCCGGCTTCTCGACCCCCTCGAGGTGACCTTCGCACGACCAGACAGGGATTCGCCGACCGCCCTTGAGTCTCGTTGTCCCGGCCCGCTCAACCGACTCGGGGCAGAAGTCCGAGCGCCGGTGCCGTCAGGGCTCGAGATGAACCGCCAGCACCGGCCGGGCTCGGAGAACACGGCCTCGGCGTAGTGATCGGTCGTTGACCTGCTAGTCGAACGGGGGCGCATGGCGAAGTGCGAAAGCGAACACGAACAAGCCAAAGGCCGTCTCGATCCATGCCGTAGTCGGCTGCTGAATGAGCGTGCCAGCGAGAGCAAAGAAGACGAAGGCCGACGCAACCCAACAACCCCAACCGAGGACGCGAAAATAAAAGCTCAGCTCTCCCGTTGGGTCACTCGCGATCTCTCTCACATCCTCGGGCACATGCCTGAGCACAAAGCCGATCACGAAGAGGCCGGCGGCCGTGTCGAGCGCTGTGTCCGTTGCGGTTACGGCTCCGCCCGCGACGGCGAAGAAGATGAAGGAGGCGGCGATCCAACACGCCCAACTCAGGATGCGCAGATAGTCGCTCACCTCCCACGCCACAGCGCTGGAAGCGGGGCGACCGTCAGTCTCTTTGGTGTCGGGCCTGTAGGTCATGCTCCCCCCTCTTGTCCGTTCGAACGTTAGACCCGCTTCCAAGGGGCGCGGCTGTCCGTTTGGTCACTCCGCGGTTGCCATGCCGACGCTAGCCACTCCGGCCTGGGGTGGCTCCACGGCAGATCCGTGCGCCGGCGCACGGGTTCGCGGTGGCTGTAGGGGCAGGGCCCCGGTGGCGCCCATGAGCAACGCCACTGGGGCCCGCCCTGCTGACCGATGCGCCAAAGGAACAGACATCGGTCAACTAACGGCGTGCATCGACAGGAGCAGGGCGTCTGTCTCCTCGGCCCCTGCCGATGCGCCACCAAGCCCACCCGAACCGACCGAAAGGACTGAGCGGGGTGGTGTCGCCGCCTGCCGAGCACACTGGTCTACCTAGGTGCGGCAGATCTGTTAACCACGTTCGAGCTGCTCCACTCGCTCGACGAGCTCTCCGATGATGTCGAGAACGAAAGACTCTCTAGAGAACGTGAAGCCCGGTTTGTAGTTCCTGGAGGGCCTTTTCCGGATCTGCGACTGGCACCGTTGAGCCCCCGCTGACATCGCGCTGACAAGTAAGGCTCGGTGTGGCGGTTTTGTCGTTCGCCGCCAGCCTCTCACCAGCACATTTGAAGTCGGGCTGGGGGGACTTGAACCCCCGACCTCTTGACCCCCAGTCAAGCGCGCTAACCAAGCTGCGCCACAGCCCGTCCCTGGTCGCACCGTGTGGCCCCGACCACGGAAGCCCGATCGGGGCCGGCTGCCGCAACCAATCTGCGACCCGACGCCTTTCAGGGTGCATAACCTACCGCTCCCTGCCCAGAGGGTCGTCGCTGCACCCGCAGGGTCGACTTCCCGACTGACCTGGCCGTCGATGTCTCCGGTGATCGACCTTGGTGTCTGGTCGAGGTCCGCGCCGTGTCAGCGGGGGCCGCCGGCGCGAAAACTGGGCGCGGGGCACGGCGGCGTCGCTGCTCGACCAGGCCGACGCCGAGTCGAACCGCGCCCACACCTACCACGGCGACGCGTGGGCGGCGCTCAGCGGAATGTTGCTCGACTCGAGGCCTCTCTCGCCCAGTCCCTAATCGCCGTCGTAACGGCGAGCCCGCCCCGACCGCGTGGCGACGCCGGGGCCGCTCGGGGCTCAGGCCCGCGGCTTCTCGTAGACGACGACCTGGGAGCGGCTCTCGGCGTCGAACGGCTGGCGCCGCCAGTCGGCCCAGCGGTGCGCGAGCCGCAACCCGGCGATCCGGGCCATGAGATCGAGCTCGGACGGCCAGACGTAGCGAAAGGGGGCCGCATGGTGCAGCCACCGGCCGTCCACCTGGTACCAGTGGAGCGACCAGCTGACCTGCCCGAGCACGTCGTCGAACGTGTCGATGCCGGCGTGGTCGGGTTCCAGGGCGAACACCCGGCCCGGCGCGCCCGGCGCGACCCCTCGGATTCCCGGCACCACGATCTCGAGCGCGAAGCAGCCCCCGGGCTCCAGGTGCGCGGCGGCGTTGGCGAACACCGCCACCTGCTCGTCCTGCGTCGTCACGTTCATGATCGTGTTGGCGACCAGGTATACGAGCCGGAAGGGCCCGGCCACGGTGGCCGTGCACATGTCGCCGACGACGACGTCGACCGCCTCGGCGCCCGGCTTTCGCTCGAGCCGCGCGGCCATGTGCGGCGACAGCTCGATCCCCCGCACGAGCACGCCCCGGGCCGAGAGCGCGAGCGCGACCCGGCCCGTCCCCACCCCGAACTCGAGCGCGGCCCCGTCGCCCGCCAGCTCCGCGAGTCCCGCTGCCATCGGGTCGAGCACCGCCGGGTCGAACTGATCGGAGAAGACCGTGTCGAAGACCTCGGCCATCTCCTCGTCCCACACGACGGTGCCCACGACCGGAGTGTTGCAGGCGGCCGTGCGAACCGCCGCTACGCGTGGACCTCGGGGCGCCGGTCCGCCCATGGACGGGCCGCCTCGAGCTGAGCCGACAGCGAGAGCAGCGTCTCCTCGTCCCCGAAGCGGCCGGCCAACTGCACTCCGATCGGCAACCCGTCGGGCGACCAGTGGAGCGGGAGCGAGATCGCCGGTTGCCCCGAGGCGTTGTAGGGCGGGGTGAACGGGACGAAGGTGGCCGCCCGGAACAGCCCGTGGAGCGGGTTCTCCGGCGGCGAGTCGAAGGTCCCGAGCGGCACGGGCGGCTCGCCCAGCGTCGGGGTGAGTAGCACGTCGAGGTGCTCGAACACGGCGGCCATGGACCGCGCGACGCGCTGGAGCTCCTGGACCGACTTCAGCAACTGGCCGGCATCGAGCGCCCGGCCGACGCCGACGAGGGCCCAGGTGAGCGGCTCGACGTCCGCCTCGGTGGCGGTCCGGCCGATCCGCTCCTCCCAGTCGCCCATGATCCACGCGTTGCCCGCCGCCCACACGTTGATGAAGTGCGTCGTAAACAGGTCGCCGTCGACCCCCATGTCGGCGGGCTCGACGTGGTGGCCGAGCGACTCGCAGAGCGCGGCGGCGCCGGTGGCCGCGGCCACGCACTCGGGGTGGACCTCCACGCCGGTCGGGGCGGCGGTCACCAGCCCGATCCGCAGCGGCGGCGGGTCGCTCCGGGCGGCCGCGTCGGCGAAGGTGCCGTGCCGGGGACCCGGCGCGTAGTGCGGCTCGCCCGGGACCGGGGCCGAGACCGCATCGAGCACCGCGGCCGTGTCGCGCACCGACCGGGTGATCACGTGCTCGGCGACCAGACCGCTCATGACGTCGCCGTAGCGGGGGGCCAGCGACACCCGCCCCCGGGTCGGCTTCAACCCGACCAGCCCGCAGCACGACGCCGGGATCCGGATCGATCCACCCCCGTCGTTGGCGTGCGCGACGGGGACGAGCCCCGCCGCCACCGCGGCGGCCGAGCCGCCCGAGGAGCCGCCCGTCGTGCGGGTCCGGTCCCACGGGTTGTGGGTGGCCCCGAAGCGGCGCGGCTCGGTGGTCGGGAGGATGGCGAACTCCGGGGTGTTCGTCTTGCCACACGTCACGAAGCCGGCCTCGACAAAGCGTCGCGCCAGCAGCTGGTCGGCCGTCGAGCGGTAGTCGCCCGAGAGGTCGGTCCCCTCACTGAACGGGGTGCCGGCCAGCTCGGTGGCGAAGTCCTTCAGGAGGAACGGGACGCCCCGGAACGGGCCCTCGGGGAGGTCGCCGCCGGCCTCGTCCCGGGCCCGGTCGAACAGCGGGTGGATCACCGCGTTGAGCTGCGGGTTGACCCGCTCGATCCGCTCGATCGCCCCGTCGACGAGCTCCTTCGCCGAGACCTCGCCCGTGCGTACGAGCTCGGCCTGGGCGGTCGCGTCCAACCACCAGATGTCGGTCATCGCCCGAACCTATCCGGCGGGATCGGGCCGACGCCCGGCCGGCTCACGCGTGGTGGATCAGCCAGTCGATCCCCTGGTAGCCGCGGTAGCCGAGGTAGATGACGAAGGCGACGAGCATCGCCTTGAAGGTCCAGGGGATGTGCCGCGGTGGCGCCTCGGTGAGCACCGTGCCGCAGGTCGGGCAGGCCCCCCGCTCGTCGAGCTGGTCGTCCTCGACCAACCGGTCGCACTCGTCGCACCAGGCCACCGCTCAGTGCCCCCCCACCCGCACCCGCAGCTTGACCGGGGTGGGCCCGAGGTCGAAGCGCTCCCGCAGCTGGTTCTCGACGTAGCGGAGGTAGTCGGCCGGGACCCTGCCGGTCGCGAACAGCGTGAAGGTGGGCGGGTCGGCCGCCCCCTGGACCCCGTAGCGGATGCGGGCCCGGGGGGCCGGGTGCTTCGCCTGGAGGTCCCGCAGCGCCCGGTTGAGCGCGCCGGTCGGGATGCGTCGGTGGTACGCCTCGACGGCCTCGGCGAGCGCGGGCAGCACCTTGTGGACGTTGCGCCCGGTGCGGGCCGAGATCCGGAGCACCGGCGCCTGGCCGAGGAACGCCAACCGGTCGCCGACGCCGGCGAGGACGTCGTCACGGGCCTCGGCGGCCACGAGATCCCACTTGTTCAGGACCACGACGGACGGACAGCCGGCCGCGCCGACCCGCTCGGCCAACCGCTGGTCCTGGTGGGTGGCCCCGACCGTCGAGTCGATCACGAGGATGGCCAGGTCGGCGCCGTCGAGCGCGTCGAGCGCCCGGAGCACCGAATGGTGCTCGGTCCCCTGCTCGGTGCGCGCCGGCCGGCGCATGCCCGCGGTGTCGACGAAGCAGAAGGTCCCCTCAGGCGTCTCGATCACCGTGTCGACCGAGTCGCGGGTGGTGCCCGGCTGGTCGTGGACAATCGAGCGCTCCTCCCCCACCAACCGGTTGAACAACGTCGACTTGCCCGCGTTGGGGCGCCCGACCAGCGCCACCCGAGGGATCCCCGACGCGTGCACGGCGTCGCGCTCTTCGTCCTCGTCGCTCGCGGCCGGCGTCCCGAGCAGTCCCACCACCGCGTCGAGCAGGTCGCCGGTCCCTCGCCCGTGCAGCGCGGACACGGGCCACGGGTGGCCGAGCCCGAGGGACACCAGCTCCCAGGCGGCCGGCTCACGGTTGGCGTCGTCGACCTTGTTCGCGACGAGGAGCACCGGGGTGTCGAGGCGGGCGACCATGCGGGCCGTCTCGAGGTCCTCGTCGGTGGCGCCGACGCTGGCGTCGGCCACCAACAGCACGACGTCGGCATCGCCGATGGCGCGCTCGGACTGCCCGGAGACCTTGGTGGCGAGCTCGTCGCCCCGGCCGAGCCATCCGCCGGTGTCGATCAGGGTGAACGCGACCCCGTTCCACTCCGCCTCGAGCGCCTTGCGGTCCCGGGTCACGCCGGGCTCGCGGTCGACGACTGCGGCCCGCCGTCCGACGATGCGGTTCACGAGGGTCGACTTACCGACATTGGGTCGGCCGGCCACCACCACGATCGGGAGCCGCCCGGCCCGCTCGGTTTCACCCCGCTCGGGCGGCGGGTCAGGCATGGGCGGGCACCGTCTCGAGGGCGCGCCGGAGCGAGAGCCCGTCGGTCGGGACCACCTCGACGGATCGCGGCAGCTCCTCGACGTGCCGCCCGTCGAGGAACACGCCCTTCGAGAGGCACGCGTCGGGGAGCAGGTAGCGCTGCCCGTCGGGCTCGGACTCGAGGACGGCCGCCACGTCGGTCCCCGTGAGCAGCCCGGCCACGCCGATGGTCCCGCCGAAGTAGCGGTTCTCGACCTCGAGCACCCGCACACCCTCGCGTCCCTCGACGAGCGGGGTGAGCACCCGAGCCCCGAAGGCGCCGGTCAGGATCGCGACCGGGGCCCCGGCCGCCCCGCGGGCCGACGGGGTGGCCCGCCGGGCCCGGTAGCCGTCTGGCGGCGCGCCGTCGACCCAAGCGAAGAAGCCGGGCCGCACCCCGTGGGCGGAACCCGGGTCGCCCTCGAAGGCGGCCTCGAACGCCCGGACCATCCCGATGCCGTTCTCGTGCTGGGGGTAGCCCTCGTAGGCCTCGGCCGCCGGGAAGGACCGGCCGGCCATCAGGTAGTACTCGTCGGAGGCGAAGATGAGGCGTCGGCCGAGCGCGTCCAGGCACAGGTCCTGGGTGCGGGCGACGGTGTCGAGCACGGCGTCCGCCTCGCCGGTCGTGTGGGGCCGCATGTCGGGCTCGTGGGAGAAGCGGCTCAGCCCGAGCGGCACGACGCCCACCGTCGCGAGGGCCGGGTACTCGTCGAAGATGCCGAGCATCGTGTCCTCGAGCACCGGCCCGTCGTTCACCCCGGGGCACACGACGACCTGGCCGTGCACCTCGATCCCGGCCTCGAGGAGGACTCGGAGCCAGCGCAGGCTGGTGGCGCCGCGGGGGTTGCGCAGCATCGAGGCCCGCACGGCCGGGTCGGTGGCGTGGATCGACACGAAGAGCGGGCCCAGCCGCTCGGTGATCACCCGCTCGGCGTCGAGCTCGGTGAACCGGGTGAGGGTGGTGAAGTTCCCGTAGAGAAAGGAGAGCCGGTAGTCGTCGTCCTTCAGGTAGAGGCTCCGTCGCATGCCCTTGGGCAGCTGGTAGATGAAGCAGAACGCGCAGTGGTTGTCGCAGGTGCGCACCCGGTCGAAGACCGCCGCCGAGACCTCGAGCCCGAGCGGCTCCCCCACCTCCTTGTGGACCGAGATCCGTGTGTCGAGGGGCGAGCCCGGGCGGCGCACCACGACGTCGAGGCGCGCCCCGTCGACCAGCTGCTGGTACTCGATCACGTCGCGGGGCTGTTCGCCGTTCAGCGAGAGGAGCTCGTCGCCCACCCGGAACCCCGCCGTCGCCGCCGGTGACCCCTCGAGGAGGGCGGTCACCTTGGGGACCGACATAAGCCCAGGTTACCGGGGTCGACGGGCGGCGATTTCGGTCTTCGTGCGGTTTTCGGGGCCGGAGGGCCGGCTCCCCGAGGGTTCCGAGCGCGCCGGTAGCCTGGATGAGTGGGCGTCGACAAGGTCCTCCTGGCCGAGCCGCGGGGCTTCTGCGCAGGGGTGGAGAAGGCGATCAAGGCGCTCGCCTGGATGGTCCGGGTCTTCGAGCCGCCCGTCTACTGCTACCACGAGATCGTCCACAACCAGCTGGTCGTCGAGGAGTTCCGCGCCCTCGGGGTGATCTTCGTCGACGACGTGGCCGAGGTCCCGGCCGGCGCCCCCCTGATGCTGAGCGCCCATGGGACCGCCCCCGAGGTGGTCGAGGCCGCCCGCGGCCGGGCCGGCCTCGTGATCGACGCGGTCTGCCCGCTCGTGACCAAGGTCCACCACGAGCTGAAGATGCGCAGCCGCAAGGGCTATCAGGTCCTCTACGTCGGCCACGCCGGCCACGAGGAGGCGGTCGGCACGATGGCGGTCGCCCCCGAGGCGGTGCACCTGGTCGAGCACGAGGGCGACCTCGACGCCCTCGGGGGGATCGAGCCCGGCACCCCGGTCGCGCTCCTGGCCCAGACCACCCTCAGCCACGACGAGTGGCGCGGGCTGATGGAGGCCGCGCTCGGGCGGTACCCCGACCTGTGGCTGCCCGGGCGCAGCGACCTGTGCTTCGCCACCACCAACCGCCAGGCGGCGCTGCGCGAGATCGCCGGCCGGGTCGACGCGGTCGTGGTCATCGGGTCGGCCAACTCGTCGAACACCGTCGCCCTCGAGAAGGTGGCCACCGCGTCGGGCTGTCCCCGGGTCATCCGGGTGGACGGGCCGGCCGAGGTCCCGGGCGACCTCACCGGCACCGTCGGGGTCACCGCGGGGGCGTCGGCCCCCGAGCAGCTGGTCGAGGCGGTGCTCGTCGCGCTGGCGCCGGCCCACGGGGTCGAGGTCGTGCGGGTGACCACTGAGGACGAGTACTTCCCGCCGCCGCCGGAGCTGCGCGAGCTGCTGCGGGCCCTCGCCACCACCGTCGGCCTCCTCTCGGGCCGGCCCGGGCCCGCGCCGGGGCGGGACCCCTCGGCCAAGGACCGGAGGGTCTCGGCGGCCGACGTCCTGACCGCGCTCGCCAGCTGAGCGACCAGGTCGACCCGCCGCGGGCGGGATGGGAGAATGACGAGCGGGAGGAAGACCAGATGACCAGCACCGACGCGAGGACCACCGAGCGGACCTTCACCCGCATGGACGAGTCGACCGCCGAGCAGTGGCAGACCATCGCCGTGCAGACCGCCACCAACCAGCCGCGGGTGGCCGACCGGGTGCTCGGGATGCTGCGCTCGCTCGCCGACATCACCGACGGGTTCGCGGTCGACCAGCTCACCCACTCCCTCCAGACCGCGACCCGGGCCGAGGAGGCGGGCGCCGACACCGAGATGGTGGTGGCCAGCCTCTGCCACGACATCGGCAAGGCGGTCTCGGTCAGCAACCACCCCAAGATCGCGGCCGAGATCCTGAAGCCGTACGTGTCGGAGCCCGTCTACCGGGTCATCGCGGCCCACCAGGACTTCCAGGGCCGCCACTACTACGGGTACTTCAAGCTCGACCCCGAATCGAGGGCCCAGTACGAGGGCGAGCCCTGGTTCGAGCTGGCCGAGCGCTTCGCCGACGACTGGGACCAGACGAGCTTCGACCCCGACTACCCCACCCAGCCGCTCGAGCACTTCGAGCCCATCGTCCGCGAGGTCTTCGGCCGACCCCGCTCGATCTGAGCGGGCGGCGGATCCGGTCGGTGACGCGCCCCATGGACCGCGAGCAGCGCCGGGTCGAGGGACTCGAGAAGTTCGCGATCGAAGAGGCGATGCGCGACTTCACCTCGCGCTATCCGGCCGTGAAGCTCTCCCCCGTCGTGGCGCTCATCTGCGCCTACGAGGAGGCCGACAACATCGGTGACGTCCTGAAGGCGGTGCCGGCCGAGGCGAGCGGCCTGCCGGTCACCGCGCTCGTGGTGGTGGACGGCGGCGAGGACGCCACCGCCAAGATCGCCGCCGAATCGGGCGCCATGACCTGTGTGTTCCCGACCAACCTGGGCCACGGGGTGGCCCTCCAGGTCGGCTACCGGATCTGCGTCGACGGCGGGGCCCGCTACGTGGTCACGCTCGACGCCGACGGGCAGAACGACCCGGGCGAGCTGCCGGTCATGCTCGGGCCGCTGCTCGACGACACCGCCGACTTCGTGGTGGCCTCCCGGCGGCTCGGGGTCGACGAGACGAGCGACCAGGTCCGTCGGACCGGGGTGGTCGTCTTCGCCTGGTTGATGAACCGGCTGACCGGGTCGACCCTGACCGACACCTCGAACGGCTACCGGGCGCTCCGGACCGAGGTGCTGGCCGACGTGGTCGACCGGCTCCGGCAGCGCCAGTACCAGACCGCCGAGCTGCTCATCACGGCCATCTCGCGGGGCTGGCGGGTGACCGAGCGCCCGACGGTGTGGCGGCCCGCGCCTCGGGGTCGTCCAAGAAGGGCTCGAACCTCTTCTTCGGCCTGCGCTACGCGACGGTCGTCGTGCGCACCTGGCGGCGGGAGCGCTCCGTCCGCCTCCCCTACCGCGCCGCGTCGTCATAGGCCTCCTGGAGGCGCCCCCGCAGCGCCTCGGTCAGCTGGTGGATCTGGCTCCGGGGCACCCGGCGACCTTCCTCGCGCGGTGCCGGCTCGAGGGGCGCCCCGATCGACAAGGTGACCCCGATCGGCTTGGGCAACTTCGCCCCCTTCGGCATCGCCCGTTCGGAGCCGAAGATCCCGATCGGCACGATCGGCGCGCCGGTCCGGGTGGCGAGGAAGGCCACCCCCTCCTGGAGGTCCTCGATGTGGTCCCCGAGGCGCCGCGCCCCCTCGGGGAAGACCACCAGCAGCTCGCCGGAGAGCAGGACCTCCTCGGCCCGGCGCACCGACTCGCGGTCGCTCCCCGAGCGGCGCACCGGGAACGCCCCGAGCGATTCGAGGACCCGACCGAACCAGGCGGCCCGCCACAGCTCCTCCTTGGCCATGAAGAAGAGCTTGCGGCGGGTGAGCACCGCGGCGAAGGCGAAGTCGACGTTGGACCGGTGGACCGGCGCGATGATCGCCGGCCCCTCGGCCGGCAGGTTGGCCCGCCCCCGGACCCGGGGCCGGAACCAGACCCGCAGGATGCCGACCACGATCCCCCGGAGCAGCCGGTAGACGGGGCCCCGGCGCGGGTCGACGCGGAAGACCGCGGGCCGGCTGGGGACATCCGGGGCGGGGCGGTCGCGAGATTCCTCCGGGCTCACAGCCATGACAGGACCTCCTCGACGACATCGTCGACGCTCCGCCCGGTCGTGTCGAGGACGTGCGCGTCGGCGGCCCGGGTCAGGGGCGAGGTCGCCCGGGTCGAGTCGATCCGATCCCGGAGGGCGACCCCGTCGGCCGACTCGTCCCGACCGCGGCGCCGGGTCCGCTCCTCGGCCGAGGCGGTCAGGTAGATCTTGAGCGTCGCCCCGGGGAACACCACCGTGCCGATGTCCCTCCCCTCCACGACCCCCCCGACCCGGCCGCGGGCCCAGCGGCGTTGCCGCTTCACCAGCTCGGCCCGCACCTGCGGATTGGCCGCCACGACCGAGACCGCCCGGGACACCTCCGGGGACCGGATCGCGGCGGTCACGTCGACGCCGTTCATGGTCACGACCGCTCCGACCTCGATGGTGGCCGTCCGCGCGATCTCGGCCACCGCGTCGGCGTCGGCCGGGTCGACGCCCCGCTGCAGGGCCTGCCAGGCCACCGAGCGGTACATCGCCCCGGTGTCGAGCCGGTCGAGACCGAGGCGCTCGGCCACCGCCCGGGAGACGGTCGACTTCCCGGCGCCCGCCGGTCCGTCGATCGCGATCAGCGGGGCCGCGCCGCTCGCGGCGGTCACCGCCCTTCGGCCGGCGACCAGGTCCCGGGTCCGCCCAGGTCGTCGAGGTGGGCCAGGAAGTCCGGATAACTCGTGCCGACCGCGGCCACGCCGCGCACCACCCCGCCGCCCGGGCAGGCGAGCGCCGCCACCATCGCCGCCATCGCCAGCCGGTGGTCGCCCCCCGAGTCGAACTCGAACGGCCCGGGGCCGAGGGCTCCGGACCCCTCGACGACCAGTCGGTCACCGTCGGCGCGGGCCCTCCCGCCGACCGCCTCGACGAGGGCGACCGTGGCGGCCAGCCGGTCGGTCTCCTTCACCACGAGCTCGCCCACGTCCCGAAACGTCGTGGTGCCGGTGGCCGCCGCGGCCGCCACCGCCAACACCGGGACCTCGTCGAGCGAGGGGATCTCCTCGGCGTCGACGTCGGTCGCGACGAGGGTCGAGCTGGCGGCCCACAGGTCGGCGGCCCCCTGGAGCACCGGTCCGGTGCCGGCGTGGGCCCCCATGCGCGCGAGCACCCGGAGAAAGCCGGTGCGCTCGGCGCCCGCGTACACGCGCTCGACGGTGACCTCGCTCCCCTTGGTGACGCAGGCGGCCACCAGCCAGAAGGCGGCCTGGGAGGGATCTCCCGGGACGTCGAGGTCGAGCGGGTGCAGCGCAGAGCGCCGCAGCGTGACGCGGCGGCCCTCTCCCCATGGCTCCACGACGAGGTCGGCCCCGGCGGCGGCGAGGAGCTCCTCGGTGTGCGTCCGTGTCGCGACCTTCTCGGCCACCACGGTCTCGCCGTCGGCGTCGAGCCCGGCGAACAGGATCGCCGATTTCACCTGGGCGCTCGCCATCGGCGGAGCCCACTCGATCCCGACGAGGTGCCCGCCCTCGACGACCAGCGGCGGCCGCTCGGTCGGGCCCTCGCCCCGCACCGACGCCCCCATCGCTCGCAGCGGCTCGGCGATGCGGTCCATGGGCCGCGAGCAGAGCGACGCGTCGCCGGTCAGCGTCGTCGACCACGGGAGGCCGGCCGCCACGCCGGCGAGGAGGCGGAGCGAGGTCCCCGAGTTGCCGCAGTCGAGCGACCCGGCCTCGCGCAGCCGGCCCCGGCCTCCTTCGATCTCGGTCCCCCCGTCGGCCGGGCGGACCACCGCGCCGAGGGCCGCGACCGCGGCGGTGGTGCGGGCCACGTCGTCGCCATCGGAGAGCCCGCGCACCTTCGTCGTCCCCTCGGCGAGCGCCCCGATGAGCAGGGCCCGATGGGAGATCGACTTGTCCCCGGGGGTCCGGACGGCGCCGGTCAACCGGCGCCCGCCCTCGACACGCACCGCGTCGAGGTCACGCCGGCTCACGACAGCTCGATCACTGTGCAGGAATGGCCCCGCTCCTCGATCGCCTTGCGGAGCCGGGCGGCGTCCTCGGACGCGACCAACAGGGTGAGCACGCCTCTCGGACCCTCGGCGGAGTGGGCGATCGTGAGGTCGTAGATGTTGACGCCGAGGTCGCCGGCGAGGCCGGTGAACTCGGCCAGCATCCCTTCGCGGTCGGGGATCGGCGCGCGCAGCTCCGCCAGCCGGTCCGGCCGGGTGGCCCGCGACGGCAGCTCCCGCCGGGCCGTGCTCGCCCGCCCGAGCACCTCGAGCAGCCCGCTGCGGTCCGCGCGTGCCACCTTGTCCCGCAGCTCGCCGAGGTCGACGAGCAGCCGGTCCAGTCCGGCGACGATCGCGTCGGCGTTCTCCGCGCAGATGTCCGGCCAGATCGTGGGCTGCCCCGCCGCCACCCGGGTCATGTCGCGGAACCCGCCGGCGGCGAGACGCAAGAGGGCCCCGTCGGCCTCGGCGCCCTCCGCCGCCGCGTTCATGAGGGTGGCCGCCACGAGATGCGGCACGTGGGACACCACCGCCACCAGCCGGTCGTGGTCGGTCGGTGAGAGCGCCACGACCTCGGCGCCGAGCTCGGTGACCACCGTGCTCACGAGCGTGTAGGCGGCCGCGTCGGTCTCGACCGTCGGCGTCAGCACCCACGTGGCGCCGACGAAGAGGTCGGGGTCGGCGCCGTCGATCCCGGACTGTTCGGAGCCGGCCATCGGGTGGCCCCCGACGAAACGCGGGTCGCGCACCGCCTCGACCACCGGCACCTTCACCCCGCTCACGTCGGTCACGACGACATCGGGGTTGCGGCCCTCCTCGGCCAGCACGTGGCACGCCACCGCGGCGGCTTGGCCGGCCGGCGTCGCCACGACCACGAGCGCCGCGTCGAGCCCATCGCCCGACGCGTCGATGGCGCCGAGCTCGAGGGCCCGACGGACCCGGCTCTCGTCCGCGTCGCGGCCGGTCACATGCCAGCCGGAACGCCGCAACGCCCGCCCGATCGAGCCGCCGATCAACCCGGTGCCGACGACGAGCGCGCGCCGGGCGGCGGGCGGGCTCACCGTGTCACCCGGGTGAAGCGCGCTCCCCCCTCAGTCCGGGAGGTCATCGCGCAGCCCCACGGCGCCGTGCAGATAGACGTGGCTGAGCTCCTCGCGGAGCCGGGTCGTGTGGATGTGGAGCAGCACCCGGAGGCACTTCTCGGTGCTGCCCGCCACCGCGATCTCCGACGCGCACAGGAGCGGGACCGCGCCGAACCCGATGTCGCGGGCGCCGGTCGCAGGGAAGGCCGAGGTCACGTCGGGAGTCGTCGTGAAGATGATGCTGACGATGTCGTCCTCGACCAGCTCGTTGCGGGCCATGATCTCGGTGAGGAGCTCCTGGATCCGGGCCGCGATCTGTGCCGGGGTGTCCTCATCGACGGTGGTGGCCCCGCGCAGGGCCCGCGTGGTGGGAGCTCCGGGCATCGGGCGAATGCTAATCCCGGGCTGGTCGTGCCCCGCCCTGGGGGCCCGGGCCGGCCCGCAGCGCCGGGATGCAATCGTGTCGGGGTGACCAGCACATCGACGGGCCATGACCCCATGTTCCGGTTCGACGAGGACCTCGCCGAGCTGATCTTCGACTACTGCCGGCGGCGGCTCGCCCTCGACCCGGTCCCCCTCGACCTCGGCGGCCGGTTCCGGTTCACCGAGGGCGACCTCGACGGGGTCATCGGAGCGGGCCCGAACGACCCGCGGACGGTGCTGTCGGTCTTCGAGCGCGAGCTCGCCCCCGCGATCGTGTCGGCCGACAGCCCCCGGTTCCTGTCGTTCATCCCAGCGGTCCCGACCAAGGCGTCGCTCCTGTTCGACATGGTCGTCTCGTGCTCGTGTCTCCAGGGGACCTCGTGGCTGGAGGCGGCTGGCGCGGTGCGGGCCGAGAACCAGGCCCTCGGGGTCCTGGCCGCGATGGCCGGGCTCCCGGCCGACGCAGGCGGCTGTTTCGTCTCGGGCGGGTCGATCGGAAACCTCTCGGCGCTCCTCGTGGCCCGGGACACCGCGGCCTTCACCCGGTCGGGCGCGGCCGGCCGGCCCCGGGTCGCGGTGAGCGACGAGGCGCACTCCTCGGTGGCCAAGGCGCTGCACGTCATCGGCGCCGAGGCGCTCGTCGTCGAGGGCGACGACCACCGGCTGCGCGGCGACGCGCTCGAGCGCGCCCTCGCTCGCGACGGCGGCCCCTCGGTGGTCGCGGTGGTGGCGACGGCGGGCACCACCAACGCGGGCATCGTCGACGACCTCGCCGGGGTGGCCGAGGTGGCGCGCCGCCACGGCCTGTGGTTCCACGTCGACGCCGCCTACGGCGGCGCGGCGCTGTTCGCTCCGTCGGCCCGGGACCGCTTCGCGGGCATCGAGCACGCCGACTCGATGGTCGTCGACCCCCACAAGTGGCTGTACGCGCCGTTCGACTGCGCCGCCCTCCTCTACCGACACCCCGCGCTGGCACGAGAGGTGCACGCCCAGCACGCCGAGTACCTCGAGGTGTTCCGCGACGGCGAGGCGCCCTTCAACCCGAGCGACTACGCGTTCCACCTCACCCGCCGGGCGCGGGGGCTCCCGCTGTGGTTCTCCCTCGCCGTCTACGGCACCGACGCCTACCGCGACGCCATCGAGACCGTGCTGGCCACCGCGCGCGACGCCGCCCGGGTCGTGGAGGGCCACCCGGCGGTCGAGCTCGTGCGCGAGCCCGAGCTCTCGGTCGTCCTGTTCCGCCGGCCCGGGTGGTCCCGCGCCGACTACGACGCCTGGTCGGCCGAACTGCTCGATCGCCAGGTCGGCTTCGTCGTGCCGACCAGCTGGGAGGGCCAGCCGGTGGCCCGCTTCTGCTTCCTGCACCCCGACACCACCCTGGAGATGGTGCGCGAGATCCTCGACACCATGGCCTAGCGCCCCCCGGCCGGCGGGCGCTCGAGCAACGGGTCCTCGGGGCGGCGGACCGGGCCGGCAGCGGCCCGCCTCCGCCAGGCCATCCCAGAGAGCGCCTCGAGGACGACCCGGCCACCGAGAAAGGCGGTCACCTCGGCGTGGTCGTAGGGGGGCGACACCTCGACCACGTCCATGCCGACCACCGGCAGCTCCATGGTGATGCGCCGGACCGCGTCGAGCAGCTGGCGGCTGGAGAGCCCGCCCGGCTCCGGGGTCCCGGTCCCCGGCGCGAGGCCGGGATCGACGACGTCGACGTCCACGGAGAGGAAGACCCCCGCGCAGCCGTCGGTGGCGATCGCGAAGGCCTCAGTCAGGCAGGCATCGAGGCCACGGGAGACCACCTCGGTCATCTCGTAGCTGCGCATGCCCTGGTCCCGCATCCAGTCCAGGGTCTCGGGCGGCGGCCAGTAGCCGCGCAGGCCGATCTGGAGGAACCGGTCGCCACGCACCGCGCCCGACTCGATGAGGCGGCGCATCGGGGTGCCGTGGCCGTAGAGGGAGCCGAACTGGGTGTCCCCGGTGTCTGCGTGCGCGTCGAAATGGAGGACCGAGACCTGGCCCCAGCCGTGGACGCGCGCGACCCCGGTCGCGTCCGGAAGGGCGATCGTGTGGTCACCACCGAGGACC
>Ga0116224_10001312_pt1 | contig 16196 bp, 19 predicted proteins | sample Sb_taG_9_FD_89699 | JGI IMG/M metagenome (GOLD analysis project Ga0116224, IMG submission 89699) | Peat soil microbial communities from Weissenstadt, Germany - Sb_50d_b_LC metaG | ecosystem: Environmental > Terrestrial > Soil > Wetlands > Peat | place: Germany: Weissenstadt | collected 2010-09-21 | reverse complement strand
CGGGCCGGCACCGACATGTCGGTCTCCTTGATCCTGGCCTTCATCTCCTCGAAGAGGGCGTCACGCAGCTCGCCGAACGGTGCCGTCTCCTGGTCCGTGTAGGCGTTCTCCGCCTGGAGGTAGGACAGGACCTCGGGATCGTCACGGTCGCGCAGCCAGAACCAGGGGTCCTCACGGTCGTCGCCGTGGGCCGAGACGACGTGGTGGCGCCGGGGGGCACTGGGCGGGCGGGCCATCAACGCAGAGCCTGCCACGGCTGGCGACACGGCGGTGGATCCGCATGGGCGTTTCGGCTGGCCCGGGCAGTTGTTACTATCTACGTAGGGGAAATCCCCCCCCGACCTCAGGAGCCACATGGCCACAACGGACCTCGACCTCGGTCGCTACCAGCTCGGATGGAGCGACGCCGAGGACTACGTCTTCAAGCCCAAGAAGGGGCTGAACGAGTCCATCGTGCGCGAGATGTCCGAGATGAAGGGCGAGCCGGACTGGATGCGGGACTTCCGCCTGCGCTCGCTGAAGCACTTCGAGCGCAAGCCCATGGCGCCCTGGTTCGCCCAGCGCATGCCGAAGCTCGACTTCGACGACATCTACTACTACATCAAGCCGACCGGCGGGCAGGTGGACAAGTGGGAGGACCTGCCCGACGCCATCAAGAACACGTACGAGAAGCTGGGTATCCCCGAGGCGGAGCGCAAGTACCTCTCGGGCGTCACGGCGCAGTACGAGTCCGAGGTCGTCTTCCACCGCAACCGCGAGGACCTCGAGGCCCAAGGTGTCTTCTTCTGTGACATGGACACCGCCGTGCGCGACTACCCCGAGCTCGTGCGCAAGTGGTTCGGCAAGATCATCCCGCCGAACGACAACAAGTTCGCCGCCCTGAACTCGGCCGTGTGGTCGGGCGGGTCGTTCATCTACGTGCCGCCCGGCGTGAAGGTGGACATGCCGCTGCAGGCCTACTTCCGGATCAACGCGGAGAACATGGGCCAATTCGAGCGGACGCTCATCATCGCCGACGAGGGCTCGCAGGTGCACTACATCGAGGGCTGCTCGGCCCCGGTGTACTCCACCGACTCGCTGCACTCGGCCGTGGTCGAGCTGGTCGCCCTGCCCGGGTCGCGCATCACCTACACAACCATCCAGAACTGGTCGACCAACGTCTACAACTTGGTGACCAAGCGGGCCCGCGCCGAGGCCGAGGCCCACGTGGAGTGGATCGACGGCAACATCGGCTCGCGCCTGACCATGAAGTACCCCTCCGTGTACCTCATGGGGCCTAAGGCAAGCGGCGAGGTCCTCTCGGTGGCCTACGCCGGCGCCGGCCAGCACCAAGACGCCGGCGCCAAGATGTTCCACATCGCCCCGGAGACCACGTCGACCATCGTCTCGAAGTCGATCTCCAAGGACGGCGGCGTCACCACCTACCGCGGCAAGGTGCACGTGGACCCCGAGGCGTACGGCGCCAAGTCGTTCGTGCGCTGCGACGCCCTGCTCCTCGACGACGAGTCGACGTCCGAGACCAAGCCCTACATGGAGGTCGGCGAGCGCAGCGCGCGCATCGGCCACGAGGCCACCGTCTCGAAGGTGGGCGACGACCAGCTCTTCTACCTCATGAGCCGGGGGCTGTCCGAGCAGCAGGCCATGAGCATGATCGTGAACGGCTTCATTGAGCCCGTCACCCGCACGCTCCCGATGGAGTATGCGGTGGAGTGGAGCCGCCTTATCGAGCTGCAGATGGAAGGCTCGGTCGGCTGACGACCCGCAACCCTGCCTGCAGCGTGGCACCATAGAACCGTGCCGATGCGCGAGGAGTGCACCCACTTCCAGAGCCGGACCTACGCGTCGGGCGAGGCGGCGCGCTTCTGCGTGCTCGACCTCGCACCCGAGGCCCCGTGGCGCTGCCCGGAGAACTGCCCGTCGTACCACCGGCGCCTGGCCGACGTGGGCTGGGTGCACGGCAGCCTGGTCGAGCCCGCGATCGAGGACGAGCCGGGGGGCGGTGGGCCCGAGGTGGCCGAGCTCCTCGGATCGGCCGAGGACATTGTCAACGAGGTCGCCCCTGACCTGCTCGAGGAGGTACGGGCCGAGGACGCCAGGCGGGAGCGCTCCGCCAACCGCTGGTGGCGCCGGAAACGCTGACCGGCTCCCGGTGCTCCCCTCAGCGCCCGGTGAACTTGGGCGTGCGCTTCTCCATGAAGGCCGCGACTGCCTCGGTGAGGTCGTCGGAGGCCAGCATCCCCGCGTTCCACGTGGCGACGTAGTCCAGCCCCTCGGCCACCGTTCGCCCCTCGTTGGCCGCCAGGACCGCCTTGGTGCCCTGCACCGCGATGGGGGAGTTGGAGGCGATCTCCGCCGCCAGGGAGCCGGCCGCCTTGAGCACGCTCTCCGCGTCGGCCGCCACGTTGTTGACCAGGCCGATCTCCTTGGCCCGCTCCGCGCTGATGTCCTTCCCGGTGAAGGCCAGCTCGGCCACGTGGCCGGCGCTGATGATCGCCGGCAGCCGCTGCAGGCTGCCGAGGTCGGCGACGATCGCCATCTTGGCCTCGCGGACCGAGAAGACGGCGTCGGCAGAGGCGAGGCGGATGTCGCAGGCGGCGATGAGGTCCACGCCACCACCGATGCAGTAGCCATGGACGGCGGCAATCACGGGCTTGGGGCAGCGCGCCACCGCACTGATGGAGTCCTGCAGCCGGAGCACCTCGGTGCGGGCGCCACGCGCTCGGGCGGCCATGGAGGCGGCCGACGTGCTCCCGCCCGCCGCAGCGGACGTGTCGCCGCCGCCCGCCAGCAGGCCCCCCATCGTCTTGAGGTCGAGCCCGACGGAGAAGTGCGGACCCTTGGCGGCAATGACCACGACGCGCACCGTGGTGTCGCCGGTCAGCGTGGCAATGGCCCGGGGCAGGTCCCGCCACAGGTCCATGCCCATGGCGTTGCGTGCCTCGGGGCGGTCAAGCCAGAGGGTCGCCACCTGCTCGTCCTGCTCAATCGTGAGCACCGGCGACTCGAATCGTGCGGTCTCTTCCATGCCACCCACGCTAACCGCCCTGATGAGGACCCAGGTGGGGACCACTAGGGTGCATGGGCCGCATTCGCCTTCCGAAAGAGGTTCGACCCTGCACACGTTCAACGCCGAGGCATCCGCGAGCTTGGCGGGACCAGGCTGGCTCCGTGAGCGGCGGGCCGCCGGCTACGAGGCCTTCGCGTCGACCCCGCTGCCCTCAGACAGCGAAGAGGTCTGGCGCTACTCGCCGATCGATCGTCTCGCCCTCGACGAGTTCGCGCCGGAGCTCCCCGACGGGCTGGCGCCGGCAGGCGAGGAGCTGCAGGCGGCCGTCGAGGCGGCGCTGGGCTCCGTGGCGGGCAGCGTCCTCGCGCACAACGGGCGCGCCGGCACCTTCGTGGCCGCCAGCCTCACTGCCGCCGGTCTCTCCTTCGGGCGGGCCGAGGACGTGGCGGGGTCGCCCGACATGCTGGGGTCGGTGCAGCGCGGCGGTGACGCACTGGTGCGCCTGAACGACGCGTTCGCTCCGGACCCCGTGTTCGTTGACGTGCCGGCTGGCGTGACGGTAGACGGGCCCGTGCTCCTGGTCCACTGGTGCGACGCGGGCGCCGCCACCTTCCCCCGCCTCAGCGTGCGCGCCGGAGAGGGCGCCACGGTGGCGGTCGTCGAGGTCTTCGCCGGAGCACCAGGGCCGGGCCGCTCGCTGGTCGTGCCGGTCACCGAGCTATCGGCGGCCGGGGGCGCGTCGCTCTCGTACGTCTCGCTGCAGATCCTCGGCGACGCGGCGTGGTCAATCGCCCGCCTGGCCGCACGCGGTGAGGCGGGGTCGTCGGTGCGCACCTTCACGGTCGGCCTCGGGGGTTCCTACGACCGGGTGCGGGCCGACGTCTCGGTGGAGGGCAAGGACGCCCGTAGCGAAATCCTGTCGGCCTACCTCGGCGACGGGTCCCAGGTGCACGACATCCGGACGCTCCAGGACCACGCGGCCCCGCGGACCACCAGCGAGCTGCTGTGCCAGGGTGCCGTCGCCGACCGGTCGCGCTCGGTCTACAGCGGGCTGATACGGGTGCACCGCGGCGCGGTCCGCAGCGACGCCCGCCAGACCAACCACAACCTCGTCCTCGACGAGGGCGCGCACGCCGACTCGGTGCCCAACCTCGACATCCTCGAGAACGACGTCAAGTGCTCCCACGCATCGACGGTCGGCCCGATCGACGAGGACCAGCGCTACTACATTGAGTCGCGGGGCGTGGCGCCCGAGGTGGCCGAGGGCCTCATCGTGCGGGGCTTCTTCGACGCCATCATCGACCGGGGGCCCATCCCCGAGGTGACTCCGCTCCTCGAGCGAGAGGTGCACGACCGTCTCGATGTCGCCCTCGGGGGCCGGCGGGTGGCCGCCGGTGTCTGAGACGGTGGCGCTCTGCACGACGGACGAGCTGGCGTCCGGTGAGGCCAGGCGGTTCGACGTGGACGGGCACCGGATCGCGCTGGTGCGGATCGGCGACGCCTTCTTCGCCGTCGACGACGAGTGCAGCCACGAGGACTACTCGCTGTCCGAGGGCGAGGTGTGGGCCGACGAGTGCCAAATCGAGTGCCCCCGGCACGGCAGCACCTTCGACCTGGTGACCGGTGAGCCCTGCTCGCTGCCGGCGACCCGGCCCGTCGACGTCTACGGCGTCGAGGTCGACGGCTGCACCGTATCGGTGGTGCTGCCGTGACGTCGTCAGCGACCGGACGGACGAGAGCAACGTCGGCCCGGGCGCTGTCCCCGCAGCCTCTCAACATATCGGTTTATAGTTTCACGAGACATCCCCGCGCCATGCCCGCGCCAGAACAACCCGGGATGCGCCTGCGGTCCCCCAATCCAGGATCATGACCGCCGAGCACGTCTTCGAGGTCCGGGACCTGCACGCCTCCGCCGGCGGGCGGGAGGTGCTGCACGGCATCGACCTCACGGTGCGCAGCGGCGAGGTCCACGTGATCATGGGCCCGAACGGCTCGGGCAAGAGCACGCTTGCCCACGCGCTCATGGGCCGGCCCGGCACCGAGGTGACCGAGGGTTCCATCACCATGGACGGGCAGGAGCTCACCGGGCTGCCGGCGTGGCAGCGGGCGCGCGCCGGGCTCTTCCTCGCACTGCAGCATCCGGTGGAGGTTCCCGGCGTGAGCCTCAACTCACTGCTGGCCGCGGCGACGATGGGGGACGCCGTACCCGCGACGGGCGCGCTGGCGGACCGCATGATCGACGAGGCGAAGGAGGTCGGCCTCGACCAGAAGCTCCTTCGCCGTCCGCTCAACGTCGACCTGTCGGGCGGCGAAATGAAGCGGACCGAGATGGTCCAGCTCGGCGTTCTCCGCCCCGCCATCTGCGTCCTCGACGAAGTCGACTCGGGCCTCGACGTCGACGCGCTCGGCGAGGTGGCGCGCATGCTCCAGCGCGCCACGACCGAGTGGGGCGTGGGCATCCTCGCCATCACGCACTTCAACCGGTTCCTGGTGCAGCTGGAGGCCGACCTGGTGCACGTCATGGTGGAGGGGCGCATCGTTGCCACGGGCGATGCAGACCTGGCGTTGCAGCTGGAGCGGACCGGATACGTCGGTTACCAGGACGCTCCCTGACCGCAGGCGCCCATGCGCTGGCCGGCCGCGCCCCACCTGCCGCCAATCTCGTGACCCCGCTTGGTACCGTAACTCGCCATGGCGAACGGTCGTCCAACGGGCGACGGGTCGGATCGCTCATCCCGACGACAGCGCGGCAAGCCCGCGAACCAGGAGGGACTGGCCGCGCTCGGACGCCAGATGCACAGCGGGTCCAACGCTGGGAGCGTGGCAAACGAGTCCGGGTTGCAGGCCCTCGGCGCCCGCGTCGATGCGTCGAGCGCCAAGCGCAGCGGGGTGCGGCGCAGCGGGAAGCCGAAGTGGAGCGTCGCGAAGAAGACGGTGGTGGCGCTGCTGGCGGTGGTCGTGATCCTGGTGGCCGCGGTCGGCGGCGGGTACGCCTACCTGTGGTACCGCTACAACCAGATCAGCAAGATCCACATCAGCGCCGAGGTGGCCGCGCAGAGCGGGGGGCCGTTCACCCTCCTGGTCATCGGCTCGGACAGCCGCGTCGGCGAGTCGAGCCAGGCGGCACAGGCGTTCGGATCGGCGTCGGTGGTCACCGGGCAGCGCAGCGACGTGGTGCAGCTGTGGCGGGTGACGCCGTCGACCAAGCAGATCCAGATCGTGTCCATCCCGCGCGACACGGTCGTCTCCATGCTCCCGCCCGACTCCTCCCAGTACGGCACCTATAACCGGATCAACTCCTCCTACAACTCGGGCGCCAACCAGCTGGTGAAGACGATCACGGCCAACTTCGGGATCCCGATCAACCACGTCGTTCAGGTCGACTTCTCGGGCTTCCAGGATGCCGTCAACGCGCTCGGCGGCATCTACCTCGACTTTCCGTACCCGGCCAAGGACGCGTACTCGGGCCTCGACGTCACGACCCCCGGTTGCCAGTTGCTCAACGGCGCCCAGGCGCTGGCCGTGGCACGGGCGCGTCACTACGAGTACTACGCCAACGGCTACTGGCAGTACGACGGGACGAGCGACTTCGGGCGGATCCAGCGCCAAGACGTCTTCATCAAGGCCCTGATGAGCGCGGCCAAGTCGAAGGTGAACCCGCTCACCGTCAACTCGTTCATCGGCTCCATCCACGAGGGCATCCAGATCGACGACGGCTTCGGCTTCAACCAGCTGATCGGGCTCGCCCTCGCCTACCACTCGTTCGACCCGGCCAACCTGGGGGGGCTGACCCTGCCCACGGTCGCGGCCAACGGGTTCGGCAACCTGGGCGACGTGTTGACGGTGGACCAGCCGGCGGCCCAGCAGATGCTGGTCAACACTTTCGGCTCCAGCCTGGTGACGCCGGCCAACCCGCCCCCCGACGCGGCCGGCAACCCCAACCCACCGCCCACCATCACGCCCACGACGGCTGCCGCGGCCAGCCCGGCCACCCCTGCGGCGGGCGCTGCCACCACCTTGACCACCGCACCGCCGCCGTCGTTCAACCCGACCATCTGCAGCCCCGCCTAGCCCGAGCCCTTCCTCGCCGACCCACCAGGCGGCGGGCCGCCCCCGTTCAGGAGGCCTCGGCGGCCACCTCGTCGAGGCCCTGGGCGAGGGCGTTCCAGCTGAGGGTCGCGCACTTGATGCGCACCGGGAACTTCACGACGCCCTGCAGCGCCGCCAGCTCGCCGAGCTTGTCGAGGTTGATCTCCTCGGGCTCGTCGGCCCCGTCCCCGTCGTGCTCCAGCGAGGCCCCGTGGATCGTCATCATGCCCTTGAAGGTGCTGATGAGCTGGCGCACCTCGCCGACCGGCTTGCCCTTGACGGCGGCCGACATGAGCGAGGCCGAGGACTGGCTGATGGAGCAGCCGGAGCCGGCGATCTTGAGGTCGGCGAGCGTGCCGTTCTCCACGATCATGGAGACCACGACCTCGTCACCGCACAGCGGGTTGAAGCCCTCCACACGGTGCGCAGGGGGCGAGTCCAGCTCGCCCCGGTTCCTCGGCGAGCGGTAATGATCGAGGATGATCTCGCGGTACAACTCTTCGAGGTCGGCCATTAGCCGAACAATCTACCGGCTTCCAGCAATCCTTCGATCAGCACCTCGATGTCGTGCTCGTCGCTGAACAGGGACAACGACGCCCGTGCCGTGGCTTGCACACCCAGCTTGCGCATGAGGGGCTTGGCGCAGTGGTGGCCCGGCCGCACGCAGACGCCGAACTGGTCGAGCACCTGGGCGAGGTCGTGCGCGTGCACGTCCCGGTAGGCGAGTGACAGCACACCGCCACGGTCGTCGCCCGCCGGCGGCCCGAAGACGCGGCAGTCGGCTCCCAGCTTCTCGTCCAGGCGTGCCAGCGCGTGGTTCGTCAGTGCTAGCTCGTGGGCCCGAATGCGGTCCATTCCGATGTCGCTCAGGTACTCGATCGCTGCGGTCAGCCCGACCGCCTCGGCGATCGGCGGGGTCCCGGCCTCGAAGCGGGCCGGCGGCGGCGCCGGCCGGAAGGAGTCAAGCTTGACGTCGAGGATCATCCCGCCGCCACCAAGGAAGGGCGCCATGGCGTCGAGCAACTCGGCGCGGCCCCACAGCACGCCGATTCCCGTGGGACCCATCATCTTGTGCGCCGAGAAGGCGATGAAGTCGACGCCGAGCGCCTTGACGTCGACTGGCGCGTGCGGGACGAGCTGCGCGCCGTCGGCGACCACGAGCGCGCCGGCGCGGTGCGCGACCTCGGCGATGTGGGACACCGGGTTGATGGTGCCGAGCACGTTGGACATGGTCGAGATGCCGACGACCTTGACGCCGTCGATCAGCGTGTCGAGGTCGTCGAGCACGAGGCGCCCGTCCGCGTCGATCGGGATGTAGCGGATGTCGAGGCCGCCGACCTCCTCGGAGAGGATCATCCAGGGGACGATGTTGGCGTGGTGCTCCATCTCGGTGAGGAGGACGGCGTCGCCGGCCCGCAGGTTGGCGCGACCCCAGGAGTGCGCCACGAGGTTGAGGGACTCGGTCGTGTTCTTGGTGAACACCACTTCGTGGGCGGGGTCCGGCGCGCCGATGAAGCGTCCCGTCACCACCCGGGCCCGCTCGTACAGCGCGGTGGATTCCTCGGCGGTGGCGTAGACGCCGCGGTGGACGTTCGCGTGCGTCGTTTCGTAGTAGCGCGTCATGGCGCCGATCACCGACCGGGGCTGGAGCGCGGAGGAGGCGGAGTCGAGATACACGATCGGGTGGTCGTTGACGATGCGCGTCAGGAGGGGGAAGTCCTTGCGCAAGGCCTCGACGTTCAGCGGCGCGGTGCTGGCGGGGGGCGTCATCGCCACGCCTCGTAGCCCTCTGCCTCGACCTGGCGGGCCAGCTCGGGGCCGCCGCTGGCGACGATGCGCCCGTCGACGAGGAGGTGGACGACGTCGGGGACGAGCTCTTCGAGCAGGCGCTGGTAGTGGGTGATGGCGAGCACGCCGAGCTCGGGGCGCGCCTCGCGCACGGCCCGCACGCCGCGCCCGACGACGCGCAGCGCATCGATGTCGAGGCCCGAGTCGGTCTCGTCGAGGACGGCCACGAGCGGCTGGAGCAGCGCCATCTGCAAAATCTCGTTGCGCTTCTTCTCGCCGCCGGAGAAGCCCTGGTTGAGGTGGCGGCTGGCGAACGACGTGTCCATGCCGAGGCGCTCCATCCACTCGGTCATGAGCACTCGGACCTCGAGGACCGACACCTCCTCGCCGGTGCGCGACGACATGGCCTGCCGCAGAAACTGGGTCACCGACACGCCCTCGATCGACTCGGGGTACTGGAAGGCCAGGAAGATCCCGGCCTTGGCCCGCACGTCGGTCGGCCAGCCGGTGACGTCCTCGCCGTTGAGCAGGATGGCGCCGGAGGTCACCGTGTAGGCCGGGTGCCCGAGCAGCGCGCCGGCCAGCGTCGACTTCCCGGCGCCGTTGGGGCCCATGAGGGCGTGGATCTCGCCGGCGCCCACGGTGAGGTCGACGCCGCGCAGGATGGCGCCGTCCTCGGCGGACACGTTGAGGTCCCGGACCTCGAGCAGCGGGGGGGTGGTCGGCATGACTAAAAGCTTACCGTTTTAGTCAGATTTCCGGAACAAGCCGCAGCACGCGCCCCACCGGACCTTCCTCCGGCGGCCCTCACCAGCCCCGGTCCACCCATTCTTCGAGGTGGGGGGACTCGTTCCCTACGGTGGTGGAGGTGCCGTGGCCGGGCAGGACGAGGGTGTCGGGATCGAAGCGGGCGAAGATCCGGCGGTCTATGGACTCAATGATGGTGGGGAAGTCGCCGCCCTCGAACGAGGTGTTGCCCGGGCCGCCCGGGAAGAGCGTGTCGCCGGTGAACAGCAGGTTCGTGCCCTCGACGGTGAAGCAGATGGAGCCCGGCGTGTGGCCCGGCGTGGCGAGGGTCTTGATACGCAGGTCGCCGACGCTGAGCGTCTCGTCGTCGTCCAGGATGAGGTCGTAACTGGGCAGCATGCCCGCGTCGGCGCTGGTCACGGCCACGGAGATGCCAGCGTCGCGCACGGCGGGCACGGCCTGGATGTGGTCCCAGTGCCCGTGGGTCTCGACCACCTGGGTCACGCCCAGCTGCTGGCAGATCTCGAGGAGGGCCTCGTGCTCGTTGGCGGCGTCCACCAGCATGGCGTCCCCCGTGCGGCGGCAACGGAGGATGTACACGTTGTTGTCCATCGGGCCCACCACGATCTGGTGGACCTCGGCCACCGCGTCACTCCAGATTTTCTCCAGCTGTCCCATGACTCCAGCGTGGCACAGCTGGGAGAGCTTCTGGTCGCCGAGGCCCCTGGTCTGGTAGACACCGCATGTCAGCAAGTAACACACCGCCGGCGGGGCTGCCGGGGGACAGGCAGAGGAGCCTTGGCATGAATTTCGCCTTCAGTGACGAGCAGGAGGAGTTGCGCACGGCGGTGCGCCGGTTCCTGGCCGAGAAGTCACCCGAGACCGAGGTGCGCCGCCTGATGGACACCACCGAGGGCTACGACCCCGCGGTGTGGAGCCAGATGGCCGACCAGCTGGGCCTGCAGTCGCTCACCATCCCCGAGGAGTTCGGTGGCTCGGGCTTCACCTACGTGGAGCTGCTCGTCGTGCTCGAGGAGATGGGCGCCGCGCTGCTGTGCGCGCCGTTCTTCTCCTCCGTTGCGCTCGGGGCCAACGCGCTGCTCACCTCGGGCGACGACGAGGCCAAGAAGAGCTATCTGCCGGGGATCGCGTCGGGCGAGACGATCGCCACGCTCGCCATCACCGAGGACAACGGGAAGTGGGACTTCAGCGGCATCGAGTGCGCGGCCACCAAGAAGGGTGACGGCTGGGAGCTCAACGGCCACAAGATGTTCGTCATTGACGGGCACGTCGCCAACCTGATCATCGTCGCCGCCCGCACCGCGGCGGGCGTGTCCCTCTTCGCCGTCGACGGTGACGCCGCCGGGCTGACCCGCACGCCGCTGCCGACGATGGACCAGACCCGCAAGCAGGCTCGCCTGGAGTTCGCCTCGACGCCGGCGGTGCTCATCGGCGTCGACGGCGGCGCCGAGCCGGGCCTGTCCAAGACGCTCGACCTCGCCGCGGTGGCGCTGGCCGCCGAGCAGGTGGGCGGCGCGCAGCGTGTGCTCGACGCATCGGTCGAGTACGCCAAGACGCGCATTCAGTTCGGTCGTCCCATCGGCAGCTTCCAGGCGATCAAGCACAAGTGCGCCGACATGCTGCTCGAGGTGGAGTCGGCCAAGTCGGCCGCCTACTACGCCGCCTGGGCCGCCGCCGAGGACTCCGACGAGCTGCCGGTGGTGGCGAGCCTGGCCAAGTCGTACTGCTCGGAGGCCTACTTCCACGCCGCGGCGGAGAACATCCAGATCCACGGTGGCATCGGCTTCACCTGGGAGCACCCCGCCCACCTCTACTTCAAGCGGGCCAAGTCCTCCGAGTTGCTCCTCGGCGATCCCTCCTACCACCGCGAGCTGCTGGCACAGCGCATCGGGATTTGAGATGCCGGGGCCATTCAGGCTCCGGCCCGGACCGGCGGGCGACCTCTCGTCCTATGTGAGCTCCACCGGCCCGGGCGCACCCGTCCGAGGCCACGTCGTGCTCTGCCACGACCTGCCGCGGCCCAAGGGCTCGGCGGCCGATGTGGCGCTCACGTACCCCGCCCTGGCGGACCGCCTCACTCGTGAGTCGGGCTGGCGCGTGGTCACGGCGGCCCTACGCGGCGCCGGCGAGTCGGCCGGCGACTTCTCGGCGCTGAGCTGGCTGGACGACCTGAGGTTCCTGGCCGAGAACGAGATCCCCGAGGACTCGCCCCGCCTCGTCGTCGGCTTCGGCTTCGGCGGGGTGCTCGCGCTCCACCTGGCCGCCGGGGACGAGCGAGTGGCCGGCGTCGCCAGCCTCGGCGCGCCATCCGACCTCGGGTCCCTGGCCCGTGACCCCGGGGACCTCCTCGCCCGCTGCCGGCAGAACGGCCTGATCACGACGCCCGGATTCCCGGCCTCCCCGGAGGCCTGGGCCAAGGAGCTCTCCGTCCTCCACCCGGCCGAGGACGCCGCCCTCCTCAAGGGCAGGCCGCTCCTGATGGTCCACGGGTCCGACGACCCCGACGTCCCCCTGGCCGACGCCAGGGCCCTTGCCGACGCGGCCACGGGGCCCTCGGAGCTGCACGTCGTCCTCGGTGCAGGCCACTGGCTGCGGGCCGACCCCAGGGTGATCGCCATCCTGGTGGGCTGGCTCGAGCGTCGTCACTAGGCGGGCCAAGCCTCCCGCCCGTCCCGTCCGAGAGCGCGCTCAAGGGCGGCGCCCCTCGTTCCGAGAAGAATTCATGACCGACGGGGCAGCGACGCCCTTCACCGTGGTGGTCGAGTTCTCCGGGGCGGGGATGACCACGCTGGACCAGGGATTCTTGGCGACGTCGCTCCCGTCGGGGCCCCAGGCCGCGACGAGGGAGCCCGGCGAGATCACCCCGCCGATGGGTCGCTACTCAACGCTGAATCGATCGCATCGCGCAGCGCCCGAGCCGCGCGCCGCGCGTCGGCGGCTTGGGTCAGAAAGCGCACCACCACGAAATGGCGAACACCGGCGGACGTCAGCGCAGGGATTCTCTCCGGCGTCACACCGCCCGTCACGAAGACGGGAACGCTGGATCGTGCGCTGGCCAGACTGACGTAGCCCACGCCCGTGCCCTCCCGGCCAGGCTTGGTCGGCGTCGCCTCGACCGGTCCGGCCGAGATGTAGCTCACGTCCTCGTCCGCTGCGGCGGCCAGGTCCGACTCGGAGTGGGTGGAGAGGCCGACGATCGCTCCGGGGCCGAGGATGCGTCGCGCCAGCGAGACCGGTGCGTCGTCTTGCCCCACGTGGACGCCGTCGGCGCCCACCTCGAGCGCGAGGTCAGGCCGGTCGTTGAGCACGAAGGGCACACCGTGCGCGCGGCACACCTCGGCCGCCACGCGTGCCCGGGCGATCAGCGGCCGGGCGTCGAGGTCCTTGTCGCGCAGCTGGACCACGTCGACGCCGCCCTCGATGCACGCGGCGAGGAAGTCGGCCAGGTCGGGGCGGTCCGGCGTGCAGAGGTAGAGGCGACGACCCGAGAGGTCCCCTCCGGTGGTCACGCCCCGCCGCGCGCCCGCGCCTTCATAGCCTTTTTGGTGGCCCTCACCTTCTCCAGGCTGGCGGCATCGGTGATGTCGGCCACCGACAGGAAGGTCCCCTCTCCGCCGTAGGGGGCGGTGGCCTCCCGCCATCCCTCGGGGCGCACGCCGAGCTGCTTGCCGAGCAGCGCGGCGAAGATCTTCGACTTCTGCTCCCCGAAGCCGGGCAGGGACTTCAGTCGGCCCACCAGCTCCTCGCCGCTCCGGGTGCCCTTCCAGATCGCATCGGCCTTGCCGCCGTAGTCCTCGGCGACGGCGCGGCTCACCTGTTGCACCCGCCCGGCCATCGACCCGGGGAAGCGGTGCAGGGCGGGGCGCTCCTTGAAGACGGTGGCGAGCTCCTCGGGCTCCAGGGCCGCGATGGACGCCGCGTCGAGGGGGCCACCCAGCCGCCGCGCCAGCTCTGCCGGCGACGAGAAGGCCTTCTCCATGGTCACCTGCTGGTCCAGCACCATCCCGATGAGCAGGGCCAACGGGTCGCGGCTCAGCACTGCGTCCGCCTCGGCGTCGCCGGTGAGGTGGAGTGCGGTCCGTGCCACGGGGAGATCTTGTCACGGCGCCGGCGTGCCCCGGCGCCGTGACGCGGGCAGACTCTCGCCATGCACATCCCGGCCAAGGTCGACTACGGCATCCGCGCCCTGCTCGCACTGGCCGCTGCAGGGACGCCCCAGACGGCCGAGTACCTGGCCGGGGAGCAGGGCCTCCCGCCCCGCTTCCTCGGCGCCATCCTGGCCGACCTGCGGCGGGCCGGCGTCGTGGCCAGCCAGCGCGGCGCCGAGGGCGGCTACCGGCTGGCCCGGGAGCCCGGTGCCATCACCATCGCCGACGTCATCCGCGCCCTCGACGGCCCGCTGGCCGAGGTCCGCGGGTTCCGGCCCGAGGCCACCAGCTACGACGGCGCGGCCGAGAACCTCCAACAGGTCTGGGTGGCGGTCCGCGCCAGCCTGCGCATGGTGCTCGAGAAGGTCACCCTGACCGATGTCATTTCGGGCAAGCTGCCCCCGCACGTACAGAAGCTGGTGACCGACCCCGATGCCTGGGTCGCGCACTGACGACGGGGCCGTGGCCGTCTCGGCCACGGACTACATGTGGTTCGTCGACCTCGCGCTGGGGCAGATGGCCGGCATCGTCGAGGAGCTCGGCGACGACCTGGCCAACCGGCGGCCGCCGTTTCGCGGCGGCAATTCCGCTTTCGTCATCCTGACCCACTGCCTGGGCGTCATGGAGTACTGGGGCGGTGCGACCGTGGCGGAACGCCCGGTGCGGCGCGAGCGCGCGGCCGAGTTCAGTGCGAGCGGGAACGTGGCCGAGCTGCTGCGGCGCACCGAGCACGCCCGCCGGCGGCTGCGTGAGGACATCGTCGGGCTGCACGCGATGGCCGCCCCCGTCGGCGTGCGGCCCGATCCCGACGATCCCGTGCCCTACACCCAGGCCAAGGGCGCGGCACTGATCCACATCCTCGAGGAGCTGTTCCAGCATCTCGGCCACATGCAGATCACCCGGGACGCGCTGGTGGCGGGGGCGAGGCGATGACAGCCGAGGGCGAGCCGATCCCCATCGCCTGCAGCCTGGGCGCCGGATCGCTGGCGGAGCGGATCGACGAGTGGCGGGCGCTCGTGACGTCGTCGTTCGGTCAGCGCGAGAAGCGGTGCTGCGCCTTCTTCGACGTCGCCATCGGCCTCGGGGCGGACAGCCGCACGCTCTCGTTGACCGTGCCCGACAGGGCAGAGGAGGCGTTGGCCGCCTTCGTGGTCCTGCTCACCTCGTGAGGAGGGCTCACATCGTGAACGGGGCCACGCGCGACGGGTCGATGCCGAGGTCGGCGATCGCCCCTGCCACGACCGTGGGGGCGACGCGTCCACCCAGGGCCAGCTGCTGCAGCACGGCGACGACGAGGTGGGCGGCGTCGACCTCGAAGTACGACCGCAGGGCGGTCCGGGCGTCGGAGCGGCCGAACCCGTCGGTCCCGAGCGACGTGTAGGGGCGGTCCACGAAGCGCGCCACCTGGTCGGGCACAGCGCGCATGTAGTCCGTGATGGCGACGACGGGATCGGGGCCCGAGCCGAGGGCCTCCGTGACCAGCGCCCTGCGGGGCTCCGCGTCGGGGTGGAGCCGGTTCCAGCGCTCCGCTCCGAGCGCGTCGGTGCGCAAGCTGGTCCACGAGGTCACGGCCCAGGCGTCGGCCCCCACGCCGTAGCGCTCGGCGAGGATGCGCTGGGCCTCCATGGCGATGCTCCACATCGGGCCGGAGAAGCACAGCGACGCCCGTAGGTCGCCGGGCACCTCGGGTGCCGCAGCGAATCGGTAGGCGCCGTCGATGATGCCCCTGCGGATGGCCGCCCCCTGGTCCCCCTCGGGCAGCGCCGGCATCGCGTAGTTCTCGTTGTACAGCGTGAGGTACCAGAAGCGGTCCTTGGGGTCCGGCCCCAGCATCTCGGTGACGGCGGCCTCCACGATGGTGGCCACCTCGTAGGCGAACGAGGCGTCGTAGACCAGGGCCGCGGGGTTGGTGGAGGCCAGGAGCGGGGACTGTCCGTCGTCGTGCTGGAGCCCCTCGCCCTGAAGCGTGGTGCGCCCGGCCGTGCAGCCCGCCAGGATGCCCCGGCCGCGCATGTCACCCAGGGCCCAGGCCAGGTCGCCGACACGCTGGAACCCGAACATGGAATAGAAGAGGAAGACCGGCACCATGGGCTGGCCCCAGGTGGCGTACGCCGTGGCCAGCGCGGTGAACGATGCCAGCGCGCCGGCCTCGGTGATCCCCTCCTGGAGGACCTGCCCCGAGGAGCTCTCGGCGTAGTGCAGCGGCAGGTCGGCGTCGACCGGCACGTAGTGCTGGCCGTCGGGCGCGTAGATCTTCGCCTCGGCGATGAGCGGCTCCAGCCCGAAGGTCCTGGCCTCGTCGGAGACGATCGGGGCGACGAGCGACCCCACGGTGGGGTCGCGCACGAGGTTCCGCAGGAGGCGGGTGAAGACCATGGTGGTCGAGACCGACTGTG
>Ga0116224_10001301_pt1 | contig 16286 bp, 14 predicted proteins | sample Sb_taG_9_FD_89699 | JGI IMG/M metagenome (GOLD analysis project Ga0116224, IMG submission 89699) | Peat soil microbial communities from Weissenstadt, Germany - Sb_50d_b_LC metaG | ecosystem: Environmental > Terrestrial > Soil > Wetlands > Peat | place: Germany: Weissenstadt | collected 2010-09-21 | reverse complement strand
TTGTTGAGGCGCGCCCCGGGCCTGATGCTCCTTGCGGCGGAGCGCTGAAAGACGGTCCGGTCCTCCTCCACGGCCTTCCGCTCCAAATCAAACCGAGAATCGATCGCCCTCGCCGGAATGAGACGCGGGCTTAATTCCCTTTCCCGCGGTCCCTGCGCCGGCCCGATCGCAAATTCAACATTTGACGCACGCTAGGCGCTCGACGATAATTTCTCAAGGTTCACGTTTAAAAGGCCTCTATTTCAAGGAAACTCTCATGCGCGCGTCATCGACATTCGCGTTCGGCGCGGCGGCGGTTCTTGCCGTTTCCGTTTCGGCCAGTCTTGCTCCCGCTCGCGCCGATCCCGCTTATTCCGCCGAAAATGTGGTCCGGATCTTCCTCAAGCAGAAAGACGCGCTGAAGGGCGGCAGGACGCGCGCCCTCTGCGTTGGAACCGCCGCCGACTGCAAGAAGCAAGAGGCAGCCGAGGCGCCGCCCCCGGTTCAGTTCGACCTTTTGGCGAATTTCGAGTTCAACTCGGACAAGCTGACGCCGGCGGCGCGGGAGAATCTGGACCAGTTCGCCAAGGCGCTCAAAGATCCGCGGCTCACCGGGTCGAAATTCGAAATCGACGGCCACACGGACGCTACAGGCCCCGAAGAATACAACCTAGGCCTGTCCGAACGCCGCGCCGATGCCGTGGTTTCCTACCTGACGTCGGAAGGAATCGATCAGTCGCTGCTGGTGGCGAAAGGCTTCGGCAAGACGAAGCCTCGTGTCGCCAATCCTTACAGCCCGCTGAATCGGCGCGTCGAAACGCACCTCAGCGAATAATCGGACTGAGCCCCTCGGAGCAGCCAAATTGAGGCGCCGCCGGCAACGTCGGCGGCTCGCCGCAAAGGACCTGAGCTTGATATGAGCCGTCATGGCGGCGCCGCCGGACTGGCTATCTCGATCGCGATCGCCTGCCTCTGCGCGGGGCTTGTCGCGTGGCGATTGATGGCGACGAGGCCCCATCCCCCCGCGCCTCCCCCTGTCGCCCCAATCCCGGTGGTCGAAGGTCCGGAGCCCGGGATAAGGCTTTCAACCATTATCGATCTGCCGGGCGATCCGGTGCTTGTGCGAAGGGGCCCGGTTCTGGCGCCGAAGGACGCTCTCATCTCCGTCCCGGCGAAGCTGGGCCAGGAGGCGCCGAAGACGCCGGCTAAGGCTTTTTTCGTCAATTCGACTCTTGTCTCGACCACCGGCGGCTATATGGGGAAATTCCAGGAAGCCGGCCTGGAAGCCGAGGCGCTCGCGGCGCAATTGGCGATGAACTCGGCGCAAATGGCGGCGGCTCAAAACGCGCCGGACTATGGCTCGGACGATGACGGCGGCGCCGACACTCCGGCTGACGCCCAGAGCCGGTTTCTGACGAGCGCCAACAGCAACGAGCTTGAGATCAATCAGGGCGGATCGCGCGGGCAGCCGCAGCTGAAGGAAACGATCCTCAAGCCTCTGGTGGCGGACACCATCAGCAATCTCTTGATCGCCAACGGCTACAGCGTGGAAAGCGCGCGCATGATCGAAAGCGCGGCGAAGGACTCGCCCGCCCATATCCAAACGCTGCCGCCGCAAGCCACGGCTTTGGCCTTGGGCGCGTTGGACCTGACCGGCGAGTACCGGATCAAGCAGATCGCAATCTTCGAAAACGGCGAATACGTCATCACCATCGCCGCCAAGGACGATGGCGGATACGAGCAGGCGGCCGAGCCGATCATACCCGCGGACTTGCTCGACGATTCCCTTAGGAACCAAATCGTGGCGACGCATTTCACGATCGCGGACGGAGTCTATAGCGCAGGAATCCGTACCGGAATGCCGGAGCCGGTCATCCGCGAATCGATCCAGCTCATCAGTCGCCTCGCTGATCTGCGCTCGCCGCTGCAGGCCGATCAAACGTTGCGCGTTCTGTTCGAGCCCGAGTTCCGGGACAAGGGCAAAGCGGGCGGCAAGATCGTCTACGTCGGCTTGCACGGAAACTCGATCGCTGTTGATTGCTATTCGTTCGAGGGGAGCGACGGCGCCTTTCGTTGCTTTGATCCGAAGGCGGGCAGCGAATCGGGGGGCGGAGAATCGAAGCCAACGCCGCCATTTTTGGGCAACAGCGGCGCCACAAGCGTCGGAGGAATCCTCGCGCCTATCAAGGGGGCTCCGATCACGTCGCTGTTCGGGCTCCGCTTTCACCCTATCCTCCACATCCTCCGTTTGCACGCCGGCATCGACTTCGGGGCTGCGGTCGGCTCGCTCGTTCGCGCCGCGGCGGATGGCAAAGTCGAGATCGCCGGGCCCGTCTCCGGATTCGGCAATCACGTTCGGATCCAGCACGCTGGGTTCGAGACCTCCTATTCGCACCTCTCCGAAATTCCGGAGGCGATCCATCCCGGCGCCGAGGTCAAGCAGGGCGACATTATCGCGCTCTCCGGCAACACTGGCCTTTCGACCGGGCCTCACCTGCACTTCGAGTTCTATCTGAACCGCGAAGCCGTCGACCCGCTGCCCCACCTCGGCTCGGAGATTCAAACAGCGGCGGCGGCGCTGAAAGGCCCCGTTATTGCGACCGCGGCGGCGGCCGCGGCGCCGTCGCCAGGCGCAACCGGGGGCGAAATCGCCGCCTTTCCCGCGATCAAGGCCTATCTCGACCAGGAGATCGCCACCCTGATGAACTAAGCCCGAGCGCGCTCCTCCGGCGGCGAAGGCAGGAACAACCGGCCGAGCCAATGCAAACAAACGGCGCTAAACGGAGCTAAACGTTAGTAAATTTGCTTTCATTTCCTAGCGTTTATTTTTGCGAATCGGGGCTTTTCAATGGGTTGCGGCCGATTCAAACAAGAAGATCGACTCCCGTCTCAGGCCATTGTGCAAATCGTCTCAGACCCTCCGTGACGCTCCCGTCCACGCCCGACGCCGGGGGTATAATTTCTATCTATCAGAAATGTAACCCAGCTTTCCGTTTTATGCAAGGATTTGTTTGAGCCAAGCGTTTTCCGTCGCTGGGCCGGGGAATTCGGAGCGCCACCGCCTCAAGTTGCGGTGCGGCCGCCGATCAATGGAGCGGCAGTCGGGCCAGAAGCTCGGCCGCGAGGCCGAACGCGAGCGCAATCATCAGCAGCACGCCGAGACGGGTGAACATTTGCAACGGATCTGGCGGATCGGTTTCGGACAGATCGTATCGGTCGAGGCCGAGCTCTGGCGGATCTTGATTTCTCTCCGCAGTCGCTCGGTCCCATGAAAGATTACGCATAATCAGGCCTCCACGTCCTTACGTTGACGGAAACATGAGCGTGGAGGCGTAAGCATTCGAGAGGGAATGAGGGTCTCAAATATAAGAGGCGCATAAACCTCAAACCGGCACCGCGGCGCCCTTGCGCTGCGAACAGCGCAAGCTCGACGCCTGACAGAGCTGTGAGGTCGCCTAGAGCAGATTGCATTTGGGTCGACGCGCAATTGTAGCCGCGCTCGATAGCCCGTCGTCAGACGGGCGTTCTTTAAGACCGCCCTTTGGAGCGCGGCGATGCGCTCAACGACCGCGCCCACAAGGTCGATTCGACGGAATTGCAATCTGCTCTACCCGGGCGGGGGCCGCCTGATCCGAATCGGCAGTCCGCTCGTCCGCGCGGCGGCCTTTTCGAGCCGGGGCTTCAAGGCGTCGATCGCCCGCTCGGTTTCCGAGAACCAGCCCTTGGGAGCCGGGACCGTCGGGGTGCGTCCAGGGCCCGGAACCATGTGGACGACCCTGTAGCCCTTGGCCTTCAGTTCGCGCAAAAGCAGCGGAACCATGTCGGCGGTCCATTGGTGGTTGTCGTGTAGGAGCAGAATGCCCTTGCCGAGACGGTCGAGCCGACTCATCACAACTTTCAGTTCCTCCTGAGGCGTCATCTTGATCCAGTCGGCCGCCCAGAGGTCGACGCTGAAAACGCCGACGTCGTTGGCGGCGAGCCACCGGCGCAGGTCCTTCGTGTCGGCGAAGCCGGGAAAGCGGAAGAACGGCGTGTGCAGCTTCAAGTCCTTGAGGTCTTTCGGTGCTCCACCGCTGAAGTCCTGGCCGTAGGCCGCCTTCTCGACCGCGATCATGCCCTTGAGAATGTCAGCGCGCGCAGCGGCGTTGGGCATGAAGCGGAGCGTCTGCTGAGGGTGGGAATACGTATGATGGGCGACCGTTTCGCCCTGGAGAACCTCTTCGCGCGCGATCTTGGGCAACGCTTCGGCGTTGCGGCCGATTTCGAAGAAGGTCGCGCGAACGCACTCCTTGGCGAGCGCACTCAGGATTTGCGGCGTTGTCTTGGCCGCCGGGCCGTCATCGAAGGTGAGGATCACCTCGTGGTCGGCGAGCGGGATCGTCCGTGGATAAGTCTTGAGGCCGACTTCCAGGCCTCCTTGCGTGCCGACTTCAACGACGCGCGACGTTCCGAGCCTGTCGGGCCCACAATCCGCACCCCGCACGCCGCCCACGCCGGCGAGGAGCGCCGCCAGCGCGACCGCGATCCGCATTGACAGCTCCAGTCGGCAAGACATAGTGGGTTTCCAGCGGGTTGCGCGTCTGCCCAGTCATGAGGACATGAGGTGGAGGGCGTGGCAGGGATTTAACGAAACGTTACGAGGATTGCTTTAATTCGGTCGTCTGGTGTTTGCGGACCGATAGGGGCAGGTGACGATGCCGGGCGGCAAGATTTTCATTTCGCGCATGTTGACTGTTGCTGCTTTGGCGCTCGGGGGCACCCTGTCGGGTTGTGGCGGCGGCGCCGGCCCCGTGGATGTCGCCGATCTTCCTCGAGGTATGGTTAACTCGGGTTATCCCAAGCCGCACGACTACCCGGTTCACGGCATCGACGTCTCCAAGTTTCAGGGCGACATCGACTGGAACGCAGTCGCCAGCAGCGGGGTCAAGTTCGCCTGGATCAAGGCGACCGAGGGCGGCGATCGCGCCGATGCGCGTTTCCAGGCCAACTGGACCGGCGCAAAGGCGGCGGGAGTAGCGCACGGCGCCTATCATTTCGTCTATTGGTGCCGGGCGCCAATGGAGGAGATGGCCTTTTTCGAGCAGAACGCGCCGGTCGAGGACGACGCCCTGCCGCCGGTGCTCGACGTTGAGGCGACGCCGACATCCCCGACGTGTCACAGACATCTGACTCAGGAAAGCGCCACCGCCGACATGAAGGTGATGCTGGAGGAAATGGAGCGCCACTACGGCAAGCGGCCGATCATCTATACGACGGTCGACTTTTATGAGGCGATCCTGTCCGACGGCGCCTTCTCCGACTATCCGATCTGGGTCCGATCCACCAAGCACCATCCTGCGGTCAAGTACGGATCCCGCGCCTGGGCGTTCTGGCAATATCAGTCCGATGGACAGACGCCCGGCATTAACGGCAACGTCGATCGCGACGTCTTCTACGGCACCCAAGAGCAGTGGCAGGCCTTTCTCAAAGAGCCGGATAGAGGCTCGGCGTCGCCGCCACCCGCGCTTCAACGCCCGGAAACCGCAGTGGCCCAGTCTACCGAGCCGTCGACGGCTCCTTCGCCGGTGCAGGCGGTAGCTCAATCCTCGGACGCATCGCCCGAGCCTCTGCAATCGGGCGCTTCCCTGGCGCAATAACGTCCCAAGCGGTTAGCCGCTGCGCCTCGTGGCCTGCTCGGGACCCAGCCGGCCGGCCGCCGGCGCGCCGACCGGAGCCCACCGCGGACTTGTCGGCGCCAGACCGATGCCATTCCTCCGACGTCATACTGGAGAGACACAATGCCCAAGGAAGGCGCGGCCGATCTCAAGGCGGACGCCCTGCACTTTCACAGCGCGCCCCGGCCGGGAAAGCTTGAGGTCGTCGCCACCAAGCCGCTCGCCAATCAGCGCGATCTCGCGCTCGCCTATTCGCCTGGCGTCGCCTTCCCGTGCGAGGCGATCGCGGCCGACCCCCACAATGCGGCGATCTACACCGCGCGCCAGAATCTGGTCGCTGTCCTCAGCAACGGCACCGCGGTTCTGGGTCTGGGGGCTATCGGTCCGCTCGCCGCCAAGCCGGTGATGGAGGGCAAGGCGGTTCTGTTCAAGAAGTTCGCCGGCATCGACGTCTTCGATATCGAAGTCGCGGAAACGATCGTCGACAAACTGGTCGACATCATCGTCGCGCTCGAGCCGACGTTTGGCGGCATCAATCTCGAGGACATCAAGGGTCCGGAATGTTTCGAGGTCGAGGAGAAGGCGAAGGCCCGCATGGGCATTCCCGTGTTCCACGACGATCAGCACGGCACGGCGATCATCGTCTCCGCGGCGGTCGTCAACGCGCTTGAGCTTGCCGGCAAAAAGATCGGCGAGGTCAAAATCGTCTGCTCCGGCGCCGGGGCGGCGGCGATCGCTTCGCTTAATCTTCTCGTTTCGCTCGGCGCGAAGCGCGAGAACATCATCGTCTGCGACATCGAAGGCGTGGTCTACAAGGGCCGCGAGACGCTGATGGATCGCTGGAAGGCGGTCTATGCGCGCGAAACCAGCGCGCGCACCCTCGCCGAAGTTATTCCCGACGCCGACATTTTTCTTGGCCTGTCGGTCGGCGGGGTGCTGAAGCCCGAGATGCTCAAGCAGATGGCGAAAGACCCGCTGGTGATGGCGCTCGCCAACCCGACGCCCGAGGTCATGCCTGAATTGGCGCTGGCGACGAGGCCGGACGCCATGATCTGCACCGGACGCTCCGACTATCCGAACCAGGTCAACAACGTTCTCTGCTTCCCGTACATGTTCCGCGGCGCCCTCGACGTCGGCGCGAGCGAGATCAACGAAGCAATGAAGAAGGCCGCGGTCGCCGCGATTGCGGCGTTGGCGCGCGAGACGCCCTCCGAAGTCGCGGCGCAAGCCTACGACGGCCAGTCGACGCTGTTCGGCAAGAGCTCGCTGATTCCAAACCCCTTCGATCCGCGGCTGATGCTGCGCATCGCGCCGGCGGTCGCGCGCGCGGCGATGGAGAGCGGCGTCGTCCGCCGGCCGATCGCCGATTTCGACGCCTACGCCGATCAGCTCAATCGCTTCGTCTTCCGCTCGGGATTCATCATGAAGCCGATGTTCGCCAAGGCGCGGGCGGCGATGAAGACCGTCATCTATTCCGAAGGCGAGGACGAGCGCGTGCTGCGGGCGACGCAGGTGGTGCTGGAGGAGCGGCTCGCCAAGCCGATCCTGATCGGCCGTCCGGAGGTAATCAAGGACCGGATCAAGCGCTTCGGCCTGACGATTCAGCCGAACGCCGATTTCGAAATCATCGATCCGGGCGATGATCCACGCTATCGCGACTATGTCGCGACCTACCTCAAAGTGGCGGAGCGAAAGGGCGTGACGCCGGACGTCGCGCGCATCGTCGTCCGGTCGTCGCCAAGCGTGATCGCGGCGCTCGCCGTCCATCGCGGCGAAGCCGACGCGCTGATCTGCGGCCTCGAGGGGCGCTTCCGGTCGCGCCTCGACCACATCCGCGACATCATTGGCCTTGCCCCCGGCGTCAAGGATCTGTCGGCGCTATCGCTCGTCATCGCCTCGACCGGCGTCTATTTCCTTGCCGACACGCACGTGCGGTACGATCCGAGCGCGGAAGAGATCGCCGACACGGCGATCGCCTGCGCCCACCATGTGCGCCGCTTCGGCATCGAGCCGAAGATCGCGCTCATCTCCCACTCCGACTTCGGTTCGGCCGACACCCCCTCGGCGCTGAAGATGCGCGCCGCCTTGCGCCTGTTGCAGAAGCGGGCGCCCGACCTTGAAGTCGACGGCGAAATGCAGGCGGACACCGCGCTGTCGCTGGTCGCCCGCCAGCGCATGATCTTGAACTCGCGCCTTCAAGGTGAGGCTAACGTGCTGATCTTCCCTAACCTCGACGCCGGCAGCACGGCGCTGCAGCTGACCCGCGTCATCGCTGACGCGCTGCCAGTCGGGCCAATTCTCGTTGGCCCGGCCAAGCCGGCGCATGTGCTCACGCCTACCGTGACTGCGCGCGGGATCGTCAACATGACCGCGATCGCGGCGGTCGAGGCCGCCAGCGATTAAGCGATGCTTTTGTCGCGTCCGGGTTCGGGCAAGGGGCGATTTTTGATTTGACAGCCGCAGCCTACGGGGCACAATGTCATCGCGTCGTCATGAACAGGCAACGCGAAGGCGACGCAAGGCCGGCCGATCATGAGGCGCGACAGAAAGACGGGGTAGCCATGACTCCGCCGGACCACCAAGGATGACCCTGGCCCGACCAGGGTCAAAACGCCGTCCCCACTCGACATGCCAGAGCGGAAGGGCGTTCTAGACATCGTTGACCAACACCCGCGGCGCCGGAAACGCGAAGGCCAAGTGTTCCCTAGCCGAGATATCATCTGCAGCATCCCAGAAGTTTCGCGAGCAGCGAAACAGGGCCCCGTTCCGCCGAAGCGCGCCGGGGCCCACGCTATTTTTTGAACGTGATCCACTCGGCGATGACGCGCCTTACCCACGGAGTCGCGCAATTTTGTCGCGCGACGTTTCGCCGGCCGGGGGTTGCGGGTCTTTCTGCGCGCCAGCGCCCTCGGCGTCGTGGCGCCGAGAGCCGCGTTCCTGCCGTGCGGCTTGCAACGCCCCTTCAGCGAAGGCGCGCGCGGCCTGCTCGGCCTCAAGCTGCTCCTTGAGCTTGGCGAGCCTCTCCTCGAACGCCTCCCTTTCGGCGTCCATCGTCTTGCTCTGCTCGGAAATCCGCCCCTCGACCATTACGATCTTTTGTTCGGCGCGCTGCAACGCGGCGTCCTTGGCCTCTAACGCCTTGGCGAGCTCGGCCGACCGCTGATCGAGCGCCGCGCGGACAGTATCGACTTCCGCGTGCAGCGCGCGCGCCGAAGCCAGGTCCTTCTCGAGGTCGGCGAGCGCCACGTCTTTGGATTTCGCTGCAAGCGAGCTCTCGAGCGCCCGCTGCTCGAAGCCTCGAATCTCAGCGTCGCGCTCGCGCAAGTTTGCGCGCGCCTCCGCCAGCAGCCGCTCGGCCGCTTCCGAACGCGAGGTCATCGCGGCGAGCTCTTCCCGCAGGTTCGAGGCGGTGAGCCGGTGCGACTCGGCGGCGTCGAGATGCGCGTTCTTGAGCTTCGCATGCGCCGCCGTCTCCTGAGCAAGCGTCGCCTCGAGCTCTTCGACCCGCCGGGTCAGATCGTCGCGCCGGCTCTCCAGGTCGCTCAATTGCCGATTGAGTTTCGAGCCGTTGGCCACGAACTCGTCAATCCTCGCGCGCAGCGAGCGGTTCTCCTGAGCCATGAGAACGTTCTGGTCTTGCAGGGCCGCCCGCTGCTGTTCGACCTCTTGAAGACGCTTCTCCTTGCCCGCGAACTCGGCCCGCAGCGCGGGCAATTGTTCGCTCACCGTGTGCAGGCGTCGCTTGTTGTCCTCGAGTTCGCGCTCGGTGCGCTCGAGCTTCGCCCTTCGATCCGCGAGCGCGGAGCGGGCTTCCGAAGCAGCGGCTTCGGCGGCTGCGAGCCCTTTCTCGAGACCCTTGACGCGCTCGGATAGTTCGTCATGCCTGAGGGCGAGCGCGTTGCGTTCAAGCGTCAGGGCGGCGTGGTCGGCTCGCAAGCGCTCGTGCGCTTCGGTCAAGGCCTCGAACTTCCGCTCAGCCTCGAGGTGCGCGACTTTCGTCCGCTCGATATCAATGAGCGTCTGATCAATGGGCGCTAATGCATCGTAGAACTGGGAGCGGATGGCTTCGATGTTTCGGAACGAGAATTCGATCGCGTCCAGGTGAGTGCGCAGAGCCTCGTTGCGCCGGCCGATCGAGTCGAATGTGCGTGCGACTTTCAGCGACTTGGGCGTCGCCTCGCCGCTGCGGCCATCGCCGCCCGAAGCGAGCGAGCCCAAACTCGCGATGACCGAAGGGGGCTTGGCGGAGGGGGGTTCGTCCCCCGGCTCGTAGCGAATGGCGAGGGCTCGCGAGTCGTTTGCGGGCGCCGGGCTGTTCCCAAAAAGTTTTTCCCAAACCGTACCCATGCGGCGTCCCCTGGCCCCCAAAAGCGATACGGAAATTCGCCCTGAATACAACCGACCACGCGAATATATCGCCCTCATGACAAGAAGGTCAAACCAAGGGTCCGGAATTTTCCTCTAGGTCGGCGTCGATCGGAGATCGCGGAAACCCTAGCGCCGCTTGAGCAAAAGCTCGCGGGAAGGATTAAAAACGCTGCGGAAATCCGCGATCTCGGCGCAGCGCCGGATTCAACCGCTCACGTGTTTTCGCCAGTCGTGGACCTCCTTGAAGCCTAAAACTTCGCGCGCCTTGCGGTTTGAGAGCGGCGCCGCGAACTCGCCCATCGTCCGCGTCACCGGTGTATCGGGGCAGAGCTTGGCCAGCGCCTTTAAGGTCGGCTCGTTGAGCGTGATCGTGTCGTTGACGGCGTTGAAGATTTGAAAGCCGAGTCCGTCCTTTTCCAGGCATAGGCGTACGATCTCGCCGAGATCGCGCGCGTCGATATAGCTCCAGGCGTTGCGCTTGCGCATCGGCGGATCGGCGGCGAAGCGCTTGAACTCACCGTATTCGTGCGGCTCGATCACGTTGCCGATGCGCAATGCGTAGATGTCGGCAGAATAGCGCATGGCGAAGGCGCGCGCGGTCTTTTCGTTGCAGACCTTGGAAAGGCCGTAGGAGTCCATCGGGTCGACGTCGTAGTCCTCCTCCAGCGGAAACGAATGGAAGTCCTTGTCCCCCTCGGCGAAGCAGACCCCGTAAGTGGTTTCGCTCGAGGCGATCACCACTTTCCGCACGCCGAGCTTCATCGCCGCCTCGATGACATTGTAGGTGCTCATCACGTTGGTCGTGAAGGTGACGTTGTCCGGCTCGATCAAGACCCGCGGGATGGCGGCGAAATGGACCACCGCGTCGGGCGGGCGGGGGGCATGGCCGAGCTCGAAGCCGGCGAAGGAGGGGTGGGTGGTCAGCGCGTTGAACGCCTGGCCGTTGTCGGTGAGATCAGCGATGAGGGTCGGGACGCGGGGATTTTCGAGCGGCTTCAGATCGACGTTGAGGACGGAATAGCCGTGGGCGATGAGATGCGAAACGGCGTGCCGGCCGGCCTTGCCGGATCCGCCGGTGAACACGATGCGCTTGCCGGACATGGACTTTGACCCTCCGATTCTTGCGCCGCATTCTTAAAGGCCGCGCCGGAGGTCGTCGATAGGAGGACGCGTCTCACGCCCGCGGATGGGCGGAACGGTAGGCGGCGAGGAGGCGCGCGGTGTCGATCCCCGTATAGACTTGGGTCGTCGACAGCGAGGCGTGGCCGAGCAGGTCCTGGATGGTGCGCAGATCCCCGCCGCGCGCCAGGAGATGCGAGGCGAACGAATGGCGAAGCGCGTGCGGCGTGGCGCTCTCGGGCAGGCCGAGCGCGCCGCGCATCCGCGCCATCGCCAATTGCACGATGCGCGGCGATAACGGGCCGCCTTTGGCGCCGACGAACAACGGGCCGGCGGGCTCAAGGGCAAAGGGGCAAAGCGACAGGTAATCCTCGACCGCCTTGCGCACCGGCGCGATGATCGGCGCCGAGCGCGACTTCTGGCCCTTGCCGACGATCGTGACGGCATCCGTTTCGCCGACCGGCGCGTCGGCGCGGCGGATCGACAGCGCCTCGGAGATGCGCAGGCCCGCGCCATAGCAGAGCGCCAGCACCGCGGCGTCGCGCGCCAGCACCCAGGGTTCGCGCGCCTCGCCCTCGCGCAGAGCGGTCATCGTCACCGCCTTGGCGTCCGGCGGGCTCAATGGTCGGGGCAGGCGCCGCGCGGCCTTGGGCGCGCGGACGGCGCCGAGCGCCGCGGCTGGTTCCCCGCCTTCGCGCGCGATATGGCGGGCAAGGGACCTCAAGGCCGAGAGCGCGCGCTGCAGCGAGCGGCCCTCGACCCCTTCCGCCCGCCGGCGAGCGAGGAAGGCGCGCAGATCGCCCGGGGCGCAATCGGTGAAATCCGCAATGCCCGGGGCCATGCCGAAGCGTTCCTCGAGAAAGGCCAGAAATTGCCTGGCGTCGCGACCGTAAGCCTCGATTGTGCGCGCCGACAAGCGCCGCTCATGGGCGAGATGGGCAAGCCACGCGGTCGAGGCCGCGGCGAGGTCAGGCGCGGCGGGAAATGCGGGGAGTTGGGGCGAGGAGGCGGGCCTGGTCATGACGACAGCATGCGCGAAAGAGCTTAAGCGTCAGTTCCGATCGTCTGGTCGAAACTGACGTCGAAAAGCCGCCGAAGGCGTCGCCCAGTCCGGGGCTTGACCGCCGCCTCACCCAAGCCGATCCTCCGGATTGACGATTGCGCGCATCCAGGCGGCGTGGGCGGCCGCCGAGTTCCTTGCGCATCGGCGATCGACAGTGGCTGGGAGACGGTTCGATGCGGTTCCTCGCCTTCATCGGCGTGCTCGCGATCATCGCCGCGATGGGCGCGGCGATTTTCTTCTTCGGCGGCTTCTACAATGTCGCCCAGAGCGCGGACAATCCCGCGATCGTCGACTGGGCGCTGGCGAGCATGCGAGGGGCCTCGGTCGTCGCGCATGGGACCGAAGCGCCGCCCGCCAATCTCGACGATTCCGAGACGGTCAAGGCCGGCGCTCGCGCCTATTCGACGATCGGCTGCGTCAATTGTCACGGCGGACCGCCGAACGCCAATTGGGCCAAGTGGTCTGAAGGGCTGAAGCCGGTCCCGGCCGATCTCAAGGTCATGGCGAAAGACCGCACCGCCTCGCAACTGTTCTGGGCGATCAAGAACGGCATCAAGTTCACCGCCATGCCCAGCTTCGGGCTGGCGGGGGCGTCGGACGAGCAGATTTGGCAGATCGTCGCGTTTATCAAGAAGTTGCCGACCGTATCGAACGACGACTACAAGACCTGGACCGCGTCCCCCTAGGCGGGTCCGCCTCGTCCTCACCCCAGCAGCTCTTCGAGATGCGGGATCAGCGGCGCGTCCGCCGGCGGCATTGGGTAAGCCCGCAGATCCTTCGGCCGCACCCATTTGAGCGCCTGCCCGTCGAGCGGCTGAACCAAGCCTTGCCAGCGGCGGCAGACGAAGAGCGGCATCAGCAGGTGGAAATCCTCATAAGAATAGCTCGCGAAAGTGAGCGGCGCGAGGCAGTCCGCTTTGACCGTAATGGCAAGCTCCTCCTTGAGTTCGCGGATGAGCGCATCCTCCGGCCCTTCGCCAGAATCCATCTTGCCGCCGGGGAACTCCCACAGGCCCTCGAGCGGCTTGCCCTTGGGCCGTTGCGCGAGCAGCACCCGTCCGTCGGCGTCGATCAGCGCCGCCGCGACGACGAGCAGGAGCCTCACGACCGATAGTCGCCGTTGATCGCGACGTATTCCTTGGTCAGGTCGCAAGTCCACACGGTCGCGCGCCCACGCCCGATGCCGAGGTCAGCGGTAATCTCAATCGAGTCCCGCTTCATATATGCGGACGCCGCGGCTTCGTCGTAGGTCGCATCCCTTTGGCCGGCATGCGCGACCCGGATCTTGCCGAAGAAGATGTCGAGCTTGTCGCGCTCGGCCTTCTCGCCCGCCTTGCCGACCGCCATGACCACCCGGCCCCAATTGGCGTCTTCGCCCCCGCATGCCGTCTTCACTAAGGGCGAATTGGCGATTGAGAATGCGATGCGCTTGGCCGCCTTGCGGGTCGCCGCGCCCTCCACCTTCACCGTGATGAACTTGCGCGCGCCTTCGCCGTCGCGTACCACCTGATGCGCGAGATTGCGCAGAAGTTTGTCGAGCGCGCGCCGGAACTCGGCGGCGCGCGGATCGGCGGCGTCCTCGATCGGCGGCGCGCGCTCAGCCGCGCCAGTCCCGAAAATCATCAGCGTGTCGGAGGTTGAGGTGTCGCTGTCGACGGTGATCGCGTTGAACGACCGCTCCACCGATTTCGACAACATCGCTTGCAGCGCGCCTGGCGCGATCGCTGCGTCGGTGAACACGTAGGCAAGCATCGTCGCCATGTCCGGCGCGATCATGCCCGCCCCCTTGGCGATGCCGTTGATGACGACTTCGCCGTCCCCGAGCTTGACGCGCGCGGTCGCGATCTTCGGATAGGTGTCGGTGGTCATGATCGCCTTGGCGGCGGCGAGCAGCGCGTCCTCGCGCGCGTCAGCGACCAGCGCGTCGATGACCCCAGTGATGCGCGCAGCGTCGAGCGGCTCGCCGATCACGCCGGTCGAAGCCATGAAGATTTCGCTTGGCGTCGCGCCGATCGCCTTGGCGGCGGCCTCGGCGACATGCTCGACCGCGGCGGCGCCGACGCCGCCAGTGAACGCGTTGGCGTTGCCGGAATTGACGATTAGCGCCCGAGCCTTCCCGCCCTTCAGATGCCCGCGGCACCAGTCGACCGGCGCCGATGGGCACTTGGAGCGCGTGAACACGCCCGCGACCGTCGCCGGCCGGTCGAACAGGGCCATCATGACATCGGTTCGGCCCGCATAGCGCACCCCCGCAGCGATTGTCGCAAAGCGGACTCCGGCGACTGGCGGCAGGGAGGGATAGGTCTTCGGCGCCAGCGGCGAGAGCGGGGCGGGAGCAGCCATGAGCGTTTCCGAGGCGAGGAAGAGAGCGGGCCTTCTCGCGAGGACCTGACTTAGGTCAAGGCGTCTTCGACTTGTCAGCGCCGGCGGGGGCCGCCTTGCTCGGATCGACCGCAGGGGCAGGCGGCAGCGGCTTGCCGTCGGCGTCGAACAGCTCGATCTTGGCCGCGTTGTGGAGCTGGGCGATGGCGTCGCTTTCCGCCTTCTGGGAGACGTACCGGGCGGCCTGATCCTTGACCTGCTCGAAGGGCGGAAAGGTCTTGGTCCGCACCCCCTCGACCTTGATGATGTGCCAGCCGAACTGCGTCTTGACCGGCTCGGAAATCTCGCCTTCCTTCAGCTTGAAGGCGGCCTCGGAGAATTCCGGCACCATGCGGTCCTTGGTGAACCAGCCGAGGTCGCCGCCATTGCCGGAGGGGTCCTTCGACAGTTCGGTCGCGACCTTGGCGAAGTCCTCGCCGCCCTTGACTCGCGCCAGCGCTTTTTTGGCCTCCTCCTCGGTCGGCAGCAGGATGTGGCGGGCGTGGATCTCCTGTTGCGGCGGCTCGGCCTTGGCCGCCTCGTCATAGGCCTTCCGCTCCGCCTCCTCGGTCGTCGCGGCCTTGCCAACGGAGCCAAGCAGCTCCTCCATCGCCAACTTCTCGCGATAATAGGCCATCTTGCGCTCGAACTCCGGCGTCGAGGCCAGCTTGTCGGCCTCGGCCTTCTTGGCCGCGAGTTTGAGGTCGATGAGATAGTCGAGAACGTACTTCTGCCGCGCGGCCCCTTCGAGCTTCTGCGGCAGGCCTGGGCCGATGTCGGTCATCGCGTCGGCGACATCTTCGTCGGTGATCGGCTGGCCGTCGACCTTGGCCAGCACCTTCGGATCAGCCATTGAAGGGCCGGCGAAACACAAAGCCGCGCCAAGGCTGAGCCCGAACGCAGCGGCGGCCGTGCGCGAGCGCGCGGAAAAGGTGGTCGTCATGGGAACTCCTCTGAGGCGAGCCGAACGCCGGTCGCCGGTGATTTTCCGTCTACTTGGGGCGCGGCTATAGAGGGAATCGGGCGACATTGCGAGGCCCGAGAGCGCGGCTTTGGCGAGAAATCAACGCCGCGCAATCAAAACCCGGCGCCGTCTTGCAGGTCGATTTTGACCGTCTGGACAGGAAGGAGACTTTTGCGGAAGTCGGGGTGCGTGTCTACAGCCGGCAGCCCCATTACAAGCCTTTTTTGGTTGCGCGAGCGATCATAGAGCTGCTGAACTCCCTCAGGAAAGAAAATGAAATGCTTTGGTGATTGTCTCAAAGGGTTATTTCAAGGCTTGCGGCTCTTAGTTTAATAACGTCATTTGGCGTGTTCTTGCTTGGAGCACTAAAAGATTCTCGATTGCGGACTTTTGTAAACTCGCACGCGAGCTCCTTCATTGTGTTCAGAAAATAACGGAGACAACTTGCCTCTTAAACAACATTTCCAGGACAGACCTCTTCTGAATTTGGTCGAGCAAGAGAAGAACCGATGAGCTGAGCTTGCCGACAGAGCTCTAGTTGAAGGAGTCCTGGTTCTTAGCATGGAATACAAAAAGCTCAATGTCGACAGGCTGCTTGTTGTTTTAAAATTTAACAATCGTCTGTTAAAATGTCTATTTATAAGCGGCGTCAACCCCGTAATTGCTCACGTCCCACTTTCGGTTGTCACGCTGGGATGGGGAGCGGGCTACCTTCGAGGGTGAGGCGTATTGCGTCGATGGCGCGGATGCAGCGTCGTCGCGCAGTTTCGATGACGGA
>Ga0116224_10001297_pt1 | contig 16304 bp, 16 predicted proteins | sample Sb_taG_9_FD_89699 | JGI IMG/M metagenome (GOLD analysis project Ga0116224, IMG submission 89699) | Peat soil microbial communities from Weissenstadt, Germany - Sb_50d_b_LC metaG | ecosystem: Environmental > Terrestrial > Soil > Wetlands > Peat | place: Germany: Weissenstadt | collected 2010-09-21 | reverse complement strand
GGTGTCGAGCGTGCCGGGATCGACAAAGGTGCCACTCAGACTGGTGGATGAACCTTCGTTGATAGTGGTTGTCGACAGGGTCAGCTTCAGGTTTGATGGCGGGACGTTGTCGACCTGGACGCTGGTGGTCGCCGTGGTGCTGCCGCCGTAATTGTCGGTAACCGTGACCTGAATCGAATAGCTTCCTGTTGGCTGTCCGGGAGGGCTTTCGAGGTACTGATGGCTGACCCCACTGAAGCTGACAACGCCCGCGGTAAGTTGGACCGTGCTGCTGTTGCCGTCGCCCCAGTTAATGACCACGGTGTGCGTGTCCAGCGGACCCGGATCCGTGAAGGTTCCACTGAGACTCGTGGAGCTATTCTCGTTGATGATCGGAGCCGAGAGGCTCAATTTGAGGTTGGCCGGGGCGACATTGCTCACCACCACATTGAGCGTGGCGTTCGTCGAGGCCTGGCTGCCATCCGACACGACCGTGGCAGTGGCCGTCACCGCAAGGGTGAACGTGGCGGGCGCCGGGCTTAGCAGCGTCAATCCCTGCAATTGGGCCTGAGTCAACTCCCATACGCCGCCCCCCTCGTTGATCCCTGCCGAGAGCGTCACTCCGGTGGGTACGCTGGAGATCTGTACCGACACGGTTTCTTGCACATTCGTATCGCTTGGCGATGCGGATATCGAGAGCGGCGTAGGCGAGTCCTCCAATCCCGACGCGGGCGCGACCGTCAGTATGGGCGGGTCGGCAACGGCGTTGACCGTGAGAGAGACTGTGGCCACGTTGGAATCCGAGCCGCCGTTCGTGGCCATGTAGGTGAAGCTATCCGCACCAACGTACTGGGGAGAGGGTGTGTACGTGAAGGAACCGTCGCTGTTGAATTTCAGCGTGCCATGACTAGCGGAACTGACCAAGACGGCCGAAAGCGGAGCGCCTGGCGCGGCGCCGGAGTCGTTGGCTAACACGCCGGGCGCTTGCACCGTCAGCGTTTGGTTTTCATTGAGGCTGTAGGCATCATTGACGGCAGTGAGCGCTTCGAAATTACCAAAGTTGTTGCCTGTTGCCGTCGACCGAAAACCGAGGGCCACGCCGTAGGCGCCCCCGTTGGCGGTACTGATCACCATCGCCTTGCCGGTGCCGACCAGCGGATTGGTGCTGCTGTTTTCTGAGACCAGAAGCCGGTCGCTGGCCCCCATCAGCGTATACTCGATGCCAACGCTGGCGTCGGCCCCGTTGTCGACCAGCGGGTTGCCGGAGGTCAGGCTGGGGTAGTCGAATTCGATGTTCGCCGGATCTGCACCCGTGTTCAGCTGCAAGATGGCCTGGAAAGTAAGCGTGTTCGGAGAGTTGACATTATTCCACTCGAGGATCAACTCCGTGGGCGTCCCGGCCGCGTTATCCACGAACTTGCCCAGAACCATGGGGAAGCTGCTGTAGTTGTACCAATCAAACCAATACGGTGCGATCGCGGGCTCCGTTGGAAAGGTCGTCAGATCACCGTTAGCAAGGCCGATGTCGGAGACGCCCATGGTGATCAGGCCGTTCGAGCTGACATAGAGCGAGGTCGGGCCGGTGTAGCTCGTGCCGTAGAGATTGAACGTGCTGCTGCCCAAGTCCACGGGCACCGACACGTCAGCGCCCTGTGGCGCGATGGTGAAAACTCCCGGCTGGTTCGGCTGCAAGTTGATGTTCTGAATGGTGGTTGCCGAGGCGCCATAACCGAATCCATCCGGGCCGACTGCCGGAGTCGTGAACGACCCGCTTGGCAGAGTGCGACTGAACCCCTGGGGTGTTACCTCTTCGACGAGGTAGCTCCCCGCCGTCAGGTCGGTGAATGAATAGTTGCCGTTGCTGTCGGTGACCGTGGACGGATCACCCGGGTCGAGGTGGCCGTCGCGATTCAGATCCAGATAGACGGTCACGCCCGCCATTCCCGGCTCGCCTGGGTTTTGGACGCCATTGTTATTGAGATCGTCGAACACCTGTCCGCTGATCGTGCTGCCGAAAGGCGGCGCCGTGAACTGGATCGCCTGGCCGGAGGCAATGTAGGGGCTGGCCGCATTTTCGGAGATCAATATCCGGTCGGCTCCCTGGGTGCCGCCGGCTTTGATGCCGGTCGTTACGATAGGCGATGTCGTGGCGTTCAGCGTGGAGTAGTTGAAGGTGATCGAGGAGGTATTGAACCCCGTGTTCAATTGTAAGATTGCCTCAAAAGTGATGGGCGGCGAATAGTAGTCCCTCCAGGCACCCACCTGGTTCCATTCGATGACGAGTTGATTGTCGACCCCGCTGCCGTTGAGTTGCTGGAATTGGCCCATGATCTCGGGGGCATTGCCGGGCAGTTTGTTGTTGAACAGGTCCGTCCACAGCGGCGCGATCGTCGGCAACGCCGGACCGGCTGTCAGGTCGGTATTCTGATAGGCAAGATCCCCTGCCCCAAGAGTAATCAGGCCCTTGGAGCTGACGAACAGCGAGTTTGCGCCCGTATAGGTTTGGCCGTAGAAGTTGAACTTGTCGCTGCCCAGGTTCACGGCCGCATAGGCGTCATCAGCGCCTTGCAAGATCGTGAAGACGCCGGGTTGGCCCGGCTGCAGGTTGATGTTCTGAAAATTTGCGGTGTAGGCAGAGTAGCCGTAGCCGTCGGGCCCGCCGATGAGGTTGCCACCGCTCAGTAGACGCCGGTCTTCCAGCGCCTCTAGTTGGAGATGACCTTTCATCCAGGCCGAATTGAACTTCTTGCGGACGGGTCCCGCTTGAATGATACGCATCTCGACGCCCCTCTCTTCCCAAATGACCGTGCGGGATTCGGCACTTGGTCAGGTTTCCAACCTGACCGGACAGATTGGGAAATCTGTCCTACGCCGCTGCCGAATCAAGCCCGGTGATATAGCCTCTATATCCAGCAGCGCACTGGCAGAGTCCGTGGACTCGTGCCCATTTCGCGCCGCTTGCTTAGCGACAACGTCCCGGATAAACGCCTGCGGACGCACCGCACACGCTGGTTGTGTCGAACGAATTGATCGGGACTGTGAAGTTAGATCGGACCTTCACCAAGGGACGGGACCTTGAGATGGTGCGCACAAAAGGGGCAGCGGTGATTACGCCACCGGATGTGCTTCTTCCTTGATGCGCGCCACGCGGAGAAGGACCACTCTGTTCTCCAAACCATTCAACGACATCGACTTGACGGGATTACCTCTGCTCTCTTTTCTTCCGCAAGGATCAATAGGGGGGGCCAACGCCGCCGGGGATAGGGAGAAGAGAAATCGAAAATGGGAACCGGGGAACTGCTTCAGCGGGGAGATGGGATTTCCGCCATTTAGACCGTAGCATTCGCTCGAGGCAAAGACAAACAATTCTACGGAAAATGACGGTAATAACGCGCAGGGTTCTTGCCCGACTAAAACATTCGTGCGATATCCAGGGCAAGAGCGCTTGCCGGCCCCTAAATCCCATCTCCATCGACCATTTTCAACGATAGAACTTCTTGTGGCGTAACTGGATCGTTTGCATAGACACTCGCCAACGTGGCGTTCGCCATGTATCGGGCCGTAAGGTCGCGGATTTCCAGGAGCACGCGGCGGAAACGGCATACAGCCGACTGGCTGCAGATTTCGGGACGCCTGACCGAGACGCAGCCGATGGGGGCCAAAAAGCCGTCAAAGAGGGGTACGACCTGGCCCATGGTAATCCTCTCCCGACTCTGCGCCAGGTAGTATAGCCGCCCTTCCGCCCCGGACTGCTTATTGGAATAGGCCGCGCAAAATGCCAAGTAGCGAGAAGCAACCAAGCGAAGCGTGATTAGATAAGAGACTTGATCATCGGAAATGGTTCACGTTTTGTTCTTTAACCCGTTTCCGGGGTGAGCCTGGACCCATTGCTTCAGATGCTGCTTTAGAGCATCGAAATCTGCCGTATCGAGGTTTTCGATGGCTTCTGTGGCTTGTTTAACGCACGCGATGGCCGTCCTTTCCGATCCGATAGTTTTATCCTTCATATCGTAATCAGCAGACCATCGCTGCTGCTGAAGTGATTTGAGATCATGGCCCACGGCTTTAGCTATTTCGTCGTTGCAAAACATCAGAACTTGCTTAGCGAGATCGTGCCCTTTATATCTCTGGAGTATCTCGATTTCGGCGCGATCCAAAACTTCACAAACAACGTTATACAGAGCATAGTATGACCGACTGATCGCTGTTCGGTATCCGAGCGCAGTTGCAGGAATTTTTGCCCCTGGAGTTATAAAAAGGCGTGCAACTGCTAGGAAGTCTCTCGGATCATCCATCGGGCGCCGCGTTCATTAAAGACGGTAAGTTAAAGAGACTTGGCTGAGCGCCTCCGCGTCTATAGAGGAACGCCAGGCCTTCATGCAGGCTCGGTATTCACGAAGGAATTCATCCGGATGCGTGGTACAGGTTACTTGGACTGCTAGAGAAGTCTCTCCGGAGTCAGGATCTGTTTGCAATTGTATTTCTAGGGCCTTTAGCGACGAGAAGGCTTTTTTCACGATGTCCACAGCAGCTTCTGCCTGTGGGACGATATTGCTCCGCTTACAAAATTCCTCTGCCTCCGGCGCCCATTCCACTAGAGAATTACTTGGCAAGTTTCCGGCCGGAGAATCGACGTATATTCCTTCATGCGCAAATGACCAGATATGAAGCGTGTCATCTTCATCGCTTCTTGGCCAATCCTCATCTGTTCGTGGTCGCCGAGTAGGCTTTGATCGCTGGCGCGCTACGCAGGTGTAGCCTTCTTCGCTTACGGGTCGTTCTTGCTCTAGTTCTAGTACGTCCATCAGGATGACCCCTCTCCATTCTGCTCGGCGGACTTTGCTGGTTCATGGAATACAGAAGTTGGCCAAGAAAGCTGCTTCAAATCTCGTTTGAGGACGCTACCTTTTAGTTCGGCCCTTTCGCATTCCTTTTTCAGTCCGGCAATTTCTTCAGCGTCAAGAGTGAACTGAATCACGTGGTGATCTTGCCCATCGTGGTAGTCGATTGAGAGGGTGTGCGCTATCACAGATTGCACGATTTTATCGCCAGCCTCGTTGAAAACTGGCCGAACGTCCGTAAACACTTTCATGCTGACAAAATCGTATTGTCGAGACGCGACAACGCGAAAAGCTTTCGACGCGCCCTCCAGAGGATGGTCTGTGGACAGTTGCGAGATTGCAGCGGCGATTTTCTTCTTAGTTCGATTCCAGTTATCGACTAGCTTCTTATCCTCTGGCGATTTCGCCAAGCGGTTTAGATTGTGGCCGATCAACTCGACCGCTGCATGAGAATCAAGTTTGAGTTTGGTTCGCGTGTAATGGATGTGCAGCAGACCGGCCAGAATGAGCCGAAGGTCTTCCTGCTGCATCCCTACTGGTTCAGAAATCGCTTCGGCGACTGCTTTTATACCGACCAACGGGCCGATACGGGCTGATGCGGACATGATGTCGCTTAGCCGATCCGCTTCCGACGTGATGGCAGTTAGTTCCTCGAAATCTCTCCCGTTTAGGTTCAGCCGCCCAAGGTCTGATGGCACCAGACTTCTCCTACCACGACCGCTAGACATGATGGAGCCAGGCACCAGCTAACTAGCCATTACTACCAGTATACGCGATTTCACCCTTGGCGCGCAATCTGCCCACTTGCTCGCGGTGAGAGCGCGGTTGCGCTCTCACCGCGAGCGTAACCATGCAGAACAGCCTGTGCAACCCAAATCTTTTGAAACTTCGGTATTTCGACCGTCGCCACTTGTAAGATAGTCTGACTATGTTAGCAATAACTAACTTGCTGCTGCCAAGCGGGTTTTGTTTCACGTGCGTCGGTTTGGGAGCAACGCGCGGTTAAAGAGCAAAGCCAGTCATGCTCTTTCTCGTGCTCCTGCTCTTAACCCTCTTCCAAATCTTACTCGTCATCTTAATTCTTTCTCTAATGCGCGGGCCGCTGGTCCACCCGTCAGCCGAAGATCGACAGAGGACTAGTCCTTCCGCGTTTTGGCAATAATGACGACTATATTAGTCGACATTTATTGCACGAAGAAAAGATCGTCAAAAGCACGGCCGTAATGCCATAAGTATTTGTTCTGGTTTGTCTTGCGTAAATGTGCCTAAGAAGCGGCGGCTCCCATCTTCTTTCGGCCAATCAAAATACTCGCAAGGCAGTTTGTCTTTCCGAAGAATTCAAGCCTATAATGCACCATGTCGATGATAATAGTGAGCATTGCTTCCTTGTTGCAAGTAGCTGCTGTTTCGCGGAGGGACGTGTCATGTCGGTAAACCGGCTCCAGGGATTCTTTGCGAGACAGGACGAGGAGTTAGCGGCTGGCCCCGCTGCGCTGCCTGAAGTGGGCGCAGCATTCGTGGTTTGTCCGCTGGCGTTTCCTCCTGGCTCCTGGCCGCAGCAGCTTTACCAGTCGGCTTTCGAACATGCGCGAGCAGCGCTGGTGCATGTGCAAGCGCGATCGAGGAGGGATAACTTGATCGTTTGGAATTGAAGCGCAGGCTCTAATTCTAATTCAAGCAAGCACGCGGTAGAGTGTGCGTGCCAGACTGACATCTCCTCCCTTTTTGATGAAGGGGTCAGATGCCCTCGCCGGGGCGCTCTGACCCCTTCCTTTGCGCGCTTCTTGGCGGCCGGGCGCAATCAGGCATATGACGTCTCAGCAACAGCAGCACACCGGCATGTTGTTCATCATCACGTAGCACATGCAGCCGGCGTCGCACATGGCGGACAGAGAATCGCAGCAGGCCTGGATCATCTTGCAGCATTCCTTGTCGCCGCTCGTGCAGGTGATGCACACTCCGTCCTTAGTCATCTCGCACTTGCACATTCCCATCGTCAGGTTACAGCAGCAGACCATCATGCCGTTCATCATGCAACAACAGCTGCACATGCCGCCCGCCATGGCCATGCAGAGATTCTGCAGCGTGCCGGCCGCCATCTTGTCGTCGCAGGAGCACATGATCTTCATGCCGCCGGTGCACTTCTCGAACTTGATGTCGCAGCGCGGCACCATCACGCAATTCATTCCAGTTGGAGCTGCGGGCATGGCAGCGCCCATGCTGCTCATCCCCGTCGTCGGCATGCCCATGCTCGAAGCCATCATCGTGCGCGTCATTGTCGGACCTCCTTTTGGTCAAACGCCCCGGCCGCTGTGCCGACTCCTCGGCGCGGCCCCCGGCAATCCGTATTTGATTTCCCTGGAGTTAAGATAACGTTCGTTTCGGAAATGACAATAACGACGGATGTGGTGTATTTTCCGGTCGAGAATATCGACCGAGCGAATCGACTTTTTGTCCCATCCTGCGGAGCAGATCTTCGCTTGTCAAAACCGAAGTGACAATTCGGCAACCAACGACTACAATTTGGCTTACGAAAAATGCCTGCTTTCGCCAGGCCGCAAAACTGGGGTGTCCACAGGGAGAGGCAAAAGCTTCCTGTAGACACGTTGGGCGGCAGCATCTACGCAGTCACATTTGAGGCTACTCAATGCCAGCAACACAGTTTGATCGAGGCGCAATGGCTCGTTGGTACGCCCTAGAGCATCGGAAGACCGACCCCGGAATTGTCTCCATCCACTACCTGCCCACAAACGCAGGTGAGCGAGAAATACGCCTCATCGAAGTCAATCGTCTCATCGGCAGCCGTAACGATGATGCCCTCGAGCCGATTGACTTTGGTATCGACACCGGCATGGAGAGCGCCCACAAGCTGTTCGTCTTGGATGTCACGCCGGAACAATGGGAGCGGATCCAGAAGAAAGAACTCGGCCTTCCCGCGAATTGGTCGCTTGGCGGCGCGATTCACTACGGCAATGAATAGTTATCAGAATCTCTGGTGGGAACAGGCCAGATCGGACCACAATGCATTCACGCTGCTTCGTGGCCAAGGCATCGCGCAGTGCCATTCGCTGCATTACCTGCAGATGGTCACCGAAAAGCTTGCGAAGGCGTACTTTTGGCGTTCTGGTCATATGCCGCCGAGGAGTCACGCTGGCTTTGTTCAATTCCTGAGGTTCTTGGGTCACGTTCGCGCGAATGACCAAGAACGGATTGCGAATCTCTTTTCGTTCAGCAGGTTCGCAGACTTCCAGAACTGGATTCGCACGGTCCTTCCGATCGCCTACGATCTGGAACGCCTCGCACCGGCCCTTGCCAACGAGGGTCCAAATCCAGAGTATCCGTGGCCGCACGCGCAACCTGTATTCGCACCCGTGAACTACAACTTTCCGGTGTGGACCATGCTGACATCCGGCCAAGGTCGAGATCTGATGAGGGTCATTCGTATCGCGATTGACCGATTCCCAGAATACGCAGATACCTGAAGGTCGCATGACAGGGCGTTGCTCGGTAAGCTGGTTGGATCTCCCACGAGAATACGCCGCACCTTGACTTTCAACACCTTCGACCCCAGCCAAAAGAAATTCAATAGCCATCCAGTCGACTCGACTGCGGCAAGACGACTAGAACTTGCTCCTCGCTGCCATCAACGCGCACGTTCGCCGGAAGAGATGCCTCAAAGTTTCCCAGAGGCTTCGAGCGCGGCTTGGACGGTCGCGAGAGGCAGCAGCAGGGACAGGGGTGCGTCCGCCAGCGGTATCGCACCGTAAGACAAGCACTATTTCGCCGCCCGCTCATTCTTGGCATCCATGGCGCGGGCGGCCTTTCGCAGCTTCGCGTTTGGCGCGGGCGGGTTATCGAGCAATTCCATTACGAGACGGCTGTCGCGCCGCGTAAGTTTGACGCGTTCGTGTTCTTCGATGACCGACCGGGCTTCCCGCAGGACGGTGCGCAGGATGAAGGTGGTCATATCCGTTTGCGCGAGGGCGGCGGCGCGCACGATGACGGCCTTGTCGGCGGGCCGGACGCGCAGGGCCACCCGGTTGTTGTCGTTGACGGCTGCTCGAGGCATGAGGTCCTCCTTTGCGTACACATTGAAAGCGTCCGCGAAAACAGCTTCGCCGTCAAGATTGTGTGCATTGAATGTGTACGTGTGGTTCTACGCCAATCCAGGAGGAGGCTTCATGGGCTGCTTGCGCCCTATTGAAGAGGGCGAGTCAGTGGCCGTTCGGCATGCTTTCAGGCCCTCTAGCGAGTAAGATTTCGTTGCCCAGCCCGTGGCCTGAAAGCATGGCATCCGCGGGTACTTGCAGCCGTGAGGCATGTCCTGGGCGACGGATGCCGTCTGACGGGAGTGGCATCGCGTGGGATTCAGCCGGGGCATGGCCAGCAGGCCTTGCACGCTGATTGGGGGAAGCAGGGCGTGCCTGGCGTGTGGTATGGATGCCACGCGATCTGCGCTCTAGTGGACTTCACAAAGGACAATGGTGCGACGCGAGTCGTCCCTGGGTCGCATCGAAACCCGAAGATGCTTAACACCCGCCACGACCCTCGCAAACCGCACCCGGCTCAGCGGCAGCTCATCGGCGCGGCTGGGACTGTTTTTGTTCTCAACATCCATTGCGGGCATTCTGCAGTCCATAACGCATCGAATGCGCCGCGGCACGCGATATTCACGTCCTTTTCACGCCGCGACTCGCCCCTGCTCTTGGCCTATGCATTGCCAGTCGCGGATCCAAGTCCGGTGATACTCGCACGTTTTAATGCTGACGTCCAAGCACTTCTCAAGGGCTAAGCCAGACGAACAAAGGGGTCCGGTTTCTTTACGCTAAGGCAAAGTCAGAGTCATCATTAATCCTGACTCCTTTTCGTTTCTCCCCCATCATCTGCCTGGTTTGGTATACTCCCATTTTGGGAGATAATTCTCTCAAGGGGAACCGTCCGTGCAGCAGACCGAGATACCGTGCCACGAGGCCGCGATTCTCACGCGCCTTGTAGGACCCGACGAGCCCGTGCTGTCGTCGGCGACTGCCAAGGGTTTTCTGGCCCTGGAGTATGGCCCCGCCGACAAAGACCGCATGCACGCCCTGGCCGCCAAGGCTCGTGCCGGCACGCTCACCTCCGACGAACACGCCCAAGTCGAAGCGTACAGCCGCATCAGCAGCCTACTCGGTATTCTGAAGTCGAAGGCCCGCCGCGCCCTCAAACGTCGCACCACCAACGGCAAAGCCAAGACACACTGAGCATGCATGGAGCGCGCGCTGAGGGAACTGATTTGGGAGCGCGCCGGCCACTGCTGCGAATATTGCCGAATGCCCCAGGAATACGACGACGGCACCTTCGAGATTGACCACATCATCGCCTCCAGCCACGGAGGCCCGCCACGAGCCTCAAACCTCTGCCTCGCGTGCTTCAGCTGTAACAGTTTCAAAGGGCCAAATCTGAGCGGCCGGGACACGGAGACAAAGAAAATCGTGCCACTGTTCAATCCGCGCCGCCATCGTTGGGACCGACACTTCCGCTGGCAGGGCCCGCTTCTGGTTGGCCGCACTCCGACCGGCCGCGCCACCGTCGCAACGTTGCGGATCAACCTTGACCATCGCGTCGGGTATCGGCAAGAGCTTATCGACGAGGGTGTTTTCCCGCCGGATTAGGCCATTGCTATTCGCGTGCTGCCACTGGTCGAGGGACGGGCGAGCGATTCCTCTCTTCGACCTCAAGCACGTTACCCTCCGCTTACGGATTTCATCGCCGTTTTCCCCGTCCTACAGCCACCACTCGGCATGACGAAGAATAGCCACAGAATTGATCTTTTCCTGCCAATGCACTATCGACAAGTGACGATCCTGCGAAATGACGAGCGCAACTGAATCCTTATGAGCGGCTGCGAAACGAGCCGCTGATTGGTGCCGTGTTCCTCCGGTTTGCTCAAGAGATGCAGACTCTGCCAGCTGCCTACCTGGCACCGGCTGGAAAATGCACAGAGGGATAATTGCCCCATTTTCACCAGCAATCTTTGCGTCAAATCCCAGGACTTGTAGATCCCGCGTCATTACGACGGCGCCATCAACAGCTGCTAAAGACGCGATTGCTTGCGCGGCCCCTTTCCACGTTTTCCAATGTTGTTGCGAACACATTTTCACGATTTGATTCTTGATTTCATCACTCAGATTCACGGCCAACACTTGTGGGAGCATTTTTCCAAGAGCTTCTTGCTCATCAAGTTGCAGTCTAATTGCGTCCCCGATACTCCTGTCAGGTGCAGCAAATCGGAAATCGAACGGCTTCAATGACTCCTCCCACGCGCCCTGCTCCTTCGGAACGATCAACACCATCCCGCCGTGGCCGTCGTCAACAATCATTCGTGCGAGATCGGCCAGAGCCATGCATTCCCGCAACACAGCCTGCGTCGCGAAAAAGTCGGCCACGGGTACTGGTTTTGGCAACGCACGCTGAAGGTGATGCGCTAGAGTATTAGGAGATGATTCGAGGAAAAGATCGGATTTGCCGTTAACCACAATGAACGGCTGAAAAGGCCCCACGCCGATCCCCAGGTTTCCCGGTCCCCGGATCTTGACGGTCACTGTATCCTGCCATGATCCCGACTGGCTGCGTCCAAAGCCCCAGATCATCAGAGCTTCGCTCGTGCCAGAGACGGCAAGGCACCCCCTTGGCGGTACAGCCGGCGCAAGCTTCGCGATTTGCGATTCGTCACAGGAGATCGGTGTCGCGAATGCCATTGCATCACGGCAGATATCGGGAGCCGCGACGGCCAAGCAAACGCGCGTGGTCCTCCCCTCGTTCGATAAGAGACTTGCCCAGAAAGCAGTCTCGATGAGGACCGAAAGCTGTTCCCGACTGAGCGGTTGCGTTGAAGCGAAGGCCGGTTTCCCGATGTTGGCTAAGTGGAGGAGTTGGTCGTGAATGCGGCCAACAAAAGTCCCGTCCGGAATAAAAAGCTGGTTTCGCCCACAGATTTGTTCTTCGTTCAAGGCGCTCAATTTTGCCTCCTGCACCCTAATCAGATGCGCTTTGTCCTACCCCATTGCGTGAAGCATTTCAATACCTTACGCAGCTCCGCCGGGCGCCATGCCCACGGTACGACGTGACCAACAATGATGCAACTAAGGCCTGCTTTACGTTTAATCACGTGCTTCCGCGGGTTTTTCGTCGTGCCGCGGGCCGGGGTGGATGAGGAAGCCGAGGAAACGGAAGTGGAATAGTTCGGCCCTATCCCGCCGGTTTCAATTCATGGCGAAAACAAGACGAGCGTCTTCGAATAATCGAAGGTGCATCGTGAAAAGGCACGAGGCCGCGCAGTGGGGCGCGTTGCATAGCAAGGTACGTCGGCGCGAGTACGCTTGACGCGCCCTAAGCTACTATCCACTCTGAGATTTTTGTTGTACGATTTGCCGCCCCGGTGAAACTATCTATTGACGAAATGGTCTGTCACCGGGGTCCCCATGAACATCAGACACTCGAATACGATCCTCCAGCACATTCGCCAACTGGCTGCCGCGGATGAGCTGAAGGGTTTGAGCGATGTGGCATTGCTGCAGCGCTTTGTGGCGCTGCGCGAAGAAGAAGCCTTCGCCGTTCTGATGCAACGACATGGGCCACTCGTTTGGCATGTCTGCCGGCACGTCTTGAGCCACGACCAGGATGCGGAAGAGGCGTTCCAGGCCACTTTCTTGGTCCTTGTCGCAAAGGCACGCTCCATCCGCAACCAGCGGGCGCTGCCCGGCTGGCTGCACGGGACCGCTTACCGAGTCGCGCTCCGGGCGAAGCGGGACCTGGCAATTCGCCGCATCCACGAACGTCGAGGGCAAACGATGGGGCAGTCGAAATCCCTGCCGGAGACTGTCTTGCGAGAGGCGCTGGCCCTTCTCGATGAAGAAGTGGCGCGCTTGCCCGAGCGACAGCGGGCCGTGTTCGTTCTCTGTTCTTTAGAAGGCCGGAGCTTGGCCGAGGCGGCACTCGAGCTGGGATGGAAGAAAGGAACGGTGTCCGGGACGTTGGCGCGGGCACGTCAACAGTTGCGCCGGCGGCTGACGAAGCGGGGCATTACCCTTTCGAGCATACTGACCGCGGCTGCGCTTGACACGCAAACAAGCTCGGCCGTCTTACCCACTAGCCTGGCTAAGGGAACCGTACGAGCAGTTCTCTGCTCGCTGGCCGGACGGACGGCTGGCGTGAGCACCGCGGCGGCCGAGATCGCCCGCTCCTTCCTGAAAGGTCTGGCCCTTGCAAGAACGGCAACGGTGCTGACGGCCATCGTCGCGATGAGTCTCGCGGCGGCCGCCACTGGTTACTTTGCCATGCGGTCACCCGCAGCTCCAGCGGCCCAGGAGGTGGATAATGCACCTGATCGATCCGAGCGGCCGGGCGGCGTAGCGGAAGCAGGGCCGCCGGCAGCAAAAGTGGACCAGTTTGGCGATACACTCCCCGCTGGAGCCATCGCGCGGATTGGAACGGTGCGCTGGTGGTATGGCCAAAACCAGCAGGGCTGTTCCCTCTCTTACCTCGCGGACGGAAAGAGCCTGGTCTTTTGCCAATCGGGAAAAGGCCTTCGTATGTTGGACACCACTACGGGCAAAGAACTGCGGCGGATCGAGGACAATAGAATCACTTGCTTTGCGCTCTCGCCTGACGGCAAATTCCTCGTCACCGCAAGCTCTGAAAGCCCGGCCGTGCGCGTTTGGGAAGCGTCTAGTGGCCGACTGTTGCGGCAGCTCCCCGGCGTTACGGGCGGCACGGATGCTGTCGCTTTCTCTCGAGATGGGAAGCAGTTGGCCGCGGCGACAGGCCAACAGTGTGCCCAGGTGTGGGATGTGGCCACCTGGACGGAAACTGCCCGGCTGCCGACGGGGTGGCTGCATTCCCTGGGGTTTTTGCCGGACGGCAAAAGCCTCGTCACAGTGGGCGAAGACATCCGTTGGTGGGACATTATCAGTGGACACCAGGTCCGGCGCCTGAACTTCAAGATCGAGCCCTCTTACAATTTTGTCCTCTCACCGGATGGGAAGCGGCTTGCCGCCATGGTGCGGCCCGGCGAACTCCACGTTTGGGCGGCAATGAGCGGAGCCGAACTCTTCCGCAAAGCAATGGCGCCGGAACCGGAGCGCGGAGTCTGGGACCTTTGTTTTTCTCCTGACAGCAACACGTTGGTCTGCTCTGGAGGGATAGGCGGAAGGGGACCTGGGCAGACCCTGTTCTTGGAAGCGGGGACTGGTAGAGAGATGCTGCGCTGGAATGAAGCATCCGATGCCATGACGTTCTCGTCCGATGGCAGGTTCCTGGCCCAGTCAGTGCGCAGGCGACTTCAGATTCGTGACGCCAAGACAGGAAACGCGGTCCTGCAGACGCCGGAGATTCCTTCATGTGTCGTGTCGCTGGCCTTTGCACCGGACGGCAAGGCGCTTCACGCGGGTTGCTGGGGCGGGGCGATAGCCTCATGGGATCCGATGACGGGCCAGCGGTTAACGCCCTTCCACCGTGTCCCAGAGGGCTTCGCCGGCACCGCCAACATGCTGCTTGGAACGGCCATCTCGGCGGATGGGAAGAAGGCTGCATTGGTAGACGTCAACGGCGCTCTCCACGTGTGGGAATGGACGACCGGCAAGCGGCTGTGCCGCATCGATAGTCCACGGGTCGACGAAAATCAGGCGACCTTCTCTCCGGACGGAAAATTAATCGCGATCAAGCACACGGATGATGTCATTCGCCTTTGGGACGTGGCAACGGGCGTGCTGCACTGCTCTCTGCAGAAGTTTGGGAACCGGCAGTTGCCGCATCCTCATGTTTTCTCGCCGGATGGTCGTATCCTGGCGACGGCGCCCGGATCGATGGATAAGCCGATCCGGCTCTGGGACACGCTCACTGGGAAGCTAGTCGGCGAACTTGCCTGGCAGGATAACACGAATAGCCGTTGCACCTGTCTAGCACACTCTCCGGATGGAAAATCACTGATCGCTGGCCATATGCGCCCCTTGTTTCCAGGGATCGGCGAGACAAGCCCTGCGGAGGACTCGCTGAGCCTCTGGGATCTGGCCAGTCGACGTGAACTCCGGCGCTTTCCCGTGCCATCGAACGACATCCGGGCAGTAAGTATTTCACCGGACAACAAGACCTTGGCCGCCGCAGCAAATCACACTGTTCTTCTCTGGGAGCTGGCTAGCGGTAAGGAGCGCGGCCGCTTCCTCGGGCACGGCGCCTGGGTTTTCTCACTGGCATTCTCACCCGACGGCAGACTCCTTGCTTCCGGCGGGCTGGATTACACCGCACTGATATGGGACGGGACGGGCGTGTCTCCCGACGGCAAGTGGTCGTTGCAAGATCTCTCGCCCAAGGAGATGGAACATCTGTGGGCCGACCTGGCAGGCAGCGATGGCGTGCAGGCTTATCGCGCTATCTGGCGCATGGCCGGCGCACGCCAGTCGGTCCCGTTCCTGGCCAAGCGACTGCAGTCTGTGCCAGCAGTTGAGGAGACGCGGATTCTGCAGCTTATAGCCAACCTGGACAGCGATCGGTTCGACCTTCGTGACCAGGCATCGAACAAGTTACAAGAAATTGGTGAGTGCGCCGAATCAGACTTGCGCCAAGCATTGGCGAACAATCCCTCTCCCGAAGCGCGCCGACGCCTGGAGAAGCTCGTGGAGCACGTAACCAGCAAAGCTTTGACGGTCCGGCAACTGCGCGATCTCCGGGCGCTTGAGATCCTGGAGCACAACGGTACACCGGAGGCAGCTGAGATTATGGTGAAGCTTGCCAAGGGTGCGCCGATGGCCCGGCTCACCATCGAGTCGAAGGCATGTCTAGATCGCATGGGCTGCAGATTATCTGGTCCACGCTGAACATGGGAATAGAGAACGACTTCGGCTGCTACACGAGAATCCTCATTACGTGCCAGCGCATGTCGCCGGAGAATTCTCCACAGCATGGGGGGTCGATGGAGTGTGCACTCACGCGGGCGCTCGCGTTTTCAGCGATCGAGTTCTTCTTCCAGAACTATCTTCAATACAGCGAGGGCGCGAACAGCGCCCCGCTTGTATTTGCCAATCCAGCGTTCGGAGAGCTCCTGGATCGGCACCGGGTTGAGGAAGTGCAGCTTCGCGTTGCCCCGGCGAATCGTGACTACGAGATTGGCGTCTTCCAGCAGCTTGAGATGCCTGGTCACCGTCTGACGGGTGATGTCCAGGTACTCGCAGAGCTGCCAGAGAGTCTGGCCAGTCTTCTCGTGCAGCAAGTCGAGCAACTCCCGGCGCCTCGGGTCGGCCAGTGCCTTGAACACTTTGTCCATGTCATCGTCCATCATTCAAGTATGCAGCCAGGCAGCTGCATTGCAAGGTCGTTTTTGACGCTAAAATTCGCCCTCGATCCTCTCGGCTCTGCGCTCGGTTTGGGCGGGTTGGTGTGATTTGCAAGGGATTTTTGAAGAAATAGGACGATAATAGGACAAATAGGACACATTTAGTTCATGTGAATTAT